>Ga0224558_1003633_pt1 | contig 12618 bp, 6 predicted proteins | sample 714S32024metaG_FD_180682 | JGI IMG/M metagenome (GOLD analysis project Ga0224558, IMG submission 180682) | Peat soil microbial communities from Stordalen Mire, Sweden - 717 S3 20-24 | ecosystem: Environmental > Terrestrial > Soil > Wetlands > Peat | place: Sweden: Norrbotten County, Stordalen... | reverse complement strand
TCATCCCCCACGAACCAGACGAGTCCGGCCTGCCGGTCGCCATCCTGCGCTACCGCGTCACCAACCCCGGCACGGCGTCCGCCAAGGTCTCCATCGCCTGGTCCATCGAGAATCCCACAGGGCGCACCCAGGCCAAGGACACGCGCGTCAACCAATACAAAACGTCCGAACGGCTGGCCGGCATTCTCATGACCAGCCCGGAACTGCCCGGCGATGACGCGCTCAAAGGCAGCTTCCTCGTCTCCGTGCTCGATTCCGCCGGCGCCCGCGTCACCTACCTTCGCGGATGGGAGCGCAGCCGCTGGTGGAACTCGCCCATGTTCTACTGGGACGACTTTTCCACCGATGGCGAACTCGGTCCCGAGTCGAAGGACCCCGGACCCGTGGGCGCGCTCTCGCTCGGCCGCACCATCGCGCCCGGCGCCCACGCCGATTACACGTTCCTTCTCGCCTGGCATTTCCCCAACCGCACGCCGCGGCGCTGCGGCTGGAGCGCCGCGCCCGGCGATGAAGACACCCTGATCGGCAACCACTACACCACGCGCTTCCCCGACGCCTGGGCCGCCGCCGAATACGCCGCCGAACACTTGGAATCCCTCGAGAAAAAGACCCGCCGGTTTGCCGCCGCCATGCGCGAATCGACCATCCCCGCCGCCATCAAGGACGCCGCCAGCGCCAACCTCTCCACGCTGGTAACGCCCGTCTGCTTCCGCACCGCCGACGGCGAATTCCACGGCTTCGAAGGCGCCAACGACCACGCCGGCTGCTGCCACGGAAGCTGCGCCCACGTCTGGAACTACGAGACCGCCACCGCCCACATCTTCCCGAGCTTCGCCCGCTCGCTGCGCGGCTCCGCCTTCGGCTACCAACTCGACAACGCCGGCGGCATCCGTTTCCGCGAGCGCCTTCCCCACCACGGCGACAGCTTCGGCTTCGCCGCCGCCGATGGCCAGATGGGGCAGATCATGCACGCCTACCTGGACTGGCTCCTTTCCGGCGACACCGCGTGGCTCCGCGAAATGTGGCCGCGCATCAAGAAGGCCATCGAGTTCGCCTGGGTCCCGGGCGGCTGGGACGCCGGCAAAGAGGGCGTCCTCACAGGCGTGCAGCACAACACCTACGATGTCGAGTTTTACGGCCCCAACCCGCAATGCGGAATCTTCTATCTGGGTGCGCTCCGCGCCGGCGAGGAGATGGCCCGCGCCGTCGGCGACACCGCCAGCGCGGCGGAGTATCGCGCGGTGTTCGAGCGCGGCAGCCAGTGGATCGACGCCAACCTTTTCAACGGCGAGTTCTACATCCAGAAAATCCGCGGCGTCGCCAAGGACAAGATCGCGCCCAACCTGGTTAGCGACATGGGCTCGGCCAACACCGAAACCCCCGAGTATCAGGTGGGCGGCGGCTGTCTGCTGGATCAGTTGATCGGCCAGTATCTCGCCGACGTGGCCGGCCTCGGCCCGCTCGTCTCCGCCGCCAACATCCGCAAAACCCTGGAATCCATCTGGCGCTACAACTACAAACGCACGCTGGTAGGCCACGATTGCGTCGAGCGCACTTACGTGCTCAACGACGAACCCGCCCTCATGGTTTGCGATTACGGCAAGGCTGAGCGCCCGCACGTGCCTTTCCCCTACTACGCCGAATCCTGGACCGGCCTGGAGTACCTCGCCGCGGCCCACCTGCTCTTCGCCGGCATGACGCGCGAAGGCGCGGAAGCCGTCCGCAACGTGCGTGCGCGCTACGATGGCGAGCGCCGCAACCCGTGGAACGAGCCGGAGTGCGGCCACCATTACGCGCGCGCCATGTCGAGCTGGAGCACGCTCCTGGCCGCCAGCGGCTTTCGCTATCACGGCGGCGAGCAGTCCGTCGCCATCCAGGCCGCGCCGGGCTTCCGCTGTTTCTGGAGCACCGCCACGGCGTGGGGAACCTTTCGCGTCACCGCCGGCGGCGCCACCCTGCGCGTCGATCACGGCACGCTGGCGGTGCGCACCGCCACCGTCAACGGAAAGAAGTCCACCCCCAACGCCACCATCGCCGAAGGCAAGGAACTGGCGTTGTGAAGCCCGTCATCGCGGTAGTCGGCGGTTTTTTGGGCGCCGGTAAGACCACCCTCGTCCTCGCCGCCGCGCGCCTCCTCCAGCAGCGCGGCCTGCGCGCGGCCGCCATCCTCAACGACCAGGGCGACGACCTCGTGGACACCCACTACGCCGGCTCCTTGGGCGTCGCCTGCGATCAGGTGACCGGCGGCTGCTTCTGCTGCCGCTTCCCCGACCTCGTGGAAGCCGCCGGCCGCCTCCTCGAATATCGGCCCGACGTGATCTTTGCCGAGGCCGTCGGTAGTTGCACCGACATCGTGGCGACTACGCTGCGGCCGCTCCTCCGCGACCATCGGGACCGCTTCCGCATCGCGCCGCTGACCGTGGTCCTCCACCCGCACCGGACCTTCGACAACCCCGGCCTCGACTTCCTCTACCGGAACCAACTGGCCGAGGCCGACCTCCTCTTCGAGCGCGGTGAAAGCGTGCCAGCCTGGATCGACCAGTTGCTCTCCGAGTCCATTCCGGCCGGCGCCAAGACTCTGGACATCGACTACGCGCGCTACGCCGAGGCTGAAGCCGCGCTGGCGTGGCTCAACGCCCGCGTCACCGCGCACGCCGCGCCGCCCATTTCCGTTCCCATGCTGGTAGGTCCTCTGCTGGACCGCCTGGAGCCGCAGATCCGCATCGTGCACCTGAAGCTGTTCACGCAATCCGACGCGGGCTACCTGAAAGCCGCGCTCACCGCCAACGGCCAGGACCCGATCATAGAAGGCGCACTCGACGCCTCGCCATCTGCCAAGCACGAAATTCTGTTGAACCTGCGCGCGCTCGCCGACCCTGAATCGCTGCGCGCCATCGTGGAGCGCGCATTCGCCGCCCTGCCCGCCCGCCTCACCTGGCAGCGCGTGGAATGCTTCCGCCCGTCCCCACCAGTGCCACACCACCGCCTGCGACCCTGATCTTCCATGCCGTTTCGGTGTGACCTTCCGCCACAGCCGTCGCCGGACGCCCACAGACAGTGAAACGCCCGTGGCGTAGATGTAAGTTGAGTTGGTCCTTGGAGGTCGCCTTCCGATATCACCAGATATCGAGGCGCCGCTCCGGGCCGCGTCAGGTGATCGTGCTTGGCGCCGGGCAGCCTGATACTCTAATCGGAAATGGCGATGGCTGACCTCCAGCGCGCCCATGCCGAACTTCGCGCCGCGGTGATTCTGGCCGGCAAAGAGATTCGCAGGCTGAACTTTGGGAGAGCCGACAGCCCCGTGCTTGCCATGCTCGCGGCGCGTGGAACCGTTACCGGCCATGGGGAGAGTCTCCTCCCAAGATGCGCTATTTCGGGAACAGCTTCTGCAGTTCGTCCACGGCCACTCGGCGGCCGTACTCACAGAGCTCGAAGCACTCGCAATGCTGGATCTTCTGACCCTGTTCGGCGCCATAGCGTTTTTCGAGCGCGGCCCGCACAGTGGCGGAAATCCGCCCGCCGCGCGTCTCGATGAGCCATTTCTTGCGCGCTTCGGGGTCCTTCGGGACGCGGTCGAGGTTGCCATCTACCCACGGCAGCCACTCGTACATTTGGGAGACCTGAGCGTCGAGTGCGTTGATCTTGGTTTCCCAGACATCGTCGATGCTCACGGCCACGTCGGGCCGGAAGGGCGCGGGCTTCTGGAAGTTATCGTCGTAGTAAAGGAAGATGGGATTCCTGCGCAGCGCCGGCGCTTCGGGAACGATGTTGGGTACCACCACCATGTAAGCCGCGTCCTGCACCAGGACGCCGGTGTAGCGATGATCGGGATGGTAGTCGTTGGAGCGCGGCGCCACTACAATATCGGCGTTCCACTGGCGAATGGCGCGGATCACCTGACGGCGCACTTCGAGCGTGGGCATCAGCTCGCCATCGTGGTTGTTCATCACCTCGTACTCGGCGATGCCCAGGCGGCGGGCCGATTCCTGGGTCTCCGCGTACCTGCGGCGCGCCAGGGCCGCGCCGCCCATCTCCTGGTGGCCGGCGTCGCCGTTGGCGAAACGAATTTCACGGCAGCTCCGGCCTTGGCGAACTTGGCGGCGGTTCCGCCGAACTTGCCGTCACAATCGTCCGGGTGAGCGCCGAACGCGATCACGCGGAGCTTGCCATCCTGCGCTTGCGCCATAGCGTGATTCGGGATGGCCAACCCGCACAGTAGCACCATGGTTGGAACAGTTCCAATCGACCAGAATATGCGTTTCGACATCGGGCCTCCTCTCCGCGAGGCGCAACGTCCCGCGGCGGCCTGCGGAGCAAAGCGCTGCGCGCCGGCCTTTTGGAATCTTACCAGCAAGCGGGACACAGTAAACCAGGAGGGAATTGGAGCAGGTTTCCGGGCAGCTCCGAACCGGCGTGGTTCTGACTGACGCGGTGATCGATTGCGCGCAGGAAGGCTGCCGATATTGCCGCATAGCGCTCTGGTCGCGCACCCTGATAACCTTCAGAAGGGTTCCGACCAGCGCATCGCGGCCAGCGATGACACCAGGGTGGTAACAGCAGGTACAGGGATGACGGGCAAAGATCGCATTCTCGCGAAACTGCGCGGCGAACCGACCGATTCTTTGCCGTTGATGCCGATCACGATGATGTTCGCCGCCGAACTGGCCGGCGTGCGCTACGGCGACTACGCGCGCGACCACCGCGTGCTGGCCGATGCGCAGGCGGCGGTGGCGGACCGCTTCGGCTTCGACTACGTCTCGGCGATTTCCGACCCGGCGCGCGAAGCCTCGGACCTCGGCGCCGCAGTGGAGTGGTTCGACGACCAGCCGCCCGCGATCGTGGAGAGCCGCGCACTGCTCGATGAGAAGCGCAAGCTGGCGGGTCTGCGCCTGCCCGACCCGTCCACGCCCGGACGAATGCGCGATCGTGTCGAGGCGGTGCGGCTGCTGGCGGAGCGCACCGGCGCGACGCGTATCGTCGAAGGGTGGGTGGAAGGGCCGTGCGCGATGAGCGCCGATCTGCGCGGGATCAACACACTGATGCTGGATTTCTTCGACGACCCGCCCTTTGTGCAAGCGCTCTTCGACTTCACGGTGCGCATGGAAGTGGAGTTCGCGCGGGCGCAGGTAGAGGCGGGCGCGACACTGATCGGGGTAGGCGACGCGGCGGCTTCGCTGATCGGGCCCAGGCTGTATGCGGGGTATGTGCTGCCCTACGAGCAGCGCCTGATCGCGGCGATCCGCGCGCTCGGCGTGCCGGTGCGGCTGCACATCTGCGGCAACACCAGGCGCATCGTGGAAGGCATGGGCCAGACGGGCGCCGACATCATCGATCTGGATTCTCCGACATCGCTCGGCCACGCGCGCCGCGCCATGCGGGAGACCCAGGTGCTGCTTGGCAACATCGACCCGGTGCGGGAGTTGCGCGACGGCACGCCTGCATCGGTGGAAGCGGTTCTGGCGGAATGCTACGAGCAGGCGGGCGCGGCTTACATTTGCGGCGCTGGCTGCGAGGTGTCGCGCGGCACGCCGCACGCCAACCTGGAAGCGATGGCGCGGTTTGCGCGCAGCCGCTCGTGAAGCTCGCTCCATCCCCGTGCGCGGCAGAGGCTGGAAGCTACCGTTTCCACTGCTGTTCGATCTCCTCGAGGTTCTTGCCCTTCGTCTCAGGCGTGAACTTCCACACGAACCAGACGGTGCCGGCGCACATCGACGCGTAGATCCAGAACGCCCCGGCAGCCGTGAATGCCTTGACGAGCGAAAGAAACGTCAGCGTGATCAACAGGCAGGCGAGCCACAGCGCAACGGTTGCCAACGACATCGCCCGTCCTCGAATTCGCGTGGGGAATAGTTCCGAGATCACAACCCACACGCCAGGTCCCATCCCGAAGGAGAAGAACGCGACGTAGCAGAGTATCAATGCAAGGACGCTAGAGGGTGTTACGGAGCCCGCCCTAAAGACAAGGCCCAGCGCCGCCAACGACACTCCCATGCCAGCAGCCGCCGCGATGAGCAGCACCTTGCGTCCGAGCCGGTCGATGGTGAACAGCGCAATAACAGTAAAGACCAGGTTCATGAGACCCACCAGAACATTCGCCCAAAGGGCCGCGGACGTACTTCGAACTCCCGCCTGCTCGGTGAAGATGATGGACCCGTAGTAGAGGACCGTGTTGATGCCCGTGACCTGCTGAAGGATAGCGAGGGTAACGCCGATCAGCAGCGGACGGCGCATCCCGGGCTCCAGCAATTGGCGCAACGATCCGCTCTCTTCGGCGATCACGCGCTCGATCTCGCGCAGTCGGGAGGGGGGCTCGCCCAACCTTGCCAGCACTTGTGCGGCTTCGGCGTGGCGGCCTTCTTTCACCAGCCAGCGGGGGCTTTCCGGTACGAAGAAGAGAGCGCCCAAAAAGAACAGTGACGGAACCGCCGCCACAGCGAACATCCACCTCCAGCTTTCATCGCCAAGACCGGCCAGTGCCCATCCCACCAGGTACGAAACCAGAATGCCCAGCACGATCGCGAGTTGATTCATGCTGACGAGACGCCCGCGAATAGCCGCGGGAGAAACCTCCGCGATATAGAGCGGGGCGAGCATCGAAGCGATACCGATGGCGACCCCAGCCACAACCCGGGCGGCGACAAACGCGCCCAGTCCGTTTGGCGCCGCGGTCGCTACCGAGGAAAGCGCGAAGATCACGGCCGACAGGAGCAGAACGAACTTGCGGCCGAAACGGTCGCTGAGAGCGCCGGCTGCTCCCGCTCCGAGTGCGCACCCGGCCAGCAGGCTTCCGGCGGCGAATTCGGTTTCGATCTCCGTCCACTGGAAATGCCGGCGAAGAAAAACGATCGCACCGTTGATGATGGCTGTGTCGAAACCGAACAGGAATCCACTCAACGCCGTGACCGACGAGATGCGATACGAATAGCCGAGGGATGGCGATGGCGTATCCGGCGTGAGAGGGAGGTTTCCGTGCATTTGGGCGCCGGCCACAATCACCAGACCTCAAGTTCCAAGCCACCCTGACCCGGGTCTTCGAAAGGCCCGGCGAAGGGAGTGGACAGCTTTCGCTTCTTGCCGAAATAGTCGCCTTCGACGACCACCCGCGAGCCATCGGCGTTTTCGTACGCGAGTCCCGAACACTTCGCCTTCCCCAATAGCTCGGTATCCACGAGCTTGGTCGCGGCGGTGTGCACCTCTGCACCCAGGGTCAAGCGAATATACACGCGGTCGCCTTCCTCGACGAGTTCGAGTTTGGGGTTTGCCCCGGAGAGGTTGAGCGCACCGTCCTCCCGGAAATAGGCGCGAGCGCCCGCGAAATACACATTTCCACCCGTCTCGAGGGGGTACTCCCGGTGGTTGTAAACCCACAGCCCGTAGCCGCCGAAGCGCAGCGGGTTGGCATCGGCCTGGTTGCCGCTGACAGGTGGCCCGCCATTTCCCACAAAGATGTTGTTGTAGAAACGGTTGTCGCCTCCCGTGGTGCTGTTGAGGCCGGCGAGCGCGGTCGAGTGTGCTTTGAGATATGGCGTCGAGCGCTGGGGTTCGGACCGGCTGATCAGCCGGCCGGTAATCAGATTGTGGACGTAGGCGCCTCCCTCGGAGCAGTCCTGCAAGCTGATGCCGGACAGGAAAAGGTTGTTGTCCACAAGAAACGGCCCGTGATTCACCTCGACGAAGAGGTCGTCCGTACTGTTGTCGTAGAGGAGATTGCCAGTGATCCGCGTGCCCTGGGCCATCCAGTCCATCCACAATCCGCGGCCAGCGTTGTGGATGCGGTTGCCTTTGATCACCACGTCGATCGCACCGTGCAGTTTGATGCCCGCCATTTCCGCGCCGGCGAACTGCCGCTTGACCCAGATGTTGTAGATGTGGTTGTTCGAGATCTGGCTGAACACGGCGCCGAGACTTCCGACAATGCCGGCCTGCTCACAGTTGAAGATCACGTTGTTGCGCACGACGTGAGACCCGATGTTTTCCCGCGACCAGCCGGCTTCCAGGGCACGCACGATCACTTCGTTGTAATGCGTGGCGCCATCCTTCCGCAGGTCGTTGATCCAGACATTGTGGCCGGTCTTGCGGTCCTTGCCCAGGCTGATGCCCGAGCATTTCGAGTCGCTGATCACGTTGTTTTCGATGATCCAGCCCTTGCTCCAGTGGGTGCCTATGAGCCCGATCTGCTCCGCAGTCGGGGCCGCCCATTGCGTGGCGGCCTGGCTCATGTGGAAGCCGCGCACGGTAATGTAGTTGCGGCCCGGTTGGTCCGGGTAGAAGCAACTGTCCCGCACGTTGATCTCCACCAGTTCCGCATTGGGGTTCTTGTCGTGGAAGTTGGCGTAGATGTAAGTATTGCTGTCGTCGCTTTCGGTAAACCAAGTCCATGTCGAACCTTCACGATCCCGGCTGTCAGGCTGGGGCTGCGGATTCAGGACACGCTCCAGGAGGTGGGTCTCCCACAACGATCGACCGTTCAGGTAGACCTCGCCGGTATGGTGGGGCCGCCCTTTGTCCGTAAACCAGTCGCCAACGATCAGGTCTTTGTAGGGATTGTAGCTGCCAAAAAGGGAGTTCGGCACCGTCGCCTTCCACACGCCGGGCATGAATGGCTTCCAGCCACGGATCACCTCCGATCCCTTGATGTTGACTTTCTCGCCCGCGGCCGCCTGGTAGACGATCCTCTTTGCATCGGACTCGCCGCCGCGAGGTGGTGTCACCCGTTCCCGGTAGGTGCCCTCATGCACGGTGATCACATCGCCCGGTTGCGCGATCTGGGCGGCTGCCAAAATCGTCTTGTACGGTTTGGACGACGAGCCGTCGTTGTTGTCGTTTCCATTGACGGCGACATGGAGCTCTTTGGTGGGGGAGGCATAAGCTGCCACAGTCAACAGAATTGTTACGATCGAGCGTCTCATTTGCCGTCTCCCAGCCATCGATTCCACGAATCCTCCTTCGCGACTACAGACCAACAGAACCTTGGAACGGTGGCGCTCGGAAGATGCGGTGCTGCAAAGGAAGCGTGGAGCCTTCATAGGTCCTTCTCCTGTGCCTACAATCATACTCCGCATCGGTTCGCGCGCTTCGTCGAGACCGCTACCGAACTCACCGACCGGCCTGAATTGCGTTCATTTCTGCCGGCTGGAGAATGGACGCCAAAGCATGACACTCAATACGCTTAAGATCATCGCCGACACGTTGGGGGTCCGGGTGCGCGATCCTGTCGGAAAGCGCTGAACTGGGCTTGGGGACGTCCCCGGCCTCGGGCGACCGATCCCGCAGCAGCAAGTACAGTAGGCGCGTCGGAACCCCAGCCAGGTAGGATGTGAGCCGCCCCGCCGCCTCGGCGCCCAACCTGGGCCAAGCGCGCGCGAGAGGACGGCCATTGTCCGGTTAAGCCGCAGGCGCCAGTTTGCCCGTGGTGCGCCAGGTTCGCCCACGTTGCGCCCGCGGCGCCCACCGCGACCACTGTTGCCACCCTGTAGCGCGGGCGCGCCCAAAGCCAAACGTCGCCCATGGTGCTGCGGCCCGAGAGCAGGTATGATCGGTCGGCTTCGGACAGGCCGCGAATCGCGAGCTTTCAAGGCTTGCGGTTAGGTGGCATCGCGCGCCAGACAGACGGAACGGCGACTTCCCAGCCGGGCCCATTACCATCTTGGGTGACCGAAAAACTCGCCACGACGCGTCTGTATACTCCGGAGAGCAAGCCGGCGGATTTGGCGGTGAGACGGAGTCCAAGCCGGACGGAGATTTCCATGCCAAAAGTCTCTGTATGCGCAGCGCTACTATTGGAATTGCCCGAGCCGGGGCGGCGAACGCGATCCGGCGGCAGCGTCTGGTTCTGTTTGAGGGCCTCCACATCCTGTCGTCCGAAAGAATGGCAACTCGGGGGAGAGAAGAATGCGAATCGCAACTTGTTTGTGCCTGCCGCTCGCGGCGCTGGCACTTTACGGCCAGACCGCTAGTTTTCACGAGGACACCTTGCATGGGCGCCGCGCGTTTGTCCTGGAAAACGACCAGATGCGCGTAAGCACCCTGCCCGGTGGAGGGTTTATCGGCGAGATTCGCTTCAAATCGGCCGACCCGAAGAAGAGCGTGAATCCCATGCGGGTGCCGCACTATCAGACCATAGACCCGTACAGTTACGACATCGGTAAACACGGCGATCTCTACGGCACTGGTATGCAGCGCCGCCTGATGAGCGGGTACATGGGGCACTTCCTCTGCTTCCCGCATTTCGGCGGTAGTTCGGCCGCCGAGCTGGCCCTCGACTACGGCCAGCACGGGGAGGCGCTCGCCGTGGAATGGAAGCGGGAGAAGGTCGATACCGCTAAGGACGGCGTGGTTCTGGTGTACGGCGCCGACCTGCCCAAGACTCAGTACCGCGTCCAGCGGACCATCACGCTGCCGGCGAACCAGACGGTCGGGTACATCGACGAGTCGGTTGAAAACCTGGCCATGTTCGACCGGCCGGTGCAGTGGGTGCAGCACATTACCTTCGGGCCGCCCTTTCTGGAACTGAACAAGACCTTCGTGGACGCCTCCGTTTCCAAGACGCTGGTCAGGGCCGGCCGGGGCGGGCGGGGCGCAGGCGGACAGGCCTCGGCGGTTTCGGCAATGGCCGAAGGCGCGTGGCCCGAGGCTAAGGATGCCCAGGGCCAGACTATCGACCAGCGCGTCTTTTCCGGCCGCGGCGGCATCTGGCTTCTGGACAGGTCGCAGCCGAAGGTCTGGTTCACGATCTACAACCCGGATTACCCGGTGCTGCTCGGGTACATCTTCCCAAGCGCGCAGAACCCGTGGATTCTCGACTGGCAGGAGAACATGCGAACCCAGGAGAAGCCCTGGGACGGCAAGGTGGTCGCCCGCGCCGTATGCATCGGCGATTCTCCGTTCGCCACGGGGCTCCAGAATGCCGTCGAAACTGGCAGCGCACTGGGCACGCCGGTTTTCAGTTGGATTCGCGCGCGCGAGCGTCGCACACAGACTTACGCGTTCTTCCTGGCCGAGATTCCGCTGGGGTATAAGGGTGTGGCCGGTCTGCGGATCGCGGATGGCAAGATTGTGATTTCGGAGCGCGAGACGGGGAAGACGATTTCACTGACGAGCGGCCGGACGTTCTGAGGCGCTCAAGGGACGCCTCGCCACGGACCGGTTGCAGAAAAGGGCTCGCGGCGCGCGTGCCTCGCAAACGCGGCCGCGTTGCAGGAGCTTATTGAGCCGCGATCCTCGGGCCGGACTTCCGGCTTCCGCAGGTGTGCGCAGGCATCCGGGGTTAACCGCTACCTTAAAATACTGTCCGATATTGCGGAATATCAGGTGGCCAGTCTTTGGGATGCCCCCGCCTCGGGGTTTTCTAGCCACGAGCGGACAGCAGGAAGTGTGGCGCCTTAGCGCCACGCCGCACCGTCTGGTATTCATAGAATCAGACCATGTACACGGAATTTCAAGCAGGGGCGACAGTTCGCGTGCGCGGCGGGCGCTTCGTTGTGCTGAGCGCCGACTCGGTCGCCCAGACGAAAGGCGAACCCATCCGTCGCCTTCGCTTGCGCGCACTCGATGAACCATTCCGCAACGAAGAGATCTGCGTCCTTCATCCGATCGAGGATGTCGAGCCAGACGAAATCCCGGAACTCGATCTGGCCCAACCCGGGCGCCTGGCGCGGTTCCAGCTTCTGATGGATGCGGTCCGGCTCAGCTTGGCGCCCGGTGACGACCGCCTGGTATCCTCCACTCGCTCCCGCATCAAATTCGAACCCTACCAGCAAGTCCCGGCGCTGCGGGCGTTGGAACTGCCACGCCCACGACTACTCATCGCCGACGATGTGGGCCTCGGCAAAACCATCGAGGCCGGCCTCATCTTGCGTGAACTGAACGCCCGGCGCCGTGCCGCTCGGATTCTGGTCGTCTGTCCGGCGTCCATCATCGAGCAATGGCAAACCGAGCTGGCCTCCAAGTTCGGCTTCCAGTTCAAGATCTTCGATAGCGAAGGCGTTGCCGAGGCACGCCGGTCGCTCGAAGCAGGCTCCAATCCTTGGAGTGCCGAACCCCGCGTCATCGCCTCCGTCGATTTCATCAAGCGCAGGGAAGGCGCTTTTCGGGAACTCTCCGCCAGCCGCTGGGACGTAATCATCATCGACGAAGCCCACCACCTCGCCTCCGGCGGCAACGATGATGAACTCACCGACCGTTTCCGGCTGGCCCGCTGGCTCGCCGCGGAGAACACGGGCGCGTTGCTGCTGCTCACCGCCACTCCCCACGATGGCTACGATCAGAACTTCGCCTCGCTGCTGTCTTTGCTGGAGCCATCGCTGATCATTCCCGGCAGAAATCTCAAGTTCGATCACTACCGTCGCCACATGGTCCGGCGCCTGAAACGCCACGTACGCATGCCGGACGGCTCTCCCAAGTTCGTCGAACGGGTGCCGGTGCAGCCGCTTCCAGTTCAGTTGCCGCTGGCGGAAGAACAACTCCAGGCCGCCGTAAGCGAGGAAGCGGCCAACCTGGACTTGTTGGCAGAGAAAGCGCTCCGGTCCGACCGGGAGTCCATCCGCTTGGTCGCCACGATCCTCCGCAAACGCGCCGCATCGTCGCTCGCGGCAATACGGAAGACGATCGCCCAGCGCA
>Ga0224558_1003631_pt1 | contig 12627 bp, 12 predicted proteins | sample 714S32024metaG_FD_180682 | JGI IMG/M metagenome (GOLD analysis project Ga0224558, IMG submission 180682) | Peat soil microbial communities from Stordalen Mire, Sweden - 717 S3 20-24 | ecosystem: Environmental > Terrestrial > Soil > Wetlands > Peat | place: Sweden: Norrbotten County, Stordalen... | reverse complement strand
ATGCCGTCGGTCGCTTCCATGGCCACGCAGCGCACGCGGCCTTCGCCGAGATGCTGTTGCACTTCGAGAATGACGTTGATGGGGGAAGGCACAGTGAAGCCTTCGCTGACGACGCGAAGCGCCTGATAAATGGGAGGCATCGCCGCTTCGGTGAACTGCACGTCGACGGCGGGGCCCGCGATTTGGATTACGTGTCCGATATTTTCTGGCATAGATAAGGTCTCAACTTTGCTACGTGGAACTAGGTCGTCCCTCCGGGACTGACTCATTTTTTCGCTTTTCCCAGCGCTGAAGCGCTGGGCTAAGCTAGGTCGCCCCTATCGGGGCTGGATTCTCGATCTTTACTGCGCTGCTGCTCCGCTTACGATTTCTATAATTTCTTTTGTGATCTTTGCCTGGCGCGCCCGATTCATGATTAGCGTGAGCGAATCGATCATGTCGCTGGCGTTGCTGGTTGCCGCATCCATCGCCGTCATGCGGGCAGCGTGCTCGGCGGCTACGGACTCGAGCAGCGCGTGAAAAATCTGGATGCCGATGTACTTCGGCAGAATACCCTGGAAAAGCTGCTCGGGGGGCTGCTCGTAGATGTAATCCACCGGCGCCGCCGCGAACTTGGCGGCGGCCTCATCGACGGCGGTGGTGTCGATTGGACGCAGACCGACGTGTGCCGACTTCGCGGCTTCGATGCGCTTCTTGCGTTCCTCTTCGGAAGGCTCCTCCGCCATTTGGACGTCGACTTCGCCGATCTCCTTGATCGGCAGCAGGCGCTCGGCGACGAGGCGTTGCGCGATGACCGACTTGAATTCGTTGAAGAGAATGTAGACGGCGTCAATCTCGCCGCGGCAGTAGCGGGCGATCACGCTTTCGCTCAGAGTATTTGCGAAATTGTGTTCGACCTTGCCGAGAACTCCGACATACTCGCCAACGATCTGCACGCGGCCGGCGCGCGGTAGAGCGACTTCCGCACCCGGCTGGACGGGCGAGACGCCCGTCGCTCCATCGGCAGAGGCCCTCTCTGGGGCGAGCGGGTAGCGTCGGCGCATAAAATCGCGCCCCTTGCGTCCGATGCATTCGACGTCGACATTCTGATCCGGTTTTGACTGGATGAATTTCGAAACCATCTTGAGGATATTGGTGTTGAACGCGCCGGCCAGGCCCTTATCTCCGGTGACTACGATCAGCAGGATGTTCTTTTCAGGGCGCTCGGCGAGCAGGGGATGAATCGGCAGTCCGGTGGCGGGATCGTAGATATCGGCTCGCGATACGAGCGATTTGAGAACGTTGGTGAGCATCTGCGAATAGGGACGCGCGGCGAGCGCGCCTTCTTGCGCGCGGCGCAACTTGGCCGCGGAGACGGTCTTCATGGCCTTGGTGATCTGCCGCGTGTTGACCACGCTGCGGATGCGGCGCCGGATGTCGAGAACGTTAGCCATGAAAAATCAGGTCTTAGGTCTTAGGTCTTAGGCCTTAGGCTTCAGTTCCCGGTTAATCTGAAATCCGGGAGAATTTTCCTGAGACCTGAGACCTTGCACCTGAGACCTTTTACTTCGCTACTGCTTGCCTTGAATCTACGAACTGCTGTTTTGCTTCTTTGATCACTCTGGACAAATCTGCTTTCAGGCTGTCGTCCAGAATCTTCTTTTCCATGATCGTGTTTAGCAAGCCCGGATTTGTCGTTTCCACGTACTTGTAAAGATCTCTCTCGAAGTCGCGCACATCTTCGACCGGCATGTCGTCGAGCACCCCGCTGGTGCCGGCGAAGATGATTAGAATCTGTTTCGAGAAGGGGAGGGGTGAGAACTGTGCCTGCTTCAGAAGTTCCACCAGCCGTTTCCCGCGATTGAGCTGCGCCTGCGTGGCTTTGTCGAGATCGCTGCCGAATTGCGCGAAGGCGGCTAGTTCACGGTACTGGGCTAGTTCGAGCTTGAGGGTTCCGGCCACCTGGCGCATGGCCTTGATCTGCGCGCTGCCGCCTACGCGGCTTACGGAAAGTCCTACGTTCACAGCCGGGCGGACGCCCTGGTTGAAGAGGTCGGTTTCAAGATAAATCTGGCCGTCGGTAATCGAAATCACGTTGGTCGGAATATATGCCGAAACGTCGCCCGCCTGGGTTTCAATGACGGGCAGCGCGGTTAACGAACCTCCGCCGTTTGCGTCGCTAAGTTTGGCAGCGCGCTCTAACAGACGCGAGTGGAGATAGAAAACGTCTCCGGGATAGGCTTCGCGGCCGGGGGGGCGGCGCAGCAAAAGCGAAATCTCGCGATAGGAGGCGGCGTGCTTGGAAAGATCGTCGTAGATACAGAGGGCGTGGCGTCCCGCATCGCGGAAAAACTCGCCCATGGCACAGGCCGCGTAGGGAGAGATGTACTGCATGGGAGCGGGTTCGGAAGCCGACGCGGCGACCACGATGGTGTACTCCATGGCGCCGGCATCTTCGAGAATTTTGACCACCTGGGCAATCGACGAGCGCTTCTGGCCGATGGCGTTATAGATGCAGATCAGGTTGTTGCCTTTGCTGTTGATGATGGTGTCGAGGGCAACGGCGGTCTTGCCGGTCTGGCGATCGCCAATGATCAGTTCGCGCTGTCCGCGGCCGATGGGGATCATGGAGTCGATCGCCTTCAATCCGGTGGCCATGGGCTCGCGCACGGGCTGGCGGTCGATGACGCCGGGAGCAAGGCGCTCGAGCGCAATGAATTTATCGGTGGCGATCGGGCCCTTGTCGTCAATCGGCACGCCGAGCGAGTTCACGACGCGGCCAATCAGGGCGTCGCCCACGGGCACGCTCATGATGCGGCCGGTGCGCTTGACTTCGTCGCCTTCCTTGATCTCGGTATATTCGCCGAGGATGACCACGCCCACCTGATCTTCTTCGAGGTTCATGGCGATTCCGGCTACGCCGTGCGAGAAGCTGAGCAACTCGCCGGCCATGACCTTGTCAAGGCCGTAGACACGGGCGATGCCGTCACCGAGGGTAATGACGGTGCCAACTTCGTCGACCGCGATCTTGGATTCGTAGTGCTCGATTTGCTCGCGGATTAATTGGGTAATTTCGTCTGCTTTGATTTGTGCCATAAAGTCAGCTCTTAGCTCTTAGCCGTTAGCTCTTAGCTCTTTTGTGGTGCCCTTACGCTTTGCGCAGCCCCTCAAGGGGCTTCTAATTTCGACGCTTGCGGCATCGCTTAAGCGATGCCCTGATACAAATCCCAAGTTCTTCGCAGCGGGCTCAAGCTAAGAGCTAAAGGCTAAGAGCTAACAGCTACCCTTCAACCAGTTGCTCTCGAATTCTTTCTAACTGGCCTTTTACTGAGCCGTCATAGATGGTGCTGCCTACCTGTACGACAGCGCCGCCTAACAGTGAAGCATCCTGTGCGTAGCGGGCCCGAACCTTTTTCCCGGTCATCTTTGCGATCTCGACTTCGAGCATTTGCTTTTCCGGATCGCTCAGTTGGCGCGCGCTGCTTACTTGCGCTTCCGCCAAGCCCTGGCGGTCGTCCAATTCCTGCTCTACCTGCTTCAGGATTTCGCTGAACAGCGGAAGTCTTCTGTTATCGGTGATTACGGCAACGAAATTTCGCACCTGCCTTGTCGAGCCCAGGCGCTGGGTGATGGCGTCGAGCACGGCGCGCTTGCGGTCTCCTGGAATGGACGGGTTTTCGAGGACGCGGCGCAACGGATCGCTTTCCTTGAGCAGGGCCTCGATGCCGTGCAATTCCTGCAGCATGCGCGCGGGATCGAGGAGGCTGCTTTTTGTCATCACTACATCGGCGAAGGCGCGGGCGTAGGTTCCGACAACGGAAGCCATGGCTAGCGGCCGTCCTTTCCACTGTCTTCGTCATCATCATGCGAAGACCCATGCGAAAAAGGATGAGAAGCCAGCCCCGAGGCAAAGGTACGGACCAGTACCTGGTCGGTATTGGAATCGACGTTAATCTGTTGGCGGGCCAAGGCGATGGCCAGGCCGGCGGTATGGGTGGTCAGTTCGCGGCGGGCTTGCTTGGCGGCGGCGGCGATTTCCTGCTCGGCGGCCAGCGCGACCTTACGAATATCTTCTTCGGCGGCTTTCTGGATGCGGCCTTCCTCGGCTTGGGCTTCCTTTTCCGCGTTGGCCTGCATCTGTCCGATTTCGACATCCAACTGGCGCAGACGATTTTCGATGTCCGCCAAGCGACGATTGGCATCCTGGCTGGCAGCGCGCGCTTCTTGCAAAGCTTGCTGGATGGATGCGCTGCGGTTGCGCAACATGCCGGGAACGAACTTGCGCGCGGCCCAGAATACGATGACGACAATGATGGCGAAGTTCAGACTGAGCGCCAGAAGGTGCGCCTGATGCACGCTCAGACCTATTTTTCGCGCCAGCCAGCGGACCGGCGCGGCGTGCTTGAGATTCGCGTTTTCTTCCTGGTCTTCCCCCTCAGCCTCGCGCGTCTCGTGGGCCAGGTCTCCACTGATCGTCTGCTGGTCGGGGGCAGGCTGATGGGCTTCTTTTTTTGTGGGCTCCGCGGGGGTTTGCTGGGAAGGCTGGGCGGCGGATTGTTGCTGGGCGTAGGCGAAAGTTCGTAAGGGAACGGCCGACAAGAATGCCAGCAGGGCGAGGGGGAGCAACGGGCGGAGAAACCTCGGCAGCGTTTTCAGCTTCGTTATAGCTGATCCAGAGTTGGCTGATCCAAAGTTGGCTGATCCAGAGTTGCCGTGATCACAGGCGCGGGCCGAGCTTCGCTCGGCTGGGCAGCCGAGGGCGGCTGTCCCTACGGGGACGGGCGAGGACGCCCGTCGCTCCACTATCTGGATCCGCTCTGGTTTCATTTTCATTGACCACCGACCTGGCTGGGCGATGCCATCGGGCGCAGCACGGTGCGCACGATATCGGTTGCGAGTCTAGCTGCGTCCGCTTGCAGCTTCGACATGGCTTGCTGCTTATCCTCTTCCATGAAGGCGCGGGCCTGCTTGACCTGGTCCTGGGCTCGGGTGCGGGCTTCATTCACGACCTGGCTGCGGGACTGGGTGGCCTGCTGGCGGCGGCCCTCCTGGTTCTTGAAGACTTTCTGACGCGCTTCGCGCAAGCGTTGCTCGTAGTCGGCGGTGCGGGCTTCGGCGGCGGCGATCTCGGCGCGCGCTTTTTCCATGGCCCCCTGGGTACGGCTACGGCGCTCGGCAAGCACGGCGGTCAGCGGCCGATGGACGAGGAAGGTATAGAGGACGTAAAGCGTCGCCAAAAGGATGACGGTGGGCACGGCTCCGAGCAGTAATTCGCCTAGTTGTCGGAGTGTCTGGTCCATTTTCTGGATCGAACTGACGATCGAATCCTTGATGACCCTGCTGGCTGATTCTGATGGAAGAAGAGCCGCTTCTAAAAACAATAAACCTAACACTGTGGCGAGGAAGGTGTCAATGATTGGAGAGCGCTGGTAGTGTCCTAATTTGGCGTGTTGCCGCCGAGGTAGCGCCGGCATCCTTGGCGGCGCTACAGTCGCCGCGCGCGGAATTAGGACACTACCAGAGCGTTGGTAGTGGATCAGACCCACACCAGAGCGTTTTTAGGCGAAATTCGCAAATTGAGACAATGTTGGGACTGGAAGTTGATCCTTGACAATTGAGCGAGAGAGTCTACCATATAAGTATCACCTCCGATCCTAGTCCGGATCGAATGGGCCGATAGCCAAGGAAGAGTCACCGCTTCTTGGCTGGCGGCCCATTTTAAGTTTCGGGGAGTTCTGGCCGCGCGTCGTCAACAGGGCCGGCCATGGGATTGGAGTTCTCTGCGCGTTCTCCGCAGGCTGATTTTCATAGTTCGGCCGCTTTTCGGGAATTAAAAAACCGACCGAAACCGGTACGCGGTCTCGGTCAGCGGGAATCTTGTTCGGTTCGCAGATGCTTATCAACTTACTTCCTGCGTTATTTGGCCTCCGCGATGTGGGCCTGGTGGCCTGCTTCGGACACAGCGGCCACAAACGCCTCTCCGCTTGCGGGAGTGGGCACCCTGCCGGAAAGAATGTTGCGGAACATCATGTGCTCGCCATAAATGGCGCGCGTGGAGTCGTTGTCCTGCTCCACTACTGCACCTTCCAACGTCAAGCCGGCGAACACGCCCCTCGAGCGCGAGTAGGTTAGCACTTCAGTCTGCAGCAATATGTCAGTTCCGGCGGAAGTGTGACGGCCTACCGGGCCCGCTGCCACCGATCCTTCACCGGTGAGTTCGAACTTGCTGGAAAGGAGATGCTGTAAACCACGGTCGTTCATGACCAGCATAACCAGGTCAATGTCTTCGACCCCGATCTGCAATCCCCAACTCCCACCGCCAACCGAGATGAATGCGGGAGCGCTCCAGCCTTCAGACGTGCGGCAGGAGGCCACTCCACGTCCGTGCTTGGCGCCAAAGATGAAGCCGCCTTTGATCAAGTTGGGCACTACGACGATGCACTTGGCACCGTTCAACACTTCTTCAGGGATGCCCTTGTCGGGAGTCGCCATTATCGATTGGAGAACGTCCACGGATCTTTGCATGCGATCGACCGTGTCTTCACGCGCCGAGCCTGCCCACGCGAGGGTTCCAACAAGGCCGATCAAACTCATCAACAGCAGCGACATTATCTTTTTCATGATTGTTCCTTTGGGTTCTGCGCAACTAAGAGGAAAGGACTTCAGATGGGCTGCCTTAGCTCAGAGAACCTGAAGGAGAGAAAGTGTACTCGTCTCCGCCCTCATGATCGCTCAACCGACAAGAGAATAGCTGGTCTACATTGCTCACTTTGCCGGAGGCGCGAGACTTCTCTAGTGTTCATGCGCCGTCGCCTCTCCCAGGTGTGAGCAATCAGGGTGAGCAATCTTGCACAGAATAGCCAACCCAGGCGTGTCATAGTCAGTTTTGGCGGAGCCGCGGAAAGGGAGACCTTTCTCAACCGCACTTCAGCTCTCAACCGCACTTCAGCCACTTGTCTCATCACGAAACCATCCGTGCATGGGGAGAAAGAACGAAGGTGGAACGCGATGGGACGCGCTCTTCGGCAGTTGCGCGATCGTTTTCGCAGACGGCTGGCGTCCGTCCCGAAGCTGTTTGCGTCACTTGCGCCACCACCACCCGGTTTTGCATCGCAAAGGATGTGCCCGTTTTGCGGGTTAATCACATCGCGGTCCAAGTCGTCTTGCCTGGAGTGCGGAAAGTCGCTCGCTCCCGCCGGCACGGCAAGATAGATGAGTTTTCGGGAACGATCATTTTTCGGAAACGCTAAAACGAGCAAAGGAGATCAATATGCTTTGGACAATTTTCGTAGTGCTTCTGATTCTGTGGCTTCTCGGTTTCAGCCTCCACGTGGGCGGCGCGCTGATTCACTTGCTGCTGGTTATTGCGGTGGTGTTATTGATCGTTAACCTGGTGAGCGGCCGGCGGGTGGTGTAGGCGGTCCGTCGCACTGAACTCGTCGCACGGACCAGTAGAGCGATGTCGTGTTCCCATGCGTCCCGTTGCTTTGTCGGCCGGAAGGCCGCAGCAACTGTCGCCCGCGCCGTATTGTCGGAAGACGATGCGGACGTACCCGTAACTGTCACTGCGATTGTTCACGCACTGCACTTGTTCACGCTTGGACTGCGGAGACGAGAAACACCTGAGAGACCAGCCTTGCGGCAATAAGAAAGCGGGAGAAAAGGTAAAGGCTGTGACATTGGTTGTGCTCTAGCCGCCAGCTCCTGCGAGGGAGCTAAACAGCGTGGAGGCACGTACCGTCACAGCCCTTGATGCGATCACCGCTTTCGCGGTCCCAAACCCCAACTGCCCCTCGCAGAGCCGTCGGTTTTTTCAGGTCTGGCTGCCCTGTCGGGTTGCCCCGCCGGGCTGATCACTCAGCTTACTTCGGACTGGCAAAATTTTATTTAAGCCAACCCTTTCAGCCGTCGACGGGAGCAACCTTAGAGATTTGCCGGAAAATTGTCAACGCCCTTTTTTGGTGCAATTGACCGTCTGCGCGGGATCAAAACCCACAAGCGCAACCCATTGAATCGTTGTTGTTTAATGAACGGGAGATTAATTTTTTCCCATTTTTGCACAAGAACGTGCACAGGTGCTCGAAGGCGGAAGCAGGTACTTCAAGAAGTGTGCGCAGGAATCAGGTAAACATCTTGACGCCGGAAGATACGTCAGGCATGGTTGGTATCAGCTCACCACACAATGTCAGATCTCGTGGCCTACGTCGATGGCGGCTCTCTCGGGAATCCCGGCCCGTCTGGTATTGGAGTGGTAATCGACGGCTCCGCCGACGGTACAATCAGAATCGCCAAATGGATCGGACACCAGGACAATAATGTCGCCGAGTACGTTGCTCTGCTTGAGGCACTGCAATGTGCCCTGCGGCTTAACGCCGATGCGCTTCACGTGTTTTCGGATTCCGAAGTAGTGGTCAGGCAGATGAAGGGCGAGTACGACTGCCGCAGCCCGCGGCTCTATTCCCTGAATTGGATCTGCCGGAAATTGGCGCGGTCGCTCGACTTCTCCATAGCCCATGTTCGTCGTGAGGACAACACTGAGGCCAATGATCTGGCCAGTTCGGCTGCCCGCAACGCGGAAGCGCCTGCTGCCGAAGCTCCTGCTAATGTTGACTCTCAGGAGCACGAACTTGACGGTATGGAAAACTTGCACGTCCGCCCCTGACGCGTCCGACCCCAACATGCTCGCCCCCAACATGCTCGCCCCCAACATGGACCCGCCCCATTTCGAAACAGACTCGACCGGGCCTTTGCCTCGCCTCGCCGTCGGCGTCCTGGTCACGCTCTGCGCCGCCAAGCTCCTGCTGCATCTCTTCACCAGCGTCCGCCACTACGGCTACTTTCGCGACGAGCTTTATTACCTGGACATGGCCCGCCACCTCGACTGGGGCTATGTCGATGCCGCCCCGCTGATCGCCGTTTACGCCAAGATCGCGCTGCTGATGGGCGGTTCACTCTGGGCGCTGCGGATTCTGCCGGCGCTGGCGGGCGCGGCGCTGATCGCGCTCACCATGCTCATTGCGCGCGAACTTGGCGGCGGACGGTATGCGCAGCTCCTGGCGGGTGTCTGCATACTTCTCTGCCCGGCCATTCTGTCCGTCGACAGTCTTCTTACCATGAATGCTTTCGAGCCTTTGTTCTGGATGGGCGGCATTTGGGTGATTACCCGCATCCTGCGCACGGGGGACTCGCGGCTCTGGCTGTGGTTCGGCGTGCTGGCTGGACTGGGGCTTGAGAACAAGCACTCGACGCTGTCTTTCGGGTTTGCGGTTACGGTCGCGCTGCTGCTGACCGGGCATCGCCGCGAGTTTGCGCGACGGTGGATCTGGATTGCGGGCGCCATCGCGGTCGCGCTCTTTTTGCCGAATGTCATCTGGCAGATTCGCCATCACTTTCCTACGATCGAAGACCTGGCCAACGTGCGCCGCGACGGCAAGAACGTCGTGCTGGGACCGCTGGCGTTCGTGAAGGAACAGATCCTCGACATGCATCCGGTGCTGTTGCCGGTTTGGCTGTCGGGGCTGGTCTGGTTTCTCCGCGACCGGCGCTGGCGCGTGCTGGGCTTGGTCTTTGTTGTCTTCTTCTTATTGATGGAAGTCGCGCACGGCAAGAATTATTACGTGTTCCCGGTTTATCCGATGCTGTTTGCGGGCGGCGCGGTCGTGATCGAGCGCTGGCTCGGAAAGCGCGCGGCTTGGACGCGGGCAGCCGTCGTCGCCGTCATTGTTCTTGCGGCGCTCCCCGCCATCCCGCTGGTGACGTCGATGCTGCCGCCGGAGCGTCTTCTGGCTTATCAAAATGCTCTCGGCTTCAAACCCGCCAAAGCGGAGGTGAAAATGGACTCGTTGTTGCCACAGCCGGTTGCCGATCAGTTTGGATGGCCGGAGATGGCGAATGAAGTCGCGGGCATCTACACCTCGCTGCCTCCTGCGGAGCGTGCTGAGACCGGCATCTGGGCTGGGAACTACGGCGAGGCGGGGGCGATCAATTTGTTTGGTCCCAAGCTGGGCCTGCCTCGCGCCTACTCTCGCCACCAGAATCATTGGTACTGGGGTCCGCCGCCGCAAGTCTACAAGAACCTCATCGTGATCCAGTGGAGCCTCGACGATGTGCGCGACAACTGCACTTCGTTTCAGGCCTTCAACCACTACCAGCGCTTTGGCATGGGCGAGGAGAATACTCCGATTTATCTTTGCCGGGGGGTTGAGTTCGACATACAGAAGATTTGGTGGCACTCCCACCACTGGAATTAGGAAAGTTGGGCTTGGGAAAAAATACGTGGGACGCGCGCCGGCGTGCCTTAACGGACGATTTCCAAACAGCAGTAGTCTTAGGTATTTAAAAGCCTGCCTGTTTGGATCAATATTCAACTTGGGATGTGAGCAGCGGTTTCGGAGGGAAATGCCGTGTTCGACGCACGGTGTGCAATGGGAGTGCAGTGAATGCGTGGTTCAGGACCGTTTGCGATTGATTTTCCAGGAGAACAGTATTCCGAGGGCGAATCCGACTGCTCCGCCAGCTAGGATGCCGAACGTAATGCGGGAGTCGATGTATGGGTAGGATGCTTCGCATGCTAGCACGAACCCCACGAATGCCAGCCCGATGGTCCAGCTCAGGACTCGGGCATTCATTACTGTGGAAGTTTTCGGCATGCCGTAATTGTGCCACAGGTTTCTGACTCGGAAAAAAGAACTTGAGACTGTCGATTATGACGACCATTACAATGCGTATTCCGGAATAGACTGGCGCGCCCGGAGAGATTCGAACTCCCGACCTACAGCTCCGGAGGCTGCCGCTCTATCCAGCTGAGCTACGGGCGCGCTGCGGTAGTGCAAGTGTACATCGTGGGGCCGCCTGCCTCAATGCTTGCGGAAAGTCGGGCGATCGATGCCCGGCACTAAAGAGTGTGCGTGAGCATTGGGTCGTCCCTCCGGGACTAAGATCATTGCTTCCACACCTTAGGACACTGCCCGGAGCAGGGTGCGGTTGCACGCAAAGTACCCTTGTGATAACTTAAATAATTGTCCCGGACTGCAGGAAGGGATCAGGGAAGTATTGTGCCCGAACGGACTTGCTTCCACCTGCTGGCGTAGCTCAGTCGGTAGAGCATCTGATTTGTAATCAGAGGGTCGGGGGTTCGAATCCCTTCGCCAGCTCCAGAAAAACAAGATTCCGGAAACAGACGAAGGTTTGCGCGGCGACGCGCACTGGCGGCGCAGCTTTAAGGCACTCCATCAGAGTATTTTCCGGTGCGTGACTAGTTTCAGGCGGGCCCTTTCGCATTGCGTTTCCCGAGCTGAGCAATGCTGTTTAGTGTCGGTGTTGTGTTTCGCGCGTCCGGGTGTGTTTTCGGATTTGCACAGGTGGGTGAGCGGTTAAAGCCAACAGACTGTAAATCTGTCCCTCTCAGGAGGTACGGAGGTTCGAATCCTCCCCTGTGCACCAGAGTGACGAAAGAAGCGGCGATGCTTCAGCGGCTGACGAGCCTGAGGCGGTAGCAAGAAAGTGACGATCAAGAAGAAGTTCGTGCTGGCTTTGATCGCTTACGCGGTGCTGGGCGTTTTGGCTTGGACCACGCTGTCGGACGAGCCGATTCGAGTCTTCAATGCGAACGTGAGACTGCGAACCGGGACGCTGCTGATCCTGGGACTGTTCGCTTTTCGAGCAGCACTGTATTTTTGGCGAACCCGGATCGAAGAAGAGCGGGCGGACGTAAAGCCGACGGATTGAAGAGTTAGAAGTCTGGGTCAGGGCGGAGAAGAAGCAGGTCCTTCGCTTCGCTCAGGATGACAAGTAGATTTTAGGTGAGCCGATGTAGCTCAGTTGGTAGAGCACTCCCTTGGTAAGGGAGAGGTCATCAGTTCAATCCTGATCATCGGCTCCATAGATTTGCTGACAGCTGACGGCTGAGAGCTGACGGCTGGTTTCGAGGGCGGGAGTAACTCAGTGGTAGAGTCACAGCCTTCCAAGCTGTTGGTCGCGGGTTCGATCCCCGTCTCCCGCTCCAGAGTTTGAGCGTTGCGGTTGGAATTTGGTGTTTTGGATGGAGCGGCGATCGGCGATGTTCGAGCAAGGCACGATCAAGGTCGAGAAGGAGCGTGAGTTCGGCGACCTGAAGGCTGCGATGGAGAATGCGTTCGCGGCGGACCGAGTTACGAAGTACTTGAAGCTGCTCGACAACCGCAAGATTCGAGTTCGTGACCTGGATGCGGCGTTCGCGGCGGGTGCGATCGACGCCGCGGCGGGCGAGAAGGATGGAACGGCGCGATCTTTGTATGGATCGCTGCCGGTTTCGGATCAGGCCCAGGTGCGAGAGTTTTATCTCTCCAAGCTCGAAGAGGTCGATCCGGCACTGCGGGCGAAGTTTCACAAGCTGTATCAGTACTACTGAGTGGATCTCAGGACGACGACTGATTTTCGAAACAGCCGGCGGGACGCCGGCGCTACAAAGGAAAAGAGAAATGGCGAAAGAAAAATTTGAACGGACAAAGCCGCACTGCAACGTGGGAACGATTGGCCACATTGACCATGGCAAGACGACGTTGACGGCGGCCATCACCAAGGTGTTGCAGAAGCACAACCCGAAGATCGTGTTCCGGTCGTTCGATTCGATCGACAACGCTCCGGAAGAGAAGGCGCGCGGCATCACCA
>Ga0224558_1003630_pt1 | contig 12634 bp, 12 predicted proteins | sample 714S32024metaG_FD_180682 | JGI IMG/M metagenome (GOLD analysis project Ga0224558, IMG submission 180682) | Peat soil microbial communities from Stordalen Mire, Sweden - 717 S3 20-24 | ecosystem: Environmental > Terrestrial > Soil > Wetlands > Peat | place: Sweden: Norrbotten County, Stordalen... | reverse complement strand
CACACCGTCAATCGGGCATTCTGGTGAAGGTCCATTCGATCTCTCCCTTGAAACTGGATTGCTCGTCACAATCAGCTTCTCCGGTCCAGATCGAATGGACAACCTATTGAAAGGTCACACCTATTCCCTACTCACAATTCCCTGTCTCGTTCGCGCCTCGCGCTCCAGTTGTCCCGTCCACGCCAGAAAACGCAACAACTCCCAGCGCTCGGCCCACATGAATCCCATCACGCTCTTCGCCGTCAGCGTCTCGGCCTTCTTGCCCGAGTAGGTCTCCACACGCCAACGCAGAAACTCGCTCCGCCACGGAGCCAGCCGGTGGCCCCGCGTCGCATTCCACAAGAAACGCAGCGCAGCAAACATTCGCGAACCTTCCCCACGAGCATATCAACTCGACTGGGGGCTCACATCGTCGAAACGCCCTCACGTACCACTGGATCGAGCGCGGGCTATCAGACCCTCTGGCCTTTCGCCGCTATCAGCACCGCTCGCAGCCGTGCAAGGCCGCACATCGAATGCCCCGGCAAGCAAATTTGTGCGGATTATTGCGGCAGTTCTTCGCTCACCCGAGCCTGCTCGGGTTGAGCCGGGGTGACCTCGCGCACGCGCCCGCGGATCTTTGCGAAAAGACTTGCGTATCCGGGATCGTTTGAAAGCTCTCTGACCCACGCGTAATCTTCGAAAGCCATAAGCTGGAGGAGTCGGTCGTCATGCCGGTCAAAAGAGGCCCTGAAGTACATGAGAGCCTCCTGGCGGCGTCCGAGCAACAGCAGGTTTTCGCCAAGCAGAAAGCCTGACCCTGTGCCTCTGTCGAAGGCCGCCTTGAGCGCCTCGGCCCTGGCTTCAAGCAGACCGGTTCGGCCAGCCCGGGCCCACCCCTGTGCAACCCCATTGGCCAAATCAACAGCGTCCGGGGCATGGGTGATGGAAGCAAAACGACGGGCCTCCTCAATATATGCGGGGAAGTCGCCCGTAGCGAAATCCAGGTCACTAAGAAACTCGGCGGGAGATGAAAGCGTTGGCTGCGTCTGCTCGATCTCTTTTAGAGCCTTGACGCCAGATTTCAAGTCGCCGAAATCGGCGTGCAGGAGCGCCGCGTCGGTGGCGATCGCCGGCGAGGTCGGATCGAGTCGAAGCGCCTCGTCGATTTCCAGAATGGCCTTCGCACCTTCTGATCTGCATTCGAGCGTTCCGGCATACCACTGGTGCGTCTGCGCCGAATTCGGATCCAACGCCAGCGCCCGCTTGAACTCGGCGTCTGACCCGGCAATGTCCCAGTCCCAGTAGTAAAGGGCAAATGCCTTGGCGCGATGGGCGGCGGCAAGATTCGGATTCAGTGCGATGGCCCGGTCGGCTGCACTCTCTGCCCGTGTAAGCGAATCTCCAAGATCCGCATGGGCAAACTGGGGCAGCAAGTCGTAGGATTCGGCAAGTCCAGCGTAGGCTTCAGCATAGGTAGGATCGGTCACAATCGCTTGCGTGTAGGAGTCAATTGCCTTAGCGAGTCCGTCGGCTGTGCGAAGGTTCCAGTAATACCGGCCGCGAAGAAACAGCTCCACGGCGCCGGGAGCAGGGATGTGCGGCTTTCCATCCAACGAGGCCGATTGAGAGAAAGTGGTTGCTGCGGCCGACTGACGATTCCCCACCTTCCAGAACTGCGCTGCGGCAAAAACGAAAAGCACGGAAGCCCCAAGGGCCCATATTCGCCGCCCTGGAAACGAAGATTGCTTTGCCCGATGCTCGTCGAGAGAGGCTGGCGGAGGCAGGGTTGTGGCCACCGATTTTGAATGATTCTGCGCGACATCGGATTTGGGAATCAATATGCCGCTCGTCGACAGGGGCGAATCCAGCGTTTGCTCGCTTTCCCACGATTTCAACCAGGCGTCGAGCTCGGAGGCATACGCAAAGACTGTGCTGCCCTTCTTTCCTGGCGCGCGGCGCACCGGCAGCCCGCGCCCTTGCTCCCACCGCTTTGCCGTGCGGACGTTGCATCCGAAATAGGCCGCGATGCCCTTCCAGGACGCCAGCACACCCTGGTTTTCCAGGTCAGGCTCCGTGTTGGTTGTGAAGGTTGCCATGTCACGAACAGCTTTCGCCTCTGAATTGTTGCGGCACCGATGGCCAGAACGAGGGAGAACGCCATTATACGATCAGCGGAATCCTTTCAAAAACAATAAGGGAACGAGAGCCGCCCCGAGATGCCCTCCGTTCCACCCTGATTTGTCCCACCACAAGCCGGCCGCGACCGGCTATGCTTCGTATCCGAGTTCTCAACCGGATAACACCCTGGGCCTAAATTTAACTCTTTGTAAATCTGGAGGTTAGCCTGCGCAGTCGAGTCGGCGGCGCAGCTGCGGCCACGACCGGCCTAAGCAGCACTTCCAGCCTGAAGAGGCATGGGCGGGATCATCGACCGGATGTTTCAAGCTTGCGGATCGGACACTTCAGTCGTAAGGGAGAAGACCATGTTCAAGGAAATACAGATACCAAGTCTCCGGCTCAAACTCGTGGCTGGACTCATTGTGGCAACTGCGGTCGGTCTGGCCTCGGCTGGCGCATCCGCGCAGACCGGCTTCACCACCATCAATGCCACCGGCGCAGGTACCGGTGCGGAGCAAGGAACCGCCGTCACCGCCGTTAACGCGGCGGGCGACATCACGGGTGTCTATATCGACACGAACAACGCGCTGCATTGCTTCGTGCTGCCTGCTGGCGGTTCGATTTCAAACTGCGACGTTACAGGCGCCGGAACCAGCTTGGGGGAAGGAACCTTTCCCGCGACCATCAATACCTCCGGTGTGGTCGCGGGATCCTATATTGACGCGAGCCAGATTTCTCACGGCTTTGTACGCGCCGTCAATGGCACGATCACGCCGTTCGACGCTCCGCTCGCAAGCCAATCCAAGAACCGCGGAACCACGGTTCTGAGCATCAATGACTCCGGTGTGATCATCGGAACCTATACAACTGGGACCTATTCGACGACTTCCATTTACCGCGGATTTATGCGTTCCGCCGATGGGTCGACATTCACTGCCATTGACGACCCAAATGCGGGAACCAGCGAGGGCACGAATAGCAAGAAACAGGGTACGACACCCGTTGCCGTGAATGCTTCCGGAGCGATTATCGGCTACTACATCGATTCCAGTACCGTGCAACATGGTTTCGTGCGCTCGGCCAGCGGCACGTATACCGCGATTGACCCCACGGGTGTGGCCACATGCGTCAACCAAAGCAATAGCTCGAAATTCGGTGGCACCACTGCTTCGGGCATCGACGCGGCGGGCGATGTGGCGGGAACTTATCTCGACTCAAGCTGCGCACAGCATGGCTTCATCCGCAGCGCGAATGGAACCATTACTCCATTCGATGTGCCTGGAGCAGGCACAAGCCCGTGTACCACGAGTGGGGGGAGCGGCGAAAAAATCTGCGGCACGTTTCTCGTTCTCTCGGACGCGGCGGGCGACCTGACCGGCAGTTACATTGACGCAGACGGAACAATCCACGGCTTTCTGCGCCCCGCTGCAACTGGGACGTTTACCTCCTTTCAGGATCCCAACGCATATACCAGCGGCACCTTGAACGGGACCATTGGCATCGCCATCAACTCGCCGACCAGCGGAATCGAAATCGCCGGAAGCTACTTCGACGCCAATTCCGTATTGCACGGCTTTGACTACATCCCGGCTCTGGCCGCAACAACGACGACTCTAACGCCGGTTCCCACGCCGAATCCATCGGTCTATCAGGAACCCGTGACTTTGACTGCATCCGTCTCTTCCGGCAGCAGCACGCCTCCGAACGGCGAAAACGTCACGTTCATGAGCGGCACAAGCTCGCTGGGAACGGCGCAGTTAACCAGCGGTACTGCCAGCTTGACGACAACCGATCTGCCCACGGGAACCGATTCAATCACTGCGGTCTACAACGGCGATTCCGACTTCGCCGGCAGCACATCGACGGGCGTCAGCCAGACGGTAAACAAGGCCAGCTCTTCTACAACATTGAAGTCGTCTCTCAATCCTTCTACATTCGGGCAGTCCGTGACCCTCACCGCCAATATCTCGGGGCAGTTCAGTGGCGCCGCAACGGGCACCGTGACATTCAGCAATGGCAATTCAAGCCTGGGCAGCGCCTCGGTGAGCAGCAACGTGGCCACATTGGCAACCACGGCTCTGCCCGTTGGCACGGACTCGATTACCGCTGCCTATAGCGGCGACTCTAACTTCACTGGCAGCTCTTCGATTGCGCTGAGTCAAGTCGTGAATGCTGTTCCACAGGCTGCGACGCCAACTTTCCTGCCCGTTGCCGGAACCTACACGGCCGCGCAATCAGTGACGATCTCCGACACCACACCCGGCGCGACGATCTACTACACGACCAACGGAACCACGCCGACAACCGGCTCAACGGTCTTTTCCAGTTCGAGCCCCATCGCGGTTTCCTCCTCAGAGACCATTGAGGCTCTCGCGGCGGCTACCGGCTACACCAACAGCGCGGTTGCCACGGCGGCGTACACCATCAACCTTCCGGGCTTCGGGCCTCCCAGCGGCTCCTCGCCTGGATCGATTTCTATTCAACCCGGAGCCACGACGGGGAATACGGCGACGATCAGTGTCGTCGGCACCAACGGGTTCTCGGGAACGGTGAACCTGACCTGTTCCATCGCTCCCGTTGCGGCCAATGATCCGCCAACGTGTTCGCTTTCTCCGTCGTCCGTGACGTTAAGTGGAACAACTGCGCAGACTTCCACGCTCACTGTTACCACGACCGCCGCAACAAGCGCTCTGATCCGTCCCATGTGGCGTCCTGTGGAAGGAACAGCGCTTGCGGTAATACTGATGCTCGCAATTCCGCGCAAACGGCGCAGTTGGTTGGCAATGCTGGTCTTGCTGGCGATCGCCGTTTGCGGAAGCGCTGTGGGTTGCGGAGGCAAAAGTAGCAGTAAGGGGAACTCCGGCACAAGCGCCGGGACCTACACCATCACCGTAACCGGAACCTCGGGCGCCATCTCGGCCACAATTACCACTGTGTCTTTGACCGTCCAATGATCGTCCTTCCAACCCGAACGATCGCTGGATTTTGAAACTCCCTTGCCGGTGCGCGCCTCAATGCGCGATTCGACGCGCACCGGCTCATAGTCCGCACGAAACAAATCTTCGCGTCTCGAAGATCAAACAAAAAGCTCTATCCCTGCAGCTTGCTGAACAGGCTGTTCGACGTCGAATCCAGTTGCGCAATCACGTCTTCCAGAGCCGTCTGCTGCGTCTCCGCCAGCGAAAGCTGCGTGGAGATGGTTGGAAGATCGGCCTGCATCAGAGCGGTCTGCGCTGCTGTTAATTGCGTCTTCTCGGTCGTCACCGCGCCCGATGCCGCGCTCAATTGCGTGATCGAGCTGTCGATCGTCACGCGCTGTTGTGAAACGTAACTCAGGGCCGTACTGAGCGCAGTTGTGTCGCTCGCCGCCTGTGCGATGTTCACCTCGCCGCTCGAATAGTCGGCCACCAGCGCATTCAGCGCGCCGAAGACGCTGCTGGTCCCAGCGCCTAGAAAAACCTGATCGCCCGGCACGTTCAACTGAATCTTCTGTCCGTTGGGCAACTCGAGAAGGTTCACGTTTTCGTCACCGTTGTAGCTCGTCACCGGAGGCGATGTTGCCGTCGCAGTCGAGAACGGCGCCGCGGTCGTCTTTCCGCCCGCAAAAATGAATTGACCCTGATAGCTTGTATTCGCCAGCGACTGCACTTCGTCTACAATTCCCGAGATCTGATTGGCCACCGATTTCACATCGCTTGAGTTCATGGTCCCGTTGTTGGCGCTCGTGGCCAGCGAGATCGCCTGCGTCAGTTCCGTTACCACGCTGCCCAGCGCCGAATCCGCCACCTGTAGTTGTCCTGTCACCAGGTTCGAGCTCGCGGTAAACGAATCGTCCTGCTGAATCTGGCTTAGCAGAAGCACATTCTCGCCCGCGCCCACCGGGTTCTGGCTCAGCGACGTGATACTCGCGCCGCTTGAAAGCTCCGAGCTCAACTGCTGCTCGCTGGCCTGTGTCTGGTCCAGCGAGCCCACCAGATTCGTAATGTACGTCGGATCAACCCGCATTCCCCAAGCTCCCAGCTTCTACCCACTAACTTCTAGCTACAGCTTCCAGCTCTTCGGCTTCACCCGCTTGTATCGAAACTCCGGACTCCTTGGTTCTTAGAAACATGAAGCAAGTCTCGCACCTGCCGGATGCAGCTGGTAGCTAGAAGCTAGAGGCGGCCGTTACGCCACCGCCGTCTGCTGGCCTAGGTTCAGCGCCGAGGCCATGATGGTGTTCAGAATCGTGAACACCTGCGAAGCCGCCTGGTAGCTCTTCTCCAGAGTGGCCATTGCCGCCGCTTCATCGTTCAGGTTCACGCTCGACAGCGCGTTGTTCTGCGTTTGCAACTGCGTCACCGAAGCGTTCTGCGCTGTGTTCTCTGTCTGCACCTCTGAAACCGTCGAGCCCAGCGTCGAAACAAAGTTGGAGTAATAGTTGATCGGCGTCTGGTTACCCGCAATCCCGTTCTGGATTTGTCCGGTCTGGGCCGAGGCCAATGCCGTCTGGTTGATGATGGATGTGCAGTTGGCGGCGAGCAGGTCCCAGCCGATGTCCAGATTCGCGGCGCCATCGGCCAGTCCGTTAAAACTGAGCGGAATCGAAGAGACGTCGCCCGGCGCGGTTCCTACTGTTTCCGGATTGGCCGCGCCAGTAGGCTGTATCTGGATCAGGTTGCCCGCTCCATTAAAAGTCATTGTTCCCGTTACCGGCGTTGACAACCCTGAGGCGAAAGCCGATGCGGGGAGGGCAACCGAGTAGCCCCAGGTGTTGGCGCCCTCCTTGGTATAGGTCACTGTGGCCTGGTGACTGTGACCAAGCGTGTCGTACACCTGAACATTCCCCGTCGTAGTGCCGTTCACCAGAGTGGTCGAATCCAGGTTTTGCGTGAGGCTAAAACTCGTCGTCGGTGCTCCGAGCGGTTCTTTGCCGAGGTTCGCCATCACCACGGCATTGGAATTGTCTCCGGTCCCGCTTCCCGCGGCCGCCGCGGCAATCTGGCTGGGATCCTTCATGATCACGCTCATCCCCGCCGCGCTCCCCGCCACCTGCGCCGGCTCATTGAAGATATAGAGAGGATTCGCCTGTGTTCCCGTCACGCCGTTCAGATCCGTGCCTGTATTGTTCTGCGCATTTACCGAGGTCGAAACGTCATACGCCAGTTGGTCGAGCGAACTCACCGCGCCGGGAATGTCCACGTCCCGCGCCGTTAAATACCCTCCCAGTTGCCCGCCGCCAGATGCCAATTGCGAAGTAATGTCGGTTCCGCCCTGAAAGAAGTCCGTAACTCCGTTTACTGTTCCTGTCGTCAGTTGGAAGTTCTGCCCCTCCGAAACCAGCAACTGCCCCAAGGTTGTCGTCACCGACAATCCGTTGTTCTCCGTCGTCACCTGGTTGATTCCGACCAATTGCGAGAGCTGGCTCAGGTCCTGCTGCCGCTGATCCTCCAGCGTTCCCGCATCCGCATTGGGAGAGGAAGACTCGATCGCAAGGTTCAGTTGCGCAATTGCGCCAGTCAGCGAATTCACCTGGCTCACCACCCCCGACGCTTCCTGGTCGATGGCCGCGCTCTGTCCGTTCAGGCTGCTCGCCGCACTGGAAATGTCGCCGGCCAGCGTCGACGCCGACGACAACACCTGCTCGCGCAGCGCGTTGTCCGTCGGATCGCTTTCCAGCGATGAGAAGGAGTCGAAGAAGCTCGTGATGTCGCTGCCAATGTCCCCCGCCGTCGCGCTCGACGAACCCGAATCCGGCGTAAACAACGCCTGCATGTTGTTCAAGGCCGTCAGCCGCGTGCTCGATGCCGATGCCATTTGTTGCTGCTGGTCCAGCCGCGCCCCCAGCACCCGGTCGCGCTCCGACGTTGCCCCGGTCTCCGTCACGCCGTCGCCTACGAGCACGCCACCAACCGAGATCGGCGCGTTTTCCTTCCAGTCAGGCGTCTCCTCCGTGTACCCCTTCGTGTTGGCGTTGGCGACATTGTTCGCCACCACGTTCAGAGCTTCCTGGTCGGCGTCCAGAGCTCCCGTCATCACGCTCAATACGGAGTTAATCGTCCCCATCGACCGCCTCCGCTTCCGCACCGGCCTCCGGGGCGCCGCGAATCTGCCGCTCGCTGTACTCCAGACGCCGCTCGCGCATCTCCCTGAGCCGCCGCATCACGTTTTGGTTGGCTCGCGTTACTGCCAGCACCCGGCCGAGCACCGCCATGTCCGGCGCCGCCTCCCGCGCCTGCCGCGCCAGTTCACTCTTTTCTCCCGCGTCCATCGAGTCCGGGTGACGGTTCAGTGCCTCGCACGAGAGCGCCAGTTCCTCGAGCCGTGGCGCATCCACCATGCCGCTCACCCGCACCAGGGCCAGCGTCATCGCACTCAGAAAGTTGCTCCACTCGCTCATTGCCGGCACCGTCTCCGGTCTTGCTTGCTATTCCCTGTTGCCTATTCCCTGTTCCTTGCTTCTTCATCCCAGATAGCGGTGAAAGTCCCCCAGCAGCAGCCGCGTATACGCCGCCATGCGCTCCAGAAACCACGGCATTCCAACGAGCAGGATCAGCGCAATCGCCGCCAGCCGCGGCACCGTGGTCAGCGACTGGTCCTGCAGGCTGGTCAGGGTCTGCACCAAGCTCAGCACAAAACTCAGCGCCGCAGCCGCAATCAGCAGCGGCGCGGCCAGAACGATGGCCTCCCGCACCAGCTGGCGCATTAGCTCGGCAACCAGATCCGGCGTCATCGATGTCCTTTCAGAAACTCTTCAACAGCGAGTTGGCCAGCAGATTCCATCCGTCCACCATCACGAAAAGCAGAATCTTCAATGGCGTCGACACCACCACCGGCGGCAACTGGAACATGCCGATCGAAGTCGTAATCGCGGCCGTCACCATGTCAATCAGCAAAAACGGCAGAAACAAAACAGCGCCAATGGCGAAGCCGGCCTTCAGCTCCGACAGAATGTAGGCCGGGGCCACCACGCGCATGGGCAGATCGTCAGGCGTGTTGGGCCGCGGAATTTGTCCAGCCGCCGCAAACAAGGCCAGGTCCTTTTCGCGCGCGTACCTGAGCAGAAAATGCTTCACCGGCTGCGTGCCGCGATCGATCGCTTCCATTCCCGAAATCTGTCCGGCGCGGTAGGGCTCCACGGCCTGTTGGTCCACTTGGTTGAGCACCGGCGTCATCAGGAACCACGTCATCATCAGCGCCAGCCCCATCAGCGTGGGATTCGAAGGCGCTGTCTGCGTGCCCAGCGCCTGGCGCAGGAAATGAAACACCACCAGCAGGCGCACCAGCGGCGTCATGCACATCAGAATTGCTGGCAGCAGCGTGATCAGCGTCAGAACAAAGAGAATCGTCCACGGCGTCGAATCCGAAGGATGCAGCTTGGCATTCAAATCGGGGAGCAGCGGCACACTTGCCGGAGCAGCCGCAGCCAGAGCACCCAGCCACGCCGTCACCATGAGACCCTCGATTGGCTCTCAGCGGCCCCGGTCCGCGAACGACGCCCGCCCACTCGCAGTCCCGCTCTCGCGGCCATTCCATGTTTCTCATCGAGCGGATAAAACGCCGCCCTCCCCGCAGCCGACGTCGCCACCAGAATCCTTCGCCCTTCGGCCTCGACCAGCGCCAGCGACTGCCGCGGCGCCAGCGCAATCCGTTCGAGCAGCGCCAGACGCCGCTCGGCGCGCGGCCTCGGGCGAAGCTTCGCAATCAACCACCCCGCCAGTCCGCCGATTCGCTCGGTCATTCCGCTGGTTCTACTCACGACTCCCTATTCCCGGGCCCTTTTTCTTGGTCCCTCGTTCGCTTGGTCCCTGTTTTTTCACGCCAGCCACGTCACCCGCACCGCCAGCTTCGTGTCCAGAACCTCGAACTCGGTCCAAGCCAGTTGCACGTCTCCGGCGGCCAGCGGCAAGTCGATCCCGTGGTTCCACTGCGACGCGATCGTTTCTCCCGGCGCCAACGCCAGCAGATGCCGCACGCGAAACTCGCGCACCGGCACAGCCACGTCCAGCTCCACCGGCAATCGCGCCACCAATGGCCCGAACCCGGGCTCGCTTTCGTCTTCCCCCGGTTGTCGCGGCGATGGAACCAGCGCCTGCCCCGCACTTGTCCCAGCCGCATCTGCCGTTTGACCTGCTCCACCCGCAGTCGCCGCAACTGGACGCGCTCCTGCTGCGATTGCTTGCACGCCTGCCGCAACCGCTTGCCCTCCAGCCGGAACTCGTTGAGTGGAAGCCATCTCGCAGAAAACCCTGCAGCAAGGGGACCAGAGGGGGTGTGGTGAGATTGTAATGGCTTAAGAAATGCGCACAGACCCCGCAGCCACGCGCCCCCGCCGCAACATTCAACTCACTTCGCTGCTACACTTGAAGTTGGAAAGACTTTGCGGCTTCTCATCCTGCCCGGATCGGGTCCGGCCGCCTTCCGAGGTCGAAAACCATGCCTGAACCCACTGAAAACGAGAGTTTCACCGGAACCAGCCTGCGCCTCAAGGTCGGCCTCGCCGAAATGCTCAAGGGTGGGGTCATCATGGATGTCATGTCCGTCGAGCAGGCGCGCATTGCCGAAGAATCCGGCGCAACCTCCGTCATGGCGCTCGAGCGCGTCCCCGCCATGATCCGCGCCGAGGGTGGAGTGGCCCGCATGGCCCGCCCCAGCCTCATCAAGCAGATCATTCAGGCCGTCTCCATCCCCGTCATGGCCAAGGCGCGCATCGGCCACACTGCTGAAGCGCAGATCCTTCAGGAGCTCGGCGTTGATTATATCGACGAGAGCGAGGTCCTCACTCCCGCCGACGAGGCGCACCACATCGACAAGCACGCCTTTACCACTCCTTTCGTCTGCGGCGCGCGAAACCTGGGCGAAGCCCTGCGGCGCATTGCCGAAGGCGCGGCCATGATCCGGACAAAAGGAGAGGCAGGAACAGGCGATGTCGTTCACGCCGTCCAGCACATGCGCCAGATCACCCGCGAAATGCGCACCCTCACCGTGCTTTCCGAGCAGGAGCTCTACGCCGCCGCAAAGGACCTGCAAGCACCTTATGAACTTGTCCGCATGGTCGCCCGCGCCGGCAAACTTCCCGTGCCCAACTTCTCCGCCGGCGGCATCGCGACACCCGCCGACGCCGCGCTCATGATGCAGCTCGGCGCCGAAGCCATCTTCGTCGGCTCGGGAATCTTCATGAAGGAGCGCGCCACTCCGCTCGATGTCGAAAACTCACCCAAGGAGCGCGAAGAAGCCATGTCCCGCGCCAAGGCCATCGTCGTCGCGACTACCCACTGGAACGATCCCAAGATTCTCGCTGAAGTCGCTGAGCAGGTCACGGGCACAATGAAGGGCCTCGCGGCCGCGTCCATTGAAGAGTCGCAGCTTCTCCAGACCCGCGGCTGGTAACCACTTGCGGTGGGGCAGCCGCTCGCTCTCCGCACGCATGAGCTTCCCCGACTCACGGACTGTGGCCTTGAGTTTTTCTAATATTGTTTTCCAGATTTGAGTTGCGGTCGCATGTACCGCAAACATCGGAATTCAGGCGGGATGAATTGCTTCAATGATTGAAGCGATCTGCTTTTCTTTTCCAGCACCCACAGGCACCTCTTCCGATTTTCGGTGCGTCCAAGCAAAAGGTGAGGTAAATTCATCCTCACAGGGTTCCCCATGCCCCCTATCTTCACTCCCATTCCGTCTGAGGTCGAACGCAAAGCTCCCGGCACCGGGGGCAAGCCGCCTGTTGATCGTCGGCCCACTGGCGGTGGAGGCGGCGGAGGCGACGACGATTGGAGGAGTCCGCGCCGCGGTCCGCGCGAAGCCCTGCACCGCACCCGCGCCTTCGTCTTCTGCGCCCTGGCCGGCGACATGATGTTCTTCTTTGCTCTCGTCGCGGTGTTTTACGCGCGCCAGGCCGCCACCCACATGGACCCGCGAACCCTTCAGCAGATCGGCGACTGGCATCCGGTTCTCTTGCCGCGCATTCTCTACTTCAATACCGCGATCCTGGCCCTCAGCTCCATCACCATGGAGCTGGCGCGCCGCCACATCTTCCGCGAGTTCGATGTGCTCGAGGAATGGCTCGGTCTGGGAAAACCGGCACTCCGCCGCACGCTGCCCTGGCTCGGCGCTACGCTTGCGCTGGGATTGATGTTCCTCGCCGGACAGGTCATCGCCTGGCGCCAACTCACTGCGCAGGGATTCGCCTTCAATCGCTGGGCCACGCCAGCCAGCTACTTCTTCTACCTCATCACCGGCCTGCACGCCGCCCACCTTCTCGTCGGCGTAATCATTCTGGTCATCTGCCTCTCCTCGCTCGCGCTCCTCAAGCGCGTCGAATCCCGCCAGATCGCCGTCGACGCGGCCGCATGGTTCTGGCACACGATGGGCCTCGCGTGGCTGATCCTTTTCGGCGTTTTGATTTTTGGGCAATAAGACAGGGATTATGGATTAGGTGTGACCTTTCAATAGGTTGTCCATTCGATCTGGACCGGAGAAGCTGATTGTGACGAGCAATCCAGTTTCAAGGGAGAGATCGAATGGACCTTCACCAGAATGCCCGATTGACGGTGTG
>Ga0224558_1003627_pt1 | contig 12647 bp, 10 predicted proteins | sample 714S32024metaG_FD_180682 | JGI IMG/M metagenome (GOLD analysis project Ga0224558, IMG submission 180682) | Peat soil microbial communities from Stordalen Mire, Sweden - 717 S3 20-24 | ecosystem: Environmental > Terrestrial > Soil > Wetlands > Peat | place: Sweden: Norrbotten County, Stordalen... | reverse complement strand
GCATCCTGGTAAAGAACCTCTCCCCGAAAACCTGCCGCGGCTTGACCCTGCTGGAGAACCTGGCAGACCCGCGCCCGTCGCTTGAGGAGTTTCTGGCCCTGGAACTGGCCGAGCAGCGAGCAATTCGCTCGTTCCGATTCAGCGCCCGCCAGCACGCAACTCCGTTCAGGCCGCCGACCGTCAAGGAAGCCAGCGTCCCGCCCGCGGCGCCCAACGAAGAAGTGGAAGTGCGGGTCGAGCTCACGCCGTTCCGCCGCGGCGTTCTGCGGTTCACCGGGGTGACGCTGGCGCGCGCTGATCCGCTCGGACTGGTCCGCGCGTTGGCGACGTTGCCGCGGGCCCAGACGGTGCTGATCCTGCCGCGGCGCTATCCGGTGGCAGCCCTCGCGTTGCCGGGCACGGCGAAGTACCAGGAAGGCGGGGTGGCCCTTGCGACCAGCGTGGGCCAAAGCGATGAGTATGTCGCGTTGCGCGACTATCGCCACGGCGATCCCTTGCGGCACATTCATTGGCGGAGCTGGGCCAGGGTGGGCCGCCCGGTGGTGAAGGAGTTCGAGGACGAATTCTTCGTCCGGCACGCGCTGGTGCTGGATACGTTCAGCGGACATCCGTACAGCGAGGTCTTCGAGGAAGCGGTGTCGGTCGCGGCGTCGTTCGCCTGCACCCTGCCCACCCAGGAATCGCTGCTCGACCTGCTGTTCGTCGGCCCGCAATCCTACTGTTTCACCACGGGGCGCGGGGTTGCGCATGTGGATCGAATGTTGGAGATTCTGGCGTCAGTCCGTGCCTGCACCGACCAGCCATTCAGCGCGCTGGAGCATCTGGTGCTCAGCCATGTCGAAGTGGTGAGCGGCTGCATCTGCGTGCTGGTGGCGTGGGATGAAGCGCGGCGCAGCTTTGTCGGAAAGCTCAGGGCACTGGGAGTGCCTGTGCGGGTGTTCGTCATCGTGCAGCCGGGCCTTAGCCAACTCCTGGACCCTGGCCCGCTCAGAGACGAGCCGGATCGGTTCTCCATGCTGGAGGCCGGGCAGGTGGAAGCCGGGCTGGCGCAGCTCAAATAATAAAGCCTGAAATCTTCAGCCTTAGCCTTCCGGCTTGTCGGCGAGGAATGGCCGCCAATCCTGAAAGGATTCTATAATCCAGCCCAGGGTTGAACCGTCGCACTTCTGCCCTGCGACGGTTCTACCCTGGGGTGGTTCGCGGAAAGGTCCTCAACCCTATTGAAAGCGGTTGCATCAATCCCTCGCACGGCTCTGCAGTAATCACCGAGGAAGCAACCGCTTTCAATGTTGAAGCGCGAAGCGTTTGCAGCGCGTGTCCATCGAGCACATCAATAGCTTCAACAGAATTATCAATTAGTACCTGGAGCCACTCCTGTGACAGAATGGCGGGCATGAACATGAATACACCCGGCATAACCCCCGGCAACGTGGCTCGGCAGGGGACGATTGAAGACCCCGAAAGCATGCAGAACAAACCAGTGATCTATCGAAAGGTCCTGCTGCGAGTTGTGTTCTGGACGCTGGGGCTGGCGGCGTGTTTCGGCGCGGCAGGCGTTATATTTGCGGGACACGACATGCTCTGGCGGATCGTGGGCACGTGTGCGGCTACCGCCGCAGGGGCGTTCCTGACACTCGCAGCCTCCCGCCAGCTCGACCACGAGGCGACTTGGCTGCCGGGCGTCATGGCCGTTTCGCTGATCGTGACCGAATACCTCGCAACCCTCGGCTTGACCTGGCATCTCTTCGGGAGCGCGCAGGAACCGGCGGCGCTAACGATGCTCTTCCTGGCGGCCACCACGGTCCCCGCCATCGGTCTTTCGGCAGTCATGAGGCGACCGGACGACGCTCTCTCGGCGCGGGTCGGACTCTTCGCGAGCGCAGCGGTATTCGTACTACTCATGGTGGGAACGTGGGGCGGGTGGCTCGGGAAAGTTCCAGCGGAGCGTTGGCACTCCCTCGGACTGTCCCTCGCCGTCTTCGCTGTCCTGGCTGTGCTCTGTCTCATTGGGTCAGGCATGGATCGGCGACACTGGCGCTGGTTGGGCGTAGCGGCGGCAGGAGCCGCATTTTCGATCACCGCATACGCGATCATCCTGGACATTCATAAGACGTCCGCGTTCTTCGTCTGCGTCGTGAGCGTGGCAGCGATCGTCGCGCACGCGAATGCCATGGCGTGGTGTCCCTTGAAGCCAGCCCAGCGATGGCTCTTGTGGGGGACGATCGGGGCCGGCATCGCCACCGGTGGATTCGTGGACTTGGCCAGAATCACGAGTCCGTGGCAGGAGGAAATGCTCGGACGCCTCGCCGGGGCGACGGCCATTATCGCGGGCTGCGGAACGCTCGCCCTCCTGATTCTCGCGCGGATCAATCAGCGCATCGTCCCCGTTGCCGCCACCTTGGCGGACTTGCGTGAGGTCGCGTTGACGTGCCCTCGCTGCCGGACCAGGCAAACGGTCGCGATTGGCTCAGGGAAATGTGGAGCGTGCGGGCTGCTCATCCGAGTGCGAGTGCAGGAGCCGGAACCCGAAGAACAGAAAATTGGAGTTCAGCCTCCGTCGGGCCTCGCAATATAAGCCAGGCTTACAGCCAAAGGTCTTGCCACCTCTGGCGGCCGAACCTACTTTGCCCAAATGACTGAGCTCAGCCGCCGATCCGCTCGCCGTGTGAGCCTGGCCGCGCTTTCCTTCGCGTTCCAGGCGCTGCTCATCAGCGTCCCGAGCCGCGCCGAGAACTGGCCCCAATGGCGCGGGCCGTATTTCAACGGCTCGACCACCGAGAAGGGTTTGCCGGCCCAGTGGAGCGAGACGGAGAACGTGGCCTGGGTCGCGCCACTGCCGGGTCAGAGCAGCGCTACGCCGGTGGTTTGGGACGATTGCGTTTTCATCTCCAGCCCGGACGAACAACAGAACCTGCTCCTGTTTTGCCTGGATAGAAAGACCGGCGGAGTCCGGTGGCAGAAGGTGGTGGCTGGAAAGGATCGCCAGGTGGGCCGCAACAATATGGCCTCCCCGTCGCCGGTAACCGATGGGAAGGAGGTCTTCATCCTGTTTGCCACGGGCGATCTGGCGGCATTTGATTTCTCCGGCCAGGAGCTTTGGAAGCGCGACCTTGGAAAAGAGCATGGCCGGTTTGCGAACATGTGGATTTACGGGTCCAGCCCGATGCTCTACCGCGGCAAGCTTTACGTCCAGGTCCTGCAGCACAATCCGCGCCCGGACAGTTACACCCACGCGTTGGACGACAAGCCCGAACGCGAGTCCTTCTTGCTGTGCCTCGATCCGCAGACGGGCACGAACCTCTGGCGCCACGTCCGGCCCACGGATGCCGTCGAAGAGTCGCAGGAGGCCTACTCGACACCAATTCCTTACGCCGGCAAGCAGGGCGAGGAGATTCTCGTGGTCGGGGGGGATTATGCCACAGCGCATTCTCCCGACACCGGGGCGGAGTTATGGCGCTGCGGCGGACTGAACGTCAGGCACGAGCACTTTTGGCGCATCGTCCCCTCAGCGGTGGTGGCGGACGGGATGATTATCGCCTGCGGCCCGAAGCGTGATCCTGTTCTGGGCATCAAGGACGGGGGCCGCGAGCTGGTGACGGAGACGCATATCGCCTGGCGGTTCAACGAGTCCCCCAGCGATTGCGTGACGCCGCTCTGTTACCTGCAGAAGCTCCTCGTGCTGGATGGCGACCGCCAGGTGATAACCTGCCTGGAGCCGCAGACCGGCGCGAAGAAGTGGCAGGGCAACCTGGGCGTGCGGGACATTTTCCGCGCCTCGCCTACCGGCGCCGACGGGAAGATCTATTGCCTCAGTGAAAACGGCACGGCCGTTGTGCTGGACGCGGGCAATGAGTTCAAAATCCTTTCCACCATCCGCATGGGCGAGGCCCCGGTGCGGTCATCCATTGCGGTGGCGCACGGGGAGTTGTTCATTCGGACGGCGCAGAATCTGTATTGCATCCGAAACCCCGGCCGCCGCGAGCCTTGAACCGCGCGAACCATGGGGCTGCCTTACAAGCTGGCGACGCTGCTGTATTGCTTCAACGAGCGCGATGAGGTGTTGCTCATGGAGCGAGCCCAGCAGCCCAACCTGGGCTTGTGGAGCCCGTGCGGCGGGAAACTCCACACGGACACGGGTGAATCTCCTTACGCCTGCGCCTGCCGCGAGGCGCAGGAGGAACTCGGTCTGGCGCTCTCCCCTTCGGACTTGCACTTAACCGGCCTGGCGAGTGAGCACGGCTATCAAGGCCAGAGCCATTGGTTGATGTTCCTCTTCGAGGTGAAGCGGAGATTAACGGCTTTGCCGCCCGCGCATCGCGAAGGGCGCTTTCAGTTCTTCCCGCGTGAAGCCTTGCCGGGGCTGGATATACCACAGACGGACCGGGAGCGCATTTGGCCCTGGTTCTGGCAGCACCGCGGCGGCTTCTTCGCCGCGCATTGCCATTGCCATCCCGATGGGCGAAACGAATGGACGCTGGAGGAATCAAGAGTTCTTCATGCCGGACGAACCGATCATTGACCTGCAGAGTGACCACTTCTTCATGGGCGAAGCCCTGCGCCAGGCGGCTAAGGCTTATGCGGCTGAGGAGGTGCCCGTCGGCGCGGTGGTGGTGCGCGCGGGGCTCATCATCGCTCGCGCTTTCAACCAGGTCGAGTTGCTCAAGGACGCCACGGCGCATGCGGAGATGCTGGCTTTGACGCAGGCCGAAGCAGCCGTGGGCGACTGGCGGTTGACGGATTGCACGCTTTACGTCACCAAAGAGCCCTGCCCGATGTGCGCCGGGGCTATTGTCCACGTGCGCCTGGCCCGCGTCGTGTTCGGGGCAAGCGATCCCAAGGCGGGCGCGGCTGGCAGTGCGTTAAACTTGCTGCAGTTCCCGACGTTGAATCATCGCTGCGAAATTACCGCAGGCGTGCGTGAGCCGGAATGCCGCGCCCTCCTCCAGGCTTTCTTCGCCGACCAGCGGAAGGGCAAAGAATGACTCTCGCCCGGCCCTCGGACCTCAGCTTACGGCGACGAGCGAAGCCTTGGCGCCCTAGTGGTCGCGGGCAATTCCTTGCGCATGCGGGTCGAGCACTGGCTTCCCATCCACCAGGAAACGGTAATGATGATGCCCATGATTCAACTGGACCTGAATGAGCCAGGCGCCGTCAGGCTGCCGCTTCATGGGCGGGTAGAACACCGTTGCGCCAGAGAGAATTGCCCCATAACTTGTGCGCGATCCGATGAACACAGCCGAGTCCAAATACACTGAGAACAAGGCATACCTTGCCCGCTGCGAGCGCGAGTGGACACTGGCCTTGCAGGAGACCGGGACGAGGCGGGCGCTTGAGTTCGGCCGGGAGGACGAGTGGTTGCGCTGTGTCAAGGGCGACTTTCCCAAATACATCCCGTTCCTGTCGAAGAAGTGCGGCTTGGAATTCCGGGGCCGGATCTTGGAGATAGGCGCCGGCGGAGCATGGCTCAGCGCGGAGCTTTCGAAACAGCCGAGAGTGGTGGAGGTAATCGCGATGGATTTATCGCCAAGGCTGCTGAAGGAGCAGGCGCCGAAGGTGTTCAAGTTGCTCAATGCCAACGCCGCCAAGATCACGCGCATGCCGGGTGACTACCATGATCTCGATTTCCCGAACAATCACTTCGACTTCGTGGTGTGCTCCGCCGTGTTGCACCGCGCCGCAAATATCGTGCAGGTGCTGCGCGAAGCCAAGCGGGTGTTGAAGCCGGGCGGCCAGTTCGTCGCCATTCGCGAGCCGGTGTGGCCGTTGGTAAAGATCAAGTCGCGCGCGAAGATGCTGGCCAAACTGGTCGCCACGGGTGTGAACGAGCGCTTTTATACGCTTGCCGACTACAAGGAGTTCTTCAAACAAGCGGCCCTGCCGTTGCAGGTCAAACGCGTCAACCTATCCAGCGGATTCAAGTATTACGTCAACAAAGTGGTCAACGGCTTGACCCATGCGCGGTATGCGTTCGTGGGCAGGAAGCAGGGGCGAAGTGAGAAAGTGGCTTTCGGTTCACGCCTGTAAGCTGGAAGAACCCGCCATTCCAAGGGGTTCCCGTGGCGTGCCTTGAACAGCACCGGGGTTAACACCTACCTGCCACGGACCCCCACCTCAACGAAAGCCCGGGCGCATGCTGCGTTGACTTCGTCGGTGGTAATCGTGGCCAGTGGCTGGCCGTTCGCCTGTGTGATCGCCCAATCCGGGTGCTGGAATGGGTGGGCGCTGCCCGGGAGGTTGAGCATGACCACTCGCTTATCCATCGCCACCGCCAGGTGCAGCAAACCGGTATCTCCTCCAATCATGAGCGTGGAATGTTTCATCAAGCCTGCGGTAAGGAGCAGCGGCGCCCCCGCCGAGACCGCAAAGCCTGCCTGGCGCGCCGGTTCCAGAGCCGCCTGTTCGGCCGGGCCGCCGCCGAATAAGATCTGCCACCCGCGCCGCTGCCAGCATCCGGCCGTCGCCAGATACCGGTCAAGCGGCCAGTCCTTGTGAGGACTGCTGGTAAAGGGTTGAACGAAGAGCGTTGGCCGCGCCGGGTCCAATCCGCGGTCCTGGAAGAACCGGCGGGCTTCCTCCACTGCCCTGGCCGGAAGCGTGAATTGGTTGCGAATTGGGGCGGCCGGCAGGCCGCACGCGTCAAGCAGTGCTAGAAAGCCCTCCGGCGGGTGTTGGCCCGGGTCACGATTCACGCCCCGCGTGTAAGCCCATTTCCGCCCAGGGCGGTACACGTTGCCCCAGCGCTGCGCGGCGCCGCTCCACCACGTCAGCAGTGCCGTTTCGCCATAACCCTGAAAGTCGATCGCCAGGGAGGACTTTGGCCGGCGCAGTTGCCGCAGCAAGGAGAACGCTTCCGCAATGATAACGCCAGGATTGGGATGCCGAAAGCGCGCGCGGTCCAAGGCTATGATGGCATCCACGTCGCGAAAGCCTTCCAGAAGCGGCGCGTATTCCTTGGAAACTAGGAAGCTGATTCTCCCCTCGGGGAACGCCTCCCGGACTCGATGGACCGCCGGCAAGGTGAACAGAATGTCCCCAATTGATTTGAGGCGGATTAGTAGGACGTTTGCGTTTGCCTCCATCGAACAAGCGGCCGAAAAACTGGCGGCGCGAGTAGCCGTGCTTCGCTCTAGTCCGGTTGGGCCGCTCATCGGAATCTGGCCCGGGCCAATCGCTCCTTGAACGCCTTGAAACTGATGGACTGATAGCGGACCAGGATGCGCTTAAGTTCGAAGGGCAGCGTGGCCTTGGTATTCACTCCAAACTCCGTGGTGCAGGCCGTTTCATATCCCGCCGCCACGACCAGGTCGCGCACTGCTGGATTCCAGTCTCCATACGGGTAGCAGAAGTGCCGCACTGGCCAGCCAAAGCGGTCCTCGAGCTTCTTCTTGCTGGCGGAGATTTCTTCCCTCGCCTTCGCGACGCCAAGCCGAGTCAGGAACGGATGCGTGAGGGTATGCGATCCGATTTCGTGCCCCGCGGCCAGCCACTCTTTGATCTGAGTGTCATCCATAAGGGGTTGCCGGGCCTCCCCTTCCTGAATCTCCCAGTCATTGCAGCCGCCGATCAAGCCCACGGTCAGGAATTCAATCGCGCGAAACCCATGCCGGGCGAGCGGCTCCAAACCATGCTGAAACACGTTGGTGAAACCGTCATCAAACGTCAGCGCAATCCTTCTGCCGGGATTCCCTTCGCACAGCGGCGGCGGGCCATAGGCTGGGGTGGTAAAGCCAGCCGCGTGCAATTCCGACAACTGCCGTTCGAAAAGAGAGCGGCTCACATAAAGCCCCTTGAGCCGGACGCCCCGCGGGCGCGGTCCCAGCTTGTGATACATCAGCCACGGCATCCCGGCTGCGAACGACCCAGTGAACGGCTTAAGTGAGGTAAAGTATGGAGGAACACCGGCATTCATCCGGCGCGGCAGACTGGCTTCTTCATTGAACGCGTTCACCGCCGCCGATGCTGGTGCAATACCGCAGGCGGAGTCAACCCTGGGTCTCAGGAGGAACGGGTGCCTGCGGTCACCTGCTTTCTTTCAGGACAATATGTCTAAGAATTTGGATCATTTCCTCTCCGGTAGTATTCTATTCCAGGCTTGGCTTTCATTGCTGGGGGCCCTTTAACCCACTGGATCTTAGGGATAAGGCGCCTTAGAATCCCGCTTCCTTGGGGAGGACGCGCCGATAACGGGGCTATTGCACGATCCGGCCGTTAACGTTGGCATGCTTCTCGCGTTCAAAGCCCCAAATGACGCTTTTGGCACTGGCAGGTCGGGTGAGGCGCACGGCGCTTATCGTTCTTCTCTGGGGCGGTTTTCCCGCCCTGACACCTTTATGCTCTCTTGCTGTTAGCACAGCTACGCTGGTTTGGGACCCAAGTTCCGGAACCGACGTGATCACTAACTATAACATTTACTATGGCGTCGCTAGCGCCACATACACCGCCGTTGTTGCGGCTGGCACCAATACCACTGTGTCCATCTCCAATTTGGCAGAGGGCACCACATATTATTTCGCCGCCACCGCTGTGGATACCTTCGGCCTGGAGAGTGCTTATTCCACAGAAGCTTCGGCCCTCATCCCGGCAAATCGGCCGCCGGCGGATATTACTTTGGCCACGATAATGGTCTTGACACCTCCGAAAACCACCCTGCATATTCCTATCGGCAGTTCACTAGTGAACACAGGCCAATTGACGTTCAGTTTCGACCCCGGTGCGCCGGCGAACGCTCGCGTCAATCACAACAGTGGATTGGTTACCTGGAACGTCACGTCGGCGTATGCCCTGACGACGAACTCCTTCGACATCAGGATCACGGACGCGACTTCGCCCTCCCCACAGACAGTGCAGCCGGTGCTCGTGGTCGTGGAGGACTATCTTGAAGTTGACCTTGGTGCGTCCGCCGCGCAGGCGGGTCAGGTCGTCAGCCTCCCCGTGACGATGGACTCGAGCAGCGGAGTGACTAACCTGGTGTTTGCGGTTCAGTGGCCGGCGGGACGTTTCGCAAACGCGACGTTGTCTGCCCTCGCACCCAGCATTGCGTCGGGGACGCTCCAAAGCCAGGGCACGAATATCGTGGTCAGCATGCAGACCAAGCCGGGGCAGGCTATCAATGGCTCGGCACAAATTGCTCAACTGAACTTCCAGGCGGTGGCGGGCCAGCAATCGGCCTTTCTGCCGCTCGCCATTAGCAGCGTGGCCGCAGCGGCGGCGAACGGCGGGCTCTATTCGAATTATTTTCCGGGCAGCGGCGAGGTGGTGGTCGTGGGTAATGCCCCGCTTCTAAGGGGTGCCCAACCCAGCGGTTTATCGCAAAACCTGACGTTGTATGGAACGGTTGGCCGGAACTACGAGTTGCAGTGCAACACCAACGGATTCTCCGCGGAAGCGTGGCAGCCCGTGCTGAGCTACCTGCAAACGAACGTCGCCCAGACAGCAGTCGTAACTTCGCCCAGTCCGGTGGTCTTCTACCGCCTCTTGGCCCAGTGATCCACGCGCCGGGCCAGGTTCTCAATACGGGAGACGTCGTCCCGAGGTTGCAGACTCGAAATCCCGCCGGCTGCAATGCTTGGTCCCAAAGTTCCACCTTCACCATTCCGAGTTCCGTGCCGAATTCATCGCCCTGATCTCCCGGTGGCGGGCGTGCCGGCCAGGGCAATTCAATGCTGCATCTGGAAGGCCAAGCTGGCGGCTGGCAAATACGAATGGCAGATCGCCAGAATTGGCCGCCTTGTCTTCGACCCGTGACTTGCCTTGACCTAGTCGGTGGTGGACAGCTCGGCTGGGAATTTCACTCATTGGAAAATGCGATTCCATTTGAATAGTGGACGAACCAGCGCTGTCCAAATAAGGTAGGGGCGCGGTGAATACGCCGCAAGGCCGCCGAAGCCTCGGCGGAAGAACAAGAGGAACACAAGAGCAACACAAGAGCAGCACAAGAGAGCACCTCCCAAGCTCTTGGCTTGCCCCTGGCTTTCCCCACGCTGTTCCTACGCTTCGCCAAGGCTACCTGGATTCGGATGAACTGCCTTGACCGCCCCAGCCCGTCACAGGCTATTATCGTACCTCCAAAGTGACCGGCCCCTGAACCCTTTGGCCTGTTCCTGAGGACCGGCTCAGGCTGGTATGCTGTTTAGCTCCTACATATTCTTATTTGTCTTTTTGCCGCCCACCCTGGTCGGGTTCTGTCTGTTGTCCCGTTGGGTGGGACCCAAACCCGCCAAGCTCTGGCTGACACTGGCCTCGCTGGTCTTTTACGGATGGTGGAATCCGGTTTATGTGGTTCTGATCCTGGCCTCGATGCTGTTCAACTTCTGGCTGGGCCGGCGCATGGGCCGGGTTATCCGTTCCGGCCGCTCGGGGCGGCCCTGGCTGTTCTGGGGTGTCGCGGCCAACCTCCTGCTGTTGGGCTATTTTAAATACGCCAACTTCTTCGTCAGCAACATCGACGCCCTATGGGGCACCGATTGGACGCTTGGAAAGATCGTCCTGCCCTTGGGTATTTCGTTTTTCACGTTCACGCAGATCGCCTACTTGGCGGACGTCAGCCGCGGGGTCATCTGCGAATATGACTTGGGCGACTTCCTGTTGTTCATCACGTTTTTCCCCCACCTGATTGCCGGTCCGATCATCCATCATTCCGAAATGATGCCCCAGTTCGCCGAACCCCGCACCTATCGCTTCGACTGGGAGAACCTCGCCGTCGGCCTCGGCATCTTTGCCCTCGGCCTATTCAAGAAGGTGGTCATCGCCGACTCCCTCAGCGGCCACGTCGCCAAAGTCTTCGGGGCCGCCGCGGCGGGCAGTCCCCTCTACGCGCTGGACGCCTGGGCCGGGGTTTTCTCCTACACGTTTCAGATCTACTTTGATTTCTCCGGCTACTCGGACATGGCGATCGCTCTGGCGCGGATGTTCGGCATCACCTTGCCATTGAACTTCAACTCGCCCTACAAGGCAGTCAACATCATCGAGTTCTGGCGGCGTTGGCACATGACCTTATCTCGGTTTCTGCGCGACTACCTCTATATCCCCCTGGGCGGCAACCGGCACGGCCCCAGGCGGCGCTACGTGAACCTGCTCGTGACTATGGGCCTGGGCGGGCTTTGGCATGGCGCCTCCTGGACATTCGTCCTCTGGGGCCTGTTCCACGGTTTCTGCCTGGCAGTCAATCATCTGTGGCAGGGATGGTGTGGGTCGGGCCGATGGCGCGTGGCGGTGCCTTCGTGGTTAATCGGCTGGCCCGGCCGGGTGTTGACCTTCTTCCTGGTCGTGCTCGGGTGGGTGCTGTTCCGCGCGGCGGACCTGCCGACCGCCCATCACGTCCTGGCCGCCCTGTTTGGCTTGGGAGCCGAGCCGGCGGCCGGCGTACCGGCTTTGCTCAAGCCCAAGACCTGGTATTGGCTCGCCGGCCTGCTGGCATTCGTATGGCTGCTACCCAATACAGCCGAATTGCACAATGAGTATCAGCCCTATCCTGCCATCTTCAAGGACCGCTGGGCGGTCAAGGGCTCGTGGTGGCGCTGGCAGATGAACCCAGCCTGGGCCTGTTTCGCCGCCTTGCTGCTGGCCGTCGCAGTGCTCTCCCTTTCCCGCGCGGGCGAATTCCTCTACTACAACTTCTAGCATGAACCCTCGCGCCCGCCGTTATGTGCTGCTGTCGCTGGGTCTGGCCGGCGCGCTGGCCGGCGGCCTGGGTCTGCTGAATTACTGGGTGGACCCCTACAACCGCTTCGGCCACAACCGCTTGGGCGTTTACATCTCCGCCGAACGCGAGTCCAAGTCCACCGAAGTGCGCCGTTACCCGCACAACGCGCTGCTCTTGGGCAACAGCCGGATGGCGATGATTCCGGTTGTCCAGCTCAACGGATTCCGCTTCTTCAATGGTGCGTTGGGCGGGGCCAGCGCCGAGGAGACCTATTATTTTGTCTATCACTACGCCACCCGGCAGGATCTGGTGGTACTGGGCGTGGATTTAGGAGCTGGGGACCCGCCGTCCCTGCAAGGCGACATCTTTGCGCCCCCGAGCTGGACTGCCACCCTCAATGCCCTCTTGAACCTCAGCACGGTGGAATATTCCCTTCGGACCATTTCCGAACATGCCGCCGGCCATCCCTCCTCGCTCGGGGCGGATGGCTCGTTTAATCCGACCCGCTGGTTCGAGCTTTATGATCATGAGGACCTGCCTCGCCTGGAGTGGCAACTGCAGCGCCTTGAGCGCGAGGTCGAAAGCTATGCGGGCACCACCAGGGAGCGCATGAGCTTTTACGCCAGGCTCGCCGATTGTTTGCGCCAGCGGAGCATCACCTGTGTGGTGCTGGTGCCTCCCCTGCACGAGGAAGTAGCCAAGTATGTGCGGGCCTCGCCCGCGCGCGCCGGCCTGCAGGCCTGGCGACGCCAACTGGAAACCCTTTTTCCCAACGTGGTGGACCTTTCGTTCAGCACCTACGGCGCGGCGGATAATTTCTTCAAATGCGACCCGGCGCATTTCAAGCCGGAGGTTGGCGTCCGGATGCTCAACACGGAAGTGGTGCCCGTGGCGCTTCGCGCGCTCCAGGAGAAGACTAGCCGGCCGGCGGCCACTACGAGATGAGGGGTATGCGCCATAGCGGCAGGCATGACGTTTTCCGCTATGGCGGCCCCCGAGCCTCTGG
>Ga0224558_1003625_pt1 | contig 12651 bp, 8 predicted proteins | sample 714S32024metaG_FD_180682 | JGI IMG/M metagenome (GOLD analysis project Ga0224558, IMG submission 180682) | Peat soil microbial communities from Stordalen Mire, Sweden - 717 S3 20-24 | ecosystem: Environmental > Terrestrial > Soil > Wetlands > Peat | place: Sweden: Norrbotten County, Stordalen... | reverse complement strand
ACGCATCACGTTTCACGTTTCACGTTTCACGCCTTATTATGAATGACACCATCGTATCCAATTCTTCGAACTCATCAAGCTCCACCTGGCTGCTCTTCTCGTTGCTGACGGTCGGCTGCTGGGGCCTTTACGGCGCCTTCCTGCACTCAGGCCAACAAGGTATGCACGACCCGGTAAACGGGCGTTACAAGGCGTTTCTGTGCGTCGGGCTGGCCTATTTCCTCACCGCGGTACTAGCCCCGCTTGCCATGTTGTGGTTCAGAGGCGCCACTTGGAGCTTCAGCCCGGGCGGAGTCGCCTGGTCGGTGCTGGCTGGCGTCGTGGGCGCTGTCGGGGCGTTCGGCGTGTTGCTGGCGTTTGGCGCGAAAGGCACGCCAGCCGTCGTCATGTCCATCGTCTTCGCCGGAGCCCCGGTTCTGAACGCGATTTATACCATGGCCCTCCACCCTCCGGCAGGCGGCTGGCAAAAATTGCCCTGGCCCTTTGTGCTGGGCATCGTGCTGGCGGCCATCGGCGGATGCCTGGTTTCGCTCTATAAGCCGGCACCCGGTGTGCCCGCGGCCAAGTCCGCGATCACCACACCTGCCGAATCACTCGAAGGCGACGTCGCCCAACAGACGTATCAGCCAGGACTGTGACGCCGCGAGGTTAAGATGCTAGCCGAGCCGGCCAATGCCATTAGCGAGCCCGGCGAAGCCCCGTGGGGCGCCGCGCAGCCGTCTCTGCCCGAGGCTCCGCCCGCCAACGGCTTTCCCACGCGTGAGCAAATCGAGCGCGTCCAATTGCGCAAGCTGCGCTCTCTCTTGGGCGCGATCGTGCCCTCCAATCCGTTCTACGCCCGAAAGCTCACTGCCTGCGGGCCGGCCCCCGTGCCTGCCAGCCTGGAAGCGTATGCCCGCACCGTCCCGCTCACGGCGCGGCATGAACTCGTCCGGGACCGGCTGGCCAGCCCGCCCTACGGGACGAACCTGACGTTTCCTTTCGAAGCCTACGTGCGTTGCCATCAAACTAGTGGGACCACGACCGTGCCCATCCGCTGGCTGGACACCGCCGAAAGCTGGAGCCATATCGTGGACAACTGGGTGCAGATCCTCAGCGCCGCCGGCGTCACCCGCCGGGACCGTTTCTTCTTTGCCTTTTCCTTTGGGCCGTTTCTCGGATTCTGGTCCGCGCTGGACGCCGTCCAGCGGCTAGGCTGTTTCTGCTTCCCCGGTGGCTCGATGTCAAGCCATGCGCGGCTGCAAGCCATCCTGGACAACGGCATTACGGCGGTCTGCTGCACGCCGACTTATGCACAGCACCTGGGCGAAGTCGCCCGGGAAAAGAAGGTGGACATGGCGCGCTGCCGCTTGCGTTTGCTCATTGTGGCCGGTGAGGGGGGCGGCAGCATTCCCGCCACCCGCGCGCGGATCCAACGGCTTTGGCCCGGCGTGCTGGTCTTTGACCATCACGGAATGACCGAAGTGGGCCCCGTCACCTACCAATGTCCGGCCCGGCCCGGGGCGTTGCATGTCCTTGAATCGGCTTACCTGCCTGAAGTGATTGATCCTCATTCCGAGCGCCCGGTGGCCCCGGGCGAAACCGGCGAGCTGGTTCTCACCACCCTTGACCGGATTGGCTCCCCGCTGCTCCGGTATCGCACGGGTGACCTCGTGAAGCCGCGCCGCCGTTCGGTCTGCACCTGTGGCCGCCATGAGCTGGCGCTTGACGGAGGCATCCTCGGACGCAGCGACGACATGGTAGTGGTGCGCGGGGTAAACATCTACCCCAGCTTAGTGGAAGAAATCGTGCGCGCCTATCCCGAGGTCGCTGAATACCGCGTCCAGCTCGATTGCCGCAGTGCCATGGCCGAGCTTTCGCTGGAACTGGAACCCGCAGCGAACAGCCCCGGTCTCGCTTCACTGGCGCAGCGGCTCGAGCAATCGCTTCAGGCCGCCTTGAACCTGCGTGTCCCTGTGATACTCCTTCCACCGGGTTCCCTCCCGCGCTTCGAGATGAAAGCCCAGCGCTGGGTCAGAGTGACCGAGTGAAGTCACAGCTTGGGCAGTCCGTGGAGTCACCAGGGCATCGCCCTCGTGGTACCCTATCCCCTCCATAGTTGCCTGATGGTTGCAAGATACCAACTCGCGACACCTATGCTCGGGCTTGGCTATCAGGTTCGAAGCCCTCGCTTGGTCCAGCACCATTGCAATGGAGGCGCAAGGGCGTGCATAGCGGGTGAAAGGAACCTAAAATCCAAAGTCCAGCGTTTGGATTCAGAGATCCGACCACCATCCCAGAGCGGCTCCGTCTCAATTAGCAATCTCCATTTGCAAAATCATGCACCTTGATGAACCTTCCCACCGGGCTCCGCAACTCCGGAATGGTCCGGTGAAGTGGGATGCCCGGTTGAGTGTTACGCATGATGACAATACGAAGAGGGTGGGCGAGGTGTTCCCTGTCCACTGTGATTTTGACCTTGGCCTGCTGTGTCCTCACGAGCCTGGCGCCGCACGCCCAGGCGGCGGCAGCGCCCCGCGGCTGGCTGAGCTGGCGCGGGCCGGAGCAGACCGGGGTATCACGCGAGACCGGCCTGCCGGACCGCGTTTCGGCGCAAGAGACGTTATGGCAGGCAGATTTCCCGGGGCAATCGGCCCCCGTGATCGCTAATGGCAAGCTGTTCGCTATGGGATACGAGGGTCAGGGCGCGGATTTGCAGGAAGGGGTAGCTTGCTTCGACGCCGAGACCGGCCAGAGGCTCTGGCAGCACCTCTACAACGATTACCTGAGCGATACCATTTACCTGCGCTACGCCACAGGCAGCCCGACGATAGACGCCGAGACGGGCAACATCTTTATGCAGGGCACGCAAGGCATCCTGGCGTCGTTCACCGAGGATGGCCGCGTGCTTTGGCAGCATTCGCTGATGGAAGAGTTCGGACGGTTGACCTTTCCCAACGGCCGCACCGCTTCGCCGCTCCTCGATGCGGACTTGGTCATCACCCGGGGCATCACCGCCAACTGGGGCTCCCAAGGCCCGGGAGCGGACCGGTTTTATGCCTTCGATAAAAAGACCGGCGAGCCGGTCTGGGCATCGAGCCCCGCAGGGCCCCCGAAGGACAACTCTTATTCGCATCCGCAGCTTGGCTGGTATCGCGGCCAGCGGGTGTTCTTCGCCGGCACGGGGGATGGCAGCGTAGTGTGCGCCAACGCGCGCACCGGCGAGCCGCTCTGGCGCGTGGCGCTATTTCGGGCCGGGATCAACGCCACGGTCCTCGTCCATCACGGGGATAAAGTCATCGCCATCTATGGAACCCCTTACGAACGGGGCGAACTGGTCGCGCTCCGAATGCCCGATGTGCTGCCCGCCACTGCCGCCGCCGGACCCGCGGTGCTCGAGCGCAAACAACTCGAACTCTGGGCGGATAAGATCTCTTCCTCGATGAGTTCGCCCATCCTCGTGGGTGACACGGTTTACACGGTTTCCGAGGACGGTGACCTCTATGCGGTGGACGCAAATAGCGGCGCAATCAAGTGGAAGTTGAAATTGGGCATTGATGAACGTAACGCCTGCCCTCTGTTCGCCGATGGGAAGCTTTATGTGCCGATCCTCGACGACCCTGCCTCGAAGGCGACCCGCGAGTCGGATGCGGGGACGACGGGAGCCTTCTACATCATCCGCCCGAGCGACAAGGAGGCAGAGATCCTCTGCCACGTAGCGCTGGAGGGCCGATGTTTCGGCACGCCTATGGCCTATAATGGCAAGCTCTACTTGCAGACCACGCGCCACCTTTATTGCTGGGGAACGAAGGGAGACAACCCCGGCTGCGCCACCCCGCCAGACGAGAAACCCTGGCCGGCGGCAGGAGCGGCGACTCAGATCCAAGTGATTCCTTCCGAAGTCCTGTTGCACCCGGGCCAGAAATCAGGCTTCCGCGTTCGATCGTTGGATGCCAATGGCCTCACGGTCCAGGAATCCATCCCGGTTAAGGAGGTGAAGTGGGCGAGTTATGTGCCACCGACAGCGAAGGTGAAGGCGACGCTGCGGGGCGCTTTCGATGCGGATGGCGAGCTTCAGGCTGCGCCAGGACCCGTCCCGTCGGCGGGCGCATTCGAGGCCAGTGTGGGTGATTTGAAGGGCTACATTCGCGGCCGCGTCATGCCCAACGCGCCGACTCACGAGGATTTTGAGGAGTTTACACTGACAGAAACCAACGCCAGCGGCATCGTGTTTGCCTATCCGCCCTTGCCGTGGATCGGTGCACGGCTCAAATTTGACGTGCGTGAAAAGGACGGAAGTAAGGTGCTGGCCAAGACCACCGACAACCGGTTCCTCCAGCGCGGGACGGTCTTCATCGGCACGCCGGAGATGAGCCAATACACCATCCAGGCCGACGTCATGAGCGATGGCAACAAGCGCAAGATGTCGGAGGTCGGCGTCATCAACCAGCGCTATTTGGTCGTGCTGAAGGGCAACGAGCAAAAGCTGGAAGTGAACTCCACCCAGGAGCGGCTCCGGGCATCCGAGGATTTTAAGTGGTCGCCGAATGTTTGGTATCGGCTCAAGGCGCGGGTGGAGCGAAACCCGGACGGCTCGGCGGTGGTTGAAGCCAAGGCGTGGAAGCGCGGGGACCCGGAACCGGCGGCGTGGACGATAAGCGTGCCGCATAAAACGGCGCACCAGTCAGGTTCTCCGGGCCTGTTCGGCTTCTCGCCGCAGGATATGCCAGTCTATTTTGATAACATCGAGGTCACCCCGGATTCAGGCAAACCAGCGCAACTCAGCAGCACTATTTACAAGGGAGACAAGTGAAGAACACCAATCCACGATCCGGCAGAACACAATTCCCCGCGACATCGGTTATGACTTTGCGTCTTTGCGTCTTTGCGTTAATGGCAATCTGCGCCCGCGCGCAGGATTGGCCGCAGTGGGGCGGCACACCGGGACGAAACATGTACAGCCCCGCCACCGGCCTGCCTGACCATTTCACAAAAGGGAGCTCAGGCGACATCAAGTTCAAAGGCACGTCCGACGAGGTTGACCGTGCGAACGTGGAGAACCTCAGGTGGGTGGCCAAGCTCGGCTCGCAAAGCTACGGCAACGTCACCGTGGCCAATGGCCGGGTGTTCATCGGCACCAATAACGAGAATCCGCGCGACCCGCGGCATGTCGGCGACCGAAGCATCCTTCTCTGCTTCGACGAGAAAACCGGCGATCTGTTGTGGCAGCTCGTCGTGCCCAAGCTCGCCTCCGGCAAGGTCAACGATTGGGAGAGCCTGGGCCTGCTGTCCTCGCCCACAAGCGAGGGTGATCGGGTGTACGTCGTGACCAGCCGTTGCGAAGTGCTTTGCCTCGACAGCAAAGGGATGGCGGATGGCAACGACGGCCCGTTCAAGGACGAAGCCAAATACGTGGTTAAAGACGTGATCCTCGACAAGGGCAAACCGACCGAGCGGCCCGCCCCGCCCATCGAGCCGGGCCCGAAGGACGCTGATATCGTTTGGTGCTACGACATGATCGGCGAGTTGGGAGTGTTCCCGCACAACGCCTCGGACTGTGCACCGCTCGTCATTGGCGACATGGTGTACGTGAACACGTCCAATGGACAGGACTGGACACACTCGAACATACCCTCGCCCAACGCGCCCAGCCTGATCGCGCTGGACAAGCGCACCGGGGAATTCCTCGCTGAGGACGACGCCAGGATTGGCCCGCGCATTTTCCACGGGCAATGGTGTTCCCCGTCCACCGGTAGCGTCAATGGCCGCCAACTCATCTTCTTCGGCGGCGGCGACGGCGTCTGCTACGCATTCGACCCCAAGCCGGTGAAGGAAGGCGATAGCACCTTCCTGAAGAAGGTCTGGTGGTATGACTGCAATCCTACAGAGCGAAAGAAGTTCAAATACCCTGATGCCCAGGGCCCCAGCGAAATCAACGCTACGCCCGTGTTCTGGAAGAACCGAGTTTACACCGCGGTCGGTCAGGACCCGGAGCACGGCGAAGGCGTCGGCATCCTCACGTGCATTGACGCCACCAAGACCGGGGACATCACGCAGACCGGCAAGATCTGGTCATATGACAAGATCCACCGCAGCCTCTCCACGGTATCCATCACCCCCGACGGCCTCCTGTTCGTCGGAGATTTTTCCGGCTACCTGCATTGCTTTGATGCGGAGACGGGAAAGCTCTATTGGACCCACGACATGAAAGCGCACATGTGGAGCTCGACGCTGGTAGCCGACGGCAAAGTCTATGTCGGCGACGAAGACGGTGACCTGGTGGTCTTCGAGGCGAGCAAGGAGAAGAAGATCCTGAGCACAACTAATCTCGGGGCGCCGATCTACTCCACCCCAGTGGTAGCGAACGGCATCCTCTACGTTTCCTCCAACACCCACCTGTTCGCTTTCCAAAACGCCGCCAAACCCGTAGCCAACCTCGCTCAGCCTTCCCCATGAAGCTTAAGACATGTCTCCTGACCGTGCTGGTTGCTGCGGTCTATGTGCTGCATCAGGACTTCTGGAACTGGAAACAAGCTGATCCCCTCATCTTCGGTTTCCTGCCAATCGGGCTGGCCTACCAGGCAGGCTACTCGATTCTGGCCGCCGCAATGATGTCCGTCCTGGTGGCTGCGGCCTGGCCGAAGCACCTGGAGAACGTTGAACCGGAGGTCAAAGACCCGGAGGACGACCGCTCATGATACCGGTTGTCGTTGTCTCCATCTACCTTGTTATCATTGGGGTGATTGGCACCCTGGCCTTTCGCAAGTCGAAGGCCAACACCGAGGACTTCTTTCTTGCCAACCGGGCGGTCGGCTCGATGGTGTTCTTCCTCTCGATCTTCGCCACCAACATGACCGCCTTCGCCATCCTGGGCAGCTCCGGGCAAGCCTACCGGCAGGGGATCGGCATCTATGGTCTCATGGCGTCCTCCTCAGGCTTCGTTATCCCGCTGACGATCTTTTTCATCGGCACGCGGCTCTGGGCCATCGGCAAACGCTTCGGGCATCAGACGCAAGTGGCATTCTTCCGCGACCGCTGGGAGTGCTCGGGCATTGGCACGGTCATCTTCGCACTGAGCGTTGTGATGCTGGTGCCCTATATGATCATCAGCATCATGGGCGGCGGGCGTGTTTTAACGGACATCAGCGGCGGGCGGGTGATTTATCCGCTGGGCTGCGCGGTAGTGGCGCTGGTCGTGACCGCCAACGTCTTCTTCGGCGGCATGCGGGGCACCGTCTGGGTCAATATCTTCCAAACGGTGTTGTTCCTGCTCTTCGGCGCCGTGGCCGTCGCGATCATCAGCCACAGCCTGCCCGGCAGCTTTGGGGACTACATCCAGAAGATCGCCACAAACCCCAAGACTCGCTACCTCGTCACCCGGGAGCGGATGCCGGAGCGCTATTTCTGGAGCTATACCCTGATCCCGCTCTCGTCAATCATGTTTCCCCACATGGCCATCATGTGCTTCGCGGCGCGCCAAGTCACCGCGTTCAAGCGGACGGTTGTGCTCTATCCGCTGGCCATTCTGGCGATCTGGCTGCCGTGCGTCTTCCTGGGCGTCCTGGGTTCACAGCTCGAACCGGGTCTGAAAAACCCGGACGGCATTCTCCTGCACCTGCTGACCGACCACGCGCCCGTCTGGCTGGCGGGAATACTGGGCGCCGGCATTATCTCGGCCGTGATGGGCTCGGACACGCACCAGGTTCTGGCCGTCAGCACGATGTTTACGAAGGACGTGTTTGCCCATTACGGGGGCAAAACGAAATACGGCGAGCGGGGCAGCGTCCATTTCGCGCGCGGCTTTATTGTTGTGGTGACTCTCATTGCCTATGTCATCGCCCTCATTACCCCGGCGAGCATTTTCGAGCTGGCGGTGCGATTCGCTTTCTCGGGGTTCGCCGCCATGGCGCCGGTAATGATCGCCGCCCTGTTCTGGAAGCGAAGCACGAAATACGGCGCGCTGGCCTCGACCCTCTGGGTCGCCGGCTGGCTGGCGCTGACGTGGTATCTGCAGACCATCTCCGATGGCACGGCGCCGGGGCCAGGCAAGCCTCCGTTGTTGATCTTCCCTGCGCTTGGCCACCTGTTCGAACGCACCATTGTGAATGTGACAGTCTTCGGGTTTCTGCCCGTGATGCCCATGGTGCTGGGCTCCGCGGTGTGCATGGTCGTGGTCTCGCTGCTAACGGCACCACCAAGCCGGGAGACCATTGCGAAGTATTTCCCGCAGCAAAGGAGCGAGACGCTCGGTCAGGGCGCAAAAGCAGAGCCGGCCATCCAGCAGTATGCCTCCAGGGGACGCTAAGGCGCGATGGACGCAGCGGCAAACCATTCTCAGCCACCTGGACATCTTTCACGGAAGGGTGACTGGTGCGAGTGCCCTATCCTTCTTTTCTCTGCGCTCATCGCGTCTCTGCGGTTTAATTGTCCTGGCCCCGATTGAATGGACACGACTAAAGGCCGCGCTCCCATGCCACCACCTTACCAGTTACAATGAACCCCGACCCCGCTGCACTTCAGACCGCCCAGCATCAACTCGACGCCCACGTCCGCGAGATAATCGCCTGGCATTTCTCACCCGAAACCGGCTGCCCCTTTTGGCTCGATTGGGCCACGCAGGCTGGCTGGGACCCGCGCCAGGAAGTGAAGTCGTTCGCCGACCTCGCCGCCAGGTTCCCTCATTTCCAGGATGAATGGCTGCGCGAGCTTCAGCCCGACGTCTGGGTGCCGGCGAAATACAAAGGACGCCCCTATAACGTCTTCGAAACCGGCGGCACCACCGGCATGCCGAAGCAGCGCATCGGCTGGGACGATTACAAGACCGACTACGAGGAGTTCTCCTCCAAGCTCGCGGATGGACATTTCCCCCGCGGCGGTGCCTGGCTGATGGTCGGCCCAACCGGACCACGGCGTCTGCGCCTGGCCATCGAGCACCTCGCCAATTTCCGCGGCAGCCCCTGCTACTTCGTGGATCTCGACCCTCGCTGGGTGAAGAAAGTCATTACCGAAAAGCACTTCGACCAGGCCCGCGCCTATATGGACCACGTCGTGGACCAAGCCGTAATCCTTCTCCGCCACCGCCGTATCAGCGCTTTGTTCACCACGCCGAAACTCCTCGAAGCGCTCGGCGAGAAGCTCGACCTCTACGAGGCGGGCATCCGCGGCGTGTTCTGCGGCGGCACGACGATGGCGCCGCAATACGTGCGCTTCATCGTCGAGGAAGTGCTGGAGAGCCGCATCGGCTTTTACCCGACCTACGGCAATACGCTCATGGGTCTGGCGGCTAGTGCGCCGCTGCGGCCCGAGGACAACTTCTCAATCTCCTACTACGCGCCCCAGCCGCGCGCTGTTCTCCGTGTCGTGAACCCAAATCAGACGGGGCAGGTCGTGGATTACGACACCTGGGGTCGGGTTGAGCTCACTACGCTGACCAGGGAGTTGTTCCTGCCTCGCTTCCTCGAACGGGACGAAGCCCTCCGGCGCCGTCCTCGCGAGCCCTATCCCTGGGACGGCGTGGCCGAGGTCAAACCCTTTGGCGCGATGGAAAAGACCATCGTGGAAGGAGTCTATTGAACACCCCGCATCACGCATCACGCATCACGCATCACGTTTCACGTTTCACGTTTCACGCTTCACGTTAGATGCCCCCCCTCCCCCATCTCCCGGCACTCAGGCGCGGCAAGCCCTATGCCAGCCTCGACCAGTTGCCAGTCAACAACTGCCGCACTGGTGAAGCCCTTGCGCGGCTCAGCCAGGTTAACGCCGGCATCATCCGCAAGGACCTCGCCCGCATCAGCGAGGCGCGGTCCGCGCTCAAAGAGCTTTCCTGCGACCGCCTGCTTGAAATCTGCCAGCAGGCCTCCGGAATATTCTTGAATGAGACGTTGCCACTGGGCGATCAGGGCCACACTCAAACACCGCAGCAATACGTCGAGACCCTCTCCGCTACCAGCGGCCTGCCGTTCGTGATGGTGCGGCGGAACATGGAGAAGATCGCAATGGCTCTCGTCCAAATGCGGACCATTCTGAACAGCCTGACGCGCGGCCTCGACCTCGCCATCATTGATAATGGACTGGGCCAACAAGCGGGCGCGAGGATCAGCTTCTATGCCGCCGCATCCTGCCTCGGCCTGGTCATGCCGAGCAATTCGCCCGGGGTGAACTCGCTTTGGCTGCCCGCCATTCCGCTCAAAACACCCGTGCTCCTGAAACCCGGGCGGGAGGAGCCCTGGACCCCCTGGCGAATCATCCAGGCGCTGATCGCCGCCGGCTGTCCGGCAGAGGCGTTCGGATTCTACCCAACGGACCACGAGGGCGCCGCGGAAATACTGCGCGGCTGCGGCCGTGCCCTGGTCTTCGGCGACAGCAGCACCACGGCACCCTACGCCAACAACCCCGCCATCCAGGTTCACGGTCCCGGCCTCAGCAAGATCCTCATCGGCGAAGACCAGATCGAGCGCTGGCCGGAGTTCCTCGACCTGATGATTGTCTCGATTGCCGACAATGGCGGCCGCAGTTGCATCAATGCCTCTGCTGTGGTCGTGCCCAGATACGCTGCCGAGATAGCCGCTGCGCTCGCGCAAAAGCTCGGCCCGCTCGAACCATTGCCCGCCCAGAACGAAAACGCCCGTCTGGCCGCCTTTGCCAATCCTCGCATGGCGGAGAGCATTGATGCCGCCATCGAGGAAGGGCTGCAGACTCCAGGCGCCGTGGACGCTACCGCCAGGTATCGGACCGGCCCCCGCAAGGTCAACTTCGAGAGCGCGGCCTATCTGCGCCCTACCATAGTACTGTGCAATTCGTTCGCCCACCCTTTGGCCAATCGCGAATTCCTGTGTCCCTACGCCAGCGTGGTGCAGGTTCCACAGGCCGACATGCTCAGCCAGATCGGCTCCTCGCTGGTGGTCACCGCCATCACGCAGGACGCGGCTTTCCGCGCCACCCTGCTCGAATCGCCGCTCATTGACCGACTCAACCTCGGCCCCATCCGCACCACTCAAGTCGCCTGGGACCAACCGCACGAAGGCAACCTCTTTGAGTTCCTCTACCGCCGCCGCGCCCTCGAAATCTCCTAGCCGCAAGAACTCAATACAACCACAGATGAACACAGACGGACACAGATCCGACGGGCGAAAAGCTCCGCTAGGAGCGCCATGTTTATAGCCACGCGTGCATCACGGTTCGCCAAGCTCCGTAGGAGCGGCATGTGTTCAGGTTTTAGCCGCCATTCCGGAACTCTTCATATCTGTGTCCATCTGTGTTCATCTGTGGTCTTCCCCTGCCTGAACACGACTTAGCCGTGACGTATGCCTCCTGACCTCAACGCCGACTTCGCCGCTGCACTGGCTCCGCTTGATTATCAACCCCGCACCCGGGTCGTGTTCGGCGTCAACAGCATCGAGCGCGTAGGCGAGCTCGCGAAGAGTCTCGACGCTCGGAGGATACTGCTTGTCACCGACCGCGGGATCGTTGCCGCCGGTCATGCCGGACGGGTAAGGGCCTTGATGGTCGCCGCAGGCCTGCAGGTGACGTGCTTTGAGCAGGTCCAGGAGAACCCCACGACCCAGTGTGTCAAGCGTTGCGTCGAGGTCGCCCGTGACGCCGCCATAGACGCCATTGTCGGCCTGGGCGGCGGCAGCAGCATGGACACCGCCAAGGGTTGCAACTTCATTCTCACCAACGGCGGTCAGATGAAGGACTACTGGGGCATTGGCCGCGCAACACGTCCCATGTTGCCCTTGCTCGCCATCCCGACCACTGGTGGCACCGGCAGCGAATGCCAATCCTTCGCTTTGATCACCGACGAGCAGACACATCAAAAGATGGCCTGCGGCGACCCGAAAGCGGCCGCCCGCATCGCCCTGCTCGACCCCGCGCTGACCCTTTCCCAACCGGCACGCGTCACGGCTTGCAGCGGCATCGACGCCTTGGCTCACGCCCTGGAGACCCTCGTCACGAAACGTCGTACCCCCTTGTCACTGATCTTCTCGCGCGAGGCTTTCCGGCTCACCATTCGCGCCCTGCCTCGCGTTCTCGCCTCGCCCGCAGACCTCGAAGCGCGTGGCTGGATGCTGCTGGGCGCCGCCTGGGCGGGAACTGCCATCGAGAACAGCATGCTAGGCGCCGCGCATGCCGCGGCCAATCCCCTGACCGCCCATTTCGGCGTCGCTCACGGCCAGGCCGTAGGAATGATGCTCCCTCACATCGTGCGCTTCAATGCCCGCGAAGACTCAGCGACCCGCATTTACGCCGACGCAGCCTGCGCGGTGCAGCTCGCCCTGCCCTCCGAAACGCCCGAGGCCGCCACCGAACATCTGGCTGGGAGCTTGGAGTCGCTGCTCGACCTCGCGCGCCTGCCCCGCAACCTCGAACATTTCGGGGTCAAACCAATGGACATTCCCCGGTTGGCGGAGGAGGCGGCGCGCCAGTGGACGGCTCAATTCAACCCGCGAACGGCGGCCGCCTCCGACTTTGAGCGCCTCTATGCTGCGGCCCTGACGCCCGCGTGAATCTCGCGTGAACAAGAGCTTCCTCATCTACCCGCTCATCCTGATCCTCTTTGGCTTGGGCATGTTCCTCGCCGTTGAACGCGGCTCCACCCTCGACGCTCCACGCTCCACGCTCCACGCTCCACGCAACACCCCCCCCCCCCCCCCCACCCCGCCCCCCCCA
>Ga0224558_1003624_pt1 | contig 12653 bp, 10 predicted proteins | sample 714S32024metaG_FD_180682 | JGI IMG/M metagenome (GOLD analysis project Ga0224558, IMG submission 180682) | Peat soil microbial communities from Stordalen Mire, Sweden - 717 S3 20-24 | ecosystem: Environmental > Terrestrial > Soil > Wetlands > Peat | place: Sweden: Norrbotten County, Stordalen... | reverse complement strand
CGGTCTGGCGGACAAACCCGCCAAAATGCAGTGGTTCGGCGACAAGCAACTCCTGATCCGCTTCGCCTAAAGCGGCAAAATGAGCAAAATGTTAGGTCAAGGTAGTACCGTGGAAATCGAGGCTAGGGCACCTTTCTCGGCGTCGAACTTCCAAATGAAAATGCGATCCATGCCCAGGTCGCTGGCCAGCACAAACTTGCCGGAAGGATCGGCCTGGATCATGTGCGCATGCGGGCGGTCGTGGCCGCTAAACGCAAAACTACCGGGAGGTGCGGTGGCGGAACGCGCTCGGGAGACGCTGCCTTCGTCCTTCTTCACGTCGGTTGCGGGACCGAGCGAACCGTCCGGCCGGACGGGGAGCACCGCGACCGTTCCGCCGCCATAGTTGGCCACGAGCACATGCTTGCCGGAGGGGTGGACGCTCAGATGAGCGGGACCGGCGCCTTGCGAGCTGACGGTATTCAGCAACGTCAGATGGCCGGTGGAGCGATCGATCAAGTAAGCGCTCACCGAGCCGGAGTTCGCGCCTTCGAAAGTCGAGGTCTCATTGGCGGAGTACAGGTGCGTTTTGGAGGGGTCCAAAGCGAGGCAGGAAGGGTTCGAACCATTGGGTATCACTTCGCGCTGCGACAGATTCCCGTTCGATGGATCGATCTGAAACAGGTAGATGCCCTGTCCATTGCCCCTGCTGCCTTCCGGGCCCTGCGGAGAGCTGTAGGTTCCGACATACGCCAGGAGCGGGCGATTCGATGGCCTGTTCTGCTGTGCGGGCATGGGAAGCGCGGCGGCAACCGTGAGAAACACCAAAAGCAAACGCATGATCGCCAAGTGTAACCGGGCGCGCGCCTCGCCGGGGTATGGGTTCCCTGGGCGCTCGGCAACCGCCACTTGGCCGTAACATCCATCTCGTCCTCTTGGTTTGTCGCGGGTCGCGGCCGGCACAAGGAAGAGTAGCCGACCCATCCGGGTGGCCTTTGTCATCGCCGCTTTGCCCAGTTTCATGGAGCGGCGTGTCACGGGAGGAATCGCTGAAAGCCCGTGGAAACGTTCCGTGCTGTGCCCGGTTCTTTCCACCGGTTCTGTCCAAATCAGATGTAGTGCCCGAAGGGCAGCGGGGCACGTCCTTGAGCGGGCCAGCCGTGAGGATCTCGCCGATGGCGTTCGCAAATTTCAACGTTATCGGTGTGCCATCGCCGAAAATGCAGGTGTTGTAGTTGAGCTTTGTGAGCGCCAAAACATCCTTCAATACCACCTCGATAGGCGCGTCACCCTTGCTGATTTCGATGATGAGAGGATTCGGCACCTCGCGACCCGGGTATGTTTGGATGCGCGGAGTCCACCTCCGCGTCCACAAGTGCGCACTACGTGCGCCGCGGATATTTGCCAAACCCCTCAGTACCGGATTCTGACCCTTGCGGTAGAGCTTCAGGTTTTTCTCTTCCTGAATGCGGACACCGACGATATTTGCGTGCGCGCCGACCGCATCCCTGAAGCCGCACCACTCAATATCTTCGAACCGCACGCGGCCATGAATGAACATTTCCTTTGGCGGCTCGCCGACTCTCTTCGTATTACGATGTGACCGCCATCTCGCCGAGCTTTCTTGCGGCATCGTAGCTCAAGTGGAAATCGCCGGTTTCATCGTTGTTCCAGGGCCCAAGCGCCCCCTTGAAGACAACTCCGTCGCCTGAGTCCAGAAACATCTGCGCGGCGCAGCAGGCATTTCTCGGGCTGCCCGTTGCCCGCCGCACTGAAACGGGCGTGCTCAACAAGAGGATTCAGTTGAAGAACAGCCTCTGCGCGTTGCCGCCCCGGATGCGCGCCCGGTCGGTTTCCGAAGCGAACGCCAGCAACTCCTCGAAGCGAATCGCCACCAGGTCGCCCTCGGGTTCGATTCGCCGAATTGCACAAGGAACGCAATCCTGGCCCCGCGAGTCTAACGCACCATGTGTCCGATCGTCACCATTCTCTGCGCCGCCACCCTGGCCTACGCGCAGGACGCCGTCACTTTCCGCACCGGCGTCTCGCTGGTGCACGTCGATGCCGAAGTACTCGGCCAGGACGGGCGCATCCTCACCGGTTTCCACAAGGAGGACTTTCGCGTCTTCGACGAGCGCAATGAGCAGCCCATCCTGCAATTTGCCGCCGAGGAGCAGCCGCTCGACCTCATCCTTCTCTTCGACATCAGCGGCAGCATGCGCAGCGTCGTTCAAGAAGTGGCCGATGCCGCGCGCCAGGGCCTGCACCAACTGCAGCCGGGAGACCGCGTCTGCGTCATGGTCTTCGACAGCCGCAGCCGCGAGGTTGCACCCTTCACCGAAGACCTCGACGCCGTCGACCGCACGATTCAGAACGATGTGCTCGGGCTCAACTTCGGTGGCGGCACCCTCATCCAGGTGGCCGTCTCCGACGCTGCCATGCGCTTCCGCCGTGAACCCCACACGGAGCGGCGCCGCGCCGTCCTCATCATCACCGATAACATGGGCACGCGTACCCGCCGCGAAGCCTCGGTGGTGCAGGAGTTCTGGGAGTCCGACGCCATTCTCAGCGGCCTGATCGTGCGCAACCCCGCCTTTCAGGCGATGCGCACCGTGGGTATCATCCTCGGCCCGCAAAATCTGGCGATGCAGGCCGGCATGAAGGGCATCGCCGAAAAGACCGGCGGCGACGCCCTCACCGCCAACGAACCCGGCACCGCGTTCCAGGAAGCCATGCGCCGGATTCGCACCCGCTACAGCCTCTACTACGCACTGCCCGAAGCCAAGCCCGGCACCACTCGCGCTATTCGCGTGGAGCTCGCACGCGACGCCGCCCAACGTTTCCCCAAGTCCCGCCTGCGCGCCCGCACCGGCTACGTGGTTCCCTATCCCGCCAAGTCAGCGCCGAGCTCCCGTTAGTGCTTGGTCCGGTCGTCCAGTCGAGCAGTGCCGCTGACTTCTGGCAGCAGAGCAATCGGCCTTGGTCGCCTCTGCTCGAACGACCCCGGTCACTCCTCCGTGCTGGCAACGGTGGGAGAATAGTAAAAGGCGAATGTTTCTCCCCGCGGTTCGGCCAAACCTATTGTTAGTATCGACCAATAGAGCAGCCCAACTGATGGAGCAGTTATGATCACGCGATTCACAATACTGGCGTTGGCTCTGGCAATGTCGAGCCAGGCGGATACGCTCCGTCTGCGCAACGGGTCCACCGTGAACGGAAGTTTCTTGGGCGGCACGGCGGACGATATTCGCTTCTTGGTCAACGACGAGGTGCAGCACTATGCGCGCGCCGGTGTGGCGGAGATAATCTTCGGTACGATCGATGCACCCTCCGCTGGTCCCGAGGCGACGCCCAGGATTGATATGGGGCCCGACATCGTTGGTGCGCCATTTCTGCGCGGTTCCTCTGGATACATCCCGCTCGAAAGAGAGATCGGGATGATGTCCCGCGGCGGCGGAATGTATGGCATGGGAGCAACCGTTTATCGCATTCAAGGCCCGCGCTCGCCCGTGCGGGTCAGACAAAGAGACCGGCTCGTATTCGTCGTGCGATTGAACCGCGGCGGCGACCCGCGTCAATTCCAACTCTACCGTCTGGAATCGAGAATGGGTTACCGGCAAACGCAACCGACTATGGGCGGAACTCCGCCGGGACTGCCGGTGACCATTAATGAAGTCGGTGACTCCGTTTACGAGATTACTCCCGCGCGCGCCCTGTATCCGGGCGAATACGCGGTTAGCCCCATGAACTCCAACGAAAGTTACTGCTTCGGTGTTGACTATTGAGCCGTGGTGCTCTCGGCGGCGGAGGCGTTCTACGGTTGCAAGATTCCGGTAGGCGCGCCGATCTTCGGCGCGCGTCAGGAGTGCGGCGGTAGGGGCGAGGTCTTCCGCACGCGCAAGCTCTCGACATGTCTGATCCGCGTTACGGACGCCGCCGGGGAGTTGGTCGCGCTCCTCAAGGGCATTGCCTACCTTAAAGCCACTCCCCTCGGCACCGAAGCTGGGCACTGATTTACCGAAGATCCTGTAGTTGGGACGAGACACGGACGGTTGTGCAGAGTTAGTCTAAATGCGGCGGCGGAGCGGACTCACGGCAAGGGTCCGCCCCGCGCCGGAGGAGACCATGAAGCGAAGAGAATTCCTGCGGGCGGCCGGCGCGGCGCTGGGCCTGGCCAACCGCGCGGCGGGCGCTGCAACCGGCATGTACGTCTCGCTCCACAGCTCGCTGGTAGTCGGCAAGATGGGGTGGACGGAGACTGCGCGGCTTGCGGCGAAGGTCGGGTTCGGGGGTGTGGACATCAATCTGAGCGCGGCGATGCAGGAGGGATTGGATGCCACCAAGGCGCTCCTGGCGGAGTTGGGGCTGCGGCCAGCGAACTGCGTCCTTCCGTTGCAGGTGACGCGCGATGAAGAGGCGTTCAAGAAAGGGATGGAGGGGCTGGAAGACCAAGTGCGTTTCGCATTGGCGATTGGGTGCCCACGGATGGTCTACACTGCGTGGGGGCCGCCGCCGGCCACGACGACGAAAGAGGAGTTTCGAAAGATGCTGGTGGGACGTTTTCAGGCGGCGGGAACGGCGCTGGCCAAGTACAACGTGCGGTGCGGGCTCGAATTCATGGGGTCGTTGCAATCCCGGTCGCGATTGCCGTCCTACCTCTGCCTGATGAACGAGATGCTGGACTTTGCCAAAGACTGCGGGCCGAACTACGGGGTACTGCTGGACTCCTGGCACTGGTATCACGCGGGGGCGACGATCGAGGATATCCACAACGCGGGGAAGGCGCGGATTGTGACGGTCCACGTCTCGGACGCGGCCAAGATGCCGCCGGAGGATGTGCGGAACAACGCACGGCACATGCCTGGAGAAGGAGTGATCGACCTGGTGGGGTTCTTCAAGGCGTTGAAGGAGGTCGGGTACGAGGAAGGGGTGAGTCCGGAACCCTTAGGGCGTATTCCGAAAGAGATGCCGGCCGAAGAGGGCGCCAAGCTGGCATGCGACACCACGCGGGCGGTCATGCGCAAGGCTGGAATTGACGTGTGAGTGGGGTCATACCGGAAGGCCACCGGGAAGTTGGGTAGTCGGAACTCACGTTGACGCGAAACGCCCAAACTGCGGATGTGCGTAGGCCGGAACCGAGGCCAGCCGTGGAGCTACCGATATTGCCCCTAACGGCGCCTCTGAGTCGACCCACTTGCCGCAACCCACGAAAAGCCCACCAGGACGACTGGAGTGGCCGCGTTGCTACGCAGGATCTCACGGAGTTCCTCGACTTGGCCCTGAATGGAGTTCGCAGTCTGAATCGGCTCCAGCACACCGTGTTTTTCGGCAAGTCGGCAAGCGACCGGGGCCATTTCTCCACCTGCTCCGGGACCGCCATGAATCACCGCAACGCGGAACGGTGCCGTGCCGTATCTCCTGAGATTCATCATGGGTGAAGTCCGATCGTAGACCCGGAGGGCAAACAGCGCCCTACGACGATGCGGCTTGCCGGCACACGGCCGCGTTCGAGGAAGCCGCCTCCCGGACCACTCCCCCGCGCTCACTCCAGCGGAATCGCCTTCCCTTTGGCGGTCGGCAACGCAACACCCAGCAGTTTCGCAATGGTTGGGGCGATGTCTATATTGGCAAACTTGTGCAGTTTCGCGCCACCGCGCACTCCGTAGCCGCCGGCGATGAAGATCGCGTCCATATCCGGGTCACTGGCCAGGTATCCGTGGCTGCCGCCTTGCTGGGGAAGGGCGGCCGTCACCGGGCCTCCGGTGGCTCCCGAGAAGGAGTAGCCGTCCCTGGCGGTGAGCAGCAGTTGGAACATCTGTGGTTCCGCGTCGGGTTGCGGCAGGCCCAGCGCCGCAAACCCATCCGGACCGATGATCCCGTCGATCCCTTCGGCGCCTTTGAGCGCCTGAATCACTTTAGGGGCCAGTTCCGCCGCCTGGGATTCGTCGAAGTAGACGAACGCCGCGCCGCCTTCCGGCATCGCGTATGCCTTGCCGGAGAGGCCCGCGGCCGCAAGGGCCACCGCAGGGTGAATCTCCTTCGTGTACGGTTTGAAGCCGTGGTCCGAAACCACCATGAAGGTCGTGCGATCGCTCATTCCGGCCGCGCGAACCGCTTCCACCACGTGTCCCACGCAGCTATCCACAAACGCGATCGCGGCCGTCCCCGCCAGGGTCTTCGGCCCGAACTGGTGATGCACCGAATCGAGCGAAAGCAGGTGGAACAGCAGCAGGTTGGGCCGGTGCTCGCGGATCAGGTAAACCGCGGCTTTAGTCCAGATCTGGTCGCGGAACAGGATGTTCGACTTCGTGAAGCTCTCGATGTCCGAAGCCGCAATCGCTCCCTTGCCGATCATTTCGCGCTCCAGCGGCCCCTCCGCCGGCGCCCATTCGCTGAACGCCCATGTGATCGTAGGTGCTTGGTTGATGGCCACCCAATCCACCTGTGCGGTCGTGAGCCCAGCTTTGTAGGCCGCGTCATAGACCGTGGGGACGCGGACCATCTCTTGCTTCACGATCATCGGTTCCACTTTCACCGGCGGCCATGCGCCGGTCCGCAAGATGGTTCCGTTTGCCAGGAGGCCATGCTCGTCGGCGCGGACGCCCGTCACCATAGTCGTGTGGTTGGGCCACGTCACGGTCGGATTCACGGTAGCCATCCGTGCGCTCGCGCCGTTCTCGATCAGGCTGCGGAGCGTGGGAATCGGAAGCTTCGGGTCGTCCAGGTCATAAGCGGGAAAGCCATCCAGGCTGATCACGACCACCATGCGCTCCTTGGCGGGCGCCTGCGCCAAAGCCGGGTAGCACAAACCCGTCAGTACCACCAGCGAGATTGCGAGTTTCATAGGCTAAGAAGAATTCTACAACGTGCCACACGCGCCCAGGCGCCTTCTCTTCCACTCTGAATGCCCAGGAAGTCCCCGTCACGTCCATTGGACGGGACTCGCCCAAACTGTAGATCTGCTCGCTCCCTTTCCCAAGGACAAGCTGCATGGGGCAGCGCGCCCGAAGCCGCGCCGCCTTCGATGTCGCGCTGAGCGTTCGCCGAATTCCGTCAGGCCGGCGGGAGTGGTCGCCCGTCGGGCAGCGCGCCAGCGTCAGGGAAGAACGACCGTGCCGTCGAGAGAGCGGTCCGTGCCATACGCGCCGCCGTTGGGTCCTTCGGCGATTGGGTACTTGGCAGCCATCTCTTCGTTAATGTCGATTCCCAGACCGGGATGCCCACTACCGTACATGTAGCCCTTGCGGATTTCGGCGGTTCCGGGCAGCATCTCATGCACCTGCGGCGGAAAATGATTCTCTTCCTGAATGCCGAACGCGGTGCTGGAGATGTCGACGTGATAGGCGGCCAGTTGATTTACGGGATCGTTCTCGCCGCCTTCCTGGAAGGCGGTCTTGACGCCGAAGATCTCGCAGAGATTGGCGATTTTCTTGGCCTGGGTGATGCCGCCGATGGCGGTGACGCGCGTGCGGATAAAGTCGATGACGCGCTCGGTAATGAGGGGATAGTATTCCGCGGGATTCGAGAAGACCTCGCCGACGGCCTGGGGCGTGGCGCACACTTTGCGCACCTCCTTGTACCAGGCGAGACGCTCCGGTCCGAGCAGATCTTCCACAAAGTAGAGATGGCAGCCCTCCAGCTTCTTGCAAAACAGAATGGCGTTGGTGGCGCTCAGATGCGAATGGACATCGTGCAGCAGTTTCGGCTGGAATCCCACCTTGGAACGCACATATTCGAAGACCGCCGGAATGGTCTCGACGTACAGATCCTCATCAAACGCCTGCCCCTGGTAGCCGCCTTCGGCGCGGTTGCCCTGGTTGGCCGGGATGAAGCCGCCGCCGCCGTAACCGCCTTCGCCGTACTGCAAGCGAATGTGACGGTAACCGGTTTCCATCGATTTGGCGACGGCCTCCGCGGCCTGCTCCTTGGTGCGTCCGCCGACGTGATCGTAGCACGCCACCGCGTCATGGGCCCGTCCACCAAGCATTTCGTAAACCGGCATGCCGCCGCGCTTCCCCTTGATGTCCCACAGGGCTTCATCCATGGCCCCGATCACTTTGTTGTTGACCGGACCACCCCGCCAGTAAGTGCGGTAGTTCGCGCTCTGCCACAGGTCCTCGATCCGGTCGGGGTCCTTGCCGATCAGCCATGGCTTTAAGGACTTTTCGAGCGCAGTTGCCACGGCGACGGTCTGATAATTGTCATTCGCCGAACCAATGCCGTACAGACCCGGCTCGCTCGTAATCACCTTCAGGAAGACCCAGCGATAGTTTCGGCCGCCACTGGTAGTGATGACTTTGACATCCTTAATCGTCAGCGGAGGCAATCCTTTGAGGCGGTTCGTGTACTCGTCGGCGCCCGCGGCGGACATGACGGGCGCCGCCAACAGGCCTTTGAAGAAGTCTCTGCGTTGCATGCATCCTCCAGATCGATTATTTCACTCGATGATCGGGCACGGGCCCGCGCGTTTCAGCACACCCTTTAAGGAGTGTAGCCGAGAGGCGAGCGCCCGGCAACGTCAGACCGAGTCCTAACGCGCTATCAATCAGCTGAAATCGAATGAGTTGACTCCGCTAAGGAATCGCCGCCTGCGCCCTGAAATATTGGGCGCCTACAGCCGATTCCCCGACAATTTGGTTTCCAGTCGGCTTCGTCCCGCGACCTATTGGGCCTCCGGCCGTGCTCCCGTTAATTCACGACCGAGGCTACAACCATCTCAAGGGTCCGTCGTACGCCGGTGTCCACTTCGATAGGCGCGTCCGTAAACTGGTTAAACGGGCGAGGCTTCCATCCGTCGCGGGATCCATCGTACTTGAAGCTGTCCTGAAGGCCCGATGGGCTCCAGCCATACTGGCCGTCGTTGCCGGCGATCTTCCAAATGACCATATCAAGCGACGGGATGACGTAGATTCCGAATCCGCCCGCACCGGACTTGAAGAAGGCATCGCGCGGGGCTCCGGCTACATGGCTATCCGCATTCACTTCGAATTGCAGGCTGTAGGGCGTGTGCGGATTGTAGGGCGTCGGCTTGCTGGCCAGCTCAAGGTAATCGGCGGGGATCAACTGCTGCTTGCCCCAGCGGCCCTTATGCAGAAGTAGGTACGCAAAGCGGATCATGTCCGTTGAGCGCACCGCGATGCCGCCGCCACCAGGAGTCTCGCGGGGACCTGTCGCCGCCGACGCGGGGGCGGGGGTCTGGCGCGGAGACGCTTCCGGAGGCCCGCTGAAGTCGCGCGGAGGCGGATAGCCCCACGCCCCCCACTGCATGGGCTTCGCGAGTTTCTCATTGATGTAATCCTGCATCAGCATCCCCGTGACCTTGTGAATGAGCATGGAAACCACGGTGAGGCAGGTGCTGCAGTAATTGTACCCTCCACCCGGCGAGGTCCACATCGGCAAGCGCAAGGAAAAGAGATCGCCCGCCAAGCGGTCCGTCGGCGGAGGCGGGTCCAGCTTCACGTTTTCGCCTTTCACGATCCCAGGATTGCCCGCGCTTTCATACATTCCGGAGGTCATGGCCAGGATCTGTCCTAGCTTGATGTCGGCTTTCCGGGGATCGGTCAGCGGGAAGGCGTCCGGCAGGTACTTGCCATTGAAGATCTTCGTTTCAAGCCCCTCGGGGAACCGGTCCTTCTTCTCGTTGAGCATGATTCCTGCGGAAACGGTGGTATAGGTCTTTCCTATCGAAGCCGTGCTCGGTGTCGCGTCGCGGTGCCCTTTGCCGTAATATTTCTCGTAGACCAGCCAGCCGTGCCGTACGACCAGCAAGCCCCCGTGCTGGCTGGTTCGCTGGGCATAGTCAAACGCCCAGTCGAGCCGCTTCAGATCGATGCCCGCGACCTTGAGGGCTTTGGCGGGATCCTGAATTGTCCGCCAGCCACCGGCGGTGTCGGGCGGCGGAAAGTAATCCGGGCTGGACTTCTGCGCGTTGGCTGCTACAACGAGCAGCGAAAGCAGAGCCAGATGGCGAAAAGAGGTGCAGATCATGCGATTCTCCAATCCGATCCAGAAGTGTAGCGCAGTTGTGACACTCCCAACATGGCGGACGACGCGTGTAGGGAGGTGTACTCCTACCACGGGTTCCGGAACCCTCGCTCGGTAGTCGGCGGTCTCTTTGTGAAGATGCTCGCGGACCCGACAACGTGAGAGAAATACGCCGGCCGGGCGCTTTCACGCTGAATTTGACTTACCGGCCCAGCTCGATCACAGTTGAACGACTATGATCAGTGGCCGCAGAAAGCGAACCCGGCAATAGCTCTCTCCCGAAAACTCGCTATCCGGTCCGAGCGATTGCGGGGCTTTCAGCAATTACGCGGTGGAGGTAGGTGTGATCTCCACGGTCACACCTAGCAGCCCGTGGCAGAAGTCGAAATCCCGAACGACCTCCTCTGTAACCTGCTGAATCCACGGGGCCGAAAACGGCGATCCTGGCGCCAAGGGTACTTCTACCACGGGCTGCTAGTTGCTGGAGGCGGTTGACGTAGTACCGCTTCAAGCCGTCGCCACGCAGCCGTTCCTGTAGCAGTTGGCGGCGCACCGCTAGCGGCACGGGGCCACCGAGCGTTACCTTGGCTACAAGCAGCGCATCCGGTCCGCAGTCAACGACCGGATCGGGATCGAGCCAGAAAACTGAGAGCCAACCGGCATGCAAGATAGCTGGCGGGTTGGTGGCCACTCGCCGGGAATTGGGGATCGCGCCGTCGTCAGCCGGCCGATGTTCGATCCTGGCCCAGATGCAAAGCGCGCAGTAACTTCGGGAACGCTCGGAAATAATCTTCGAGCGACAGTGGCGCCGTTCCGGTGAAACGGAGGACCGTGTCGCTTGTGTGCTTCAGTTCGCCAGCCGCGATCGCCCCGAACCAACCAACGGATAAATCGACGCGCCAAGGCAACGGTTCCAGCTTGCTCAACCGCTCTCGTGCCGCATCTGCGGACTCATCCTCATATCGAAGCTGCCGGCCCACCAGCGTGGACAGCCGTCTGGTAATGTCGGCAACGCTGAGCGCTTCGGGTCCGGTCACATCGTAAATGCCGCCGGGCTGCTTCCGCAGTACCGCGGCCGCGGTTCGGGCGACATCCTCTCGGGAAACGAAGGCACCGCGCCCCTGCTGCGCCGGCCCGCGGACCACGCCCTCGGCGTCGAGTTTTTCAAGGAACATGTCGATGTAAAAGGCGTTACGAAGCACGGTGCACGGGAGGCCCGCCGCGAACAGGTATTGTTCGCTCAGATAATGATCGCGGGAGAACGGATACTTCGAGTCCGGAGCGGCTCCCTGTAGAGACAGATAGACGACGTGTCCTACACCCGCGCGCGCAGCGGCTTGAAACGCGTTCCTGTGCAGCCGTGCCCGCTCGCCCGGCTCGCCAGATGCAGAAACCACGAGCGCCGCGCTTACTCCCGTGAACGCGTATTTCAAGGTTGCACGTTCGGCAAAGTCACCGCGAACCGTCTCGGCGTCCGTCAACTTTGGTGCGCGTTGCGGATTGCGGGTCATGAGGCGTAAACGTTGTCCATCCCCCGCCAGCAATTCGGCGGTACGGCGGGCGACCCGTCCAGAAGCGCCAGTAATCAGAATCACACCGGACCCAAACGTTTTCGTGCTGAACCTCCGTATCGACGTCGGTAAGTCAACTGCCATAGTATCGCGTGCCGCGAGAGCGCCCCACAATGAAGCCGCCGCGATCCCGGAGTTCGTGGTGTGTAACGGCTACTCGGAAGCTGCCGAGGCTTTCCTGCGAGCGAAACCGCGCACTACAGGCACTTGGGCCACGCGACAATGGCTACCGATATTAGCCGTTAACGCTGCGCTGCCAGGAGCACTCTATTGCACGGCAATGGTGGCGTGTTGGATGACTGGCCGCCGATGGTCAATACAACCGGGACGGCGTTGCCTGAACCGACTCCCGCCGGAACGCGCACATTGATCTGGTTGAGTCCCACACAGCAGCCTGCCAGGCCGGCGAAGTCCGGCGGACTGACGTTGATGCCGCCGATGGTGACAGTAACCGGCACAACCGTCTTGGACGGGCCCGCCGGCAATGCGCCGGTTGCAACGGCAGGCGTGACTTGCCCGAGTCCTGTGGCATAGAGAATCACCAGTTCTCCCGGCTGTGCCGGATTCTGAGTGGTAACCGCGGAGCCGTTCACATGCGTAATGGCGCCAGCTCCTGCGTGTCCGAACAGCGGTTGGCGCGGCTGCAATCGGCTGCGGTTCCCCCGCTTTTGCGTCGCAACGGGTTACTCTGAATGCGGCTTGATCTCCTGTTCGTAGAATGCATACCCACTTCTGCTGACCACGAACGTTCGGTTCGAAGTGGGTTCAACAAACCCGCCATCAACTAATTCCTTCGCTGCACTCGATTCCACAGGGTTTCGATGCGGTTCCCGACCCTCTAACACCGGCCTTGTAGAACGTGGAAGCAAGAGCCAAGGTCTCTGTTGTGGTTGGGCCAGGAGATACATCTGCAACTCAACCATGTCCGAGAGGGCGTGCTGACCATTGGCGCTCATCATGGTGTGCTCTATTGTGGCACATTGGGTGCGGCGGGGCGTACTCGAGTCTTGTATAACGCAGGATGAGCCTGGAGGCTGGGCGTGTTTCTAACGCAGAATGAGCCTGAAGGGGATGGGAGGCCGCATGATGGGCAGTGATCATCAGCATGAAAAACGGAGA
>Ga0224558_1003622_pt1 | contig 12665 bp, 4 predicted proteins | sample 714S32024metaG_FD_180682 | JGI IMG/M metagenome (GOLD analysis project Ga0224558, IMG submission 180682) | Peat soil microbial communities from Stordalen Mire, Sweden - 717 S3 20-24 | ecosystem: Environmental > Terrestrial > Soil > Wetlands > Peat | place: Sweden: Norrbotten County, Stordalen... | reverse complement strand
GGCGATGATCGAATTGCTGCTGATCAGGCTGGTCACCACGGCGTTGTTGATAACCTGGTTGGGCGCGACATTGAAGATCGTCAAAAAGTCGGCGCCGTCCGGCGTGACGGTGAACCAGTTGGTTATATTGCTGGGGCTGACCACCGTCCAGTCCAGGAAGGTATCGGAGTGGAAGTTGTTCAGATCCTGGCCCGGGTCCGTGTCATAGTCAGTGAAGTTCACAACCGACCAGCCGGCAGGCAAGGCACCCTCGGCCAGCTCATCAAAAGTCTCCAAATAGAGCGGCGGCCCCAGATTGACGTTCACATAGGGGGCCACGGTGAACGTGTACCGATTGGTCGTGTTGGGTGTCGCCCCACCGGTGTTGTTGAAGGCAACCTGATAACTGTGCTGTGATAACGATGCCATCAGCGCGGGAGGTTGGTACTGCACCGTCGTGTTGCCGCTGGCCTGCTGCAACACAGGTGTCACCGGCGAATCGTCATAGGCGAAGAGGACAGAGTTGGTGTTCAGCGGCGACGTGCCGGCCCCCAGCGTCACTCCCAGCACCGCGCCGGGGCTGACGCCGGCGGCGTTGTTGACAGGGGAAGCAGACGACACCTGAACGGGTACAAACCCGGACGTGATATCCAGCGACACAAGATCGACGTAGCCGTCCGGCTGTCCAGACAATGCAGTACTGGCCGTAGTAATGCTGGCATAGCGCGCGCCAGAAGGAATTAATCCGCTCCTGGTGTCCTGGCCCCAGGCTCGCAGACCGTTGCCGCCGGGGAGCGCGGCCACGAACGTCGCCCCTCCAAGAGCAACGGGATTACCGACGGGAGCCTGGGACTCGTCCAGGAACTGCAGCGTGAGGTCGCTGTAGTCATTCTGACCCTGATAAGTGCTGAACCACGCCGAAGCCGTGTACTGGCCCTGCGAGCCATCAATCTGCGCCGTCGTAATGGCGCGTGTCAGGCTGTCCACCTGCGAGACGGTTTGATTGGGTGAGTACGGGCGGAGATAAACCTGGCCGGAACCAGCCGGCCCCGGCTGCGTGTAGTTAGCGGAGTAAGTGTACGTGGTGAATGAGGTCCACCCGCCGTCAATGCCACCGGGGGCGTTTCCACCTTGGCCGATGAAGCCAGTCAGATTGTTCGTCGAGGATTCGTAGCTGCCATCAATGACAATATCGATGGCATTGGCTGCGCCGACAAATGATAAGCTGCCGGCGAGGATAGACAGACCTAATCGGGACTTTTTGGTTTTCATGGATCTTGCTTTTCTTGGTTGTGTGGTTTGATAACTGCGATGATTGATTTCTGGCCTCCTCCCGCGAGTCACGACGAGGTTTTCGTCGCGCCCCACGCCTTCAAATCTCTCTCCCGCGGCGATCGCATCGCGTTGGCCAGGGGTTGCTGGCACTGCTCGCAGACCGCCCCCTGCCGGTCCCCCCGGCGCGCCCGGATGGTCAAATGATGGTCCTTTTCACAATAATAGCCGACTACATCCATCAGCGAATCCTCCTGGCACTTGGGGCACTTTGGGCCGATGAAAACGGAGCGGTCAGTGTATAACTTCACACCGCATTTGAGGCAAACATACCCATTGGCATCGGAATCGATGGCGGCCAGGGCAGCGTCCTTCTTGCAACCAGTTGCCCCCAACGCAATGACCAATAGACACGCAACCAGCAGGCCCCCGGCGGGCTGCCGCACCGCTCGAAAACGCCGCAGGCTGGCAAACCTCGGGTGGTCTTGATCACGGGTCTGCATCGGTAGCCAGATAAATCATCTCAATGTATTTTGATTCCGGGCGCGCAGAAATAAACGCGGCGTGCCCGTCGCAGAAGTTAACGTTTCCGCCGTCTTTCCCGTGGTTGTCCACCGGGTCGGGGATGTTGTTCCGCGTCCCGGCATAGCCGGAATCTCCATCGAGAAACATGCACGCCCGCCCAGGATTGCCGGAGCTGCCCATCCAGCCTTTGCAGTAGGAGTAAGACGACGGGTAGCGATATACCCAGTTCTGCACGTTGGTGCGGGTCTTGCGAGCGGTCGGATAGGTCGTGCTGGAACTGTAACCCCAAAAACCGAATACCTCGTAGCTCGAGCCGGGGACGTGGAGTTTCGATCCCGCGTAGTAACTCAAGTCATACAAATTCACCTCCAGGGTCCGCGTGTTCCGGTAGAGATTGGTGCGAATAAAGTTCTGCGTGCTGGGACAGATGAACGAATTGACGTTCCGCATGTATGGATACGCCCAGGATTGGTCGTCATCCCCATCGTCAGCCGTGTTGGAGAAGGACCCCTTGGGATCGTCATCCGCATACATCATGCAGGCCAAAATCTGTTGCTTCTCATTGTTCAGGCAGGCGATGCGCTTTCCCCTCTCCTGGGCCTTGGCCAGCACGGGCAGCAACAAGGCGGCCAGAATGGAAATAATGGCGATCACCACCAACAATTCAATCAACGTGAACCCGCCTGAAGTGTGATTCATCCAGGCTGGGTGACCATCTAGCGGTTTGATACTTTCCGAGCGCATGTACACGGCACCGTCACAACTAACCAGCCAACTCTCTCCCGTTGCGATCTTCTTTACAAGTCATTTCTCCAATGGCATCGCTTACCAGACGACGCCTTTCAGTTCTCAACGGCCTGATAGCAGTAAAGTCTCCTGAGTGACGGCATTTCAGCCTACCAAGCGAAAGTGTCCTGTATTTGGACACATCGCTGCCACCGCAGTCTTGTATGCCATACCAACTGCGGGCACCCCGGAAACTCGCCGGACCCTCGCCGGAGCTTCCCCGTAGTACCTCCGTTAAGCTAACGGAGGTACTACGGGGAAGCTCCGGCGAGGGTCCGGCGAGGCTCGCGGGGGCCGGGGGCGAGACTTGAGGAATAGACCCGCAGCAGGACAGGGGGAAGAAACCCGGCTTTCCAGCAGTTTGGTGGGTGCCGCCGCAGAAAAAGAGGCAGCGCAGCCTTCTTGTTGCCATGAGCGGACCAGTCTGGTTTGATGCCGGTCGTAAGGTTCGACTGCGCGAAAAACGATGCCAAAGCAAGCACACAAACAACCTCGACCAGCAGCGTTCATTCCCCGCACCCAGTCCACAGCTAATGTGATTCCCGGCTTGGGGGTTGATGTTCCAGAACTACAACAGGCGCGCGCGCTTTGGCAGCTTAACCGGTTTGAAGAGGCGCTAAGTACGTTCGAAAAGGCGGTGCGCAAATATCCGCAGAACCTGGTGGCTCTGGTGGATGCGAGCCGCGCCCTCGGCGCGCGGTTCGAGATCACCAAAGCGGAGGCGATGCTCGACCGCCTGGCAAAGCTGGGCACGCACAACCCGCAACTGCTCCACCTGGCAGGCCAGAGCTTCCGGATGATCTTCCGCCCCGAGAAGGCCATCCAATGCTTTGAACGCGTGGTGGCCATGACTCGCCAAATCCCCGACGCCCAATTGGAATTGGCTGTGCTCTATGAGCGCCGCCATCGGGTGGCCGAGGCCTATTCTCTGATCGAGGAGTGCCTTCATGCCGAACCCGATTACCTGGAAGCCGAATTGTTCAAGGCGCGGCTGCTCCGCCGATTGAAAGACCGAGCCGGTGCTGAAGCCATTTTCCAAAAGCTAGCCGAGAGCAGCGACGCCCTCCCGCAGGTCCGCGCCCAGGCCTGGGCGGAGATCGCCCAACAGCGCGACCGCGAAGGAGATTATGACGGAGCCATGGCCGCCATGCTGGAGTGCAAGGGCTTTTTGCTGCCGGATGAAGCGGCGCTGCTAAAGGAGTCTGAAGGGCTACAGCTCCACCTTTCCAAGCTGGCTGAGTCTTTGACTCCTGCGCATTGGCAGCGATGGGTTGATGCCGGGAAAGCCTTTCCTCCTCAGAGAATGGCCGTACTGGCGAGCTTTCCCCGCTCCGGCACAACCCTGCTGGAGCAGGTGCTCGACAGTCATCCCGGCCTGGTCAGTTCGGACGAACGCGAAGCCTTTGGGCGCGATATTTTCCCTGCCATCTGGCGTACCGAGCAAACGCCCTTGCCGACGGCTGAGGCGCTCGACAATGCTTCGCTGGAGCGTCTGTCGGCCCAGCGCCAGCGCTATCTGACTTACATGGAAGCTGCGCTGAACGAGCCCATCGGCAATCGTATCCACCTTGACAAGAATCCCACCTTGACCCTCCTGATCCCGGGCATGGTGCGGCTGTTTCCGGAAACAAAGCTCCTGATCGCATTGCGGGATCCGCGCGACGTGATCCTCAGTTGCTTCATGCAATACCTGCCGCTCAATACCAACAGCGTTTGCTATCTCACCCTGGAACGTACCGCCCGCCGGTACGCGCATGATATGGGCATTTGGCGGCGATTCCGGGAGACTGCCTGCAGCCCGTGGATCGAGATTCGGTACGAGGATTGCGTCACCCAGCTCGAACGGGAGGCGCGTCGCGCGCTGGAATTCCTCGGCCTGGCCTGGGACCCCCAGGTGCTCCAATACCGAGAGCGCCTGAAGTCGAAAGCCGTCGCCTCTCCCACTTACGAGGCGGTCAGCCAGCCCCTCTACACCTCGGCCATTGGACGTTGCAAGAACTATCGCAAATATCTCGAACCGTGCCTGGAAATCCTTCAGCCGTGCATAGACGCTTTTGGTTACAGGAATCAATGAGGTCCAGCGCGAGCAGCCAATCCTGTCCGCGTAGCTTTAGCGTTATGTTCCACATCTTAGACTACGCTGCTTGGATCGGGCGGAGTCAAGGCGGTCGTGGCCGAGAACGTCCTCCTCAAACACCAGCTTCTGATTATCAACCGCCCGCGGAGGCGAGCGCCCAGTCTCTGTGCCTCCCAGCGGCTGCTCCTGGAACTCTGGTCATTGTCATCCCGCTTGCTTGGTTCAGACATTCAAGCGGCGGGAGGTTTGGGTGGCTTCTCCTTTCGTTCGAGCGAGAGGCCCTGTGGAGACGGGACCCTTCCTGGCACGTGCGTGGCCCAGGTCTTGCCTGACTCCGGGTCATACTGAGCGGTCTTGCCGGGGACAGGAGGGATGCGTATGAGCACATTGCAGCCCGGGCATTGAATCTCCCGACCGGAAAATTGCTCGTCACATTGCAGGTGCTGTTTACAGTGAGGGCAGGAGAACTTGAATTCGCTCATAATCGTGATTCCGCGGTACACGGGCAGAATGCACCATCTGCGTGAACCGCGCAACCTGCCAAATACAACTCAACTCGCGGCCTGCGGCAGCTCCTGCAAGGCCCGCAACATCTCGCTTGTGCTTTGGTAGCGCTGTGCACAATCAGGCTGACAAGCCTTCAGGATGACTGCATTCAGCCGGATATAATCCGCATGACCGCTTCGTTCCATGAGGGTGGTTGAGAGCGCTGGGAAGAGATCGGGGTCGCGGCCAGTGCTGATGACATAGAGGACCATGCCCAGCGCATAGATGTCGGCCTGAGCGGTGCCTGGGGGCTCCGGGGGCGGAGGCATGTAGCCGGCGGTGCCGACCCAGGTGTGCACCAGTTCAGGCGGCCGAATGTCAGTCACCAAACCGACATCCGCCAGCTTTGGCCGGCCGTTAACGAAGATGACATTGGAGGGTTTGACGTCGCGATGCGTGAGGCCCTCCCGATGCAGGAAGTCGAGCGCGTCCGCCAGGATAGTCCCAATCCGCACGCATTCGGCGAAGGGGAGCCGGTTGCCGTCAGCCTGTTTTCTCACGCTCTCCAGGTCATTGGGTTTGTAAGTAGAGGGGTCTTGCTCCCAGCCCTGGGTCTGGGAATCGCCCAGTTCCATGACGTAATAGAAGTAGCCCGCTTCCTTTTTTCGGCTGACGAGGTCAATGCGCAGCAGACCCGGATGCTTCTCCGAGACCGGTTTGTATTTCTGCAGGCCCTTGAACTCAGCTTCATAGGGAACGGTGTTGTTGCCGAACTTCGCCTGGTAAACCGCCTTAAGGGCCTGCCACTGACCAATGGCATTCCGGGCAAGCCAGACTTTGCCAAATCCTCCTTCTCCGAACGGCTTATCGAATAACTCATATTCGGGTGCGTCGGGCGGTTTCTCGTCCGGGAAAGTTAACACGATGGTTCTTGGGGGTGAAGGCTGGACTTGGGGGCGCGTTTTCGCGGGAACCAGTGCCCAGGCCAGAGCGCAAGGCACCTGGCCCCCAGCAACCACCAGCCAGGGAATCCAGAAGTTAGTGAAATAGCTCAATCCAACCGCCGCGATGGTCAAGGCCAACGCAGCCCCGCATGCAATTCCGAAAGCTGGCAGCCGGCGAAACTGGCAAAGGCCGCCTCCGAGGCATGCCCCGGTCAGTGTGAACATGAGCAGTTCCACCGGCCACGCCGGCCTTCGCAGCCAGTCCCCATTCATCAGGTTCAAGAACTCAGTCGCCAGTATTTCCATGCCACCGCTGGCTTCCCCGGTCCAGCGGGTGTAAGGTGTGCGAAATTCATCACGTTCACCGTCCGCTGTAGTTGTCTGAGGCTTATTGCCGATGATTACAGTCTTGTCGCGGAAGTAATTCGTCGCTTTCGTCAAGCACGAAGCGTAGCTTAGAGGGACCCAGGTGCCGAAACCGTAATAGCGCAACCATCGCTCCTGGGGAGTATCGTCCAGGCTTGCTCCTGCAAGAGAAGCGGCAGTCCAGGGCAGGCTATGATACGGGCCGGGTGATGGAAAGGGCCAATGTTGTCGCACAGTCAGATCGAGGTCTTTGTCCAGCCAAGCCACACCCCAGTTTGTCCTGGCGGCGGCAAGGAAGAGCTCCATTGGTAACGTTGGACGCGCCGCGACCGCCCCGGGAAGAGCCACACTCGCCTGCCCAGCCGCCAACACGACACGAGCAGGTCGTTTCAGTGCTTCTGCCAGTTTTCTGTCTGCTGCGGAATCGCCCGGCTCGCGAAAGAAAACGTCGAATACCACCAGCGGGCATCCATCCGCCGCCAGCCGATCAAGGAACTTTGCGTGCAAGGCTCGGTCCCACGCCCACTCGCGCGACTGATGGAGGGCGTCGTATGCCTCATTGTCCATCAGGACCAGGACAACCTTGTTGGTGACTGCCCTCGTGCCGAAACGAAACAGGTAGTCATAACTGGCATTGGCATATCCCTCCCCGATGGGCATCGCCCAAAGAGCGAGCCCGCATAAACACGAAAGCGCCGCCCCGGCGACGGGCCGGAAGAACTTGTGTTCCGTAACAGCGTTCAGTCTCACGGTTTGGCCAGCGAAGCCTGGCGTTGCCGGGAGCTTAAGATGGACGCATGGGAACAGACCAGCTTTTTCCGGCTGGCTGCTTCCGCTCGGTTGCTCACGGCAACCACATGGCCCGGTAGAAAGCGGCGGGGCCGTTGGTCGGCGGCCAGGGGAGCAACAGATTCAAGCCCGGGCCAAGCGTGTTGGTCTTGAGGGGCAACCACTGGCCACTGACCAGCGAGGTTCGGTACTCCAGCCGAAAGGTTGTTCCCGTAGTGCCAGTGATCCCAAGGCCAAAAGCAGGGGCGAAAGTCAGCATGGGGGCCGCCGGCGTCAACACCACGCTCAAACTCGCCGGACGGGTGGTGTTACCCGATCCATTGCTCAGGTTGGTGAAACGCACCGTGTCCGTGTAGTTGCCAGATGCCAGACCGTTCGCATTGACGCTGATGCTCACCTGCACATTGGTGCTCGCTCCCCCCGCCAATGTCCCGCTGCCCGGTGACACGCTGAGCCAGTTGGCCGTCGCGCTTGCCGTCCAACTCAAGCTCGAAGCCCCCGCATTGGTCAGACCGTAACTGATGCTCGGCGGACTGAACGGCCCCCCAGTATACCCGCTGGAAGCCAGCCCCGCCGCCGGACTCACCCCCAGGTTCCCTGGCGGCAACACCACGCTCAAACTCGCCGGACGGTTCGTGTTGCCTAGCCCGCTGCTCAGGTTGGTGAAACCCACCGTGTCCGTGTAGCTGCCAGCGGCCAGCCCGTTCGCATTGACGCTGATGCTCACCTGCACATTGGTGCTCGCCCCCCCGGCCAGTGTCCCGCTGCTCGGCGACACGCTCAACCAGGTGGCGACCGCGCTCACCGTCCAACTCAGGTTCGAGCCGCCCGCATTGGTCAGGCCGTAACTGATGCTCGACGGACTGAACGGCCCCCCAGTGTACCCACTGGAGGCCAGCCCGGCCGTCGGACTCACCCCCAGGTTCCCCGGCGGCAATACCACACTCAAGCTCGCCAAACGACTCGTGTTGCCCGAACCATTACTTACGTTGGTGAAACCGACGGTGTCCGTGTAATTGCCCGCCGCCAACCCGTTCGCATTGGCGCTGATGCTCACCTGCACATTGGTGCTCGCCCCGCCGGCCAGTGTCCCGCTGCTCGGTGACACGCTCAGCCAGGTGGCGGCCGCGCTCACCGTCCAACTCAAGTTCGAGCCGCCCGCGTTGGTCAGCGCGTAACTGATGCTCGACGGACTGAACGGCCCCCCAGTGTATCCGCTGGAGGCCAGCCCCGCCGCCGAACTCACCCCCAGGTTCCCCGACGGCAACACCACATTCAAACTCGCCGAACGGGTGGTGTTGCCCGAGCCATTACTTACGTTGGTGAACCCAACCGTGTCCGTGTAATTGCCCGGTGCCAGACCGTTCGCATTGGCGCTGATGCTCACCTGCACATTGGTGCTCGCCCCGCCGGCCAGTGTCCCGCTGCTCGGCGACACGCTCAACCACGTGGCGGCCGCGCTCACCGTCCAACTCAAATTCGAACCGCCCGTGTTGGTCAGCGCGTAACTGATGCTCGCCGGGCTGAACGGCCCCCCGGCGTATCCGCTGGAGGCCAGCCCCGCCGCCGGACTCACCCCCAGGTTCCCTGGCGGCAATACCACACTCAAACTCGCCAAACGGCTCGTGTTTCCTAGCCCGCTGCTCAGGTTGGTGAAACCCACCGTGTCCGTGTAAGCGCCCGGTGCCAGACCGTTCGCATTGGCGCTGATGCTCACTTGCACATTGGTGCTCGCCCCGCCGGCCAGTGTCCCGCTGCTCGGCGACACGCTCAGCCAGGTGGCAGCCGCGCTTACCGTCCAACTCAAGTTCGAGCCGCCCGCATTGGTCAGCGCGTAACTGATGCTCGACGGACTGAACGGCCCCCCAGTGTACCCGCTGGAGGCCAGCCCGGCCGTCGGACTCACCCCCAGGTTCCCCGTCGGCAATACCACACTCAAACTCGCCGAACGCGTCGTGTTGCCCGATCCATTACTTAGGTTGGTGAAACCCACCGTGTCCGTGTAAGCGCCCGCCGCCAACCCGTTCGCATTGGCGCTGATGCTCACCTGCACATTGGTGCTCGCCCCGCCGGCCAGTGTCCCGCTGCTCGGCGACACGCTCAACCAGGTGGCGACCGCGCTCACCGTCCAACTCAAGTTCGAGCCGCCCGCATTGGTCAGCCCGTAACTGATGCTCACCGGACTGAACGGCCCCCCAGTGTACCCGCTGGAGGCCAGCCCCGCCGCCGGACTCACCCCCAGGTTCCCCGGCGGCAATACCACATTCAAACTCGCCGAACGGGTGGTGTTACCCGAGCCATTACTTACGTTGGTGAAACCCACCGTGTCCGTGTAATTGCCCGCCGCCAGACCGTTGGCATTGGCGCTGATGCTCACCTGCACATTGGTGCTCGCCCCGCCCGCCAGTGTTCCGCTGCTCGGCGATACGCTCAGCCACGGCGCAGCCACGCTCACCGTCCAGCTCATGTTCGAGCCACTCAAATTGGTCAGGCTGTAAGCGATGCTCGGCGGACTAAACGGCCCACCTGGGTAGCCGCTCGAAACCAGGCTCCCAGCCGGGGTGACACCCATCTGCGCATTACTGGGGGTATAGGTCGCCGGAACCGTCGTTAGTTGCCCGAGGGTGACTTGCATAGTCTTGTTGGTCGGCGGGTTCCAGCCAGGAATGGGTTTGAACTCCAGCCTCACCGAGCTGCCGCCGGCAATCGCCTCTGTGAAAATCGCACTGGTTGACCAACCCATTGTCCCCGACAGCCGCCAGGCTGCTCCCGCCGCCACCGCTGCCGCCGGCTCAATCGGCACCTGCACGTAGGCCAGGAGTCCGCTGCCCCCGCCAGTCGTAATCGTGATCACCCCGCCCCCGGTGTAATTGGTGCCCTCATCGCCCAGGCTCGCTGCCAGGTTGATCAGGTTCACGACTTCGCTGGTGATCGCCCGCACCACCGACACGCTGTTCTGCCCGCTGCCCACGCTGCCCAGATACACCGCCGCCGGATAATAATAACCATTGAACTTGGCGTATAAGGGACCGCCGCTGTTGCCCGGATAGCTCAGGAACCATGACGCCGTGTACACGTTATTCGTGGACCAAGTCAAAGCAGTCGGCTGCGGCTGGGCCGGCGTGGTGTACATCCTGCCTGGCACGATGCTGGCATCCCCAAATTGCGACCCGTCCACCGGATAACCCACCAGCATCTTCAAATTGGAACCCGTCAGCCAAGGACTGGGGACTGTATCGGAGGTCAGATATCCTCCGTAACCCCCACGGGCCACCGGCGCTGAAAAATAAAGGGCCGCCACATCCAGGTTGCGCGACTGGAGGCTGGACTGGTCCACGCCCAAGTTCCCCACCGGCGGCAGATCGTTGGTCCGCTGCGCGGCGTAGCCGCTCAGGACATACCAGCCGCGTGCCGGCAAGGGCTCCGGTTCAAACACGCCCGTCTCCCCCTGGAATGACCAATAGGCCTGATTGACATAGGAAAGCGTCGCGTCATTGAACACCATGTGCGCCGCCGTCAAGACCACGTTCTCCCGCACCGCCACCCCGCTGCCATAACCTGTGTCTGTGTCGAGTTGACCGTTAAACCCATACGGATAATCCGCGATGTCGGTGATGAGGGCCGGCGTGATCGGGCTCGGCGGTGACGTCCCCGAGGGCAGAGCGCTGGCCAGGAGATAGTTGGCGGACACCACGGTCCCCTGCCCGCCAAACACCTGCTCGGCCTGGCTGGCCGGCTTGGCCCAGCCGCTGACGGGTTCATATTCGATGAAATAGGTGTCGGGCAACAGGCTTGAAATAAGCGTGTTGTTGGCACGCCAAGCGCTTTCACCGATGAACCGCCAGCCCGAACCCGCCGGCGTATTCGGCCCGATATTCATCGTCAGCGAGCCGGTGCTGTTCGTATCAAAAGAAGTGTAAGTCGGCCAATACTGGTTGGTCACGACGGTCGTGACGTTGTCGGTGACCGCCGGGCTCGACCCCGCGGGATCAGCCAGATAATTGGGCACATTCCGGAACTCGACCGTGTAATTGCCCTTTTCCAGGCCTGACGCGGTGTCTCCGCTTTGACGCCAGCCTTGCTCCCACGGAAAACGCCACTGCCCGCCCGCTTCCGGCGGCGTCAAAACCATCGTCAGCGACCCGCTGGTGGGCGGACGGGCTCCGGGCGATGCGACCGCCAGCAAGGAATTGGTCACTCCGCCAATATCATTCAGATGAATGGCTACCGTCGTCGTCGCGGGAACGCCCAGGGTGCCCGCGCCAGGTTTGGACAATCCCACGGAAAACTGGATGTCCGGTCCATCCAGGTAATTGTCGAGGATGCCAATGGTGAGGTTGGTCGAGTGCTGGCCATTGGCAAACAAGAACGAGCCTTGCGCTATCGTGTAGCTCCCCGAGTATCCGCTCCCGCCAAACGCCGTGCCATCGGCTGTGGAGTAATTGACCAACCCGCCCAGGTCCCCACTGTTCAACACCGTCACCACTACGGCTCCGTTGCTCTCGTTCACCGAATAGTTTGCCGAGCTAAAGAAGAATACCGGCGGATTGGTGGAAGGCGGCGGCGAGACGATGATGCTGACCGGCACCGAGGTGACCACCGGCCCGTAACTGTCCACCGCGTTGGCCGTCAGAGTGTAGGTCCCGATGGCCACATTGCTCCAGGTGAAGTTGTAAGGCGGGTTGGTAACCGCGCTCAGCAGGAACGGTTGAGAATTGTTAGTCGAGGATTGAGCATAGAACTCGACCCGGGCCAGGGCGTTGTCGGCGTCGGAGGCAATGGCTCTGACGAGGATATTGGCCGGGGTCGTAAAGGCGTTTCCATTGGTGGGACTGGTCAAGGCTACTTGCGGTGTGGACGGCAGGACGGTGATGCTGACGGGCGCAGACGTGGCCGACAGGCTGGAACTGTCCACGGCGATGGCGGTCAGGATGTTGGTGCCAATGGGGGCATTGGTCCAGGTGAAGGCGTAGGGCGCGTTGCTAATCGTGCTGAGCAGGTTCGTGCCGCCATAGATAGCCACGCTCGCCAGGGCCACACTGCCGGTCGAGGCTGAAGCGGAAATGGGGATGTTCACCGGCGCAGTGAACACCGCCCCCGCCACCGGGTTGGTGATGGTGACGCTGGGCGGCGTGGCGACGTTAGTGCTGAAGGTGGCCGTGACGGTCTTGTTGGCGTTCATCACCACGCTCAGCGGGTTCAACGCCGAGTTCGTGTCTCCCGTCCAGTTGACAAAGAACGAGCCAAGCCCCGGCTTGGCCGTGAGCGTGACGCTGGCGTTGTTCAGGTAATTGGATTGCTGCGGTGTTTTGGTCACATCGCCGTCCCCGTTGATGAGCACCGTCAGCGAGTGGGTGTTAGCCGGCAGGGCAAAGAAGACCGCCGAGACCAGGGGATTGGCAGTGGTGATGACGAAATCCAACGGGTTGAGGACCTGGCCG
>Ga0224558_1003621_pt1 | contig 12671 bp, 9 predicted proteins | sample 714S32024metaG_FD_180682 | JGI IMG/M metagenome (GOLD analysis project Ga0224558, IMG submission 180682) | Peat soil microbial communities from Stordalen Mire, Sweden - 717 S3 20-24 | ecosystem: Environmental > Terrestrial > Soil > Wetlands > Peat | place: Sweden: Norrbotten County, Stordalen... | reverse complement strand
GTTATCATGCGGCTGGCGCGCGAGCATGGCATCACCTTCATCCGCGCCCCGGTCGAGCCTCTGTGGCCGGCGATCCGATGCAGCCGGCAGCGGCTACCGCGGAAACTCGCCCGCTGGACGATCTTTGCCACGCTCGGTTCGTATGCGAAACGGGAACTGCGACGGGAAAACTTCCGCACGGTCGACCGCGCGGTCGGTGTACTCGACCCCGGCCATCTGCGAGAAGAATTTCTCGCACCCTACCTGCGCCGACTGCCGGAAGGACTGACGGAAGTGTTTTTCCACCCCGCCGACCGCCCGCCCGAACCCCTTGTAAAAATGCAGCACGGCTACGAACACGCCGCCGAACTCCAGGCCCTCTGCAGTCCACGCTTGCGCCAGCTCATCAACGACTCCGGCATCCGCCTCACCAACTTTCGAGAGTTGGGTTCGATTGGCTGAGCTGAGGCACCCCAGATGCCGTTTCGAAGCCCAAACGAACCCAATATTGGGTAATTATATACTTGACTCAGTGGCCCACTTCCTGTAGTGTAGAGGCATGAAAACGGACAACTTGGAAACGCTGCAAGAAGCAATCGAATGCTTTGCCGACCCGCAACGGGCGCATGATTTCATGGTCGCTCTTCGCTGGCCCGGCGGGGTCGTGTGTCCCCGGTGCGGATGCAACAAGCTCCGTCAGATTTCGACTCGCCGCATGTGGGAGTGTACGCAGTGCAAAGAGAAAAAACAATTCTCGGTCAAAGTCGGCACGATTTTCGAGGACAGTCCACTTCCGATGAGCAAGTGGCTGGCTGCGGTCTGGTTGATTGCCAATGCCAAGAACGGGGTCAGTTCATGCGAGATTAGCCGCTCCCTTCACGTCACACAAAAAACTGGCTGGTTCATGCTCCAACGTATTCGTGTGGCAATGCAGACCGGCACGTTTGAGAAGTTCTGCGGTGAGGTTGAGGCAGACGAGACGCTAGGTCACAAGCGGCGGAAGCGGAAATAAAAGACCGCATCCGCGCTTGAAACACTATCCATTGTGGTCACTGAGCTAAGTATATAATTACCCAATATTGGCTTCGTTTTAGCAGAACGAAGCCAATGAAAAACCGCCTCACCCGCGCGTTCTAAGTCCCGTTTAATCAAGCAGTTCTACGTGCATTTTTGCCTCAGAAACATTGGCTTCGTTTGGCAGAATTACATATATGGGGCGCCCCCCCTGCCCTGTTTACCCTGAGTAGCGTCGAAGGGTAGCCGCGCACGGTGGGCGCGGATCTGGGGCGATCCGGCGGTCGTCATGCCGTTCGTCGCTTACCCCTCGAGCCGCGCCCGGCCTCCCCCCCTCGACTCGTTGTAGCGACGGCGCTCAGTCGCCGTGGACTAGGTCGTTTGGAGGGCGAACCTCCCGGTGAGCCGCATCCCCGGCCCCTTCCCAGCGTCAACCTGTTCCCCATCCCCCTATATCAAAGAACCACAACTCCCCCAATCATACACTACCGCATACCTCTTGTCTACATAATTCCATTACCGGTTAAAATCGTGTGAACAATACGCCCAAGGACCCGGAAATGACCGAGTCGCCCCCCGCCTTCCCCTTGTAGCCACGGCGCTCTGTCGCCGTGCTGTCCGACTCGTCACCGTTATGCGAAGGCCTCCCGACCTCGCACCCCATCCCCCCTACCACCCCTTTGCCGCCGCTTCCGCGTCTTCCAGTTCTTCCTTGCGCCGCCAATAGCCGCACCGCCACGTTTACCGCGACCGCCCTCGGGGCCGCACGACCCTCAGCCGTAGCGGTCCCGCCGACACCGGCGCGCCGAACCGATCAGCTACTTTCTTCAGGTCAGCAGTTAGAGTGTATCGTCCACACATTGAATTAAGCGTTTCTGCGACGAGAGAACGTCGTGTCGAAATATCTCTGACGTCTTTCCGGGATTCGATGTTTGTTCTTTTTGTAAAAGTCACACAAATTCGGAAAGGCGCAGGCTGAAGTATACATCTGATCGTTGTGTAAGCCGTAGGTCAGAACCTTGTCCACGTTGCTTGCTCGAAATGGGGGTAAATCATTCAGGAGGCGTGTCACTGCGATTGCATCGTCGTAGTTACGGTCCGGGGCCGAAGAAAGTCTCAAGGACGCTCTTCTTAAAAATGTGCTCACATGTGTCAGCATGAGAACCACACATCCAGCAGGTGCCTCGCATATTACCCAACGCCTCACCGCTTTCCCATTTCCCGAATAGTGATCCACGACCTCACCTCGCCCTGCCCCGCCGCGCGGCAATCCATGATAAGCCGAGGCGTGAGGGCAGCGCTGGAGCCGAGTCCGCGAGACGCGACCGCGCGGTATCCCGGGTCGCAAACAGGCCGTGTTGTTGCGGCACCCAAAGGGCAGTACGAACGGGAGTGGATCCTGTCAACCGAGCCGCGACTGCGGGGAGACGCCGTTGTGTGGTTTCAATCCGGGCTCAGATCGACTTGCGGAAACAAGTCGGATTGGCCTCGTCCGTCGTGAAACCCATCTTGCGCAGATACCCTTGATGGGCCTTGACACCACTGCGCGCCGCGAACGTACGAAATCCCTGCTCGCGCAATGCCGTCTGATTGGCGGCGTAAAAAAAGCGGGCGTTCTTCAGATCGCGATACTCAGGAATGACGTAATCCATGGCGATATTGACCACCCCGGCCGACTGCGGTTCGTATACGAAGAGCCCAACGGGCATGAGATTCCGCAGAACGAAGATGGATTGCGGCCGGTCCAGTCGGCCCCAGTCGAGTTCAGGAAAATAGCGGGCAATGTCCGCCCGGTAGTATTTCAGGAATTCGTCCCGAATTGCCGACCGATCCGGGGCGATCGGCACCAGGCTGAAGTAATCGCGCCGTGTCGAGATCCGATACAGATAGTAGGCGTCTGCCCCGGCGATAAACGTGTTCAGTAAAAACACAGGATAGGACCGCAGAAACAGTCCATACACTGCCAGCAGCAGCACGCCCCCAAGATTAATCCAACGCAGCTTCCAGATGTTGTTCATCAACAATGACGCCGCGATCAATACGGAGCCAGCGTAACCAAGCCATTCCGTCCATTGCATCCAGCCAGACTATCAACTTCACGGCAAAAAACCAAATACCACATGTTTGTGTGGTATGGCGACGCGGCACCAACGAATCCTGCAACGAAGATTGGGCCAGACCTCCAACATCGCCACATCGGATCACCGCCACACCCGAGCGGATTTCACCCCGATTTCGAGACCTGCCCCGACTCCAAGGTCGGCGTCGGGACGCCATTCACGTCTTCTTCGTGTCCTTCGCCTGCCCGCCATAGCTTTAGCGCCGGCGGGTGCCGGGAGCTTGCCCTGAGTGAAGTCGAAGGGTGGCTCGCTTCCCCTCTGTCTTCTGGATTCTGGATTCTGACTCCTGCCTTCTGCGTCTTGGGAGGTCAATTCCCGCCGGAAGATTCGCGCGACAGCGCACGGTCCAGATTGATTTGCGCGTCCATGTAATCGGGCTTGATTCGCAAGGCCTGACGGTACTGCTCGATGGCCTCCGGCACCTTCCCGGCTTGCAGCAGGGCCGTCCCCAGATAGTTGTGCGCCTCCGCAAAATCAGGTTTGAGCTGCACCGCCTGCTGGAAATGCGCGATTGCAGGAGAAATCTTCCCCGCCTTCCCCAGCGCCAACCCGAAGTTGTATTGCGCCATCCATGCCTCGGGGTTCTTGGTCACGGTATCCAGCCAGAGAGTTCCACTGGTGGCGTAAACCCCGGCCCGCACCCACGTGCCAACTCCCAAACCCATCAGTACAACCACGCTTACCGTCACGCCCAACGTGTGACCCCGGTCGCCAAATCTACGCGCAAGCGCAACCCCGGCCGACACGACCAGCGCGATGATTCCGATCATCGAATAGTACTGCCAGTGATCGGCCACCAGCGAGTAGTCATAAAACCCCTGGTCAAAGAATCCCAACACGGGGAACAGCGTCACCACGAAATACCCCACGCCGAACAACAGCGGCCTCCCCCACGTCTTTCGCTTCGACCAACACAGCGCCAGGCATCCAGCCAGCAACAACAATGGAAGCCACGACGTCCCCCGTGACGCATCGACGTTCCACTTCGGATAGATGACGGACAGGTTGACCGGCCACAGGACCTTGCCCAGGTAAAACCAAACCACCCAGCCCGCCGCCGCCAGTCGGGAAAAAAATCCTTCCGCGCGGAACGTGGTTCCTCTCAAGACGCGATGGTACTGAAACCAAACGGTTACCAAGCCGAACAGAAACGAAAGCGCGAAGAATGGCGCGCCGCGCAGCCAGTCTTTCCACCGTAGCCGGCCATGCAGCCACCACACGCATCCCAACAGCGCGAACGGCAGCATGACCACCGCCGTCTTGCTGCACAACGCCAGCAAGAACGCTCCCAGCGACCACGCATACCAGCGCCACCGGCTTTCCGCGTTGAACCTCAAGTACAGGAGGATCGCCACGGCGTAGAACAGCATGGACAACGTGTTCTTCTGTTCGCTGATCCAGGCTGCCGTCGCCACGTTCACCGGATGAATCGCAAACATGAGCGCGGCCAGCCACGCGCCGGGGATGTTCAGTCGGCGCAGGATCATCCAGAGAAGGACGGCGTCGGCGGCGTGCAGCAGCACGTCGAGCACATGATAACCCATCGCGTGATCGCCCCACCACCGCCATTCCAGCCACCACAAACTGCCCGTCAGCGGATAGTAATCCGCCGTACCCGCCCCGGACCAGAACAGGCGGATTCCATCGTCCGCTCGGACCATTCCGTTTTCCGTGATGAGTGGATAATCATCGAACACAAAACCGCCGCGCAGTGCGGGCAGGTAGGCGGCCAACGTGATCAGAACAATCAGCCCAGATTTGGCCAGGAACGCCTGCCCGGACATCTTCGGGCACTGCGGGCGCTGGACTGCGGGGACAGTTTGCAAGCACTTGGTTTATACGGCGGCCAGTCTCGCCACCGCCAGTGAAAACGTCAACCGATGCGACTGGCTGCGGCCCTGACATCGTTGCGCACGGAGTGCGGCACGCACGCAGGCCGCAACCCGCAGACTTCTCTGAACCAGTTGTCCTACACCCCCGCCTCAACCAGACGGGCTGGCGATGACTGGCCGGGCGAGGTGGCGTGAAGACCAATGGCTTCTGCGACGGCCGCGCGCAGGCCGTCAATCGTGACCGGCTTGCCAACGATCAGGTCCACGGCGGCGGGTCTTTCGTTGGCATCCCTCATCATGGCGCCGAAGCCTGTGAGCATGACGACAGGCACGTTTGGATCGACGGATCGGATGGCCGTTGCCACCTGGTCGCCGTTCATGTCGGGCATGGCGCGATCGACAACCACGAGATCGAACTGGCCCTTGTGAAACTTCTCCACTCCGTCGCGCCCGCCGTCGGCAACCTCCACGGCATGTCCGTCAATTTTCAGATATTCACTGATGATGTTGCGCACCATCGCTTCATCGTCCACAACGAGCACGCGCAAGTGCTCGAGCGCCTTCAGCGGCTGCGCGGGGAGCACAGATTGCGGCTTTGCCAACTGGCGCGGAATGCGGATGATAAAGGTTGAGCCCTTGCCGACCTCACTCTTGATGTCGATCGTGCCCTGGTGGCGTTGCACAATGCCATACACCATGGACAATCCCAAACCGGTGCCGTGAGCGCCTTTGGTCGTGAAGAACGGTTCGAGACAACGCTGGCGCACCTCGTCGGTCATGCCGGTGCCGGTGTCGCTGACTTCGAGCGTGACCTGACTGTCGTCGCCATGCGTGCGGATGACGATGGTTCCACCTCGCGGCATCGCCTCGACCGCGTTAAAGATCAAATTTGTCAGCACTTCGCGCAACTCGCCTGCGTCGCCGGCGATTGGTGGAACGTTCTGGAGATCTTTCTGCAGGGTGATGGAGATGTTCTTGGCCTCCGCTTGCGTCTTCCACATTGGTTGCGTTAGCGAAATGGCATCCTCGACAAGCTGGTTCAGGTCAACCTTCCCAAATACTTCCCGCCCCTTGCGGTGACGGTAAAACTCACGGAGACGATTCACGATCTCACCGGCGTCCTTGGCGCTGGTGTTTATCATCTCCACGTAGCGCTTCGTCTTTTGTTTGTCGTCCAGGTTCTCCGGGTGATGCAGCAACAGTTCACTTAACCCAAGGATGCCGACAAGTGCGTTATTGAAATCGTGAGCCATACCGCTGGCCATGCCGCCCAGGGCGCGCAGGCGCTCCTGCTGAATGACGCACTGCTGGGTGTCCCTCAGCTCTTTGAGCACGTGTTGCAGTCGCTGCTCGCTTTCGCGATGCTCGGCGATTTCCACCAGGAGCCTCTCATTGGTCACCTGGAGTTCCTGGGTCCGGTCCCGGACACTTCTTTCCAGATCGGCCATTTGGTTCCTCACCTGGCGGATCAGGCGCCACTTCTCCGTCAGCGCATTGGCCAATTGCAGGATTTCCACCGTGTCAAAGGGCTTCTTGAGAAACAGCAGGCGATCCGAGTTCCCCAGCTTGGCAATAATCTCGTCCCACGAATAGTCGGAGTATGCGGTGCAAATCACCACCTGGAGATCGGCATCAACCTCCCAAAGCTTCTGCGTGGTCTCAATTCCGTCCCAACCGGGCGGCATTCGCACGTCCACAATCGCCATCGCGTAAGGCCGCCCACTCTGGAGGGACTGACGAACCCGCTCCAGGCCCTCCTCGCCTTGATAGGCAGAGTCGATCTCGAAGACCGCTGATTGGCGGACACGGGTCGGTTCGTCGAACAGTTTTGCCTCCGCTTCCCCCAGCGCCGTTGTGTCGGCGGAGGGTGGGCAAAGGATTTTCCGAAAATCCTCGTGAATGGCGCGATTGTCGTCGATCACCAGAATTCGGTAGCTCTTATTGAAAACTTGATTGTTCATACCTTCTTATGCTCCTGATGTAATGGCAGGGACAATGTAAACGCTGCCCCTTGACCTGGACCGTCGCTGTGCACGCTCAAGCTCCCGCCCATCTCCTTCGCCGCGAGGGCGCCACTGTGCAGGCCAAACCCGTGTCCGTTTTTTCGCGTCGTGAATCCATACGAGAAGATTCGTGTCAGATTCTCCGGCGGTATTCCCACGCCGTTGTCAATTACCGAGATCGTTACAGAACCCTCCCCGTCCGTCGCCACGCGAATCGTCAAGCGCTTGTCCTTTCGTCCACCTTCATCCAGGGCGTATTTGGCATTTCGCACCAGGTTGACGAGAATCTGCAGTGCCTTGTGCTTATCCACAGGAGCCGACGGCGTGGCAATATACTCACGCACCACTTGCACCTCATGGCGCGCGAGCGCGCCGCTGTTTATGCGGAGTGCGTCTTCCGCCAAATCCACAATCGGCAGTGTTTCCACGATACCGGCTGCTCGCGCGTAGCTTTGCTGCATGGTCACGATTTCCTTGATGTGTCCGATATTGGCATTGAGGGATTCGAGCTCTTTGAGGATTTCTGTTTGTTCTTTGCCCAGGTATTGAGCCAGGTTGTCCAGGTAGTCACACAACTGCACGCCTTTCGGATCCTCGGTGAGGAACGCCGCCAGGTCATTCTGGCGCGCGCGCATCAACGCCACAACTTTTGCCAGACTTGACACCCTGGATTCTCGAATCTTCTCGGAGACCAGAGCCGTGGAGACGTTGACGCTGTTGAGCACATTGCCAACGTTATGGAGGACATTGGTGGCCACCTCGGCCATGCCCGCTTCGCGAGAGATCTCGAGGAGTTGTCTGTGCAGGTCCTCCATCTGCGCTTCCGTCCGTCGGCGCTCGGTGATGTCGCGACTGATGGCTAGAATGACGTGTTGTCCTCCAATTGTGACATCCGCGAGCGAGATTTCGGCATCGACAAGAGTGCCATCCTTACGCTTGCTCTGCCAATAAAACAGTTGCGGGTGGCCCCCTAGCGCCGAGGCGATTCGTTCCCTGGCGGCTTGAGCTGAATCTTTGCCATCGGGCTGCGTCAGTGGTGAGAACTCAATGGGCGAGTGTCCAATAACGTCTTCTCGGTTGCACGCAAATAACTCACAGGCGTTCTTGTTGCAGTCGAGAAAGGTATCCGTCATCAGCCAAACGCCTTCGGCGGCGTTATCGAAAAGAACGCGATACCGCGCCTCACTGTCGCGCAATGCCCTCTCCGCTTGCTTGCGCTCGGCGATTTCCTTCTCCAACTCGAGGGTGCGATCCTTCACGCGCTGTTCAAGGGTTTGCTGGTAGTTGAGAATCTCCGCATGCGAGTACTGAAGCGACCCGGCCATCTCGTTGAACGCATGGGCCAGTTCCCCAAATTCGTCGGTGCTCGCGGCGGCGACGCGAACGCTCAGATTGCCCCCGGCCAACTCCTGCGTGCTCGCCACCAGGCCGCGTAGCGGATCAGAAATGAAGTGTTGCAGTCTTCGAGACACGAGCAGCGCCGCCAGTAACGATGCCGCCATGACAAACAGCAGAATACTCCCCGCGCGTCTCAGATACGCCAGAACTTCCGGGGCGAGGTCGGCCTGCAGGCTCAACGTCCCGATGTTCCGTCCGTCGAGCAGTACACTTCGCGACAGCGTCAGGTGATTGTAATCGAAAGTTGCCGAGCCGCCTCGCGGGACAGACGGCGGGCAGGATTGATCGTTCTTGTCCCGGGTGTAGGTCGCAAACACAGTCCCGTCTTTCGCATACAGGCAGGCTTTCAGGATGCGCGGCTCGGCCTTGAGACCCCGGAGGGTTTCCTCCGCCGAGCTTTGGTCCCGAAAGGACAGCGCTGCCGTGGAATTGGCAGCAATCACGTCGCCCATGGTCGCCAGATTCTGTTTTTCGTTCTGAATGAAATTGAGCAGTTGGTAGCCCACAAACCCCACGCAGGACAACAACAGCGCCACGCTGCTGGTCAACATCATGACCGTCATCAGCTTGCGCTTAATGGGAAGATTCTGGAACGCTTGATTCATGGTTTCAACGGTTTGATGGTCTTTGCCAGTTTCAACAACTGGGAACTGATGGTCAGGTGCGCCCGTTGCGCCGCGTCCATGTTCACCTCAAATCGGACCTTTTTGTCCTCAATCAGCAAACGGATGACGCCGCCCGTGTCCAGGAAGTTGTCCGACTCTCCGACGGTAAGCACGCCCGGAGACACGACATGTTTCAGCACATTGGCAGCGTCCGCGGATTTCGGAATGAACAGTATCTGGCACTGGGAAAGGTCTCCCGAAGCCGCCAACCGTTTCACGACAACAGGTCGGGTCCCGATCGTCTCGCCCGCGACCAATTGGTCCAAGGTGGACCCAAAGGGATCCTCCCCGACAATGCCAACGGTGACGGGGGTATTGGTGGCCGCAAACTCGTCCGCCGGCCATTTGGTGAATTTGGCGAAGTTCAGCAAGAACGCTCCTTTGACTTTGTACTCCAGTACCGTGGGAGATTCGGCAAGTCCCACGCCGGGGCTGACCGTCAACAGCAGCGCCACGACAAGCATCCCGACGGCGGCAAGACGGCGGCTACCCCGCCGTCGGACCGGCCGCGCGCCGGGTTGCTGACTATGACATGTGAAAATCACGTTCACTCTTGCTTCGCAGGTTAAAAGGTCCAGGTAACTTTGCCGTAAATACTGCGTCCGACCTCCGTTGTTTGCGACTGGAGCGACGGCGCATACTCCAAATGCTCGCCGTTTAGCAAATCCTGCCCGACAATCGAGAACTCGAGGTTCTTCGTCGGTTTCCACCCCAGCCGCAGATCGAGTGAGAAATACTGGGGCACATCCACGGCGGTGGTACTGGTCTCCGTCCTGATGGCCACCCTGTCCACGTACCGCAGCGTGGCGTCAAATTGGACCTGGTGAGGCAAATTCATCAACGAGCGCAGGGAGAATTGCTGTTGCGGGCTCCCGCCTGGGTCGATTTCCGGACTCGTGGTGGCGGCGTCGTCGACGTGAAGCTGCATGTGGAGCCAGGTGTACGTGGCCTGCCACCGCCACCAATCCAGCATCTGCCAGTTGCCCGCAGCCTCGAGTCCATAGGTCTGGGCGGATGAATCGTTGCCGTGTGTGCCCGTCGTGAACGTCGCCAGCTTGGAATAGTCATTATAGAATGTCGCAAAGTCTAGCGACACCCGTTCGCAGGGGCGTACCCGATAACCGAGTTCATACGCCAGCAGGTCTTCCGAACCGAAAGCCTTATTGCCTTCGGAATCCGACGGTGTGCGGACCGCGCGGGAAACCGCTGCCCAGACGGTTTGATGGACCGTCGGCGTCCACGAGACCCGCCCGCTGGGTTCAACTTCAAATCCTGTGAAATCATTGTGTTCGAGTTTGGTGCCCAGCGTCAGTTTCAACCGTTCCGGTATCAGGGTCACTTCATCCTGAATGAAGCCGCTGAACAATTGCCGGTCGGTGTGGACGGTGGAACTGTTCCTGATGGTTTCATCCTCCAGCCGGTAGCCCAGACCCGCGATCACCTCCTGCCGCGAGCCAATCTGCCGGTCATACTGCAAATCGACATCGAACGTGTCGAGGTTGTCCCCGACGTTCGTCATATCACGCACGGTCTTGTCATAGTACGTCTGCAGTTTGACTTCCGACCCATTCGCCAGCGTATGCGTCCAGCGGCCAAGAACGTCGCCGCCGGAGATGTCGGTGTCCCGGGTCAATTGTTGCGTATAGGGCGGCGTGTTTGTGCTCACGCTTTCGACCTGGCCCTCGGTGCCATCGTAGGCGTCTCCTTGCATGGTCAGCAGGTTGTCGCGAGACGGTTGCCAGTCCACCCGGAACCCGCCGCGGCCCTGCTGCCAGCCGTCGCGGCCATTGCCACCACCCAACATCTCGGAATCGGCGTGCTCAAAGTACTTGCCGTACAGCCGATAAGACAGGTCGTCACCATGCGAGCCGCCGTAGCGAAACTCCCCAAAGCCCCGGTCCAGATTGCCGCCGCCGCCGCTGAGCAGCCAGCCTTGTGTGTCTTTGGCGCTCTTGGTGATGATATTGATCACGCCGTTGACCGCGTTGGCGCCCCACATCGTGGCGCCGGGACCGCGGATCACTTCAATCCGGTCGACGTCCTCCAGCATCGGGTCCTGCACATCCCAAAACACACCCGAGAACAGCGGCGTATACACGCTGCGCCCGTCAATCAGCACGAGCAGTTTGTTGGCAAATTCATTATTGAACCCGCGTGAGCTGATCGCCCACGTGTGGGCGTCGATGCGCGCCACATCCAGGCCCGGCACCAACCGCAGGGCTTCCGGGATGCACGTGGCACCGGACCGGTGGATATCTTCCTGTGTAAGCACATACACCGCGGCCGGCGCTTCGGTGAGTTTTTCCTCTTTCTTCGAAACCGAGGTGATCTCGACGTTCATCAGATCGTCGAGGCTCATTCGCTTGAGGGACTGGATCGAGTTGGTATCGGCCGTTGATTCGGCACGTACGGCGGCCGTTGCCAGCAACAAGATGCTCAGGAATTGGTTCGCCAGGAACCAACCGCGCCGCTTGAATCCAGTATTCATGCGATTTAGCTCTTCGTGCCCACAGTAAAGATTTCGACGGGCATTTTTGCTGAATTGTGCGCATCTTTTATGCCGCCAATCATACTGGAATCCGCCTAGGTAAAAACCACGAGGAACGGCGCAATAGCAAACGGCACGCAAATCTACCCGCTCAGCAGGAACAGCCGTCAAGTATCAAGGCGTGCCGGTAATTGCCCTTGGTGAAGTCGGGTGGTAAGGATGTCCACTACGATACAATTCCAATCGCGCCTGGATCCCGTCCGCGCGGGCCAGATCGATGACCCTCTTGGCTGCGGTGGCTGCATCGCGCAAATCGTCCCGTGGCTGCATACGCGACCGCCAAGGTGTCCAGATAAGCCGAGGTTCGATTGCCGCTTCGTTCACACGCGCGACGCGCCAACTCCACCGCCCGACTCGGCATACCGCCGCCTCCCAATGTCGGATGGCGTAGGCGGGGCCGCATGGCGACCAATGCGCGTTCACGCCGCGACGATCCACACCGGCCACACCCGATTCCATCACTGCTGACTGATCAAGTAGAGCGAATACGCCTCATCCACGATCGCGGTCCGATAAACCATGAGCAGCGACATCCTTATGCATGGCTCCGGTGGCGGCGTTGACACAGAAAGAACGCTGCCATCCGGGCCCAGCCACGCGCTCTTCAGGTCCTGCGTAATGCCATCGTGTGAGATTGTAAGCCTGCCGCTCTTGACCAGAAGCGTATCCCCGTGTGCTTTCATGGCCATCTGCGCCACTGACTGCAGGAGCTCCTGCGGAGAAAGCTCATGTCGGGCGCTGTTATCACTGGAGAATGTCCCATACCTCTTGCTGTCGGGGTAATAAATGGGTTTATCGAGATAGGCAGTCACAGGAGTAACATTCAATTCCTCGCTCCCAATAATCAGCAGATTCGCATAGCCGTGTTGTCGAATGAAGTCCGCGGCCGCTTTGCCGTTGGAAAACGGCGCCATTAGATGCAGCGTCCACGCATACGCGCCTGCAACCACCTGAAGGGCCAGGATCAATGGGAGAAACAAACGCTCCATCCGCACGGGTAAAATCGCGGGGGATGACCGCGGCTTCTGGTCGCGACCCCATGTGAACCCGCACCACAAGCACGCAAGGTACAGTATAAAATACAGACCGTCATGCCGCACTTGGGCCACTGA
>Ga0224558_1003619_pt1 | contig 12673 bp, 6 predicted proteins | sample 714S32024metaG_FD_180682 | JGI IMG/M metagenome (GOLD analysis project Ga0224558, IMG submission 180682) | Peat soil microbial communities from Stordalen Mire, Sweden - 717 S3 20-24 | ecosystem: Environmental > Terrestrial > Soil > Wetlands > Peat | place: Sweden: Norrbotten County, Stordalen... | reverse complement strand
AACCTCGGCCTGAACGACCAAAGCGTCGAAGCCCTCGCCAAGCGCACCAGCAACCCGCGCTTCGCCTACGACTCCTATCGCCGCCTGATTCAGATGTTCGGCAGCGTCGTGCTCGACATCGAGAAAAAGGTATTTGAAGAAATTTTCGACGCCAAGAAGAAACAAAAGAAAGCCAAGCTCGACACCGACCTCGACGCCAAGGCGCTGCAAGAGGTGATCGCGGAGTACAAGAAGGCTGTCAAGAAGCACACCAAGCGCGACTTTCCGCAGGATCCGCACGAGCAACTGGTCATGTCGCGAGACGCGGTGTTCCGCTCGTGGCAGAACGATCGCGCCAAGCACTATCGCCGCATCAACAACATCGATGACATGCTCGGCACGGCGGTCAACGTGCAGGCCATGGTATATGGCAACCTCGGCGACACCAGCGGCACGGGCGTGGGCTTCACGCGCAATCCCGCCACCGGCGCGAAGGAGTTCTACGGCGAATTTCTGATGAACGCGCAGGGCGAAGATGTGGTCTCGGGCGTTCGCACGCCGGTCCCGATCCTCGAACTGCAGAAGATCATGCCCGATGTCTACAACCAGCTCCGCGACATCACCACGCGGCTGGAAAAGCACTACCGCGACATGCAGGATTTCGAATTCACCATCCAGGATGGCAAGCTCTACATGCTGCAGACGCGCAACGGCAAGCGTACCGGGCGAGCCGCGGTGCGGGTGGCGATTCAGATGGTGGAGGAAGGACTGATCACCAAAGAAGAAGCGATCTTCCGTGTGGAACCGAACCAGCTCTATGACTTTCTGGTGCCGGGGCTGGATGAGAAAAGTACGAAGGTGGAAGTGCTGGCGACGGGATTGCCGGCGTCACCGGGCGCGGCCGTCGGGCAGATCGTTTTCACCGCAGAGGAAGCGGTGAAGAAGGCCGGACATGGTGCGACGAAGAACCCTGTGATTTTGGTGCGCGCGGAGACGACTCCGGAAGATATCCAGGGCATGGAAGTGGCCGCAGGCATTTTGACTTCGCGCGGTGGCATGACCAGTCATGCCGCCGTGGTCACGCGCGGCATGGGGAAATGCTGCGTGGCGGGTGCGGGGGATATTCAAGTCGACGAGCGCGCCGGGGAAATGCGCGTCAAGGGACAGGTGTTCAAAGAGGGAGACTGGATCTCGCTCGATGGCACGAGCGGGCGCGTGATCAAGGGCAAGCTGAACACACTGGAGCCGTCGGCCGATGACGCGGACCTGCAGAAGCTGATGGGCTGGGCGGAGCCCTTCCGCAAGATCGGGGTGCGCGCGAATGCGGACATTCCGCGGGACGCGATTCAGGCGCGGGCCTTTGGCGCCGAGGGCATCGGGCTGTGCCGCACCGAGCACATGTTTTTTGCCCATGACCGAATCCCACATATGCGCGCCATGATTCTCGCCGACAACGAGAAAGACCGGCGCACCGCGCTGAAGAAGCTGCTGCCCATGCAGCGCGCCGACTTCATCGGCCTGTTCAAGGCGATGGCAGGGTTGCCGGTGACGATCCGTTTGCTCGACCCGCCGCTGCACGAGTTTCTGCCCAAGCGCGAGCAACTCATGGTTGCCATAGCCAGCTTGCCCAGTGCCACGACGAAGCAGAAGAAAGAGTTGGTGGAGGAATACAAAGAGTACGGCGCGAAAGGGGCCGGCGATCTGAAGAAAATTCTTCCCGAGCTGCTGGCACGGGTGGAAGAGTTGCATGAGTTCAATCCCATGCTGGGGCATCGCGGATGCCGCTTGGGGATCACCTATCCCGAGATCACCGAGATGCAGGCGCGGGCCATTATTGAAGCGGCCGTGGCCGTGGACAAGGAAGGCATCAAGACCCATGCGGAGGTGATGATCCCGCTGATCGCGACGGTCAAAGAGATGGCGAACCAAGGGGCGATTGTCCGGCGCGTGGCGGAAGAAGTGTTCAAAGAAAAGGGAAGGCACGTGCACTACCTGGTGGGCACAATGATTGAGTTGCCCCGCGCCTGCCTGGTTGCGGGCGAAATTGCCAAGGAAGCGGAGTTCTTCTCCTTCGGCACGAACGACCTGACCCAGACCACGTTCGGCTTCTCCCGCGACGACATCAACAAGGTGCTGCCGACGTATCTGGCGGAAGGGATTCTGAAGCAGGATCCGTTTGCCGCGATCGACCAGGAAGGTGTTGGCGAACTGGTGCGGATCGGGATCGAACGGGGGCGGAAGACGCGTCCAAACCTGGAGGTAGGCATCTGCGGCGAGCACGGCGGCGAGCCGTCGTCGGTGGAGTTCTGCCATCGGGTGGGAATGGATTATGTATCCTGTTCCCCGTTCCGTGTGCTAACCGCGCGACTCGCGGCAGCCCAGGCGGCAGCCAGCGAGAAGCTGCAGATTGACTCGGGACGAACAAAATGATCAACGCAGAGGACGCGGAGACCCGCCGCAGAGAGCGCTGAGAGATCAAAGCCCAGATCGCATGATCTCTCTCTGTCTTTCCCAGCGACCTCCGCGAGAATTTTCTCCGCGACCTCGGCGTTAATCAGTTGGTCCGCTGCAACCGGGCGATCAGCTTCTGTGCCAGATTCTCCTCCGACTCGGACCACAGCAACCGTCCCGTTGCCCCGGAGTTCTTTTCCACCTTGGCGGTAAACTCCACCAGCTTGTGCACGTTGCTGCGGACGTTCTGCTCGGCCTCGGAAGTGAACTCCACCTCTTCGTGCAGGAACGACGTGTCCAAACCAAAATCAATTTGAATGTGCCCAGTCTCTTCCGCGGCGCGCTCTTCAAATTCCATCCCTTGCGCAATCAAGCGCACCAGCGACGGCTCCAGCACCCATTTCTCGGCGCCTTCAGGAGGGGTCCACAAGTCCCAATAAGCCTCGAAAATGTAGGCATAGTCGTCGTGGAGAAGCTCCGCGACCACTTCCGCCGCTTCTTCCGGCGGAACGCCAGGACGGAAGCGGCGCTCCAGAATCGTCGGCTCACTCCACGAGACCGGTTGGATCGCCGCGTAGGTCACCCCGTCCCGCGCCGGAGAAAACGGAATTTGCCGGACTACGCTGACCGTTCGCGGCAGAATCTCGGACTCATCAAAGCTGGGAAACCACAGGCTCAAATAAAGCGAATCGCCCATGGCTGTATTCTAAATCGCGGGCGGGTTCGGTTCGATGGTCAAGTTTGTAGGAGCGCATCTACTTTTGACGTGGGAAAAACGCCCTGTTACTATGATGTTCGGCGGCAAACAACCATCTCACCCGAAACGTCCCCGTCGTCTAGCCTGGCCTAGGACATCGCCCTTTCACGGCGGTAACGCGGGTTCAAATCCCGCCGGGGACGCCAAGCACCCTTCTATGCTTGCTGCGGCGTTTTCTTTTGTCAGTGGAAGTGAAAAAGAAAACGGCTGGGGAAAAGCTCCCAGCCGTTTCAGGAGGACTGCTGCAACAGCTTCCGAATGCTGCAACAGATCCCAACGAAGCTAATTCAGGCCTACCTTACCGCCCCTCAAGACGGAAGACTAGAAGTCGTAGTCTTCCACCGTGCAGGGGCAGAGTCCCCAGCCGCTGGCCAGCGTTAGCCCATAACCGCACACGGTCCCCAGGTTACTATATTCAAGCTGCGTGAGGTTCGAGTCGACTAACGGGTCCTCGGTAACGAACCACGGCCCCTTCTCCACGGCGTTCACAGGGTTGCCCGGACCGGGAGCAGGAAACGTGGTCGTCGTCGCCTGAATGTGCGTTGCCCATCCCCGCAGTCCGGGAGACGGCAGCGGGTTGGTTGGGTCACCACTCGCAGACGAAATGACCTTGATAGCGCCGCGGGAAAACTCTCCATGGATGGTGAATGTGTCGCCCGTGATCTCTTTGTTCACGGATTCTGAAAGCAGACCGTCTGCCGAGATGAAGCAGGCGCAGCACGACCGCAACTCCTGGCTGTCATCGAGCACATAGATCGCTGCATACAGGGTTCCGTTTTCGCCATCGTTGATGATACGTATGGTTTGATCCGGGGCACCCGTGGTGTTGGCATTGGAATAGTAGGTGACGAAATAGACGCTGTTGTCCCCCACGTTTTGAGCGAAGGCATTCCCCCCAAGCATCAGGGCGATTGCCAGTATTGGAAGCAGCGACACTCCAAGCTTTTTCATTTCTTGGATCCTCCCGTTGTTCGTAGCACAAGACTAAAAGTCATAGTCTTCCAACGTGCAGGGGCAGGCGCCGGGGCCGCTCGCTATCGTATACGCGTAAGAACACACGGTCCCGAGGTTAGACTCTTCAAGCGGTGTCAGGTTCGAATCGGCTAACGCGGCTTCGGTAACGAACCACGGCGTGGTGCCGGTTGCTGGCCCGGCCTTTGCTGTTGGGGGAGTGGTCTTCGTTGGCTGGATGTGCGTCATCCATCCACGCAGCCCGGGATATGTAGCTGGGGCGGTCGGGTCACTACTCGTAGACGAAAGGACCTTGATAACGCCACGTTGAATTTCGGCTCTGGCGGTGAATGTACTGGCCGTGAGTTCTTTATCCACGGATTCGGAAAGCAGACCGTCTGACGAGATTGCGCAGGCGCAGCACGAGATCATCTCCTGACTGTCGTCGAAGACGTAGATTGCAGCCCACAGGGTTCCGTTTAACTCTCCTCTGGTAGTACCCCCGGGTCCGGATGCGTAGTCGCCATCGTTGATGATACGCAAGGTTCCATCCGGAGCCCCGGTGGTATTTGCAAAGGAATAGTAGGTGACGAAATAGACGCTGTTGTCACCTTGAGCGAAGGCATTTCCCCCCAGCATCAGGGTGATTGCCAGTATCGGAAACAGCAACAATCCTAGCTTTTTCATTTTTTTGGATCCTCCTCATTTTTTGTGTGGCGTTTGCAGAATTCTTAACCTTTTGCTGCCTTACCGCCCCTCAAGCCGGAAGACTAGAAGTCGTAATCTTCCAACGTGCAGGCGCAAAGACCGTAACCGCTGCCAATGGTTAGACCATAAGAACACAGGGTTCCCAGGTTAGACGCTTCAAGCGCTGTGAGGTTGGAGTCGGCTAACGCGGTTTCGGTAACGAACCACGGCCCCTTCTCCACGGCGTTCACAGCGTTCCCTGGACCGGGAGCTGGAAACGAGGTTGTCGTTGCCTGGATGTGCGTCATCCATCCCCGCAGTCCAGGAATAACCGGGTCGTAGTTGCAGGTCGGGTCATTGCTGTTAGACGAAATGACCTTGATAACGCCACGTTGAATTTCAGCTCGGCCGGTGAAATTGAGGTTATTGCTCACGAGCTCTTTATTCACGGATTCCGAAAGCAGACCGTCTGAGGTGATTATGCAGGCGCAGCATGACTGCATCTCCTGGCTGTCGTCGAACACGTAGATGTGCGCCCACAGGGGGTTGTTTTCGACTCCCTTGTAATCGGTAGTTGACTGGTCGCCATCGTTGACGATCCGCAAGGTTCCATCCGGAGCCCCGGTGGTATTTGCATTGGAATAGTAGGTGACGAAATAGACGCTATTGTCTCCCACGTTCTGAGCGAAGGCATTGCCCCCCAGCATCAGGGTGATTGCCAGTATCGGAAACAGCAACACTCCTAGCTTTTTCATTTTTTTGGATCCTCCTGGTTGCTTGCACGCACGGGTGCTGGGGGAGGGTCAGCACCGGGCGATGACGGACTTTTAACCTTTTGCGCAATTCTTTGCAAGTACCCACTTGGCTTAGCCCACCCCATCGGCTACTACTTATGGGTTAGGTCCACAACCCGGCACATACGGCAAGGCAACTTTGCGGGCGGACCCGCTCGTTTGCAGGAACACCTGATGAAGCGCGGCATGAAGGTGGCGCGGATGGGGATTCCCCGGTCGCGGATCTGGCGGCGTTGCTTAGCGGGCTTCCTGTGCTGGATGCCCCGCTTTCCTCATAGGAGCCCCGCTGGTTACGCGTGCCGCAACGTCGCCGCAAAACGCTGCAATCATCTTTGATGGTTAAGTCAGTGGTCGGCGCCGCCCGAGTGCAGTGGGATCAGCGGGCCATTTTGTAGTCCGAAGGGTTCAAATCCCGCCGGGACGCTGCGGGTCTAAGCGTGGGACCATCTCCGGGCACTCCCGCGAAAGCCTAGTCGCCGCTTCCGCACGAACAAATGCCCGCGCCGCTTCCCAGTTGCTTCAAGTAGGCGCATTCATTTTCCAGAACCGTCGCTTCGCCGCCCAGCGGCCTCTGGGCAAAACTTGTTTCCGTTACTTGGAAGGTGCCGTCGCCGTTGGGTTGATCGTGAGTCTCCCATCCCAGGATTTCGCCAGTCGGAGCTAAGGAACTGGGATCACATTGTGGATTCTGCGTGGGATCCGACGACACGATCTCGATGATTCCCGCTTGCGGTGTTTTCCCGGTCAGAGGATTTGCCGTGAGATCGAGAAGCAAGGAGAATGTCCGCATCCCATCGTCGGATATCGTGCACCCGCAACACTCGTTTAACACCTGATTCCGGTCGAACACGTAGACCATTGCGCACAGGTCTCCGCCCGTAAGGCCCGGATTGGTAAGCCGAATGGCGCCGTCATAACCTGATGCCTGGGCATAGGCGGCATTAAAGTAGTTCACGAGGAGCAGTGGCGTTACGGTGACACTAACCGATCCGGTGACACCGCCGACTTGTGCGAAGATCGTCGTCGAGCCCACCTGGTTGGCAGTTGCCAGTCCGCTGCTGTTCACGCTCGCTATACCCGGCTGCGCGGAACTCCACGCTACGGTTCCGGTCATGTCCTGCGTTGCTCCATCGCTCAACGTTGCAATCGCCTGGAGCCGACTGCTGCTCCCCAAAACCATGGATAATGTTGAGGGCACGATGTTCAAGGCGATGGGTGACGCTACGGTGAAGCTAGCCGACCCAGTAAAGCCATTGCCCTCTGCGAGAATCGTCGTCGCGCCGACCTGCCCAGCAGTCACCAGTCCGCCGCTGCTCACGCTAGCAATGCCTGGCTGCGTCGAACTCCACGCTACGAATGCTGTCAGGTTTTGCGTTGTCCCATCGCTCAAGGTTGCGATCGCTTGGAACTGGGTGATACTGCCCGGGGCCAGGGAGAGTGTTGCAGGGACGACGTTCAACGCGGTGACCGGCACTACGGTGATGCTGGCCGACGCAGTAAAGCCATTGGTCTGTGCGAGGATCGTCGCCGTGCCATCTTGGTCAGCATTCACCACCCCGCTGCTCACGCTGGCAATGCCTGGCTGCGTCGAACTCCACGCTACGGATCCTGTCAGGCTTTGCGTTGTCCCATCGCTCAAGGTTGCGATCGCTTGCAGCTGGAGGCTACTCCCCACAGACATGAATACTGTTGCCGGGGTAATGTTCAAGCCGACTACCGCAGCGCGAGTCACTGTTAGGTTTGCGGTTCCGGTCACCGATCCGGCGGTCGCGCTGATGCTCGTGGTTCCCATTGACCAACTTGACGCCAAACCCCCCGCTGCGATCATCGCCACATACGGATCCGATGAACTCCACGTCACCGTTGAACTCAGATGCTTCGTGCTGCCATCGGTGTATTTCCCCGTGGCAGAAAACTGCAACGACTCGCCGTCCGGGACCGTCCCGTTTGCCGGAGTGACCGCGATGGATACCAGTGCCGGCGGCCCGACGGTCGCGGTGGTGGAGCCGCACACCGAGCCGGCGCACGCACTCACCGTTGCTGTGCCGCCCGCGCCCAGGGCGTAGGCCGCACCCATGTTGCTGGCATCGTCGGTGACGCTGACGGCCGCTGGATTTGAGGAACTCCAGGTTACCGACGCGAGCTGTTCCGTGCTGCCGTCGCTGAACGTGCCCGTAGCGATCAATGGCTGCGTGGCGTCGAGAGGAACCGTAGGGTTGCTCGGACTCACCGAGATGGAAACGAGGTTCGGCGGGGTCAGCGTGGCCGTTTCGTACAGCTCGCCACTGGCCAGATAACCGCTGGAGTTATAGCCCCCTGCAACCAGATTCATTCCATTGTTCAGCAGTGAAGCCGTGTGCAAGTAGCGCCCGATGTTCAGGCTGCCGGTGGGGGCGAAGGTACCGGTTGCGGGATCGTACAGCTCGGCAGCGGTCAAGTAAGCACTCGAGCTGTAGCCGCCGGCCATCAGATCCGTTCCATTGTTCAGCAGGGTCGCCGTGTGGAGGATGCGCGCGGTATTCAGGCTGCCGTCGGAGGTGAAGCTCCCGGTCGCGGGATTGTACAGCTCCGCACTGGGTAAGGCGTTGAGATTGGCGTCCTCGCCTCCCGCAATCAGCACCATGCCGTTGTTTAGCAGCGTCGCCGTGTGCCTATAGCGCGCAGCGTTTAGGCTGAGGGTGGGGGTAAAGGTCCCGGTCGCGGGATTGTACAGCTCGGCACTAGCTAAATCGCTGCCGTTATAGCCTCCCGCAATCAATAGCATGCCAGTGTTGAGCAGCGTTGCCGTGTGATACGTGCGCGCGGTGTTCAGGCTGCCGGTGGAGGTGAAGGTTCCGGCCATGGGATTGTACAGCTCGGCACTGGCTAGGGCGCCGCCGGAGCCCTGGCCTCCCGCAACCAGCACCATGCCGTTGATCGTGGTTCCGTTAATCATTGTCGCCGTGTGGAGTTCGCGCGCAGTTTTCAGGCGGCCGGTGGGAGTGAAGTTTCCGGTCAAGGGATTGTACAGTTCGGCACTAGCTAAGATGTTGCCGTTATTATCGGAGCCTCCGGCAATCAGCACCATGCCATTGTTCAGCAGCGTTGCCGTGTGATAGAGACGCGCTGTGTTCAGGCTGCCCGTGGCGGTGAAGGTCCCGGTCGCAGGATTGTACAGCTCGGCACTCGCTAAGACATTCCCGTTATAGCCTCCGGCAATCAGCACCATGCCATTGTTCAGCACCGTCGAGGTATGTGAGGCGCGCGCTGTCGTCAGGCTGCCGGTCAAAACAAAGCCTGCCGTGACGGTCAACGTCGTCGAGCCGTTGATCGCGCCCAACGTCGCCTGCATCGTCGTCGTGCCTAAGCCGGCCATCGTGGCCAATCCCTGCGAGCCCGACGCATTGCTGATCGTCGCCACGCTCGGAGCCGATGAACTCCACGCCGCCGTGCTCGTCAGATTCTGCGTGCTCCCGTCGCTGTACGTTCCCGTGGCCGTGAACGGCTGCGTGCTTCCCACCGCAATCGAAGCGTTCGCTGGCGTCACCGCAATCGACACCAGCACCGCCGCCATCACCGTCAGCATGGTCGAACCGGTAATGCTGCCGAGCGTCGCGCTGATGCTCGATTGGCCCGTTTTCACAGCAGTCGCCAGACCTCCCGGCGTGATCGTCGCCACACTCGGAGCCGATGAACTCCAGGCCGCTGTGCTCGTAAGATTCTGTGTGCTTCCGTCGCTGTAAATTCCCGTGGCCGTGAGCGATTGCGTGTTCCCTGCGGCAATCGAAGCGTTCCCCGGCGCCACCGCAATCGACACCAGCACCGGCGCCGCCACCGTCAGCGTGGTCGAGCCGGTAATACTGCTCATCGTCGCGCTGATGCTCGAGGTGCCCGCTGTCACACCCGTCGCCAGACCTGCCGCGGTGATCGTCGCCACGCTCGGAGCCGATGAACTCCACGTCGCGGATTGAGTCAGATTTTGAACAGTTCCATCGGAGAAGTTCCCGGTCGCGGTTAGCTGCTCGGACTCACCGACAGGCAGAGAGGACTGGTTCGGACCGACCGTCATACTGAGCAATGCGGGTTGTCCGACGGTGACCGACGTGCCGCCGGTTACCCCTTGATAGGTCGCGGACACTTGTGCGACGCCTTCGCCCATGCCAGTCACGTCGCCTTGAGTGTTGATCGTGGCCACGGCTGACTGGGTCGTCTGCCAAGTCACCGAAGCACCTAAGGCGCGCGGAGTCCCATCATCATAAGATCCCGTAGCGCTGAGCTGTAGTGTTGCGCCTTTCGCAATGGTCTGGTTTGCGGGTGCAATTTTGATTTGTGTGAGTTTTGCGGGGTTTCCCCCTCCTTGTGATGGCCCCGAACCGCACCCGAAGAGCAATCCCAAGGATAGGAGCACACCAAGAGCATTGATCACACGCCCGGCTGGCCAAAGTTTCATGGCGGACTCCTGGCAACTCGGGGGGAGGCAGGACAAGAACTAACCAAATTGAACTATACCGACTGGGCTATTCCGTGAATATTCCCAATTCGTACTAACCCATTTGGGTAGTATATCGGCATAGGGTAACAGTAACATCAATTTAAAGCCGGGCCGCTTTCCGACAATAGAGGTCGCGTAGCTAGACAACAAACTGAAGGCCACAGATGTAGCCCGCAGACTTGTTTCCGCGCTTGGCAGTCCATCGCACTTGCATGAGCGTGGGAATCGAAACCGGGGCATCGGACACCGGTAAATCGCAGCACAGGAACGTGGCCGCCTGGAGCGGACATGGACTCAAGATGCAAACACCGCCGTTGCTGAGATTGTGAATGCGCCCGTCAAATTCCTGTGGCGGGGCGCTCGCCGTCTGACCTGATAGCAAACTTCGCGCATGCACTTCAAGCGCCTGCGGATAACGCTCATGCTGGCGTCGTTCTTGATCTGAGGGATAGGTCACAGCTACGCATGATGCCTGAAGTTGCGACTCCCGTAAATTCTTCAATCGAACTAATTCGATGGTAGCTTCGAATGCCCGAAATTTAAGCGTTCGGCCTGGATCCGGCAACCTTCCCGGCAATTCCAGAACGGGTTGAAACTTTCATTTTGACCATTACCAATCGAAGGAACGCTTTTACGGTGTTAGGACTGATCTTCATGCGGGTTGCGATCTCTTTGCTGGTGAGACCTTGTAGGAGTAATTCCACGGTTTCACATTCGCGTTGTGTCAGATCGAACTGTACCGAGATTTCCGCGAGCCCAGTACTCCGCGCTGCCGTCCGCTCCAGCAGCACAGCGAAAGCGGGCTGAACCGGATTGTGTCCGTTACAGTCGACCCGAAAGTTCTTGCAGACGTAGCGGCGCTTACCCGACTTAAACTCTTTGACGAAAGCCGGTCCGTCCTGATTCCCGTGGTCGAGGAGGGTGGTGCGGACCCGATCCGCAAGGAAGACTTTGGGTTGCTTGATCCGATCCACCCCGCTGGGGAAGCAGAGGATTTGAAGGGCGGGACCGTTCGATGCAAGCAGATTCAATCCTGCATCTAACAGCAAAAAGCCGTTGTTGCTCGGAGCCATTGACACGGTGTTCTCCTTGGTTCAAAGCGGCGTACCCCGTCACACCCCGCACCCTCACGCACAGTTCCCTGTGCAGGGCGTAACCGGACACATCCCGGTCAAAACCGCGATCAAAACGTTCCTTAAATTGAGTTTCCGGGCTTTAGGTGGGGGAGTGGCGCTCGATCAGCCACTATTCTATGGCCCGATGACAGCGTTTTTAGTTTCCTTCAAAGAACACGTTTTGTCAAGGTTTTGAGGGGCCACGCCTGAGGGATGGGACCCCCTCTTTTGGGTCACTCCATTTGTTCTAGCACAAAAGGATTAGCCCGCTCGTTTCTAAGCCGATTGTCTAGCCCAATCGTGGCATTGCTGTCGGGGAGATTTCCGTAGTTAACTGGATGTGCTCAGGAACAGCGATTCCATGAAGCTTGAATCCGGGGAGTTCCGTCGTCAGAGCCCGAATGCGCCATGCCAGACCGGGTCTGCCGACGCTCGGTGCCGAGCCACGAAGTCATCAGGCAGCGCATCGCAATGCGTGCGCGATCCTGATCCTGCCCTGAAACCGGATCTGGCGCTGGACCGCGAGCCCGCAAACCAGCGGGAGGTGTAATATGTATGGAGTTTGCCAGCGCGACCTTTCCCCCCGGCGGTGGCGCAAGCCGCATCCACGAAGTGAATTTGCGCGCGGCCGTTAGCAGCCGTCGATAGCTGCGAACGGAAGTGAGGGGCGGATATGCTCAGAGATACGCCAGCAAGGTGCGATCGCGGCATCGGTGGTTCGCGAAGACCGTTTATTCTCGAATTGCTCACTTGCATTCGAGGCGGCTCGCGCATCGCCGTCGCAGTCGGCCTCCTGGCCTGTTTTGGATGGGAAGGACTCTGGGCCGAAACGCCTCCCGTTCCGGGCGGCTTGACCGTTCATCGTTCAACGCGTGCCGTTCCGCACAGATTCATCGTCCATCCAGATGGCGCCACCGTCGCAGCCAATCAAACTCAGCGCTTCGAAGTCACTGACGCTCAGGGAAAACCCGTTGCCGTGCATTGGAACGTCTCGGGAATCGGCTGTTTCGGCGCGGCCTGCGGGACCATCGACAAACAGGGTGTCTACCGGACACCGTCTTCACTTCCGAAGCCGCGAGTCGTTATTCTGGAAGCCGTTCTAGTTGCGGACCCCAATTACTCTGTATTGACGCAGATCCGGCTTGAAGATGTCACCACCGCCGCTGTGAGTCCTATTTCTGTCCAGGTCTCCACCGGAAAAACGCAACAGTTCACGGCCCCAGTGGTGGAAAGACAGAACATCGCCCGCAGCGCCGAAATGCCGCCCCAGCCGTCTGCGGTGGCTGCAGCCCCAGTCGTGGGACAACAGAAAGTCGCCCGCAGCACCGAATTGCCGCCCCTGCCGTCTGCGGTGGCCGCAGCCCCAGTCGTCGGACAACAGAAAGTCGCCCGCAGCACCGAATTGCCGCCCCTGCCGTCTGCGGTGGCCGCAGCCCCAGTGGTAGGACAACAGAACGTTGCCCGCAGC
>Ga0224558_1003618_pt1 | contig 12678 bp, 17 predicted proteins | sample 714S32024metaG_FD_180682 | JGI IMG/M metagenome (GOLD analysis project Ga0224558, IMG submission 180682) | Peat soil microbial communities from Stordalen Mire, Sweden - 717 S3 20-24 | ecosystem: Environmental > Terrestrial > Soil > Wetlands > Peat | place: Sweden: Norrbotten County, Stordalen... | reverse complement strand
ACCATTCCAAAACCTCCTCAAATGTCCGAGGATAGGGGTTTGTAGGCGTGGCCTTCATGGACACAACACTACCCATTGGGGCCACTTGAGTCAATCAGCCAGGCAGGTTACCAATTGGCCGAAGAAGGGAAGTTACCAGCACCAAACAACGGCTGCTTTCCCATGCTCGCCACCATCCAGCAACTCTTCCTCTGGTTCCAGCGAGACTCCGAAAACTTGACGAAAGAGAAGCTCCGCTTGGCGACCGCCGCCCGCAAACTGGCCGAAATGCAGGTTGAAGAGGCTGAGAACGTCCAGAACAAGCGGTGGTTCCCGACTGACAAGATGCTTGAGATGTTCCGGGCTGTGGTCAACCGACTTGAGCAGCTTCCCGGCAAGACGCGCTCCGAGGCTGGGTCAAATGAGGCTTACGAGCGCATTTTGCAAAAGCATATTGACGACGTGAGGCACCAGATTGCGGCGGACATTGCGGGGCTGCCAAAAACATGAACACCAAAGCCTCGATTCTGGTTGCCGCCGTGCGGTTGGACGCCACAAAGGAAGTGTTGCGCTTGACCGTCGCCGGCAGAACCGTCAAGGAGACCGCAACCCGGGCCGAGTTGCTGGCCTGGCTGTTGAAGTGTTCGCCGTGCGCTACACAGCGAGACCTCGCTAAACGGCTGGGAGTCTCAGAGGGCCGATGCTCCCAAATGCTAAAGGTATTTCGGCGCCATTACGGCAGCAATTCCGCCATGCGGTTGACTTCTCGTTAAAGCTGAACATGGCACACGCCGACAGAAAATTCAGATTCTCGCCGCTGGACCCGGCAGCGATAGACCGTCAAACGCGTAGGATCCCGGTTTCATTCTCTTCCGAAACCCCGGCGATGCAACGCCACAACGGCCTATTCCCCGAGGTGATGCGCGACGCGGGAATCGAGTTGGGCGCGCCCTACGTTGAAATCCTCGATCATTCCCCCGAGAATGTTGACTTATCGATACTCAAAAATCGCGGCGCCTTTTTGGATCAGCATGACGAACGAGAACACCTGGGTGTTGTCGAAAATGTTGAGATTATTGACCGGGTTGGACGCGCGGTACTCCGCTTGGGCGCCGATAAAAAAGCGGTCAAACGGTTCGACCAAATGGCAGACGGCATTAGGCCTCATATTAGCGCCGGCTACAAATACACACGCTTTCTCGGCACAGAGATTCTACCGAATGGCCGCACCGCCTACCGATTTGCTACCAGGATGCTGGAAATCTCCAGCGTGGCAACACCTAATGATCGCAGCGTCGGCGTGGCACGAGACGATTTTTTTATGCGAAATAATTCACTTGACGAACTCCTCAGGGTTGCCCTCTCGGGCACCCGCCAAACCGATGACAACCCCAGCTTAAGCGAGATTGTTACGTCCTTCATCACCGGACCTGCAGGCAGGGTACGCGCGCTCCTCGAAAAAAACCGGTCTTCCGGTTCCGGATACAGCATACCGGTTTCGCTCCTGGCTGAGCCGCGCATGACGCGCGATTCCACGGCTGGCGATTTTGGCTCCGGCGGCGCCATGGTCGCGACGGACTTGCAAAGTGAGGCGATCAAGCTGGTTTTCAACCGCTCAGTCGTAATTGGGTCAGGCGCACAAGTGATTGACGGCCTACGGGCCAACTACGCCCGGGCGAAAATACTCACCGCGCCGACCGTCCAGTCGCTCGGGGAAACCGCTCCGGTGACTGCGACCGACATCTTGGCCGCGCAAGACGATCTCAAACCGTGCCGAATTTCCGCGCAGATCATCATAAGCAAACAGCTTGCGCTGCAGGGCGGTCCGCTTGCTGACCGAGCCATCCGAAAGACGATGGTTGACGCTCTCACTACCGCCCTGGACAGCGCGTTTCTCTTTGGCCAAGGCCGTGATCAGCCGCTGGGAATTTTTGAGACCGCCGGGGTGCAGTCTTTTCTTTTTGGCGGCCCGGCATCGTGGACAGCAATCGTCGGCGCCGAGGAAGCGCTTGCGAGCTGCAATATGGACTTGTTCAGACTCGGTTGGGCCACGTCGCCCCAAAGCAGGGCACGGTGGAAGCAGATTCCCAAAATCGTGGGCAGCACGACGCCGATGTTCATCGTCGGCGATAACGGAAAAGCGGGCGAATACGAGGTCAGGGGCTCTACCCAGCTTAGCGGAACAAATCAGGCCATTTTGGCCGGCTGGGACACGCTCGAAACCCTATTCTGGGGCCCGCCCGGAGGCGCATTGGAAATTCTTGTGGACCCTATTACCAAAAGCAGCACCGGTGAAATCGCATTCACGGGGTTACTCTACGCGAACATTCACGTCCCATACCCGCAGGCGGTCACGATCAGTGCCGATGCGGCCAATCAGTAAACCAGCACCAAACACACCTATGGATCTAATCGCAATTCGAAGTTTCCGCGACACTAAGAGCCGCATCCCGCTCGCAAACCAACAGCACAAGCACCACATCCACAAAGGCGCACAGTTCAACATCGGCGGTGACGTGCAGGACCTGGCAAAAATACCCGACGACCGGGAGCGGGAGTTTTTGGCTTTCCTGCTCTTTAGCCATGCCGTCGCGCTGGCCACCCCTGAGAATATCGCCCGCGTTGAATGGGAGCTTGAACAAGACCGCAAACGCGAAGCGCACTTCGCCGCCCTGGACGCGCAAGCCGCCCTTGTCGCCACCGGCGAACGCTTCCAAGCCCTCCTGGCGCAACTCGCCCGCCAGCAAGCCGCTCCACCTGCCCGCTCAAGATGATTTGATTTTGCCGGGTCTCTCCGGGCCTGGCACCCGCCGCGCGCGCTCTGGCATTTCAACCTTGTAGCGGCGGCGGGACCACTTGCAGCGTTCAACAACCCCCGACTCAGTTTGTCGGGGGCCTTTGTTTTTTTGACTTGGGCGCAACAGTGAAAATGGCTTCCCTGGTGAGATATAGGAATCATGGACCGTATTACTTGAACTGGTGGGAAAATGGCCGGCATCGCGTTCGCAGCCTTCGCACAGAGGTCTTGGCAGAGGCCACGAAGGCGAAACTCGCAGAGGAAGCCGCGCACGTCCGCAGGCCCCCGCCTGGCCTTGAGTGGCACAAAATTGGTTTGGCCGCGAACCCCCGATCCCGCGAGACGATGAGGGCGCGCTTCGAGGTGTTATCACGATACACATTCGGCGTGTTGTCGAGTGAGCCCACGAGATTCAGCTACCTATTGCAACCGCCGCGGCGGACGCTCCTTTTCTATCTCGGCAAAATAGGCAACCCGGAGCTTACCAAGCGAGTGGCGACCGCTGTATGTGAGCAGCGACTCACAGTGGCCCGGGCGCAGGCCCTAATCTACCGAGTGACCCGGCGCGCCCGCCCCGCGCCACCGCTGGCAGAGGTTGTCAGTAAGGCACTTGACGAATACGCGCAGCGTTACCCCGAGCAGTATTTACAAGCCAACGTCCCCGAAACCTTGCGAGCCCTCGCCATTGATTTTGAAGGCGCCGCGGCCCGCGACAGCATTGCCGCATGAAAACCGAAGATCCACTAAGCGAGGCGGATGAGCAGTCCTCAGAAGCCTTCAGAAATTTCCCATACGACCAAGTAGATGCGCACTTGGCCGCGTCGCCAGTCCCGCCCTGGCGCGAGGCGCAACTCGCTCGAATGAGGAAAACACAGATTCACCCGCCCGGCCCGCCAAAACAAGGCCTCCAGCTTGAGGTAGGACGCGTCCCAATGACCCGGCTGGTGCCCTGACATGGTGGGAAATCCAGTGTTCCACCCACGGGCGCACGGGTCACCCGTATTCTGTACCGGACCCGGCTATCAATTGCAGGTTCCACCCACGGGCGCACGGGTCACCCGGGTTTATCGGCAACGCTTGCCGATAGTCAGATGTTCCACCCACGGGCGCACGGGTCACACGCCATTGACCAGTCTCGCCAGCAGCCCCGCCAACGCCCCCAGGACGCGCCGCCCATCCGCAGCGATAGACTGGACGACCTTCCCGCCTCGAATCGTCGCAGGGCGCCAGCGCAGCGAACGCAGGGAGGGGCCATTGAACTACAGGTCGGGGAGTGAGTTGTTTCCTCACCAGCCTATTTCCTGAAATTTCCTGAGTGGAAAGTGTCGTTTAGGTTCATTTCCTTGCATGTAGAGTAAAACACGCTAAACGCTTGGCACCATTGATTCTATTGATTGCCTTGCATTTATTGGTGTTTCTGGTATCATGCTCAAATGAGTTCGAATCTCACCGCCCCGACCACTTTCCCTATGAACCTGATCTACACGCTGCCCTCGATCATAGAACGCATCGACCTGGCCAGCCTTTTCCCCTCAGACCAGCCCCTGGAGGTCGAGCTGGGCAGCGGGGATGGTTCATTTCTGGCGGAGTATGCCCAGCAGCACCCGGAGCACAATTTCATCGGGGTGGAACGGTTACTAGGACGCATGCGGAAGCTGGATCGCAAAGGGCGGCGGGCCGGCTTGACGAACCTGCGCGGTGTACGGATCGAATCCTCTTACTTTCTCGAATACCTGTTACCGCGGGATTCGGCGGTCGCCCTGCACATATACTTTCCTGATCCGTGGCCAAAGCGGAAGCATCGCCGGCATCGGCTGATCAACGAGCGTTTTCCTTTGCTAGCGCGCCAGGTGCTGGCGCCGGGAGGCATGGTCTATTTGCGCACGGACGACCAGGATTACTTTAACCAGATGGTGACGGTCTTTTCGCCTTGCCATGACTTTCGCCAGGTGGAAACGGGGGATGAGCTGGCGACGCTGCTGACCGATTTTGAGAGAGATTTCCAGGCACGCGGCGTTAAGACCTTGCGGGGGGCGTATCGGCGCGGTGATGCGTAATAAGCACAAAGCGACCACCCAGCATTACGGGCCACTAATAGGCGATCACTCCCCTCAAACGTCAATGACGGGGCCGCTGCCGCTGTCTGAGCCGGGCGGCCGACGCCGGCGCTCTACGCGAACGAAGGCGCGACTGCTCCTGGTGAGCAGATTCAGCAGCATAGAGACGACGCTGATGATCAGAGCACCGAGGAAGGCCGCCCCAAAGCTGTCAACCTGGAAGTAGCGATTCAGCAGGAAGCTTACAAAGTATAACAGGAGGGCGTTGATCACGAGCGTGAACAGGCCCAGCGTGAAGATGACGAGCGGCAGCGCCAGAACCATCAGGAGGGGCCGGATGAAGGCATTCAGGATGCCCAGCACAAGCGAAGTCACAAAGGGCGTCCAGAGGCTATTGTCCTTGAACCGGATGCCCGGAACCATGTAAACGGCCACCAGTACCGCTAGCGTATTGATCGCCCAGCTTTGGAGGAACTTCTTCACACTTCGACGCGAAGGAAAGTCGCCGGGGTCTCCGCGTGCACAGCGACCTGCGCCAAGCTCGCTGGAACGAGGCAAAGATGCCCTGCCGTCAGGGCAACCTTCTCGGCCTCATCGCACACCTGCACGCGACCGGCCAACAGAGCGACAACTTGCATCTTCTTCGGCCGAAGAGGCACGCTCGCGCCCGCGCTTGCCTCCTGAGCCTCGGCGCTGAAGAGAGGATCGCACACGAGCGGCATCACTTTACTCACGCTGTGCGGGACGAACGCCCGCGAAATTAACGATGGCTCGTAATCGTTAAAGTCAATGCTAGCCAGAGATTGCGCGATATGCAGTTCGCGCGGTTTGCCGTCCAAGCCGAGGCGGTTCCAATCGAAGACCCGGTAGGTGGTGTCCGAGTTCTGCTGGATTTCAAAGATGACCAGCCCTGCGCCGAGCGCGTGAACACGTCCGCTGGGCAGGAACATGGCGTCTCCGGCCTGTACGCTCACACGGTGAAAGCACTCAGCCACGGTGCCAGCCTTGATTCTTCGCTCGAATTCGGCGCGGGCAACGCCGCGTTTCAGGCCAACATATAATTCCGCGCCTGGGGCAGCTTCGGCCACATACCACATCTCGGTCTTGGGCTCGCCGCCCAGCGCTAATGCGGTGGCGGCCGGCGGATGCACTTGCAGTGAGAGCATCTGCTGAGCATCAAGGATCTTGAAGAGAAGAGGAAATCGCCCGCCCTGCGGCGTTGCTTGTCCGAGCAGGTCGGCGGCATGATTCTCCATTAGCCAACGCAGGTCTTTGCCCGCCAGCGGCCCGTTCGCAATGACGCTGACGTCGCCCGGCCGGTCGCTGATTTCCCACGATTCGCCGATGGGCACGCCCGGTGGCAACGGCTTTTGGTAAAGCCGCTCCAGTTTGCGCCCACCCCAAACGCGCTGTTTGAAGATGGGCCGGAAGGTTAAGGGATAGAGCATGATGGTCTCGACTTCAAACTGGGGAATAGCCTATCTTTCAGCCCCCCGTCTTCTCCGCAGCAATCGGCTGGTTCTCGCTAAAGTGCCCGAAAGCACGGAACTTGGCGTAGCGCTGCTTCAGGCGATCGGCCGGAGGCAAAGCCTGGACCTCGACGAGGTGCTTGAGCAAGCACGCCTGCAGTGTCTGGGCCATCGCCTCGTGGTTCGTATGCGCGCCGCCCAGCGGCTCGGGCACAATCTCATCCACCAGCCCCAATTCCAACAGATCTTTGGCGGTAATCTTAAGCGCCTCGGCCGCTTTGGCCGCCGCGGAGCGGTCCTTCCACAGGATGGCCGCGCAGCCCTCGGGGCTGATCACCGAGTAGTAGGCGTTTTCCAGTATCAGTACCCGGTCCGCAACGCCGAGGCCCAGTGCGCCACCTGACCCACCCTCGCCGATTACGGCGGCGATGATGGGCACTTCCAGAACCATCATCTCGCGCAGGTTAACAGCGATGGCCTCCGCAATATGCCGTTCCTCCGCCCCGATACCAGGATAAGCCCCCGCCGTGTCAATCAGGGTGATGATCGGCAGCCGGAATTTATCGGCCAACCGCATCAGCCGCAGCGCTTTGCGATAGCCCTCCGGGTGCGCCGACCCGAAATTCCGGAGGATGTTCTCCTTCGTGTCCCGACCTTTTTGGGTGCCAATCACCATTACTTTGTTTCCACCAAGGCAGGCGAAACCGCCAACCATGGCCCGATCCTCGGCAAACAGCCGGTCGCCGTGCAGCTCGCTAAAGCCCGTGAATGCGGATTCGAGGTAATTCAGCGTAAAAGGCCGCTTCGGGTGCCGGGCGATCTTGACCCGGTCCCAGGCGCTGAGGTTGGCAAAAATCTGGCGCCTGGTCTCTTCCAGCTTCGCCTCAATCAATGCGACCTCCTCTTCGAAGCTGATATCGAGCGAGTGGGCTTCGGGGTGCTTCTTCAACTCCGCAAGCTTATTTTGCAGCTCCGTAATGGGCTTTTCGAAGTCGAGTTGATGTTTCATCCGTTTAAGCCTAGCGACTTCTGGCTTGTCAGGCAACGCCAATTTGGTACAGGCAAAGAGCCGGACTTGCATCCGGCTCTTAGTGGTGATGCGGCTTATACGCCTTCACCCAGGCGCTCAGAAGGGTAATGCGGCCAACTATTCGGTCGCTGTTCGAACCGCATTACAAGCAAAGCCTCTATGCTAACCCTAAACGAACAGCGAAATCTTTACTCGCGCCCTATCTCTATGATACAACAGAGGCCCTACTCGTTCAAATTATTTTTGTTCGGGAGCAGCAAATTCTTGAAGCCCACCCCACCTGCCGCCGGGCTGACACCGGTTCCCAGGACCGCAACCGTGCGGCGCTTCATTTGACGACGACCGGCTCACGCCAAACATGACCGTTCTGCGCCAGCAAATCGTCTGCCGCCACCGGCCCCCAGGTGCCAGCGGGGTAGAACTCACGAGGTGACAGGGGCTTACCGTCCCAGGCTTTGCGAATGCCATCAACGATCTTCCATGCCGTTTCGACCTCGTCGCGGCGAATGAACAATGTGGCATCGCCGGCCATAGCCTCCAGCAGCAGTCGTTCATAGGCCTCGGGGGTATAGGCGCCGAATTCGGCGTCGTAGCTGAAATGCATCCGCACGGGGCGCACCGCCAGGCTCGTCCCGGGCACTTTTCCGTTGAAGCGCAGCGAGATGCCTTCGTTGGGTTGGAGACGCAGGGTCAGAGCATTTGGATCCAGCTTCGGTCCGCACTGAGCCGCGAACAGCACGTTCGGCGTGGGCCGGAACTGGACCCGCACTTCGCTGGTGCTCATCGGAAGGTTTTTGCCGGTGCGCAGGTAAAACGGGACTCCCGACCAGCGCCAGTTATCAATAAATAGCTTGAGCGCCACATAGGTCTCGACATTCGACTCCGGTTTGACCTTCGGCTCCTGGCGATAGGCGGGACGCGGTTCCCCGTCCACCGTCCCCGCAACATACTGTCCGCGCACCACTTGCCGGACGAGGTCTTCGGGACTTGCGAGCCGGATGGACTTGAGCAGTTTCACCTTCTCATCGCGGATTGATTCCGCCTGGAGGGAGACCGGCGGCTCCATTGCCACCAGCGACAGGACCTGCAGAAGATGATTTTGCACCATATCCCGCAAAGCGCCGGCCTCCTCGTAATACCCGGCGCGTTGGCCCACACCCAGCTTCTCGCTGACAGTGATTTGGAAGTGATCAACGGTCTCGCGGTTCCAGAGCCGCTCGAAGGTCGCGTTAGAGAAGCGGAACATCAAGATGTTCTGCACCGTCTCTTTCCCCAGGTAATGGTCAATGCGGAAGACCTGTTGTTCCCGGGCGTAACGGGTCAGTTCCTGGTTCAAGCGGCGCGCTGATTCCAAGTCGTGGCCGAACGGCTTTTCAACCACCAGGCGCTGCCAGCCATCGGCTCCGTCTTTCTGCAAGAGGCTCGCGCGATGCAGTTGCTCTGCCACCTGCCCGAACTGGCTGGGGGAGGTGGCCAGATAGAAGAGGAGGTTTCGACGCAGCGATTCGCTGCCAAAAGCGGCGAGCTTCTTCCCCAGTGACTCGTAAGCCGCAGGGGCGTCGAAATCGCCCTGGCAGTAAAAAAGGTGCTGCGAGAATTCCTGCCAGACCAGGTCGTCCACCGGCTTGGTGCGCGAGAATTGGTCCAGCGCCGACCACAGCTCGCCGCGCCATGACGCATCGGTCTTTTCGCGCCGCGCAAGGCCGACGACACAATAGGTCGCTGGCATCTGCTTCTCCTTGCACAAGTGGTATAGGGCGGGAACGAGCTTGCGCGCCGTAAGGTCTCCGCTTGCGCCAAAGATGATGATGGAGCACGGCTCCACCACCTTGCGCCCCTCATCCAGGCGGCAGACCATCAACTCATCAAACTGCTGGGATTGGTTCACGCGCAAACCATCGTCGAGCGACCCTGGGATTTCAAATTTCTTCTTGTTTACATCCAGCACAGCCAATCTATATTGCCGACACCAAATGGCCGATGTGGCGGAATTGGCAGACGCGCTAGACTCAAAATCTGGTACTCGAAAGAGTGTGTGGGTTCGACCCCCTCCATCGGCACCACCTTAGCAAAGGTGTAGTAAGGAGCCAGTCAGTTGTCGTGAGTTGCCACTCACTTGTCGCAATGTAAAGCGACAAAGGCCGTAATCCAGTACATGGAAATAGCGCGCCATGCCAGAGGTGGCGTGCTCAAATCAGCCAAACTTATTTGGCTACGGTCTAACGAGACTGCCGCGCTGCAATGTTTTCAGCCCCCCGCAATCATCCACCATTGGAATGGATAGCGGGGTTGCGGCAGCGTATCCGCCACGCATACGCGGCAGCCTCGCAAAGGTGTTGCGCCGGGCTTTCCGTGCCGGCGCTAAGGATTCAGCTAAGGCGGTATCAGACGGGATTACGCTCTCTTTCATCGCGCGGCGAACATAACCTGGCGAGAAACGAGCCGGCGAAGCTTGGCGCGCGCCTCGTCGCCAACAACGTCCCCCTCCATCGTCGCGAAAGCCGCCTCTGCGAGGGCAGCGGCGGTTAGCGTGGGCGCTTTGTCAATCCGCTCCGGATTGTCGTTACGCCCGGAAGCGGTGCTAACTTGCGCGCCAGAATCGCTTGCCGAAAGCGGCGTGAGGTCACCCGGAAGACGGCCCGCAATCTTGCGTCCAAACGCTTCGACCATTCGGTCCCTGCCCTTTTTTTCGCCGGCCATCGGGACTTCGACTTCTAATCCAGTATTCAATAGTATTAGCCTCATATTAGTATTTGTTACAGTGTTAAATAGATTACTACTTTGCAGGGGGCCGGCCGCATTGGGCTAGCGACCCTTTGGCTTCCGGCGAGTCCATCCCGACCGAGCCGAGAATAAGCTTGGAACCAGGCGCACAGGCGTGATGGGGACACCCGTAGGAGCCGAGCGGTGGCGTTGTGGCCAAAGCCGACGCTCATGATGTTCCCAGCCAATTCCGTAAGGAAGATGCGCTGCCGCCGGGCCAGCTCGTGCCGAAGTTCAGGCAAGTCCAGCAGCAACAACTGCTGCCGTCGGGGCAACGGGAAAGGGAATGATCCCCGTCCCGCTGCCCGACGCCCACGCCCGACCGCCCTCACATGCCCCAGGTCGCGGACCGTAAAGAATGAACCAGTCGCGCCCGAGGAAGCTACCGAGTCAGGGTCGGGTAAAAAGGGGCGACGCAGGCCGGGGAATGGCTTGCGCCGCCGTGCCAACAACCTGACCGCCCCGTCCGCCGCCTGCCGGGAGGCGATGGTGCTTACAGATTTGTTGGGAAATTGGGGGGATTCGGCAGGCACAGTCAGGAGGGACTTACGGGACTAACCCGTGTTTCTTGAGCAGATCCGCGTTCGCCTCTTGAAACGCGCCAAACTCCGCCTCGGCCCCGCCGATCAACTGCCGTTTTATTTCTTCCAGGAGCGCGGCCTTATGCCTTGTCAGGCACTGAGAAGACGCGAGCGAAGCGACAACGCGCGGCAACTTCGACCAATCCTGACAAAGCTCCTGTGCGGCACTTTGAACCGTGTACTGTTGAGCCGCTTCGTCCATCCGCGAAATCACCACTTCCATTTGTCGTTTGGCCTCCACGACCGCTTCGTTGAGGCGGGCAAACCTCTCCAGCGTGGCAAGCTCCCATTGCATGGCTTCTTGAGCGGCCAACCGCTCTTGTTCGGTCTTTTCGGCCGCCTCTTTGCGACTGAGCTTCACCAGGTCGACCATCGCTCTAATCGGATTTAGATTCATGTTTTGACGTTACCTACTGTTTTCCACTGGCCAAACACCCTTTCAGCGCCCAGTAACGAGCCGCTAACGGTTGACTCAGTCTCTTCCCCCGCAGTACGGCCCAGAGGTGCGCCCGGGTGCACCCAAGCGCGCCGGCATCGGCCACAATGCCCTTGATCGCTGGCGCCCGGCGCCTGGTTGTCGTTACGGTTGTCGTTGTCACGGCACCACTTTATGCGAGAGGGCGCATAGCGTTAAGCGCACTTTGCGTTTGGCCGTAGTGACAGTTTTCAAGGCCCAAAGACCCGCCAGGTTCCCCTGGCGGGCTTGACGGGGCACAAGGAACCTCAGACAACTTTAACGGATTCGCCGGATTGTGGTCGTTTGATCCCGTGGAAATGGAGAACCTTCCAAGAGTATTTCCATCTGGTGTATTCACGGACGAAGGCGCAAGCTTCGTCGTATCCAACTTTGTGCAGCCGATACCGATAGGCTCGCACCGATCCCTTCCAGTATTTCTCCGTCGTCCTAATGAAAAGCCGCCCCGAAAAGTCTCTTATCAACTCCAGGGGTTGCTGCGTAGCTGAATTGCCACGTAGGATGCTCCATGTATTGCCGTCTCTTCTGCGCGGCCTGGTTTGCGGTTGCGGATGCGCGGCGGGTTTGCTACGCTTTGGGTGGACTCGGTTTTCGTTTTTCTTAACTGATTCTCGTGGATCGGGTCTTCCGCTCTGGCGGTGTTTGCGCACTGCCAGGGCTTGTTTGTTTCTCCTGGTGTTGGACCCATTTCAACAACAGAAGTGTCGTTTGGCCACTAGGCTCTTTGGGGTTTTTCCTAGCCAGCCACTCTGAGATTCTGGGCAGTGATACTCCCATTGCCCGCGCCAGTATGGCTTTCATGCCGCGCTCGGATGTAGCCTTGCGCAAGCGAGAAATCAGTTCCGGCAGTTCGGGGACCTCAGATTTCATGCTGTCATATTACCCTTTAAGGGAATACTGTCAACATCCTATTTTGCTTTTTTTTATGCATCCTTGGGTGGCGGCCTGGAGGGGAAGGGCTAACCTCTTTCCGTCGCTTCCTTTGACGGGCATGGGCGCCGGACGGATCGCCGCCGCCGCATTGCCCCATCCCGGCGGGGCTTGTGCGCCACTCCTGCGAGTCCCCCGCATCGCCTGCGCGGGCTGGCTATTATCTCTTCTCATTCAACATTCCCGGAAGGCCGCATCGCGGGGCTGCGTCTCATTTCAAGACACACTCCCAGAAACCGCAGTTTTCAGGCCGTGCCATTCCTGCCGGGTCACTTGTCGCAACGTTGTAAATCAGGCACTTATGTAAGTTCGGCCTGCCAGCATCTTGCGACAGATTTCCTGGCATCTCTTGCCGGGCATTTCCTCACAAAAGCCCAATAAAGTCGCGGCTCTTTCCCTCTGCCGTGCCCATTTCCCCCTTATTCCCCCTTCGCGACAAGTGACTGGCTCCTGTCCAGTGATGAGGCTTCACGCATAAGTTGTCCGTTATGCTGGAATTTGTTCAGCGACAATTAGAAATGCCATCTGGCGACAATTATCAACTTTTGTAAGTGTTTTCCCCCAATGAGCATTTGTCTTTTCTAACCCAGCCGCTAT
>Ga0224558_1003616_pt1 | contig 12684 bp, 10 predicted proteins | sample 714S32024metaG_FD_180682 | JGI IMG/M metagenome (GOLD analysis project Ga0224558, IMG submission 180682) | Peat soil microbial communities from Stordalen Mire, Sweden - 717 S3 20-24 | ecosystem: Environmental > Terrestrial > Soil > Wetlands > Peat | place: Sweden: Norrbotten County, Stordalen... | reverse complement strand
TTCCTCCTCTGCGCCACAAACTAACTCAGATCATCTCAACCGTCGCCTCCGCAACACGCGAATGCGTCCGCCGCAAAGCGGCTTCGTTCAAGTCGGCTTGGGGGAAGTGCCATCGATGCCAGGCCCAGCCGAGACTTCCGCTAAACCCGTTTCGGGCCAACTTTCCGTTTTGCCGACCACCCATTACGGAACTTAAGCTGGCAACTGCGCGCGTTCGGCACTTGCCATCGGCCTTCAACTCTGAATGACAAGTGACGGTCGATAACCGACGGCCCAGTCAGCTATTGCGGTTACCTAGCTAGCAGTTCCAGCGCTCCAATCATGACCGTGTCCTGTTGAAGCGTGGTGACCAGCCATCCGGCAGGAGGGCACTTGGGCCGTAGAGCAACTGCGACAACGAGACGGGCGCTTACGTCGTCCAAGGACCAGCCGTCGCGGTACAAGCTGAACAACAAGGGAACTCTGTCCCAGAGTGACTGGATTGCCACCTTAGAGACGATGCGCAGACTGCCGAGTGATGATTTCGCCTATGGGTCAATCGCTTCAAGGTGCGTTGTGATCGTTCCACAAACGGTATACCCCAGCTGCTGGTACTCTGCGATCGTGCGGTTCATCCGGTTATGAGCGTGGCCGACGAAGGCGGGAGTAAGAATGCAGGAGCAGCACAACTCGCGGATTGGGATGCCAAGGATGCGCCCCTTGGTGCCGGCAATTGTCATAGTCTGGCCTATACCCGCCAGCGAAAATAATCACCCAAAGATATCGGCTCTGCAATGACGGCGACACACGTGCAACCATCCGAAGAGAAAATTAGAAAAAAGATGTGGTCTTCGACGAGACTGGCCACGATCTGACGGTTATTCGTCGACTGGCCGGGAGCATACGAACAAACTGTCGAACGCTCACATTACAGTCCCGCGATCTTTAGCCGATCTAGTCAACAACACATGGGATCAAGAAGAAAAGTAAGCGGTTTCTAACTCATCGACAAAGGAAAAACTTAGGAGCTTCGAATATGAATAAGCCGAATGGACTTGAGACTTCCACCGACTCAACGGTTCCACCTGTGGGTCAGCCTTCTTTTAACCGGCTTGCTTCCCAGCAGCCCTCCGCCGGCGCCCACGGGGCGGCCCACACTGGGGCCAAGAGTACGTTGGCGACGAAAAAAATGGCCGACGATAAGGCTCGCGCTCGCACTCTGGCCCGGGTGCAGGCCGTTTCTGAGAAGCTGTCGACTGCGACGGAGGAGGTGGGGAGTGCCATAACGGAAGCGACCAGTGCCGTTCAGGAACTCGAAAAGACGATGCTGAGCATTGCCACCCAGACCCAGCAGGCGTCCGCCGCGGCCGAGGAATCGCGCGCCGCCATCAACCAGATCGAAAAGGCGTCCGATGGCGCCAACAAGAAGGCGGAAGTCTCCCTGCAAAAGATCAACGTTCTGAACGAGCTTTCCGCCGCCACCACCAGGGACATTGAAAACCTGACAAAAGGCGTCTATGATGCGGGCGCCGCCAACCTGGAATCGGCCAAGATGATCGTGGAGTTGGAGAAACAGTCGGAGGAGATCGGCAAGATCGTGCATGCGGTGGTGCGCATTGCGGATCAGACCAACCTTCTGGCTCTGAATGCCGCCATCGAAGCCGCGCGGGCCGGAGAGCACGGCAAGGGTTTTGCCGTGGTCGCAGACGAAGTCCGCAATCTTGCCGAGATGAGCGAGAAGAGCGCCCGCGGAATTCAGGAAGTAGTGAACGAGATCCAGACCCAGGTAAAAGTCGTGGCCGCCGACACGGAGAGCGCTGGCAAGAAGGCGCGCGACGAAGTCGAAAAAGCCAAAGCCGTCACGGCCACCCTGAAGAAGGTTGGCGAAGACTTCATCCTGCTGCAGGACGGGGCGCAGGTCATCGCCCAAAACGCCACGCAGGCGCTCAGCGGCGCCAAGGAATACCTGAAGGGAGCGGAACAGATCGGGAGCGCCTCCGAAGAAGCTTCGTCGGCGTGCACGGAGTCGCAGCGGGCGGTCGAAGAGCAGAACAAGGCCTACACCGAAATGGCGCAAGCCTCGAACAGCCTGTCGGAGATGGCCGAGACCTTGAAGACTTCCACCAACGCGCAGAAATCGGCGGAAGAACTGGCGGCGGCCGCGGAAGAACTGTCGGCCAATGCGGAAGAGGTCAAGGCCTCGTCGAATCAGATCTCGACGGCCATTCAGCAGATCTCGAAGGCGGCGGACGTGACGGCCAAGGCCTGCGAGGCTTCGATGACCGCCAGCCAGCAACTGGACCGTAATGGCAAACAGATGAGCGAGGGCGCTACTCAGGGCGCCGAGCGCGGCGCGGCTCTGCAAAAGATGCTGGCCGAGAATCGGACCGCGGTCGACAAGATGATCGAAAGCATCGGCATGGCCGCGGAAGCCTCGATCGCTTCGGCGAAAAATGTGCTGGAACTGGAAGGTCGCACGCGGCGCATCGACAAGATCGTGGATGCCATCATCATGGTCACGGTGCAGACGCGCATGTTGGCGGTAAACGGCAACGTGGAAGCGGCCCGCGCCGGCGAATACGGAAGGGGCTTCTCGGTGGTGGCCGGAGACATTCGCTCCCTCGCCAACGAGAGCAGCGACAACGCCGACAAAATCAAGGAACTGGTGAAGGGCATTCAGGGCCAGATCGTCAAAGTGGCTGGCGATATTCAGCAGGCCGGCACTATTGCCAAATCCGAGGCGGAACGCGCCAAGGTCAGCAGCGGGAATCTGGAGAAGATGGCGACCGATGCGGGCGTGGTGCTGGCGGGCATGAAGGAGATTGCCAAGGGGGCCGAGGAGTCCATGGTGGCCCTGCAGCAGGCGGTGAAGGCCAGCAAGCTGATCAACGATGCGGCGGAAGAGATGACCAAGGCGGCAACCGAAGCCGCGACCGCTGCCGAACAGGGGCTGACCGCGGCGCAGGAAATCGCCCAGGCGGTCGAGGAGATTGCATCGCAGGCCGACCAACTGCAGAACGGATAAGCGGTTCGCATTGGCCCACGCAAACAGGACGCGCCCATCAGGACGCGCACAAAAGAGGAGAAGACTGACCCATGTCAAGCTCGGACCATATCGCTGCTGGCGCTGTCACTGGCGCTGTCACCGGCGCCAACACCGGCGCCAAGGATGAAACCCAACTGGTCACCTTCATGCTCAAAGACGAAGAGTTCGGCTTTGACATCATGTCGGTGCAGGAAATCATCCGGCCGCCCAAACTTTCCAAGGTGCCGCGCACGCCGGATTACGTGCAAGGCATCGCCAACCTTCGAGGAGTCGTGTTGCCGATCATCGACATCCGCCCGCGCTTCGGCATGGAGCATGCCGAAGACAACGACAGCACGCGAGTCCTGGTCATTGACGTCGGAGGAGTGAAGATGGGCCTGCGCGTCGATTGCGTCAAGCAGGTGACCAGTGTGTCGCGAACCGACATGGAGGCGCCGCCGGCGGCCATCCGCGGCGCGAGCACCGAATACCTCAACGGCGTGGTTAAACTCGACGCCGGCGCCCGCATCATCATGGCGCTCGACGCCTCCAAGGTCTGCGACCTGAAAATGGACGGCGCCAAAACGGCGGCAGCGTCTTCCACAGCCGGCGCAACCGGCGCTCAGCAGAAAGAGAACGCCTCGGCCAGCGTCGACCATGCCGCAGCGGACGACCTGCAGCAACTGGTTTCGTTTCAGGTTGCCAAAGAGGAGTTCGCATTCCCCATGGAGCGCGTACGCGAGATACTGCGTGTCGAAACTCCCACCAAAATTCCGAACGCGCCCGATTCCGTGCTGGGCGTGCTTACGGTCAGGGGGCAACTGCTCCCCATCATCGATCTGCGGCGGCAACTGCACTTGCAGGCGATGTCCGAAGAGCACCTCGCCAAGTCCGGGGTGGTTCGCCACGCCTTCGAGAACTGGCTCACCGCTCTCCGCTCGCGCGCTGCGGACGCGAAACCCGAGTGGACCATCGCCGCCTCCGAGCCGTTCCGCGCCTGGGTTGCCGAGTTCAACAGTTCTAGCCAGGTATTGATGGACGGCATTGCCAAGCTGCGGACGCTCGACGAGAGACTGGCGCGGTCCGCCAAGCAAGGCCAGCAATCCGAGTGCTCGGGCGACGACGCCGCGGTCGAGGCGTGCCTCGAGGACATAAAGGAGGTGGGCACGGAATTGACCTCCGCGCTGGCCGGGTTCGAACCAGAGATCGCCGCCAACATCCAGGACGACCAGCGCATCGTGGTGGTCGATGCGGGCGGAATGCTGCTCGGCTTGGTCGTCGATCATGTCAACGAAGTTCTCCAGGTGTCGCGGAAATTCGTCGACCCGCCTCCCGCCACGGTCGCGGGCGATGGGCGCGATCTTTCGGGCATCGCCCGCTTGGACGACGGCAAGCGGCTATTGCTGTTGCTCGATCCCACGCAAATCCTGAAACGGGAGAATCTGGAGCGCTTGTGCAATTCCGCCGGCGAGCAGTCGCCACAGGTAGACGGCGGCCATCCGGAGGCCGGGAGAGAGGGCAATGTGGCGGCGAGCGACGAGGTCCAGTTGGTCACCTTCACTTTGGGGGATGAAGAGTACGGCATCCCCATCGCGCAGATCCAGGAAATCGACCGGCTGTCGAGAATCACCAAGGTCCCGAAGGCGGCCGACTATGTCGAGGGCGTAACCAACCTGCGCGGCGAGGTGGTTCCGGTGGTGGACACGCGCAAGCGTTTCGATCTTGACCTGCGCTCCGCCGACGACCACACCCGCATCATCATTGTCGACCTGAACGGCGTCAAAACCGGACTGGTCGTGGATTCCGTCCGCGAAGTGCTCAGTTTGTCCCGGACCGACATTGCCGAACCTCCCGAGACCGTCCAGTCGGGCATTGAGCGGCAATTCGTTTCCGGAATCGGCAAGGTGGATAACGGAAAGCGGATCATCTTTCTGCTCAATGTCGAGGAAGTGCTTCCCCAGAAAGAGCGCGCTTTGGGTGCGAGTGCGTCGTAAGGTGCCCCGAGCGAGTGACGGCTATCGTTGTTATGCGAACTTGGTTATGCGAGCTTGCTGGTGGAGAGCCGGGCATCCGCACCCGGCTGGACCCTTCGACTTCGCTCAGGGAAGGTTCGCGAGACGCCCGTCCCTGCGTCGTAGGACTCATCATGCGGTCACAGTATTAGGAACCGAGAACCACGATGGACCTGCAAGAAGCGATTCGGATGTTATCCAATCCGGACGAATGCGAGCGCATTTACGCCGCCGAGGATATCGGACTGGCTGGACAGGGCGAGGGGGCGGACCCGCTTTTCCAGCGGGTCGTCGAGGAACCTTCTCAAGCCGTCCGGGAGGCCATCTTCTTGGCGTTGGCGCAGATTCCGGACAATGCCGTGATCAAACGGGCCGCGGAACTACTATGCAATGACGACCCCGGCATCCGCAACCAGGCACTAGAGTTGCTGCAATCTCGCGGCGGCGCGGTGGTGCCGGAGCTGCGCCGCCTGCTCAGCGCCGACGATCACGATCTGCGCAAGTTCGCGGTCGATGTACTGAGCCGGATCGAGACGCCCGAAATCGAAGAACTGCTTGAGATTGCGCTCGGGGACAGCGATTTGAACGTGGTCATCACGGCGCTCGAAAACGTTCGTCATTGCCATACCCAGGCCCTGCGGCAAGCGGTGCTTGAGCGCGCGCTCTGCGGTGAACATCCCATGCTGGTGTTGGCCGCCATGGAGACGCTCTGCCGAATCGGCGATGCTGAGTGTTATCGGCGGATTCGCGAGAGATTTCCGACCCTCGAACGGACGCCGCTCCTCTATCTTCGGCCGGCGTTGAAGCTTGTCGGCAGGAACGGGGAAAATGCCGATCTGCTGGAGCTCCAGAATTTCGTGACCGCTTGCGACCCAAGCCTGCAAGGCGCCGTCCTGGACGCGTTACGCAACCTCCTCGCCCGCGTCGGCGCCGCCGGCATCCCGGATGTCTGGTGGAAAGACTTGCGGGCCAGACTGCCCGAGACCACATCGCTTGCCGAACGCTATCAGATGCTGTTGCTGCTGGGCCACTTCGGGCATTGCGACCAGGCGTTTGAAATGTTGATTGCTTGTCTGCGATCTCCAATCAAAGTCGATCGGCTCGGAGCGATTGAAGCCCTGAGCAGGACTGGGTTCGAGGATGCCAGGCCCGTCCTGTGCTCCTGTTTGCGGTTGGAACGTGATCCCGAGGTCCGGCAGGCCCTTGAGGATGTGTTGCGGGTGAACGGCCAATGAGCTTAGCGCAACTCTCGCTGGAACAATATAGCAGGTTGTGCCGGCTCATCTACGATCAGCTGGGACTTTCGTTCGACGACAAGAAGATCCATTTTCTGGGCAAGCGAGTGTCCGCGCGCATGGAGTGCCTGCATCTGGACGATCCTTCCGACGATCTCATGCGTCTTGCCTACGGCGACCGCTCGGGATCGGAGATGCAGTCCCTGGCCAACCTGATTACCACCAACGAGACCTACATGTTTCGCGAGTTCGAGCAACTGGAGGCATTCGGCAACGCGTGTCTTCCGGAGGTGGTCGCGCGCAAGCAAGCGCAAAGGAATCGCAACCTGCGCATCTGGTCGGCGGGCTGTTCGTCGGGAGAGGAAACTTACACGATTGCCATTATCGTGCAGGAGGTTTTTCCCGCCATTGACGATTGGGACATGCAGATTGTGGCTACCGACATTGACGAAGAGAGACTGGTAATGGCCGTCGCCGGCGTGTACGGCGAGCGTTCCATGAAGAACGTTCCGGCGGACTATCTCGGCCGGCATTTCACGCCGCAAGGCGCGGACTGGCGGGTGAAGCCGCGAACCCGGTCGCTGGTAACCATCCAGAGCCTCAACCTGCACGACCGCCTGCAGATGCGCAAGATGCGCGCGTTCGACTTCATCTTCTGCCGCAACGTGCTGATCTACTTCGACGACGCGTCGCGCAAAGCGGCGGTGGACCATTTTTACAATGCCCTCAATCCCGGTGGCTTCCTTTTCCTCGGGCACTCGGAGTCGGTAGGACGAATTTCGAGCGCCTTTCGTTTACGGCGAATGGGCGAGCACCTCGTATACATGAAGCCCGACTGAGGACCCGATCGAGGAACTATGACGAGAAGCGTATTGATCGTGGACGATTCGGAATTTGTCAGGAACTATCACTCGGCCATCCTGCGGGACGCCAGCTTTCAGGTCATTACCGCCGGCGACGGCGTGGAGGCCTTGGAGAAGCTGTTCACCAACCGCTGCGACCTGGTGCTTACCGACATCAACATGCAGCGCATGGACGGCTATGAATTCATCCGGCGGGTGCGGGCGGAAAAGCAGTACCAGCAGATTCCGATCGTCATTATCTCCACCGACGGCCAACCCAAACACAAGAAGAAGAGATTCGAAGCGGGCGCCAACCTTTATATCGTTAAGCCCTGCTCGCCGGAAGTAATGCTGGAAACGTTGAACATGGTGATGCACGCATCGTCCTGAATCCGGAGTCGAGGCACACATATGAGTCGATCTGAAAAAATCCGGGTTTTGATCGCCGACGATTCCGCTTTGATGCGGCAAAAGTTGCGCCAGATCGTCGAAGCCGATCCGGAGTTGGAAGTGGCGGGCGTGGCCCGCGATGGCGAAGACGCGATCGCCAAAGCGCGGGAACTGCGCCCCGATGTCGTCAGCCTGGATATCAACATGCCCAGGTTGGATGGCGTCTGCGTACTGCAGTTGATCATGAGCGAACGCATTTGCCCGGTCGTGATGGTGAGTTCGCTGACGCAAAAGGGAGCGGTAACCACCTTCGAGTGCCTGGAACTTGGCGCTTTCGATTTTGTGGGCAAGCCGGACGGAACGGTCTCCAGCAACCTGATTCTGCTGGCCGATGAAATACGGTCGAAGCTGAAGATGGCGGCGGTGAGCGGCACGCTCAAGCGGTTGGTCTCACGTCGCGAAAGGCGACCCTCGCCGCTGGCGTGGACGCCAACTCCAAAGACCAGAGCCGCAGTGGCCGCATCCGGTTACAAAGCCGTGGCCATCGGCATTTCCACGGGTGGTCCGGTCACGTTGATGGAGGTGTTGCCGCTCATCCCCGCCGAGATCAACGCCGCCCTGTTTCTGGTCCAGCACATGCCCGGGTCTTTCATTCACACCTTCGTCGAAAGGCTGAACGACAATTGCAAGATCGAAGTGGTGGAAGCCGAAGCCGGAGCCGAGGTCCGTCCGGGAGTGTGTTATGTGGCGCCCGGCGAGCACCAACTCACGCTCTATCGCAAGAGCACCGGCGATATAGTGATCCGCACCCCCACGCAACCCCAGACATTATTCGTTCCGTCGGTCGATGTGATGATGAAGTCCGTCCTGCAAACCTACGGACCGGACACGGTGGGCGTATTGATGACCGGCATCGGCAACGATGGCGCGGAACAGATGGTGGCGATCACCAAGGCCGGCGGCCACACCATTGCCGAGAGCGAAGAAAGCTCCGTGGTGTTCGGCATGCCGCGGCAGGCGATCGAGAACGGCGGAGCTCGCGTGGTCGCGCCCGCGTGGCAGATCGCCGGTGAAATATTAAAAGCGCTCTGAACAAGATGGCTGGCGCACCGCGCGTCCGCTTCCTGGCAGCGGTTCGAGCGGCGGCTTGGAGGATGAAGATGGCTTTTCAAATCGGATACACGAATGAGCAAGTCACCCTGGAACTGCAGGGAGACAATTCGGTCGAACGTGTAACCCAGATGCACCAGCAATTGCTGGCGGCTGGGGCCGCGGCCAAAGCGGTCAGCGTGAATGCGGAACATAGTGGCGTCATCGATATCACCGTCGTCCAGGTACTTGCGGCATTGCAGGCCTGTTGTCCTGAGCTTCGCATCGAGCGGCCCTCGGAGGAATTTCTCGCGTCCCTCGACCGTTGCGGCATGCGGCGGCACGTTCGCGCCGCGCTGAAACAGGAGCAGAGAGACTAAGACGAAGGAAAAGAACCATGAAGACCATTCTCGCGGTCGACGATTCCGCCACCATGCGGCAGATGGTGGCGTTCACCCTGCAAGGCGCGGGATACGAAGTATTGGCGGCGATCGACGGCGTGGATGCACTGAAGCAGATTGCCGGCCGCCACGTGGATATGATCATCACCGACCTGAACATGCCCAACATGAACGGCATCGAGCTCATCCGCCAGGCAAGAAGCCTGGCCCATTACAAATTCGTTCCCATCCTGCTGTTGACCACGGAATCGGCACCCGAGAAGAAGCAGGAAGGCAAGGCCGCCGGGGCAACCGGCTGGATCGTGAAGCCGTTTGACACCGCGCAGTTGCTGGCGACCGTCCAGAAAGTGATGCGCTAATGGATCACAAAGAAATGCTCACCAGCTTACGCTCCGCGTTTCAGGCCGAAGCCGCGGACCTACTTAACGAACTCGACTCTTCCTTGCTCCAACTGGAAGCGAATCCGGCGGACGGAGAAATCATTCACCGCGTATTCCGGGCCATCCACACGCTGAAGGGTTCGGGCGCGACGGTGGGCCTCGAACGCCTCTCGCGTTTCGCACACCGGGTGGAGGAGGTCTTTGACGCCGCGCGCGACGGGAAAGTGCAGGTCACGCCGGAGTTGACCGACCTCGCTCTCCGGGCCTGCGACCTGCTGCGCGCGTTCCTCGCGGACGCAGAGGCGACGCCCGATCTTGAGTCCGGGACCGAGCAGCAGCTGGTTACCGCGCTCAAGGCGTTTGTTAAGACGGAAACGCCCGCAGCTCCAGCCGTCCAAGCGGCGGGACCAGCGGTCGCGGCCAGCCTCCAGCGGTCGTACCGTATCCGTTACACACCCGGTTTGCGGATGCTGTTTTCGGGAAACGACCCGGTAGTGCTGCTCACGGAGTTGTGCGCGCTCGGTAGCGCTCACCTGACTGCCCATGCGGATTCGCTGCCGGCCTTCGAGGAACTCGATCCCGAGCAATGTTACCTCTGGTGGGAAATCGACCTGCTTTCGGAAGCCTCCGAGCAGGCCATCCGCGACGTCTTCGTCTTTGTCGCCGACGAGTGCCGCCTAGAAATTCAGCAGGTAATCGACGACCGTGGGCCGGGCCCGGTTCGGGTCTCGTCGCGCGATTTTGAGTCGTTCTATTGTGAAGCAGAGGAGCACTTGCAGGCGATTGAAGACTGTCTGCTGCGGCTCGACAAAACCGCCGCCACGCCTTCGGATTTGGCGGAGTTGTTCCGCCGCCTGCACAGCCTCAAAGGAGCCAGCGCGCTTCTGCTCGGAGAGTCCGGCGATCTCGCCCCGCAACATCCGTTGCGCTTTCTGCATCAGATGGCCCACGCCGCCGAAGCCCTGGTCGAGCAACAGCGCGACGGCAACGGCTCCGCTGCCGGGCAAATGGGCAATGCCCAAGTGGACAACACGCAAATCGGCAACACCTTGTTCGACGTCTCCGCGGCCATGCGGCGTTTGCTCGAATGCATCGACGAAAACCGCCATGCCGACCTCGATCCCGAGCTTTTGCGGCGGTTGGGAATCGCCATCAGTGCTCCCAATGCCGAAACTCCCCGCGACGCGAAGCAAATTGCTTTTGTGGAGACGGCGGGCCAGTGCCTGGAGAACATGCGCACCTGCTTCGCGAGGTTGCAGGCGGGCGAGCAAGACGCCGCGGTGGGGGCGACCTACCAGCGCGCAATCGAGACCCTGGGCAGCGCCTGCCAATACGCGGGCATCGATAAACTGCGGGCGCAGTTGCGCGAGCATAAGGCAGCTCTCGAAGCTGCGGCCGTCGCTGGGGACGCTGCCGGGCCATTGGAGTACCTGGTCCAGCAGTTGGACCGAACGGAGCAGCTGATTGAGTCGGCGCGGAAAGACGCCAGCGGCGAGAAGGCTCAGAAAGCGGCTTCTGAAATCCCGATGCGCGCAACCGATACCTCCTCGCAGACCATTCGCGTCGACCACGAGAAACTCGACCGCCTGATTCGCAATGTCAGCGAACTGCTGGTGGCCCGGGGCGCCCTCCATTTGCTGGCCCGCAAACTCGACCGCGCACCCGGAGTGCGCGAATTGTCGGCCGAAGCGAAAGAGGCAAGCACCGACATATCGCGCATCGCCGAGGAACTCCAGGACGCGGTCATGTCCCTGCGTATGCTTCCGGTGCGGACGGTCTTTCAGCGCTTTTCCCGGCTCGTCCGCGACTTGGGACGCAGCCTCGGGAAAGAAATTGAAATCGGCTTTCAGGGTGAAGACACCGAACTTGATAAAGCCGTGATCCAGGAAATCGGCGATCCTCTGGTGCACCTGGTTCGAAACGCCGCCGACCACGGCATAGAGTCCCCGGAGACGCGTGCAGCCAACGGCAAAGCGAGGTGCGGCCAGATCACTCTCCGCGCCTACAACGAAGGCAGCCAGGTAGTGATCGAGGTCGAGGACGACGGCAAAGGACTGCACGCCGACGTACTGAAAGCAAAAGCTACCGAACGTGGAATCCTGAGTGAGACCGAAGCCCGGAGCATGAGCGACGAAGCCGCCTACCGGCTGATCTTTGCTCCCGGCTTCTCCACCGCCGAAGCGGTGACCGCCGTCTCCGGCCGCGGGGTGGGAATGGACGTGGTCTCAAGCAATGTGCAAAAGCTCAAGGGTACGGTCGGGATCGAGAGCCGCTGCGGACTGGGCACAAAAATCGTGATCAAGCTGCCCACCAGTCTGATGATCTCCAAAGGCATCCTGACCCAGTGCGGAGACTCGGAGTTCATTCTTCCGCTCGACAGCGTCAGCGTAGCCCGCAAGATCACGGCCAGTGAGATCCATCGTTACCGTCACCACGCCATGATCCACAGCAGCGAAGGCGCTTGTCCGGTTCTCTCCCTGCGCGAGCAATTGGGCCTTGGGGAAGAGTCCAAGCTCGGGAAAGAGTCCGAGAGCGAAGAGAAGTGCGTGGTCTTGATCCATGCGTCGGGACGAAGATATGGCTTGCTTGTGGATCGCCTGGTCAGCGAAGAACAAGTCGTAGTGAAGCCGCTGAGCGGAGGGCTCGAGAATAGCCACGACTTTCTTGGCGCTACGATTATGGGAGATGGCCGTGTCGTGCTGGTATTGAATCCCGCCGGGGTTGTCCTATGAGCAGCAGCGATCTGGCGTTGGCTCCCGCGCCGGAAAGGTCGCGGTGAGGGTTGGAGCCAAAGCGGAAGTTGTCTCCACTCTTGCGCAGGCAAAGGACGAGCTTTGCGCGATGGCGCGCGTAGTCGACAGCAAGATCGGGGCGGTGGCAAGAGCCTTTGAGGGCCTTGCCGGGCATGCCGACACAATCTTGAAGCTGACGGCCGCCATTGTCGGCTGTGTCGAAAATGAAAATGTCAGTTCCGTTCTGCCGAAGGTGCAAACGCTGTGCGCCGCGGCCAGACGCTTCATTGAAGATAGGCTGCAGGCGACTACCGGAATACTGGAGACGGTGACAATGGAAGTCAAGCTGCTGCATCAACTATCTCTAGTAACGAGCGGCCAGGAGGCGATTGCTTTTAAGATCAAGGCGCTGAGCGTGCTTACGAATATCGAAGTGGCTCACCTCGGCACCGTGGGTGCCGGTTTCCAGTACCTAGCAGGCCGTGGTGCAAGTCTGGATTCCTGAGAAAAAATTATTGTGTGAGCCACAGCGTGGGTTCGTAGAATGCGGGCATGGGAATGGGCCGAAGAGAGAAGCAGCGACGCCAAGAACAGCTTTG
>Ga0224558_1003614_pt1 | contig 12688 bp, 21 predicted proteins | sample 714S32024metaG_FD_180682 | JGI IMG/M metagenome (GOLD analysis project Ga0224558, IMG submission 180682) | Peat soil microbial communities from Stordalen Mire, Sweden - 717 S3 20-24 | ecosystem: Environmental > Terrestrial > Soil > Wetlands > Peat | place: Sweden: Norrbotten County, Stordalen... | reverse complement strand
TGCCCGAAATCCGGTTGTTGTAGGCATAAACCCGGTTGGGAATCTGATCGTCAAACCCGTAGCGATTGAAAGTGTTTGCCCCGCAAATCTGATAACGCCCCTTCGCATCTTGCATCAGCGCATTCAACGCCTCTGCCTCATTCGGCGTCCACGCCCCGCTCAATGGCAGGCGCGGCGGCACAAGAAACAAACCCGGCCGCACCCGCGCAATCAACCCGCCCCGCGCCAGTCGTCGAAACAATTCCCGCTCCTGCGCGCGGCTCAATTGCAGCGGTTCGGTCAGGTCACCCGTTCGCAGCGTCCGCAGCTTGCGCATCTGCGTATACGCCAGCAACAGCGTTTCTTGTCGTCCCAGCCGTGTTTTCATAGCAGTATTCTATTTCACGCAGATGGTTTGACAAGCCATCTGCGAGAAATACTGTGTTTGCCCCTTTTGGTTCACTCGCTTTGAGGACTTTCATCACGTCGGGGAATGGCAACGATCAGGGAAGGAAACAAAGCGCATTCATCAATCCCTTTATGATCCATTGAGACTAAAGCGCCTTGCTGAAAACTGTAGGTCACTCAGAAAAGGTTCGGTCCAACGTTCGCAACCCACAATGCAACCCACACTAGACCCGACTTGCACATACTTAGAAAGACTTACGCAGCCGTCCGTTACCTGCAAGTTGTTAGATGTACAGGATAGCTACAGACTGAAAAATCTGGCGCGTGGTGTGGGGGCTCGAATCGCTTCAGCTCATCACCACTCGAAAATCTGCAATCACTTTGCAATCACTTAACGTGAACTACCCGATACTTTGACGTCCTTAGAGTGCCGTCCGTGCTCTGTAAGTCCTTGGATTGACGTTTTCAGGTGGATTCGAGTCCTACCTGAGGAGCCAATTTATTACCCGCATAAAACCTACGTAACATTGACTTCCTGTCCGATTTGTCCCTACGATTGTCCTAAACTCCTCGGATAGGAGAACCATGACATTCACAGTCTTTCGGCGTCACAACAGGGAAACCTGCGACAGCAAGAACCGCTATGATCCGCGATGCGGGTGAGTACAGCATCAAGCTCCCGACGGGCGGCGTCGTCATCTTCAAGAACGTCACCGAGTGGGAGTTGCTCGGGGTCATCAACGGTGAGAAATTTCACGCCGTGCGGAGTACGCTCGACGATATTTTCAGATTAGCCGACGAACAGATACGCCTACGAGTGACGCCACAGACGCTCCGTGCCTTGACCCGACGAGAGGCTGACAGGCCAGTCACCGCAGAACAGAGACGAGTCCTGACGCGGATCATCACTGGCATCTCCTTCGATGGAATGAGCCGCTGCGATTCGAATGCGGCATAGACAACGATGCTGCCGCTCTCCCCGAGTGCACCGCACAGGGAAGTGATGAACTCGCGGCGGGGGTCGCTCCTGTCCGTCGCGAGAAACTCGTAGTGTTCAGGTTCCACATCAGGCTGTCTCTGCACATGGACTGACCACTAGAACGGGAGTTGATCGAAGGGACGCATTCCCGAGAACCGTGGGATCGCTGGATTCACGCTTTCAAAATCCACGAAATAGAGCGGGTATTTCAGACTCTCCAACTCCTTGCCCAGTTCCGTGCTGAACCACGGCTGCCCCGTCTGGACGCTCGTGCAAGCAATTCGCTGCCTTTCGCTTAAATGGAAATCTTCTGGAATGTCGTGGATTGACTCGACGCCCATCTCCTCCAGTTCCTCGGCGGCACTGGCATGGAGCCTTGGCAGATACCCGATGTGGTCGTCTGGTAGCGGAGGATTACAGCGGTCGAAAAACTCGCACGTGATTGGATCGGTGCAATGCGGCCCGACAGGAATATCTGGCGGACTTGGCATGGCGAGGACGCGGAGTGCTGACCGCAGTTGGAATGTGAGCTTGGGCAGCAACCTCTCGATTCGTCGAGTTAAATTCCTGATCTTGAAAAATCGACGCACGTCGATGGAGCCGCCGTCAAGAACATAGTTCCGATTCACGTGAGCGAGGCATGAGGAAGCCAAGTCGAGCCCGCAACGAGAAACGACGCGGTGCTGGATCGCAACGTCGTCAAGGTGCTGCTCTTTGAGGTCGGCTGTGGACTTCACTTCGATCAACCGCCAGCGGTTGTCTCGACGACGGTGCAAGATGTCCACCCGTACAAACACACCACCGTTCTCGAACGCAGCCTCGAAGATGGCAGGAACCTCGGGATTTGCGATCAACTCGCGGGTGGTGCGGATCGCCTGTTCAGGGTCGCCAAAATTGACTTCTACGCCGCCTGCGAAAAGTTGACGTGCCAGTCTGCCGACCTCGCGGCCTTGCTCCATCAGTGCAAAGTCTGCGGCATCCATGCCGCCCGTCAGTTTGGGCTGGTGGACGAGCAGGTACAGTCGCTTGAGGCACTGCACACCTGCCATGTACTTCGATTTCGAGATTGTGATCGGCACTGTGCCTATTCCTCGTCTTGACTGCCGTGCAAACAATGGAAGCAGCGATAATGGCTATCGGTTCCCAGCGTAGTCTGTTTCGGTAGGCGCAATTCCTTCCTGATCTTCGCAATCAGTTCTTTGCGCTTGAGGATGCAGCGATCAGCAAGAAGTGTGAAAGTGTTGGTGCTCGGGCTGTACATTGCCCTGCCGCGTGCGTATTCTTCGTACTCCGTTTCGGCTGAAGCCTTGCCGAACTCCTGCCAACGTTCCCAGACGCGAATGTGGCTGCCCAGATAGTTCAAGTGATCGCCGTACTGCTCGCATTCGCTCAGCGGGGCACTCTCAATAAGCAGTTTGCCATCGACCAACCAAAAGACACCCAATCGCGCTTCTGTTTTCGCATTGTGCTCTTTACCCGCAGCGGGTTTTGGCATCTGGCTGATCCTCCGTTCTAGTTCCTCTGACGGTCTCAAGCTCGCGTGCTGAGGCAAAGAAGCAGATCACGGGACCTTCAGTTCGTACCCACATTCCACAAATTGCCGCCACATTACGTGTCGCGTGTGGACTACATCTTCGCGCTCTGGGAGCATAAGCAGAAAAAGTTCCTCATCGGAAGCCTCAAGGACACGCCACAAGCCCCCGTCGTCGTCCGCAATGATCGCTCCGTGCTCAATCTCGATCCTCATTACCCGATCCCCGCTGCGGACAGTTCACTTCCAGCGGGCATTTTTCCTTCCCACAGCACTCTCGCAGAGTTCCTGCAATCTGCCTCTGTACTTCTCGACCAGCAACTTACTCATCGTCGCCGCCAATCAGAAGTCTCGGTAATCAGCCCCGCAGACTCCAGCACGTCCAACAACTGCTGCGTGCTGACCCTCTGCCAGCCCTGCCCTGTCGTCATCGGGATAGTGGCATACTTGAGAACAAACTTCGGTAGGTCTTTGTCCCACAGGTTTTCGTTATCGTCGATGGTGAACCACCCGATGCCTTCGATCTCGACGGCTATCTGTCGTTTGCCCGTGGGCTTACCGTCGCTCATCTCGGGCTGTACGCGGATGCTCCGAATGACCTCACCATTCAAACAAAAGCGAAATTCAGGCTCCATTTAATCCTCCGAGAAAGTCTACGCACCAGCCGATTGAAGGTCGTTGCTGGAAACTGTTGCTGATCGTGATGGCTTGTTCTGCACCGGACTTTCGCAAAGCCTCTCCAGCCGTCCTTTATATTTGGCGACCAGCCCCGAGACGGATTGGATCGCCTTCGATGCCTTTCCCAACTCCTTCTCAATCGCATCAATGTCGGCAAACGTGCGGCGGACTTCCTCCGCAAGGGCGGCGTTCCTCTGGAGAAAATCGGGGCCCTCAGTCCGCATCCTTTCCAGTAAAGGTTTTAGCACTTCTAGATCACGAGGGAGCCACTGGCGCGTGGTTCTCAGTATCCAGACGCCATCCTTCTTTCCCCATCTGCATTCGCGATCAATCTGCCTAAGCTGCTCCTCTCTCCGAGCGACCAACACCGCGACCGAAAGCGACCGCTCCTTCGCGTCTCTGACGAGCTTGGCAATGTCACTCTCGGTGACAGCGGCTTTGTCCTTGTTATCGACGAGCATTCGCGGCTCAACCGACGCACCGCTCGGATCGCGGTAAGCCACGATGAAGTCACCGTTTCGTGGTAGTTTCTCGCTGACAGACACGCCAGCCCACGTTCTAGCTTCATCGGCGAAGTCCATTTCTTCCCGCTTCCCGATTCGGGAGACCTTGGACATCTCGGCCTCTAACTCCTGATTTCGCTCCCGAAGCTGAGCAACTTCCCGCAGGCAATCCTCCACTCTGCGGGTCAGGTTGTCCCTCTCGGATTGGGTTGCGTGTAATTCATCTTTGTGGCGATCTCTGATCTCTGCCATGCGTTTCGCAAGCTCGGTCTCGAAGCGTAGCCAGACGCTTTGCTGGTCGTCTTTGTGCTTTCCGAGAAGAAGTCGGAATGCTTCTTCCGCGCTTAGTTGTGCAACACGAGCGAGGTCTTTGACGCCGAGTCGATCCAAAACTTCGGTTCGCTTTAGTTCGCCTTCACCCAAACAAAGTGGGCACTCGATGGCGTCGGTCGGCATTGTTGATCGTGTCGTCAGATGACCTCCATAAGGGTGGAAGAAAAGGGGGGAGGTTTGGGGTAACAGATTCCGCTACTTCTTGTTGTGGTTGCCGATCAAGAGACCGGGATCAGGCGAATTGATTGAGAACAAATTGCCATGGTCGTCGCGGGTCGTGTCGTAGCGTTCGCTGGTACGGCCTGAGATTTTGCTGTCCCCGTCGCGCACGACTGCTGACTCGTCACTGATGCCGCTGGTGACCGACCCGATGATCTGCCGTTTGCCGTCGCGAACGTACTCTTTTGTGAGTGACATGTATCCTCCTTTTGTTTCATCCTTCTGGTGACGATTCCATAAGTTCGTCACCAGCGTGCCTCTTCTGAACTCGACTGCATAACGCGAACAGAATCAACAAGAGTGGCTGGCGGCAGCACGGAGCCTTCTTCACCACCACCTGAACGCTTTACTAGTTTGCAAACTAGGCTTCGGGAAATGCCCCATTTCTTCGCAACAACCGTCAGGCTCATCCCGCTCAGTCTGTCGTGAACAATGGCTCGGCGGTCTAGGTTCATCGGTGCTCGTCCGATCCGCACACCGTCCAACTTTGCCCTACGCATGCCTGCCAAAACTCTCTCGCGTATCAAGTCCGATTCCAGTTCGGCGATTGAGCCAATGAGCGTCAAGAACAGTCTGCCCATTGGTCCGCTCGTATCCACGTTCTCTCGTCGGGAGATGAAAACGATGCCCAGACTGTCGAACTCGTCCATGACCTGTAGGAAATGCTTGACGGACCTTGCGACTCGGTCGAAGGCGGTCACGAGTATCACGGAAAAGTGCTTCCGCCGTGCATCCGCGATGAGCGCGTCGAGACCGGGCCGTCTCGCTCTCTTCCCTGAGACTCCGCTGTCTCGATACTCCTGCACGACATCCAAGCCACGCTGCGCGGCAAGCTCACGCAGATCGTAAAGCTGCGACTCAACGTGCTGGTCGGCGGTCGAGACACGAACATAAATGGCTGCTTTCCTCATGTGTTCGGTTGGCTCCTTATTTTTTCTGTTTTTGCCGAATCTGTATGCAGTATAATAGACAACGAAGGTATTGTCAATAGGACTGCATACATGACCTTTAAGAAGGCTACAGATCGCCTTTTCTCTCGCATAGACCACAAAGACCTAGCAAACGCGCTAGGAGTCTCTGTTGCATCAATTCGCCAAGCAAGGCTAAGCCCCGATGCTCTTGCCCACCGTTCCCCTCCACCAGATTGGGAAAACGCTGTGCTCCGGCTCGCCGAGGAGCGAGTGTTGCACTTCCGAAAACTGATCGAGGACATTCGCGGCTCCTCAGCGAAGTCGAGTCGCTCGTCAAATACCGGAGACTGAGAACAAGCCAAATTGCCCTTCGAAGAAGTGCCGCTCGACGCTCTGGAACAAGGGCGGGGTTGACGGCAGGACGCGTGAGGCGCGGATCAAGGCTGGGCGCGCGGGCCGCAGGACAACAGCTAATAAAAACACTCACGAACCGACTTTACGAACTGCTGATTGCCTTCTGCACAAGTGAGAGAATGCTGTTTGGGCCGTGGCAGCGAATCATACGTCGTCCTTCAACGAGAGGAGATTGCCAGAAGATGACTCCCTTCAGGCGTTGTGCCCAATCAACCTTGCCCGTGAGCGGAGACTGATAAACGAGCACCCTCCACAAACCTCCCCCACTAAATCCTCCGAAACTCTTGGGCATGCCTGCTCGTTCGGTATTCACTTCGAAATCGTAGTAGTCGTGTTCTCCACGGCTCTGGCTTTGAGGATCGACAAAATCTCCGCTGATTTGCACTGCTGCGTGGGTCTGAGTAAACGTGCCAAGCTCCTCAGGTGTTCCCATTGCTACCCAGCATTCCAAAGACTCAACGCCGAGTGGCTTCGGTGGCTTCTTCAAGTCCTCAAAAACTTGGAATGCCGTGATGCCTCCAACGAACTCAGAAGAAATGCGGAGGAAGGCGATGTCCGGGCCCCATTCATTCCAGCCGTAAGCACTATCTGTGATGACCGTGGCGACGATGGCGGAAACATCCATCAGGTACCTGTGATTTATATTGTCGGTCAGAGTGATCCCCATCTTCACGGCAGACTTGAGTACCTCCTCCCACACGTGCGCGGCGGTCAAAATGCCATAGAGACCGTCTACAACTGCTAGAGTGCCTGTTCCAGCCAATTTGAGGAGATCGGTGCCGTGGGAATCGAAAACGGCGAATAGCGCAACAGTCGAACTTCCAAGATTTCGAACAATCCTCTGCCGCAAGTCTCCAGAGCCTCGCAGCATGGCTTCGATTTCACTGAGTTCGGACATTCGGAATTCGTCCCTCCCACTCGGAAAGCCGCCTAGCTATACTAAGCCGAATGGGAACTGAACAGACCATCGCCGAAATCGAGTGGCTGGAGCACATCCTCGCGGTGCCCGACATGAGACCGCTGAGCTCAAGCGACCTCTCGGCAGCGAATCGAAGGCACGACGAGATGAACGCTCATAGCCCGTGGTTTCTGCTCTGGCAGCGGTATGGCATCTGTTGCCGAGCCGAGTCGCCAATACTCCGATTAGGAAGATTTGAAGGCTAAGCCTCCGCACAAATTCATCCAGACATCCCGTTGATGTCGCGATTCTCAAGGACAGGTTTGGGGAAGCCTCGCTTGGTGAAAGGTGAAAAAACAAGCGCCCCAGACTCATTTGAGTCGTGGGACGCCCGTCGAACAGCCCTCCCGAGAAGCTTCCTCTCAGGCTGGTTGACTTTCAATCGCTCGAATGTTTCAACTGCCTTCTCGTTAAAGCCTCCACCACGTTCGACAATGATCTCGACTACATCAGAAGTGGGCAGTGTTTCCATGTCTCTCGCTATCATCGTGACGCAACTGTTAAAGCAGGCCATCAGCGGATCACCGAGTTTCGTCCGACCGTCTTCGCTGATTATGCGTGTGTAGGCATCGCAGTGCATCCCGCAGTTGTAGGCACGCATCCTTCTGCCTTGCTCGTTCACCGCCTGCAAGAGTTCTGCGCTGTAGGAGTCGGCTTTGCACTTGCACCATCCTTCGTACTCGGTATCTCTGCGATTCAAATGTTGTGCGTGAAAACGGGGAACTCCATAATTGCGGTTTATCTCGTCCCAACGTTCTTCGACTTCTTCCCAAGTCGGTATGTTCGAGAAGAATCCGCTGATGGTGCAGCACTCGGAGCCTTGTCTACCCTCGTGGCTTTCATCGCAACAGAATCGGAAAAGCATCAGTTTATTGTCTCGGCTTCAGTTTTCAGAAAAGCTCGCCTTGCTGTTGCTCGACTGGCGGATCGACTGACAGATCAACTGGTGCCGAGCAACTCTCGTCATCGTTGATGACGCGATTGACTCGATTGCTCACCGGGTAGCACCGCATCGTCCGGGCGTCATACGGCTTCAGCATGTCGGACACTGCGCTCATGTCGTGCATTCCCGGATCGAGCCACAGATCATAACAATCTGGATCAAGGATGACTGGCATTCGGTCGTGAACAGAGGAAGTCACAACATTTGGAGTCGTCGTCAGTATCGAACACGACTTGATCCACTGCCCACTGGGGTCTTTCCAGCGATCCCACAGCCCAGCGAATGCGAACAACGCCAACGCCCCGTCATTGACTTCAAAGCAGTACGGCTGCTTCGCTTTGCCCGTCCGCTTCCACTCGTAGAATCCGTCCGCCGGGATGAGACATCTGCGGTTGGCGAGTGGATCACGGAACGCTGGCTTAGTCGCCGCCGTCTCCGATCTGGCGTTAATCATCATCGCCGCACCGGACATGTCCTTCGACCACAAAGGAATCAAACCCCAACGCATTAAAGACAATTCCCGCCGTGGTTCCTTTGGGTTTTGACGGATGACGAGGACGGGCTGGGTGGGAGCAATGTTGTAGTGAGGAGACCAGTCCTCGTCCCACGGGCCGCAGTCGAAATATTCCTCGACAATCTGTTTTCTTCGCGAAAGTCGGTAGCGTCCGCACATTGGGAAATTATGGCATACCCAGCGATTTGCTCAAGCCGACAAAATCCCCACGAATCCCGAGTTTGATCGCGAGATGGGGTGTTCCACTAAGCGTTCTGTTCGCTCTCGCTGGCGACTATTCCCCACCGCCCTAGTAGGCATTCCGGTCGCGTGGCCGCCTTCACCCCCCTAACCGAGTGGGGGTTCGGTTTTTGCCAATATTCATGGGGAAACTGGCTCTGCCAGTTAGCGGTTTTCCCGGTATTCATGGCAAAACTAAACCTCCATCGCTAATTAGTGGGGTCGATTTGTCCAATAGTGATGGGAAAACGGAACTATTAGAACTACCCGTCCCTTAAGCAGTAAGTGGTTCCGCAGAGTAAGTAGACGGCAAGGATGACCAACTGGCGATGGACGAACTGCCAGACGGTGCGAAGGCGTAGACATCCAATGCACGCGGCGGTTCGGTGGTGAACGGGGTAAGCAGCAGGCAGGGTCAAGGTGCCGCAGTAATGCGCGGCGGTCGTCAACGAACTCTTAGAGATGGTCTGACGAACGGGATGCAGATGAACTCCTGAACCAGATACCTGTGAGATGAGGTTCGCTCACGCACGCCTAAAGCACGGCACCCACGAGTATCAGCAACACCAACATACAAAATCGCACCAGCGCGGGAAGAGAGGTTGCCATCGGGCGACATTCCCGCGAGGTGCATAACTTCGGCAAAAATTGCCGAGGTTGAGCAGAGTGGACGCCTTTGGGCGTGCAATGCGGAAGCGCGGGTCAAAGTCCCCGCGCAGCAGAATATGAGGATAACCAACATGAGCACATACCAACCAAACGAACAGGAAAAGAAAGTCATTGCAGTAGCGGTAGCCGCTGGAGAGCAATTTAAGCCGGTCCACAAGAAGCTTCGGGAGATATTCACCGATGAGGTCGTAAAACAGATCGATAAGCTCAAAGCCGAAGTCTTTGGTGTCACTCAAGGGTCGGCTGGACGCACGGTAACTGTAAGCACCGATCCATTACTCAACTTCCAGTGGAGCGAATTTTGCTACTGGTGTTTCGGCGTCAGCGCACACCGCATCAACCAGTTGCTCGATACGGACGAATACAACGTCCAGCTTCAGATTGAGCGCCGTGCTGAGCAGAAGCGGCTGAGGGAAGAACAACAGGCAAAGTATCAGCAACAACTCGCTGATGCCGCCGCTGTGATTGGCGCTAATCCCACCCCAGTCAGTGATGCTGAGGCTGTGGCTATTCTCCGTACCGCATGGGACAAAGTAGTAGCGGCTGGCGGTAATGACTTGAACAGGGTCAAGATGATTGACTTCTGCATTAAGGAACTTGAAAACCCCATTACTCCATTAGTGGGGGATGAAGCCAGCGATAGTGATGTCCTTCAGAATATCGAAGCCGCTGGAATCAACCCGCACTTCGACAAGAAAGACCCGTATGCGTACTTCGAGCAGTTCCGCGAAGAGCCCCAGACCATGGGCGATGAGATCAGCGCGATGCTCATCGAGTTCAATCTCGACCAGCAGCAAATCAAGGAAGTTTTGCGCTATGCGGAAATGAGCGCCAAACGCACCCTTAACCAATTGCAGACCGCAGTCGCCGCGTAGGAGAACCGACATGAGCAAAGAAGAGAAGGAAGTATTCAAGAAATGGCTACGGAGTTACCGCACTCTCGATAGCGAGATGAAATTGCGGGTAGCGATAGACGCCATCAACCGACCTTGGCTCGACTTTCTAGAAGAGTCAGCAACCAAAGTACAGAAGGCAGGTGCATAACATGGGAAACAAAATCGAAACGTTCAACAAGAAACACACGTTCGTATACGGCGCGGAGCATCAGATCGCCCCGCCCGTGTACGAAACGGACGAGGACCTACGCTCATCCGTCAACCTTAACCCCGATGCTTCGTATCGTGTGGAGTTCGATAGCAAATACTGGCTCGCCCACTTTGCGACGTGGCATGGAGCGCACTGTTTGTTCTATGTGCCCAAGCGCCATAATTACATTGCTGTCTGGCAGGATGAACTTCGCCGCATCGTGAAGAGGATAAAACCGCAGCATACCTGCACGCCTACGGTTGTTGAATAGGAGCGCAGAATGAATAAACAAGAGCTCGACCGCCTAGCGGCAAACAACAAGAAGAAGTTCGACCAGTTCGTGGTCAGGATGATCGTGAACTTCCCCGATATGACCTATGCGGAGATCGGGCGCACCGTGGGTCTAGGTTCCGCGACCGAGGTTGGACGCATCGCCAAAAAACACAATGTGCGGCGTCCCAAGGGACTCGGATCGCCAGCGTATAAACTGCGAGGTGGGAAATGAAGGAACTTACCCCGGACCACATCAAACGCATTGACACCCGTGCCCAGCGCCAACGCTACAAGGACACAGATGGCGAAGAGGGCAAACTCAGCCTGTATATCAGGATTGGCACGAGCACGCTCTATGACTGGCAGCCAGCCATCAAAAGCACCCTGAAGGAAATCGCCTTCATGCGTGTACAGGGCGCACCGGCGGGCACGAGGGTGAAGCCTCGTGATCCCAGCCGCAAAACGATCAACTATGAGGACTGGTGCTGGGCAAGTGAGAAGACTCTCGCACAGCGGTCTGGATGCAGCGAACGATCCACCCAGCGCCACATCGCCCAGTTGAAGAAAGATGGCGTCATCGAAGTCCGCAACTGGCGCGACAAATGGGGTCACCAACACAACGAGTATAAGATCAACGAGCAGATCGTTGATGATAACCAGCGCCCGGATGATGGGTCTCGGGCTCGATGCGAGTGGAAGGTCAGGAAGCCCAATTCCAGTTGGTTCAGCAAGACCAACCAACCCCGTAGGTCACTGGAAAATTCCAGTGGGTCTACAGCGCCACTACAGCAATATAGTAAGGCCACACGATATCCTGTCCGTAAGCCTACTGACACCGTGTCCGTTAGGCACACGACATCTTGTCCGTCGCCCACACGTCAGCTTGTCGGTGACCCAACCGACGAGTTGTCCGTGGAGGTGGGTTTTGGTGTTGGGGTTGAACTGGACGTTGATGGAGGACGTAGACGAGCACGTACCTCGCTTCGCGAGGGCAGCGTGCGTTCGCTTTCGCTCTCTGAAACCCAAACCCAAAACCGTGGGGGAGACCCCCACACCCCCCAGCCTGTCACTCGACCTGAGCCATTGCCCTTAATGCCAGATGAAACCTGTTTCGAGTGTGGGGGTTTTTTCCTTGACTGTAATCATAAGTCTGGCACCCTCAGTTCCCCTCTGGTTGCAATAGTAGGCCCCCCAGCGCCCGCCGCACCCCCCACGAGGGCCGCGTTCGAGGTTGAGGAAGATTTCGCATGACAAAGAAACCAAAGCCAGAGAAAAAAGGCCGGGAAAAGAGCGAGGCTGTCTCATGGGAGGCCCAGCGTAAGAAACGGGCTGAAGAGCTTGCCAAGTTGCCAAGCCTGAAGGAACTCATGGCTCAAGCCGAAGGGGGTGACCATGCCAATCACTAACCACCAGTTCAAGGGAAACGCCGGGTGAGGGTTTACCACAGCGTGAAGAACATCTGCGATTGTCTCACTGCAAGAGCTACTCTCTCGTCTTGCCTCTGAGGAACGCGACGAGGTTCTTTCCGCTGATGCGAAGCAGCTTCTTGCCTCGTTTGTACCGCTTCGTCTGCGTTCCCATGTCAACGCAACCCTTCATGCTTTGCATACGACGGACGGCGGTGTCGTAGCTTACGTTCAGCAGCGCGGCTACTTCGCTGGGCGTGTAGAGCTTGTCCTGCTTTAACTCCACGTGGCGCTGCCGCGCACGGTATTTGTAGCCACGGCGACCGGAGCACCGGAGGGCGTCGTAGATGTCCTGACCGATTTTGTTCAGGTCGGGCTTGCTCGACATGCTCACGCTCTCCAATACTCGTTTTGTACTAAATTCTGTCCCACGAAAACATGAAACAGACGAACAGTGCGAAATCTGAGAATAGTACGGCTGTGTATTTTCAACAAGTTACTGAAAGCACAAGACTTACGGAATGGGGTCTTTGTACGAGTCCTACCTGAGGAGCCATTCTTTTCAGCCATTTGCCAATACCCCACAAGCGAACTTGGAACCGTTTGGAACCGCCACATTCTCTGCGCCGAAGTCGGTATCGCTCACCACGCTTGTGGGCGGCGAT
>Ga0224558_1003613_pt1 | contig 12688 bp, 14 predicted proteins | sample 714S32024metaG_FD_180682 | JGI IMG/M metagenome (GOLD analysis project Ga0224558, IMG submission 180682) | Peat soil microbial communities from Stordalen Mire, Sweden - 717 S3 20-24 | ecosystem: Environmental > Terrestrial > Soil > Wetlands > Peat | place: Sweden: Norrbotten County, Stordalen... | reverse complement strand
ATCTCCGCCTGGATGCGAAGACCATAAGCCCAGTATTGATTCAGGGACATCGACTACCTCGGTGAGCGCTATGATTCAGACTATATTCTAGTGTCTCATGTAACTTGTTGGCTTTCATCTTAGGTTCTGCATGAACCTTTGGGGCGTGTTGCAACAAGGGGCGCGTTCCATGAGGGGCAAGCGATACATATTGCATATAACTCAAATACACCAAGCCCCGCGCCGACGATGCCAGGCGGAACTGATCTTTTTCTGGTTCCTATTCCCTATTCCCGTTTGACTCTAAAATGGAAATCCGCGCGAATACCTATGAGAAGGTGCCTATTTCCAGCACACATTTAGAAGCTGGTCTTCCTTGAAGGATACCAGGTGAGCTGGATGGTGGTGGTGGTCACCGTCTGCTGGCCCGGAAGGTAGACCGGAGCCTTCCAGTGTTCGTAAGTAAAGTTGCCGTTGATCTCGAAGTCTTTGCCGATGCGCTTGACCACCTGAAAGTTGATGTCGTTCAAAGTAGTGCCGCCGTGGATGAAGTCTTTTGATGCTTTTTGATTGCGTAACCCAAGTTGAATCCATTCGTTGCCGCTCAGGTGATAAGTAATCCAGCCCTGTCCGCCCTTGTCTTCACGACCAATCCAGTCACCAAAAAGCTGGCCTTGGTTGGTGTAGCCCTGCACCTGGATAACTTCCCAGTATTGATAACGGCCGCCAATACTCATTTCGGTACAGGTTTTGGCACCGTTCAAATAGGAACAGAGGGATGAATCCGTGTCGACGCCTTCGACGCGCAGATCCAGCTTGGGGATGCCGGGGAAATGGGAGAGATAGAGGCCCGGCCTGAAGGTGCCGTGAAATGGCTTGAAGAGAGGACTAGGTGCGTCGTGCGCCTCAGAGTCGGTGTAGAGTGTTAGCCAATTGCGAGGGAAAGGCAGTCGGTAAGTAAAATCAAAAGCGCCGAAGCGGGCGCCGGGGTCCTGAGCGCCGTACTTGATTGCAGAGGAAGAAGTACTGTCAAAACTGATGAAGCTTTGTATGAAAGTATGAAGAGTGATGGGCTCGTGACCCTTCCCTCCCCAGATTGCGGTACGTTCAAAGCCGAACTCCAGGTCGCGAGTGGGCTTGAAGCTGACCTTCTCGACATGGACCCAAGAGTTGCCGGGGTTGATCACGTTGGGCAGATCTGGATTGGAACCGTTGGGATTCGCAGGATTGAGCATATAGGTGTGACCCCGGAGCGGCCCTACCATAAAATCATAGCGGAATCGTCCGATGAGCCGGGAGAGGAACGGGATGTAGATCGGCTCGACGCGATTGATACGGAAAGAATAGATGTTTTCGGCGTTGTTGGAGTAGGCCATGCCGCCGCCCAACCCAGGCCCCAGCCAGTTGTCCTGTTTGCCGAAGGAGATTTCGTGGTTGAGAAGGTGCGCAGAGACATAAGCTTCCATGACCCGCGCATTGGAGATGTTGGCGATGGGCCCCATGGGAATGGTGGACTGGGGATAAGGAAGACCCGTGGTGGTGTTGAGGAAGGTCGTGCCGTCCACCGTGCTCAGTGCCTGAGCCAATGCCTGAGAGTAGCCGGCAGCCGAGGGCGCTTCCTGGAACTCACCGCGCGCATAAAAAGTAAATCGGCCAGCAGTAGCATAGCCGCTGGCGCCGGTGTAGTTATTGAAGCCGCTCTCGTAGGGACGGCCGTAGTCGTTGATGATGGTCGAGCCGAGATGGAAGCTGTCGCGTAAGGGTGTGCCGCTGATACTGCGGACCACGGTGTAAGTCGACTCTATGTGGGAGATGCCCTGGCGAGTCAGGCATTGCATTCCGGTGTCGAAGTGCAAATAATGGTTCAAGGCAGTGGAGATATCTTGAGCCTCGCCCGTAGTCGTAATCCCATAGTTATCCGCGTCCTCGATATCGGCGTCGAGGTATTCAAGCATGTGGCTCAAACTGGCGCGCGTCCAGGGGCGCATTCCCAAATAAACATGGTCGAGATAGCCCATCGAGTAAAGCCGGAGCACGGCCGGATAGACCCAGCTATCAACCGGGATGTACGGCGAACCCTGTGTGGAAGACTCGCAGACGGCCGTTGTATCGCTGGAATCGCGCTCTGCCTGCTCGGCGCCCTTAGGCGCAGCAGGCTGCTCGGCCGCAATTGGAATGGCGGTCATCAGGATAACCCCTGCCAACACAGTTGCGCATTGGACAATAGGAGCTATGGCCACATGTCTGTTCACGTTCATACCCATCATTCTTATTCACCCGTGCCGGATAGCTCGATGAACGTGCCCCCGTGAAACTGCGTATTATGGTGAAGTTGTCCAATAATCCCGGCGATATGGGCAATCGGCTCATCTTCGACTGCAGAACAAAACGGTAACATAATTCAAGCCTTGGGACTGACTGGTGAAGATCCTTCAGTGAGGGTATCCAGGACCAGGGAAAGCGCGTGTTCCCAATGAGGCAAAGTCACTCCGAACGTCTGTTCGAGGCGTTGGCAGGACAAACAGGAGTTGGCCGGACGTTTGGCGGGAGTCGGATAATCTGCGGTGACGATGGGGACGAGATTGGGCAGCGGACTGCCGAACCGGGCTGCGGCTTCGGTCAGAATTGCCTTGGTAAAGCCGAACCAGGAAATTTCTCCGCTGCTGGTCAGGTTATAGATGCCGCTCCGTTCCTGTAGTCCTATTCTACCGGGCGACAGCACCTGCGCCAGCACATCGGACGTTGCCTGAGCGATGCATTCGCTGGAAGTAGGCGATCCGATCTGGTCGTCCACAATACGCAGTTCGGAGCGTTCTTTGCCCAGACGCAACATCGTCAAGAGGAAGTTGTTTCCCCGCGCACCGTAGACCCAGCTGGTGCGAAAGATCAGATGATCGCAGCCCGAGGCCTGAATCGCCTGATCGCCGGCCAGCTTCGTCCGACCATAGACATTGAGCGGATTCGGCGCATCCGTCTCGATCCATGGCGTCCGCTTGCTTCCGTCGAAGACGTAATCGGTCGAGTAGTGCACCAACAAGCCACCCAGCCGCTTGGCTTCTTCGGCTAGCACGCCCGGCCCCGTCGAATTGATCGCTGTAGCCCGTTGCAACTCGGATTCAGCCTTGTCCACCGCCGTGTAAGCGGCAGCATTCACAATCACCGCAGGTTCCACCGCCCGTACCGCGTTCCGAATCGAATCGGGATAGGTGAAATCCACCTCGGGATACTCCACTGAAGAAACCTGACCCAGACAGGCCAACTTGTGACGCAACTCCCAACCGACTTGTCCGATACGACCGAAGATCAGAATTCTGGAATTACGCATGGATTTTCTCAGACTTCATGAAACCTTCATAGGGTTCTGCTTCGTTGAGCGGAGTGCCAGCCACATCTTTTGCCGACAGAATCGGGTCCCCGGTAAACGGCCATTCGATGCCGATCTCCGGATCGTTCCACAGCAGGGAGCGTTCCAACTTTGGCGCGTAATAGTCAGTAGCCTTATAGACAAAATCGGCCGAGTCAGAGAGCACAACAAAGCCATGCGCCATTCCCGGCGGCAGCCAGAACATGTACTTGTTCTCCGCCGAGAGCTCGACCCCGACCCATTTGCCAAACGCCGGAGAATCGCGCCGTAGATCGACGGCCACATCGAAGACCTTGCCACTGACCACGCGAACCAGTTTTCCCTGCGGCTGGATTATTTGATAATGCAAGCCGCGCAGCACATTGCGCGCCGAGCGGGAGTGGTTGTCCTGGACAAAATGCCCATCGATGCCAATCTTCCGCATCTCCCGCTCATTGAAGCTTTCCAGAAAAAAGCCCCGCTCGTCGCCGAATACCATCGGGTCAATGATCAGTGCTCCAGGAATTGCAGTCTTTTCAATCTTCATCAAAGCTATTCCTCTTCCTGCGTCAACATCTCGCGCAGATAGTTGCCATAGCCATTCTTGATCCCCGCTGCCAATTTCTCCAGTTGCTCGGCGCCGATGAACCCAGCCCGGTAAGCGATCTCTTCCGGGCAAGCCACCTTGAGTCCTTGGCGCTTTTCGATGGTCTGCACAAACGAACTAGCTTCCAGAAGCGAATCATGCGTGCCGGTATCGAGCCAGGCCACGCCGCGGCCCATGATCTCGACCGAAAGCGCGTGCTTCTCCATATAAAGGCGGTTCAGGTCGGTAATCTCCAGTTCGCCGCGCGCCGAGGGCTTGAGGTTGGCAGCCATATCCAGAACCTGATTGTCATAGAAATAGAGCCCTGTGACGGCATAGTTCGACTTGGGATTGGCTGGCTTTTCTTCCAGACTCACTGCATAGCCGGAGGCATCCAACTGCACGACTCCGTACCGCTCAGGATCTCGGACGCGATAGGCAAAAACCGTCGCACCCGAGGGCTGCGCGGCTGCGGATTGCAGTAACTTGGCAAGTTGATGACCGAAAAAGATATTGTCACCCAAGACCAGCGAGTTGTGGTCCTTGCCTATGAAGTTGCGGCCCAGGATGAAGGCCTGCGCCAGCCCCTCCGGTTTCTGCTGGACCACATACTCGAAGTTCATACCCCAAGCCGAGCCGTCACCAAGCAACTGCTCGAAGCGCGGCGTATCCTGCGGCGTAGAAATGACCAGCACATCGCGAATCCCGGCCAGCATCAGCACACTGAGCGGGTAATAAATCATCGGCTTATCGTAGACAGGGAGGAGTTGTTTCGAAACTACATGCGTGATCGGGTATAAGCGCGTTCCCGATCCTCCCGCGAGAATAATGCCTTTACGTGTGCTCACTGGTTTGAAACTCCTGTGCGGCTGGAGGGACTGTACTGCAAGTTGATCCATTCTCGGTATGAGCCACTCGTTACATGCTCTACCCATTCCAGATTGTCAAGATACCACCCGACTGTCTTGCGCAAGCCGCTGGCAAACGTCTCGTGTGGCCGCCAGCCAAGCTCACGCTCAATCTTGGCAATATCCATTGCATAGCGGCGGTCGTGGCCAGGACGGTCTTTGACGAAGGTGATCAGGTTTGCATAAGGGGCCTTCACTGGTTTGAGGTCATCCAGAGTGGCACAGATTTGCCGCACCACTTCAAGATTCGGCAATTCCTGTCTTCCGCCAATGTTGTATGTCTGCCCCGGAATGCCGCGATCCAGCACGGTACAGATACCATCGCAATGATCGGCAACATAGAGCCAATCGCGCACGTTCTGGCCGTCGCCATAGATCGGCAGCGGCGCGCCCTTGAGGGCATTGAGAATCACAAGCGGAATCAGCTTCTCAGGGAACTGGCGTGGGCCGTAGTTGTTGGAGCAGTTAGTGGTGAGTACTGGCAGACCGTACGTGTGGTGGTAGGCCCTTACCAGATGATCCGAAGCGGCCTTCGACGCTGAATATGGGCTGTTGGGCGCATAGGGCGTCTCTTCGGTGAAGGCCGGAGCGGTCGGGCTGAGGGAACCGTAGACTTCATCGGTGGAAACGTGCAGAAAACGAAACGCGCGCTGTTGCTCGGCAGGCAGCTCTGACCAATATCCCCGTACGGCTTCCAGCACCTGGAAGGTACCCTCGATGTTGGTGCGAATGAATTCGGCAGGACCGAGAATGGAGCGATCCACGTGGCTTTCCGCGGCGAAATGGATGATCGCGCCGGGGCGTTGCTCATCGAGAATGCGGCGAACCAACGTACCATCCACGATGTCTCCGCGCACGAATCGGTACTGGTTGTCGTGCGCAACCGGCTCCAGATTCTCAAGGTTCCCGGCATACGTCAGCTTGTCCAAGACGGTCACAGTTGCCCGCTGCTGGGCCAGCCATCGCAGCACAAAATTGGAGCCAATAAAACCGGCGCCTCCAGTCACCAAAATGGGCGAATTCAATGACACTTATCCACACCTTTCGCGGTAAAAATTAAGCTGTTCGTCGTGACATCAGGAGTGCTGAACGACTACGTCGGCGCCAGGCGGCGGATAGGCCAGGAGCGGCTCCTGGCGTGCGGCCATGCGGATGACGAGCGGGTCGAGTCTCCAGCCGTTGAGTATGGTTTCAAGCGCACGGAGAGCCGTTGGCTTTGAGATGATGGCAACCACCGTGAGAATGATCAACCAAAGGTCAACCCAGAAGCTCCGGTGGTCAATGTAGGCCAACGCAAGCCTGCTCTTCCAGGGGCGAATAATTTGGTTATAAAGGAGATCGGGGTCGCTACTGTCCTTCAGTATTTCGCCTTCGTCGGAGAAGACAATAGAAGCGGGGTCTGTAACTCCAGGCGGCACGGAAAGCATGCGTTTCTCCGCATTTGTGTAAAGCGCGGCGTCGCTCAGCACCTGGGGCCGCGGTCCAACAAAGCTCATTTCTCCCTTCAGGACATTCCAGAGTTGGATTAGCTCATCCAGTTTGTAAGCACGGACGAACTGTCCGACTGGGGTGATGCGGCGGTCCGTAGCCGCCGTGGACGAACCACCTATTTTGTCCGCATTGACGACCATAGAGCGAAACTTGACCATGCAGAAGGTTCCCCCTCCGCGAGCGGCCCGATGGGCAATATAAAATGGCGATTGCCAATCCTGTATCCATATGGCGAACATCACGGCAATCAGCAGCGGAGAGAATACAAGCAGGCCAAGCGACGCGGCGAGAATATCGAAAGTCCGTTTGATCATCATGAAAGCGCCTCGGCAACAACGCCCAACTTTGTGGTCACGGTTCGAGTGATTGATGCGGCATCCAGCGAGTAGACCTTCCGTAGATATTTTTGACTGCCAATAACGGATGAGAAAGTATTGCGGAGTCCCATTCGGACGAAGAAACCAGGAAATATCCCGGCCTCCATGAGCGATTCGGCAATCGCACCGCCCAAACCGCCATCGACGGCGTGTTCCTCGATGCTAATAATTCCGCCCGTCTCTGACGCAGCAGCCGCGAGCGTATCGGTGTCCAGAGGCTTGATTGTATGGACGCTGAGGACACGACAGTGGATGCCTTGTTCGGCCAGGGAATCAGCAGCTAAGAGAGCCTCGCCGAGAATACCTCCAGTCGCAGCGAGTGTCACGTCCGATCCTTCGCGAACCGTTCGAATGCTGCCCGGCCGAAAGATCTCGTCCTGCCGCACAGTTACTGGCGCCGTGGATTTGTCGAGGCGTAAATAGGCAGGGCCGCGATGCGAGATTAAATAGCGGGAGGCCTCAGCGGCTTCCCATAGATCGCAAGGCGACAGCACAAGCATACCAGGCAGCGAGCGAAGAATAGCCAGATCCTCGGTGGCGTGATGTGAGAAGCCCACAGCCCCATAACTCATGCCGCCGCCGACGCAAACGATCTTCACGTTCGCGTCGTGATAGCAGATGTCATTGCGAATCTGCTCAAGGCAGCGGAGCGTTGGGAAGTTTCCGATGGAGTAGGTGAAAACTGTGTGGCCTTCCATCGCTAATCCGGCCGCGAGACCAGACATATTCTGCTCCGCGACTCCGACGTTGAGGAACTGTCGCGGAAACTTGGCAATATACTCATTGAGAACACCGAAGCCTAGGTCTCCGCTCAAGAAGAGAATCTCCGGGTGCTGCGGGGCAAGTTCAGTTAGTATGCCTATAAAAGCGTCTCTCACGATTGGCCCTCCAATTCAGCGAGTGCGGCGTCAAACTCGGCCCCACGTGGAATACGGTAATGCCAAAGAACAGTGTTTTCCATAAAGCTCACACCATTGCCTTTCGTAGTGCGCGCAATCAAGCAAGACGGCTTGCCAGCCACAAACGGAACAGCCGCAAGAGCGCCGCGCAGAGCTTCGTGGTCATGTCCGTCAACCTCTTTGACGGCCCAGCCAAACGCGGTCCACTTGTCGGCAAAGGGCTCCAGGTCAATCACCTCGGAGGTGCGCGCTATTCCCTGAATTTGGTTGTAGTCCACGATGGCCACAAGGTTCGACAAACCATGGTGGGCAGCGAATAGAACAGCCTCCCAGGTTGACCCTTCATCGCACTCGCCATCGCTCAGCAGACAGAAGACGCGATGCTCTGCTTCTTTCAGCTTTCCGGCATAGGCCATTCCGGCGGAGATCGACAGTCCGTGCCCCAGCGCCCCGGTGGAGATGTCAACACCGGGCAGCTTGTGCGACACATGACCGCTTAAATCCGATCCGTCCTGGTAATGAGTCAGGAGCTTTTCGATCGGGAAAAATCCATTTTCCGCAAGTGCAGCGTAGAGGCCGCCGCCGGCGTGGCCTTTACTCAGGACAAAGCGATCACGACCGAGATTATCAGGCGCAGCCGGATCAACATTGAGAATGCCACCGTATAGCACCGCAAGGATATCCGCGCAGGAGAAGATCGCCCCAATGTGGGATCCACCGCCCGTGCTGGTCATCCGCAGCGCGTGAATGCGAATGCGTTTGGCTAACGCTCGACAGTCTTTGATCGTATATGCATTCATTCCGAATACCCGTAGAAGGCGCGAATCGTATCGCAAACGTAATGCAGGTCATCATCGGTGAGCGACATGTTCATGGGGATCATCAACATGCGCGTGAACAGCCGGTCGGTGTAAGGAAGATGCTGCGTGAAGCCGAGAGCCTTCATCTGGTGCACGGCCTGACCACCCCATTGGATAAGCGTGCCGATGCCGCAATCCTTCAGGTACTGCTTAAGATCGTCACGCTTTTCGGCCTCGACTTCGTAATTCTGGTAGATGTCAAAGTGATCGGGATCGGAGTCCGGGGCAGGCGGCAATACGATTTCGGCGACGCCCTTGAGGCGCGCGGTGTACAGCGCAGCCAGTTGGCGGCGGCGGAAGATGACGCCTTCGTATTTCTTCAATTGGAAGTCGAGGAAGGCCGCTTGCAGATTATCAAGACGGGAATTCAGTCCCCAGCGCACCACTTCGCCAGTGCTGTTGCGGCCGAAATCGCACAGGGAGACCGCATGTTCAAACACTTCCGGATCGTTGGTGACGATGGCGCCTCCATCCCCAAAACAACCTAGCACTTTGGCAGGATAGAAGCTAATCGCACTCGCACAACCGAAGGTACCGCTCAGTCGTCCTCGAAAGCGCGAACCGAGTGCTTGAGCCGCATCTTCCACAATGAGTAGATCATGACGATCCGCGAGCCGCTGTAGGGTCGCCATGTCTGCCGTCCGGCCATTGAGTTGCGTCGGCATGATTGCCCGCGTCCGCGAAGTAATGGCAGCTTCCACTGCATCTGCGACAATTAGATGGTCCGGTCCGCACTCTACTGGAACCGGAGTTGCACCAGAGAAATGAATTGCAGTAGCAGTGGCCAGCATAGTATGCGATGAGAAGATAACCTCGTCACCGGCCCCGATACCGACCGACCGCAAGGCGAAGTGCAATCCGTCAGTCGCATTGCCTACTCCGAGTACGTAACGAGTGCCCAGGAAGGCCGCCAAATTCTGCTCGAATTCGGCAAGATCCCGCTGCTTGATGAAGGCGCCGCGTCCACAAACATCGTCAAATATTGCTGTATATTCGCCCCGACTAGCTGCAAAGAGAGCCGGGTAGTCAAAAAATGAAACTGTTCGGATACCTGTGGCACAGGTCATTCAAAATGCGCCTCCTCGCGCTATTCGATTACAGCAAACGCAATATAAGGGTCCCAGTCTAAACGTCTCAGCCTTAGTTTGTTGAGGCCAACAGCCTGAATCGCACCCAATGTCTCGCCGGGCCAAATTGGATTATCTAACTCATCGAATGCCACAATTGCACCTTTAGGCATACGGGGTAGAAAATGATCGAGGGCAAGTTTAGTCGGCTCGTACATATCGGCATCTAGGAACAGTAGGCTGACTACCAGATGAGGATGGCTGGCGACAAATTCTGGAATAGTCGTGGTCATGTCGCCGCGGACCAGTTCAACCTTGGGAATATGGCCGAGGAATCGATCCCGGTCATATTCGTGGATGAGTGTTATCAACTCCTCATACGAATTAGCGCTCAAGTCACCCTGGCGCGAATCGGCAAACAAGCTGCGATCTTCGTCAGCAACGGACGGAAAGCCTGTAAATGTGTCAAACCCGTATATGCGTCGGGTCAGGTTTTCCGGTTCGAGCATCGCACTGAGTTTAGCCCACGCCATGAGTCCAAAGCCACGGAATACACCACATTCGACCACCGAACCCTTCACTGGCATCACCAGTTTGAATATCTCGTAAAGGGCTAAGAATCGCTTAAGATGCTGGCGTCGAACATACTTGGGGAAATTCTCAAGTTTGTCCTCGACAGGGTCGGGACACCGCTCGAATATCTCTGCCATCTTACGGCGCACGTCACTCTCAGCGTCAGTTCGCAGTTTTGTCATATTTGTCTTCCTTTGGTTTCATATGATTCTCAACGCATTGATGGGCGTCCAAGCCCGTGGCGCCAAGAAATGGTTATGTCCCATTTGTTACGTCTGTTCTGCTTCTGTCTGGATAATGTCTTCCGTCAGCACATACCGGCCTATGATGTCCAAACCGAAAGGACGCGTTCGAGTACCGCGGCCCGCCAGAATAAACCCAGCCTTCTCAACTACGCGAATGGACGCTCGGTTGCCTGGTTCGACGACGTACCAGCAGGTACGTTTCCGGCTCGATGAAGTCCGAAGGACACTCTCCAGTGCGATTGTAGCTAAACCCTTCCCGCGCTCAATCGGGTCCGTCCATGTATCTCCTATCTGGATATCGTCCGCTGCCATGAATGGAAATCTGAAGTACCGTGGTGTGATCACTGAGCGGTGAATCACTTTGTTACCGCTGCGTATGATGAAGAGTCCGTAATACCGATTGGAAAACATATGTAATATATGGAAGATCCACCACACGACAAATGGGAAGACGGGGATGCCTTTCGCTTTAATGCGTATCATCCCTGGGCGCCAAGCCTCGCTCGTATAGCCGGCGGGCAGAGTCCGAATAGAACGGACCGCAGGGACCGCAATTTTGTAGAACAAACAGCCATTCTCATGCATTTCTGACCTCAGACCGCTGCTCATTCAATCAACTGAGATATTTCTCCAACCAGGCAAGTAGAGCTGTATAGATCGTTGATTGGATAAGATCATAAACGTGGTCAGGTATTAATGCAACGCGCTCGATACAGATCGTTGCAATGGGCCTGATATATGTTTTCGGCGCCGAAGTGAGTGAATAATTGCGAGACTACTATTGAACACATGGATACCATTTTGAACCGTGCATCCGATGTGATGCCGCGCTGATTGGGCCGCTCCCTTCCAGTGTGAAACTCGGGTGGCCGACTTCACGATGAGCAGCTTGGTAATCGTTGAAATTGCTACCCGTGTGTTATACACACCTTCATAGCCCGTCGGTTTTTTGCGAAACCGTATGCCTGGAGGGCGCCAACGGCCCTTTGTTGAGCTGCTTGTTACTTCCAAGGTGATGCTCGGCGAGCTTCAAGATGCAGCGAGTCCTCACCGCCAAACGAACCACCAGTTTGACGACAGCGTTGCTGCCGAAGTAATCGTATGCATCACTGAATAAAATCATCGCGTCATGCAGCTCGCGGATTGAATGAACCACGTTCTGACCGACGCTTTGGCTTCCGAAGTGAACGATCTCCGCGCAGGGTGTATACCACACTTCATAGCCTTTCTTTTGTAGCATGAAGTTATATACCCAGTCAACCAGATAAATTTGGAAACGCTCATCAAGCATACCCGCCTGCTCCCATGTGGAGCGGCGAACGACGAATGCAGTGGTCCCAATGTTTTCGACCCGCTGAGATTTTGTGTGATCTAAATCTAAGCCGTATAGCCGCTTCATGGAGCGGCTCGCCGGGACAAGTATGTGCCAGTTCACCGCCTGTAGCAGCAGGGTGCCTGGCCTGGGGAAACTACGAATGCAAGGCTGTAAAGTCCCATCGGGATTCAACAATTTCGGGCCGCACGCCGCGACATTCGGCCTTGAATCCATAAACCCGACCAATGCCTCGAAGGCATTGCTGATAAGAACAGTATCGCTATTTAGCCAGCACGCATAACGCGCGCGCGACATCTTCATTCCCAGGTTGTTATTCCGGACGTAATTCTGATTCACCGTGTTTCTGATCAATATCACATTGGGGAATTCACCGGCGACCATATCCGCGCTTCCATCCGGAGAGTTGTCGTCGATGCAGATAATCTCGAAGGTGATCCCCTTCGTATGCTCGTAGATCGAGGCGAGGCAGTTGCGGAGTAGCCGCTCGGTGTTGTAGTTGGGAATGATAATGGTCAAATCCAGCATCTGTTCTGTCATTGTGCTCCAGTTTCCCTTGAAAAGATTTCGCGGGCCGGGATACCGGCAACCGTCTGATTGGGCGGTACGGACCGCACCACTACGGAATTGGCGCCAACAATTACGTTATCGCCGATGGCTATACCGCCGAGAATCTTGCAGCCGGCTCCCAGCACCACGCTGTCGCCAACTTCGGGCCGATTAGCAGAATCAAACCCCAACCCCATTTTCTTGGCGCCCAGCGTAACTCCCTGATAGATGATCGCATTAGCTCCAATTTTTACCGCTCCGATGACAGTCCCGGATGTGTGTGCAAAGAAGACGCCCGGTCCAATCTCGCAGCGCGGCGTCACCTCAATGCCGAACAGCACAATGTTAAGGTCACTAGTGTCCGGTTAAATTGAAGAAGTCCTCGCGTAATTCATTCATCTACAAGCAATTGCGGCGTTTTTAGGGTGTCCACGATTTGAATTGCGTGACGTTTATCTGCGATGCTTTCGGGATTCAG
>Ga0224558_1003610_pt1 | contig 12704 bp, 11 predicted proteins | sample 714S32024metaG_FD_180682 | JGI IMG/M metagenome (GOLD analysis project Ga0224558, IMG submission 180682) | Peat soil microbial communities from Stordalen Mire, Sweden - 717 S3 20-24 | ecosystem: Environmental > Terrestrial > Soil > Wetlands > Peat | place: Sweden: Norrbotten County, Stordalen... | reverse complement strand
TGCCCTTCACCTCCACTGCCACATGGTATGGCGTGTCGTTGTGCACCATGATGGATAGCGGCACTTCCACCCTGTGCCACTTCTTCCCGCCGACCACGGGATAATGCACCATGGCGATGACGGGGCGCAGGCCGGGATCCACCACCGTGAATTTCATGGCGTAGTAATTCTGCAGATCGCGCGCGCGCACCACCCAACCCATGCTCTTGCTCTCGATTTGGGCGAAGAATTCCAGCCGGTAATTGGAGTAGACCGCCGAAGGACGGTAGAGAGCCAGTTGGCCTGTGCGGACATATCCGTCGGGATGGCGCGACCAGCCGGGAGCCCATCTCTGGGGGGCCGCATTCCAGAATTCCATGCCCCCGTGGAATGTATCCGTGAGCTCCACGGCGGCCCGCCTCGAGATGGTGCTGCGCACCCAACTCAGAGGCTGCTTTTTGATATCTGTCTGGGGCGCGGGGTTCGTCCGCGCCGGCGCCGCGCCAGCCGCGGCGGATATCCCCTGGCTCATCGCCGCCGTCTCCACCAAATTCTTGGCGGCGCCGGCGCCGTACCACATGCCTGCGGCCACGAACAAGCCCGCTGCGATCGCTTCCACGCCTCGATGCGTGGCGGCGCCGCCGGGCCGGCTGCTCTTGGGCGCAGCCTTCCGCGGGACGAGTTCTTCCAGCCGGTCAAACGCCGGCCGCAACGCAAAGCGCGGCCCAACAGGGGCCATGTTCGGCGCCTGCCACTCCAGCCGGTCCACCGCCGCACCGCGCACATTCTCGCAATGGAAGTCCGGCGGAATGAAACCAGGTTCGGGCATGCCCGGCGCCGCAACGGCTTGCGGCCGCGCATTCACCACGTCCGGCTCGGTGCTCGCCTCCACCTGCGGCTCGGCCGGCGCAACGGCCACTCTGAATGGCTCCAGAACCGCCGGTTTGGGCGCGGCATTTCCACACAGCGCATAAGCCATCGACAGCCGCGCCTCTCTGGCCACCGCTTCCACCGCCGGGTTTGGCATCCAACTGTCGCTGGCCGCCGGGGAAGGCTCTGGCGCGGCCACCCGGTCCAGCGTTTCCCTGAGACGCTCCTCATACTTGCGGTGAGCGGGGAAGCGGAATTCGCTGTCCCGAGGCGGCTCGAATGCATCGATATCTTTACCGCAATACAAGCAGCCCACCGCCTTTCTCGGTGTATGCTGGCTTGATTATACCGTCAAATAAAACCACAAATTCTGCGAAATTCTCGAATAATTACCATCGATTTAGTTACTAATTTCCCGTTATCCGAGGTTAATTCTGACCCGCCGGGCGCCAGTTCTCCGCGCTCTCTGCCTCCTCTGCGCGCTCTGCAACCCCGGGGAAGACGCGCCATCCCCCACTGACCAAGTGCTCCTTTTTACCTTCGTTTTACTCAGCGTCTCAGCGTCTCTGCGGTGAAATTCCTTGATTTCGACCCGCCGGAGCGCCAGTTCTCCGCGCTCTCTGCCTCCTCTGCGCGCTCTGCAACCCCGGGGAAGACCCGCCATCCCTCACTGACCAAGTGCTCCTCTTTACCTTCGTTTTACTCAGCGTCTCAGCGTCTCTGCGGTGAAATTCCTTGCGGATTCCCGCCCCTACCGCAACCGCAGGCTGTTGCTCACCACCGTCACGCTCGAAAGCGCCATGGCGGCCGCCGCCACCATGGGCGAGAGCAGGCCCAAAGCCGCGATGGGAATCCCCAGCGTATTGTAGGCGAAGGCCCAGAACAGGTTCTGGCGGATGATCCGCATGGTGCGGCGCCCGAGTTCAATCGCTTCCACCACCCCGTTCAGGTCGTCCCGCATGAGGGTGATGTCGCCCGCCTCCATGGCAATGCCGGTGCCCGATCCCATGGCCAGCCCCAAATCGGCTTGCGCCAGCGCGGGCGCGTCATTGATGCCGTCGCCCACCATGGCCACGCGCTTGCCGGCGGCTTGCAGTTGTTTTACTTGAGCCGCCTTCTGCTCCGGCAGAACCTCCGCCAGCACGTGATCGATCGCGGCCTCGCGCGCGATGGCTTCGGCGATCTCGCGCTTATCGCCGGTGATCATCCAGACTTCCAGGCCCGCCTCGCGCAGGCGGCGCACGGCCTGAGCCGCTTCCGGCTTGATGGTGTCGGCGATTTCGATCGCGCCTGCCGGCGCGCCGTCGACCGCCACCATGGCTCCCGGTCTGCCGATGGCGACCTCATGCCCCGCCACGCGCGCGCGGACGCCGTGCCCGGCCAGCGCCGAAAATTCGGTGGCCTCCTCCAGCGCGATGCCGCGCTCGGCCGCAGCTTCCACGATGGCTTTACCCAGCGGGTGCTCGGAATACCGCTCGGCCGAAGCCGCCAGCCGCAACAATTCGCCTTCCGTGCGGCCCGGCGCCGGGAACACCCCCGTGACCCGTGGTTTGCCGCGCGTGATGGTCCCCGTCTTATCCAGCACGATGGTATCGATGCGGCACGCCATTTCCAACGCTTCTCCGCCCTTGATCAGGATTCCTCGCTCGGCGCCGCGCCCCGTTCCCACCATGATGGCGGTGGGCGTGGCCAGGCCCAGCGCGCACGGGCAGGCGACGATCAGCACTGCCACCGCGTTGATCATGGCGGCCGCCAACGGCGCGAAGAACAGCCAGATGGCGAATGTGAGCAGCGCCGCCAGCAAAACGCCCACCGTGAAGTAGCCGCTCACCACGTCGGCCAGCCGCGCCACCGGGGCGCGCGAGCCTTGCGCCTGCTTCACCATCTCGATCATCTGCTGCAACACCGTGCCCCGGCCGCCCTTCTTCACCTGGAACTGGAAGCCGCCGGAACGGTTGATGGTGCCGGCAAACACGCCGGCGCCCGCCTGCTTGTCCACCGGCATGCTTTCACCGGTCAGCATGGATTCGTCCACCGCCGACTCGCCGCTCTCGACCGTCCCATCCAAGGGGATGCGCTCGCCCGGCCGCACCACCACCACGTCGCCGGCGCGCACGTCTTCCACCGCCACCTCCACCTCGACTCCCTCGCGAATCACGCGCGCCGTGGGAGGTTGCAGATCCATCAGACGGCGGATAGCCGCGCCGGCCTGGCTCTGCGCGCGGGCTTCCAGGGTGCGGCCCAGCAGGATCAGCGCGATGATCGCCGCCGCGGCTTCGTAGTAAACCTCGTGCCCGCCGCGGAGCGTTTCCCAGAGCGAGTACAGGAAGGCCGCGCCGGTGCCCAGTGCAATCAGCGAGTTCATGTTCGCCGAGAAGTGGCGGAGCGCGCGCCAGGCCGCCACGTAGAAGGGCGCGCCGGAGTAGAAGACCACCGGCGACGTGAGTGCGAGCTGCAGCCACGGCCAGTGATGAGACATGCCCAGCACCAGCACGGGCGCCGCGAAGATGACGGCCACCAGCAATCTGTTCCGGTAGGCAGGCTCCGCGGCTGCGGTCTTGGGCACACCATAGCCCAGCTCCTCGATAGCCGCCACGAAGTCCGCAACCTTCACCCGGCTGGGCTGGTACTCGATGGTGGCCGTGTTGGTGGCCAGATTCACCCGGGCGCGCTCCACCCCGGCCGTGTTGGCGAGAGTCCGCTCGATGGTCCGCGCGCACGCCGCGCAAGTCATGCCGGAAACCGGAAGATCCACTCGTTCTGGCGCTGCCACGCTCATGCCGGCACTTCGTAGCCCAGCGCGCGCACGGCGCCGGCGAGCGTCTCGGGTTTCACCACGTCCGCGTCGTATTCCACGGTGGCCGTGGCCGCCTCGAGATCGACGGCGGCCTTCCTTACGCCCGGCGTGCCGGCCAGCCGCCGCTCCACGCTGCGCGCGCAATTGGCGCAGGTCATTCCCCGCACCGCAAGATTAAGAATTTGGTTCGCCATACATATATGATGACATCATGGTTTTCGCCGATGCGCAGTTGGCACAGCGGATTGAAGCCGCCGAGGCGGCCAACGCCCGGGGGTGCAGCCCCCGCGGCGCCAGTGTGCTCGAAGTGGCCGGCGGCTGCGCCATTTTCACGGGCGCGGATTCACCGCTGACCCAGGCCGTGGGAATCGGTCTGAACGGCGCGGTGAGCGAAGCCCAGATCGGCGCTCTCGAGACGTTCTTCCGCAGCCGTGGCGCCAAGGCCACCATCGACCTCTGCCCCCTGGCTGACCCCGCCCTGCTCCAGGCGCTGGGCCAGCGCGGCTACCGCCCCATCGAGTTCAACAACGTTCTGGTGCGACGGCTGGCCCGATCGGAAATCGTGCTCACACCGCGCGTGCGGCGCGCGCTGGCCGGCGAGGACGATCCGTGGTCCTACACCGTGGGCCGGGGCTTCTTCGACCAGCCGGAGCTCACCACCGAGGAGATGGACGTGGGCCGCGCCATATTCGCCATGCCCGGAGCCATGTGCTATCTGGGGGTCGTGGAGACCGGTGCCAGCGCCGGAGGTGCCGCGTTAGCCATACGGAATGGCTTGGCAACCCTGTTTGCCGACAGCACCATCGCCCAGTTCCGCTGCCATGGCCTGCATCGCGAGCTCATCGCCGCGCGGCTCAACGAAGCCATTGCGCAAGGCTGCGATATGGCCACGGCTTCGACGCTCCCCGGCCGCGTATCGCAGCGCAACTACGAGCGCGCCGGCTTCGAAGTGGTCTATACCAAGGTGACCCTGGTGGCGCCAGCGGGTTGACAGACGAAAGCGTCTGTCCCACTTGTGGGGCAGGCGCTTCCGCCTGCCAACCGAAGGGTTGTAGGTTCGAGTCCTACCTGAGGAGCCAGAACAAGTCCTTTAGTTTCCACGCGCACCTCACAAAACACGCCAGTTGTCGCGCCGCGCCCGAGCCGGGGCCGTTTTGTAAATTTACCCATCCTTACCCGAATTTACCCATCCATGGACGCAGGAGTCCCCCCAGTTTCCCCCCAGTGCGGCGCGAATGGACAGCGAGGAGGTGGTGTGGGCGCGCGGCTTCGTCGCATCTCCACGCCCGGCCGACATCACGTGACGGCAGTATGTCGGCGACAGCGCCATCGGAAGGCCTCCAATAGATCCGGCCAATTCGGGGCATGATGCCTGCCGCCAATTTCGCGGCCGCGCGCGGAATCAAGTTGCTTGCGCATACCCTCGGTTGAGCGATGTGTGAAAATGTGCTGTGGTGTGCCGCTGACGCGCCATTGACAGGAATACGGAGCACAACGTTCCAGGGAGCAACCCAGATCGATGTCTGACCACAACTACTTTGCGAACCTGATCTGGCAAATCGCCGACCTGTTGCGGGGCCCTTACCGCCCGCCGCAATACGAGCGCGTGATGCTCCCCATGACCGTCCTGCGCCGATTCGACTGCGTGCTGGCGCCCACCAAGGCAAAGGTCCTCACCGAGCACGACCGCTGGAGCGGCAAGCTCAAAGGAGAGGCGCTGGATGCCAAGCTTAACCGCGCCGCCGTACAGCGCTTCCACAACCACTCTCCGCTCGACTTCGAAAAGCTGAAGGGCGATCCCGACCAGCTCGCCCAGCACCTGGTCAGCTACATCAAAGGTTTCTCCGGTAACGTCCGCCGCATCTTCGAGTATTTCGAGTTCGATAACGAAATCGAGAAGATGCGCGAAGCCAATGTCCTCTACCTGGTCGTCTCCAAGTTCTGCGAAGTGGACCTTCACCCGGAACGGGTGCCCAACGAGCAGATGGGACTGATCTTCGAGAACCTCATCCGCCGCTTCAACGAGCTTGCTAACGAGACCGCCGGCGACCACTTCACACCGCGCGAGGTCATCCGCCTGATGGTGAGCATTCTCTTCATCCGCGACGACAAGCTGCTCGCCACGCCCGGCACCGTGCGCACGCTGCTCGACCCGGCCTGCGGCACCGGCGGCATGCTCGCCGAAGCCCAGAACTACCTCCGTGAGCACCACGGCGCCGCGCGCCTCTACGTCTACGGCCAGGATTACAACAAGCGCGCCTTCGCCACGGCCGCCTCCGACATGCTCATGAAGGAGGTGGACCATAATGGCGGCACTAACAACATTCAGTTTGGCGACTGCTTTACCGAGGATCAGTTCTCGGCCCAAACCTTCGATTACTTCCTCACCAACCCGCCCTTCGGCGTGGACTGGAAGAAGGAGCAGACGGAGATCGAGCGCGAGCATGAAAAGGTCGGCTTCGCCGGCCGCTTTGGCGCCGGCCTTCCCCGTGTGAACGACGGCGCGCTGCTCTTCTTGCAGCACATGATCTCCAAGTTCGAGCCCGTGCGCCCCGCCGAACAGAAGCACGGTTCGCGCCTCGCCATCGTCTTCAGCGGCTCCCCGTTGTTCACCGGCGGTGCGGGTTCCGGCGAGAGCAACATCCGTAAGTGGATCATCGAGAACGACTGGCTGGAAGCCATCATCGCCATGCCGGAGCAGATGTTCTACAACACCGGCATCGGTACCTATATCTGGATCGTCACTAACCGGAAAGAGAAGCGGCGCAAGGGCAAGGTTCAGTTGATCGACGCTCGCGACATCTGGACTCCTGGCGGCAGTGAGGAGAGCAAGCGCAGCCTAGGAGACAAGCGCCGCCACATGACCGCCAGCCAGATTGCAGAGGTTGTCCGCATCTATGGTCGCAACGAGAACGACGGACGCGCCAAGACCTTCGACAACGAAGATTTCGGATACACCCGCGTGACTATTGAGCGGCCGCTTCGCCTTCGTTTTCAGATGACGATAGAAGGTAAGGCCCGCTTTCTGGAGGCATGCCCGCAGCTTCTCGACAGCGTGCAGGCCATCGACGAGGCACTCGGGCGGGAACCGTACACCGACTGGAACGTCGTCTGGAATCAGATTGAGGATCTGTTGCACGAGCAGCGTTCTCGATGGAAGGGTTCGGAAAAGAAGCTATTCCGCACGGTGTTTTGTGAGAGGGATCCGAATGCACAGCCGGTCGTTCTTGAGGGACGCCAAACCGGTTTTGATCCCGATCCGGACCTTCGCGACTTCGAAAGCGTCCCGCTCAAGGAAGACGTTGAGGCCTACTTCGACCGTGAGGTCCGGACCCACGTCCAGGACGCCTGGATTGACCGGACTAAGGACAAGGTGGGTTACGAGATCAACTTCAATCGATATTTCTACCAGTACAGACCGCCTCGGACCCTCGAGGCGATCGACGCGGAACTAAAACAGGCTGAGGAGGAGATCGTTCGTCTGCTGAGCGAGGTGACGACGTGAGCCACCTGCAGTGGTTAGCTTGTCTCCCCAATGGCTGGGGCGCCAAGCCGCTACGGGCCGTGGCGGACTATTCCGTCAGTAACGTCGACAAGATCCCTGCCGAGGATGAGATTCCGGTGCGTTTGTGTAACTACTCGGACGTCTACAACAACGAGTTCATCGGCCTCGACCTCGACTTCATGCAAGCGACAGCAACGGAGGACGAAATCCGCAAGTTCCGGCTTGCTGTCGATGATGTCATCATCACCAAAGACTCCGAGTCCTGGGACGATATCGGTGTGCCAGCACTGGTGAGAGAAACTGACGATGATCTCGTTTGCGGATACCACCTTGCGATTCTCCGCCCCCGGGCCGGCCGCATAACCGGGTCGTTCCTGTTTCGGTGCCTTCAAGCCAAACCAGTTCGAATTCAGCTCGAACTCGCGGCCTCAGACGGGGTCACGCGGTTCGGCGTTCCCAAATCAGCGATCGGCGGAGTTTGGCTGCCTGCACCATCGCTAATCCAGCAGCGAGCAATCACGGAACACCTCGACCGCGAGACGGCGCGGCTGGATGCGCTGATGGCGGCGAAGGAGCGCGTGCTTGGCCTGCTGGCCGAGAAGCGGCAGGCGCTCATAACACGCGCCGTCACCCGCGGCCTCGACCCCGACTGTACCCTCCACGACTCCGGCATCTTCTGGCTTGGCAAGATCCCGGCGCACTGGGACGCCATCCGCATCGCGTGGCTATTCCGCGAACGAGATCAGCGAGGTGAACCTGACTTGCCGTTGCTGGAGGTCTCGATCAATGCAGGAGTAGTGCTTCGGGAGTTCTCTGAGGAGAAGATCGAAAGTACGGCAGCGGACTTCAACACATACAAGGTCGCCCGGCTTGGAGATGTTGTTTTCAACAAGATGCGCATGTGGCAGGGAGCGGTTGGTGTCGCTCCAGAGGATGGCCTCGTAAGCCCAGATTACGTCGTTGCAGCACCCACCGGCACTTTGTCGCCCAAGTATGCCGGATTGTTGTTCCGAACCCCCGTGTTCAGCGCCGAATGCGGTAGGCGATCCCATGGAATCGTGTGGGACCGGCTGCGGCTCTACTGGGAAGAGTTTCGCGACATCACGGTGGCGCTGCCATCGCCGAGTGAACAGGCAGCCATCGTTTCGTACGTCATCGCGGAGACGTGCAAACTTGACGCACTGTCCGCCGCCACGAATCGTACGATCGCACTGCTAAAGGAGCGCCGATCCGCCCTCATTGCCGCCGCCGTTACGGGCCAAATGGAAGTCAGGAGCACAGCATGATTGTCACGAGGCTCAGGTTGGCGAATCTGCGCGCCCTGGCAGCGTCGGAGTTTCGCTTTCGAGAGGGATTCAATCTCGTCGTCGGTGTCAATGGCGTTGGCAAAACGAGCATTCTGGACGCCTTGAGCGTGTGTCTCTCGGCCATTGTGAAAGATACCAACCGCCTGCGAACGCCGCTGAAGTCCTTCACCGATGAAGACATCCGGATTGGAGCGAGTGTCCTCGATGTCGAATGCGGTGTGTTGTTTGGTGGGAAGGAGCATAGCTACCTCGTCCATCGGCCCCGCGAGAAGACCGCCGTGCAAGAACAGAAGGCAGGGATGCCACGCGAGCAGGTGCATGAGACGCCGTCAAAGTCCGAGTTCCTCGGTGATGCGCCCAATGCTGTTACGGGCAAGGAACCCGGGGGCCGGCCGCTCGCGATCCTGTTCTCCACCAATCGAGCTGTACCGTCGGACCGCGCTCCCCGGAAATCTGCGGCAGTGGGCGGTATCGCGACGGCCTACGCGGACGCATTTGGCAACCGCGAATTGCGACTCGGGGAGTATGGAGATTGGCTCCGAGTACAAGTAGCGCTTCGAGCAGAACGGCCGGTAGCAGGCAGGGCGCTCGGCGCGATTGACGAGGCCGTCGCACGGTTTCTGCCGGGCTACCGAAATCTCCACCTCGGTGGTGAAGATGGCCGTACTCTGCTGATTGACCACGAAGGTACATCCGTTCCTGTGCGTCTGCTTTCTGATGGCGAACGAGGTGCAATCGCCCTGGTTCTCGACCTCAGCCGGCGGTTGGCCCAGGCGAATCCCCAGATGGCCGACCCGGCCGCCGAGGCCGAAGCCATCGTGTTGATTGACGAGATCGACCTACATTTGCACCCGACGTGGCAGCGACAGATCGTCCGGAATCTGGTGGCGACGTTTCCTAAGTGCCAGTTCATCGCCACCACGCACTCGCCGCAGGTCATCGGAGAGGTCGAGCACGGACGAATTCAGATTATTGCTGACGGCCAGGTGTACTCCCCGACGCATTCCTTTGGAGTGGACTCCAGCCGCGTCCTCGAAGAAATCATGAATGCCGACCCGCGTACGCGGGAGGTCCAAGAGTTGCTTTCAGAGATCTCGGAGGAGGTAGGCGCTCAGCGATTCGAGAAGGCGCGTGAACTGGTGGCGAAGCTGAGCGGACAGCTAGGGGAGAATGATCCGGAGGTGACCCGCACCAGCACTCTAATCGATTTTATGGAGGGCAAGGAGTGAGGGGGATCGCCAAGGGTCCGGAGCCGCCCAGCCTGACAGCGCATCGATTAACGCCACCTTGCGACTACGACAATTACGCGGCCAAAGATGACCTGCGCGTTGGCCTCGTGGCGGAGCAGCGGGGCCTATGCTGCTACTGCATGGGACGAATCTGGAAAGGCCAGTACACGATGAAAATTGAGCACTGGCGCAGTCAATCGGGCTACCCATCTGAGCAGCTGAACTATCGAAACCTGTTGGGCGCATGCCTTGGAGGCCAGGGCCAGCCGGCGCACCTCCAGCACTGCGACACCCGGAAGGGCGACCAAGATCTTCGGTGGAATCCGGCGGAGCCAGCTCACCACATCGAAAGGCGCATTCGTTATGAGTTGGACGGTTCTATTCGCTCGGAAGATCCAGAGTTTGACACGCAGCTGGACCAGGTGCTCAATCTAAACCTCGCTGTACACAAAAACAACCGGAAAGCGATCTTCGAGGCTTTCGTCAAGTGGTGGCGCGGAGAAAAGAATCGGATTCATGGGCCGGTGCCGCGGCAGCGCATTGAACGGGAGCGAGAACGCCACACAGCCGGCACTGGGCATCTCGCACCATACTGTCAGGTGACCGTTTGGCTGCTCGATCAGCGGCTCGCAAGGGAGGGCGGATGACAGAAACGCGCACGAAAGAACTCGCTTTCGAAACGGTCATCGAAGCCCACCTGCTCCAGCATGGCCATGAATGTGTCCCGGCCGACGCCATTGATCGCGAGCGTGCGATCTTCCCCCAAACTGCCCTGGCCTTCATCCGCGAAACTCAGCCGCCGGAATGGGCGAAGCCTGAAGCCCTACACGGCGACAAGGCCGCCGAGCAGATCCTCACGGATCTCTGCAAATGGATGGATGTCAACGGGTCTCTCGCCACCCTCCGCCACGGGTTCAAATGTTACGGCCGCACCCTCCGCATCGCCTACTTCAAGGCCGCCCACGAACTGAACCCGGAACTCGAAGCCCGCTACGCCACTAACCGCCTCGGCATCACCCGCCAACTTCATTTCTCGCCGCGCAGCGCTCATCTCCGCCGCGGTGACGGGCGCGATCGAGGTCCGGAATGCGAATAGTACTGCCGCCGTTGAAACGCCAACGCAGTAGTGCGAGAGTGGAACAGAATGCGCGTTGAGGTAAAACCCGACTTGCTGCGCTGGGCACGCGAGCGCGGCGGCCTCCCTCCAGGAGCGCTGGCCCGGCGTTTTCCCAAGTTAGAAGAGTGGGAGCGCGGCGAGGTTGTTCCGACGCTCAGGCAAGTCGAGGAGTTCGCGAAGGCGACGCACACGCCCGTAGGTTTCCTCTTCTTCCCGGAACCGCCTGAGGAGCGCGTTCCGATCCCGGACTTCCGCACCCGAGTTGGCGCGGCTCTTGAACGGCCAAGCCCCGGCCTGCTCGACACCATCTACCTCTGCCAGCAGCGCCAGGAGTGGTACCGCGAGTTCGCCAATATCGAGAGCCAGACGCCGCTTCCGTTCGTGGGATCGGCAACTCTGGAAAGCAGCATCGAAGAGACCGCGGCGGGCATCCGGGCGGGCCTGCGGCTCAGCCCGGACGAGCGTGCCCAAGCGCCGAATTGGACCGAAGCGCTCCGCCTCTTCATCGCCAAGGCGGACGAGGCGGGCGTCCTGGTGATGGTGAGCGGCGTCGTGGGAAGCAACACGCACTACAAGCTCGACCCGCACGAGTTCCAAGGCTTCGCCCTGTGCGATTCCTTGGCGCCTCTCATCTTCATTAATGGAGCCGACAGCAAGGCTGCCCAGATGTTCACCTTGGCGCATGAACTTGCGCACATCTGGCTGGGGCAATCGGCGGTGTCCGACGCGCAGGCCTCGGCCGCCCCCGACCATCGCGTGGAGCGCTGGTGCAACCAGGTTGCGGCTGAGTTCCTGGTTCCCCTTGCCGACATTCGCAATGAGTATCGGAGGGGAACAGATTTGCAGACGGAGACGAACCGGCTCGCGCGACGATTCAAGGTGAGCACGCTCGTGGTCTTGCGCCGTATCCATGACGCGGGGGGCCTCCCCACGGACCGCTTTTGGGAGGCTTATCGCGCGGAGGTAGCCAGGATCGCCGCCCTGCCGAAGGGCAGCGGGGGCGATTTCTATCTCACGCTCGGCGCCCGCGCCAGCAAGCGATTTGCGCGGGCGCTGGTCGCCAGCGCGCTGGAGGGCCGGTCCCCGTTCACTGAAGCCTTTCGTCTTCTCGGCTTCAAGAAGATGGCGACGTTTCACGAACTGGCGCAGAACCTCGGGGTGGGTTTCTGATGGCGTACCTGCTGGACGCCAACGTATTCATTGCAGCCAAGAATCTGCACTATGGCCTCGACTTCTGCCCTGCGTTTTGGGATTGGCTCGTCACACAGAATGGCGCCGGCATGGTATTCAGCATCGAGAAGGTAGGGGATGAAGTCCAGGCCCTCGCCGACGAACTCTCCGCGTGGGCTGGGGCGCGCGGCGTCGGATTCTTCCTGCCGGTGGGCGCACCGGATCTTCCGGCGCTGGGAGCCGTCGGCGCATGGGCACGTGGCCAGCAATATGAACCGGCTGCCGTCAGCATGTTCCTTCAGGTAGCGGACTATTACCTGGTAGCCCAGGCGCATGCGGGAGGGCACACGGTGGTCACGCACGAGATTCCCTCCGCATCGAAGCGGAAGATCAAGATTCCAGATGCGTGTATCGGCCTTGGCATAAGGTACGTGACACCGTTCGAGATGCTGCGGCGCGAGCGCGCCCGGTTCATCCTGGGACCGCAAGAATGAACCGCACGAACGAAGCCGCTTTCGAAACCGTCATCGAAGCCCACCTTCTTGAGCACGGCTATGGGCGTGTCCCCGCCGACGCTTTCGACCGCGAGCGCGCGATCTTTCCCCAAACCGCCCTGGCCTTCATCCGCGACACCCAGCCCACGGAATGGGCCAAGCTGGAATTACTGCACGGCGACAAAACCGGCGAGCAGGTCCTTACGGATCTCTGCAAATGGATGGATGTCAACGGG
>Ga0224558_1003606_pt1 | contig 12713 bp, 10 predicted proteins | sample 714S32024metaG_FD_180682 | JGI IMG/M metagenome (GOLD analysis project Ga0224558, IMG submission 180682) | Peat soil microbial communities from Stordalen Mire, Sweden - 717 S3 20-24 | ecosystem: Environmental > Terrestrial > Soil > Wetlands > Peat | place: Sweden: Norrbotten County, Stordalen... | reverse complement strand
GCATCAGCGTCAAAACCGTCGAGAGCCACCGCCACAACATCATGCGCAAGCTCGGGCTGAAGTCCTCCGCCGATCTCGTGCGCTACGCCGTGCGAGACGGTCTCGTCCTGGCGTAACGCGAGAGACCGACCGGTCTCCAGCGGACACAACTGGCCACGGGGGGCCAGGATTCCCCCCACCCTGATTGCCGGCCCGTCAGGGAATCCCCGCATGGGTCACTCAGGCAATCTCCCGCGTTTCCCTGATTTTTAAGGGTTCTGAACTCTGTGGCTTGGTGACTGCTGAAAGTCGCGCACAGTCGAATGTATGAATTTGAAGACGTGCCAGCAGATCGAAAGGAAAAGAGTATAATGAAAGCCATTCATCCAATGACGTTGGTAGTGAACGCCACGAAACGGATCCTAACGGGCCTTGTCGTTGCGGGTGTCGTGATGTCCCTGGCGCATGATGCGCTCGCCACGCAAGCCGGAACCAGTATTCAGTTTACGATCTCGACGGTCATGACAAACACCGGGGTCGAACCTGATGCCGGTGGCGCCATCCACGGCGACCTGATCCGCCACAACAATGCCAACCTCCTGTCGCTCAAGATCTCGCTGGCCAAGCTGGCTCCCAACACGGCGTATCAGTTGGTCGCCTTCATTGGCGATGACATTAACTCGACGAGCGTGACGGAGATCACCACGGACTCCAAAGGCCGCTTCAAGGTCACGTATGTAAAAAGGGGCTTCACGAGCGCGAGTCCGGGCGGGAAACCGCTCCCGGATGTGCTGAACCCGATCTGCACCGTCCGTGAGCTGGACATCGTCAACGGCAGCGGGCAAACGGTTTTGCGGTCGGACCTGACGGATCCGAACAAGCTAGGGTACCACGTCAACAATTTCATGGCCAACACCGGACTCATTCAGAAAAACGCGGTCGGTAGGCTTCAGATCAATGCCACCCAGGGTCACACCCGGTTCCGGTTGACGGCTTCGGGTTTGAGTTCGAACACGGCCTACCTGCTCGCGGTCAATGGGAGCGTTACTCAGACGAACACGACGGACCTCAGGGGCAAGCTGAATCTGAGGGCCCTGCCGACCGGTTCGACGGACGTGCTCGATATTCAGACGCTGGCACTGACAGATAGCAGCGGCACCAACGTCGTGTTGACCACAAACGGACTCGGAGAACCCTGCGACACCACGGCACCCACCGTCAGTTCCACCATCCCCGCGAATGCTGCCACGGGTGTGCCGATCAACAGACAACTCGTTGTCGTCTTCAGCGAGGCGATGAACTCTAATACGATCACCACCACAACCTTTACCCTGCAGCAAGGGACCACGACGGTGACCGGCACGGTAAGCTATGTGGGCGTCACCGCGATCTTTACGCCCGCAACCGCTCTTACAACCAATACTGTCTATACGGCCACGATTACCACCGGGGCAAAGGACCAGGGGGGCAATGCGCTGGCCACTGACTATGTCTGGAACTTTACCACCGGCGCGACCGAGGATACGACCGTCCCCAGCGTGAGCGCCACCATCCCCACCAATGGAGCCAGTGATGTGGCGGTCAACCAGGCCATCAACGCCACCTTCAGTAAGGCGATGGACCCGTTAACGATCAGCACCAACTCCTTTACCTTGCAGCAAGGGAGCACGGCGGTGACCGGCACGGTGAGCTATGTGGGCGTCACCGCGATTTTTACGCCCGCAACCGCCCTCACAACCAATACCCTTTATACGGCCACGATTACCACCGGGGCAACAGATGTGGCCAGTAATGCACTGGCAAGTGACTTCGTATGGAGCTTCACGACGGGCTCGACCACAGACACAAACCGACCGACCGTGACTGCCACCGTCCCCACCAATGGGGCCACGGATGTGGCGGTCAACCAGACAGTCAACGCCACCTTCAGTAAGGCGATGGACCCGTTGACGATCAGCACCGCCAGCTTCATGCTAACAGGACCGGGGGCAACTGCTGTAACAGGAACCGTCACCTATGTTGCGGCAAGCACGACTGCAACCTTTACGCCAGAGAGCAATCTTGCACCCCACACCACGTATACGAACACGATTACTATCGGCGTCAAGGATCTGGCCGGCAATGCGCTGGCAACCAACTCCGTCTGGAGCTTCACGACGGGATCGCAGATCGATACAAACCTGATGTCAATCGACCTTGGATCGGCCTCCACCTTTGCGATCATCGCGACCGCCGCGATCAGTGGCAGTGGCGACCAGATCAATGGTGATGTCGGGTTGCATCCGGGTTCTGCACAGGGAATCCCGCCGTCAGAAATCAACGGGACGATCCACGTGAATGATCAGGCCGTAATTGCTGCCCAAGCCGACTTGTTGGCCGCGTATAACGACGCCACGAGTCGATCAGTCAACGCGCAAACGTTGGAAGGAAATCTGGGCGGGCTAACCAAGACCCCTGGCCTCTATGTAAACGGGAGCTCGACTGGAATATCAGGAACGGGAGCAAACGGGATCTTAACCCTCGACGCCCAGGGTGACCCGAATGCGGTCTTCATCTTCAAGATGGGGTCCACGCTCATCACGGATACCGGCACCAGTATCGTCCTGAGCGGCGGCGCCCAGGCGAAAAACGTCTATTGGCAGGTCGGCAGTTCCGCGACGCTTGGTACGTACAGCATCTTCGAGGGAAACATCCTGGCGGCTGTGACCATCACGGTGGACAGCGGCGCCGCGGTGGAAGGCAGATTGTTCGCCGGGTCGGCCGGGGATGCGTCGGGGGCGGTGACTGTACAGTCCAGCACCATCACTGTGCCTGCCCCGTAACAAGGCATGCGGGGCGCCCAACGACGAAGAGAATACTGTCCAGAACGACAAGGGGTCACCCATTGAAGATGACATGGGTATTGGCGAGTGAGCGTGGATGCGCTACAGCCGATAGCCAATGAAGACCAACCATCATCGTTCCCACAACTCCCAGAACCGAGGGGAGCCAGTCTCGGCAGAATTGTGGTGCCAACATCATAGCGCTGGCGATCGTCGGCGCGGATTATCGCACGGACGAGGAGGATCAGTATGAATAGTTCCACCGAAGTCGCACAATCGATTGGCGCAGAAGTGTTGCGCATCATGGTGGTGGATGATCATGATCTGGTGCGCCAAGGACTGCGATCCATCCTGGAAGCGCAGCCGGGTTGGACGGTTTGCGGCGAGGCGACCACGGGCCGCGAGGCCATCGACTTGGTGCAACAGCTCCGGCCCGATGTTGTGGTCATCGACGTTCATATGCCAAACGTGGACGGCCTGCAAGCGACCCGGGAAATCCTGGCCGCCAATCCCCAGACCGAGATTCTCATTCTTACGGTTGATGAAACCAAGGAGATCGTGCAGGCAGCGAGGGAGGTCGGAGCGCGCGGAATCGTAATGAAGTCGGATGTGGCGCTCGATCTCGTTGCCGCCGTGGCCGCTCTCGCCCAGCATGAATCGTTCTATACCCCGAAGGCTTCGCAGATCCTGCTGCAAAACCATGTCCATCCCTTGGGCGTTTCGACGGCCGCTACGGTCAGGTTGAGCGAGCGCGAACGCGACGTCGTCGTATTGGTGGCGGAGGGGCTCGGCAACAAGCAGATCGGCACCACACTCGGCATCAGCGTCAAAACCGTCGAGAGCCACCGCCACAACATCATGCGCAAGCTCGGGCTGAAGTCCTCCGCCGATCTCGTGCGCTACGCCGTGCGAGACGGTCTCGTCCCGGCGTAACGCGAGAGACCGACCGGTCTCCAGCGGACGCAACTGGTCACGGGGGACCAGGATTCCCCCTACCTTGATTGCCGGTCCGTCAGGGAATCCCCGTACGGGTCATTCGAGCAACCTCCCGTGTTTCCCTGATTTTTAAGGGTTCTGAACTCTGTGGCTTGGTGACTGCTGAAAGTCGCGCATGGTCGAATGTATGAAGTGGATTATCGAAAACAAGATAAGCAGCGGACTTGGCCTGATGCTCATGATCGTGGTCATCATCGTCTCGATAACATACCGCGTTACCACCTGCTTCATTCAGGACACGGATTGGGTCACCCACAGCCACAAGGTCATTAGAAACCCTCAACGACCTCCGCCCCACGATGCAGGATCCTGCGCCGATTATAAGGAGACACTCCACGAACAACAGAGTCATCCTGCCGGGCCCGCAGAGCTAATATGAGCACGCCCCTGCACGTCTTGATTGTCGAAGACTCCGAGGACAACAGCCTGCTGCTGAAGAACGAACTGGCACGCGGAGGCTACGAGGTCACTTACAGCCGCGTCGAAACCGCAGAAGCCATGCGCGCCGCGCTCGCAGAGGGATCGTGGGACATCATCGTCTCCGACCACCGCATGCCACAGTTCAGTTCGTTGGACGCGCTGAAAGTGCACAAGGAGAGCAAATCCGACGTCCCGTTCATTGTGGTATCGGGCAGCATGGGCGAGGAATTGGCCGTGGGCGCCATGAAGGCGGGGGCCTACGACTACATTATGAAAGATAATCTCACGCGGCTGGTGCCCACCGTCGAACGCGAGTTGCGTGAGGCGGAGTCTCGTCGTCAGCGCCGTCGCGCGGAGCTGGAGCTTGAGCAATGTCGTCGCCGCACCGAATCGATTTTGGAAGCGGCTGGGGAAGGAATCTGCGGGTTGGATGCCAAGGGTGTGATCAATTTCATCAACCCGCTCGGGGCGAAGCTGCTCGGATGGGGAGCCAGCGAATTGATCGGCAAATCACTGCACGAAACCATCCATTACAATCGGGCGAACCGGGCGCCGTTCTCGAAACAGGACTGCTCGCTTTGTGCCGCGTTGCGCGATGGTTTGGCGCATTCGATGGATGATAAACTCTTTTGGCGCAAGGACGGTTCGGCCATTCCGGTTGGGTACACCTGCGTGCCGATGCATGAAGGCAATACGATTGTGGGGGCGGTGTTGACCTTCCAGGACATCACCGAGCGCAAAGACGCGGAGGAGGCCTTGCGGGAAGCCAACCGCCGCTTGGAATCCAGTCTGACGGAACTGCGCCAAGCGCACCAGCAGATCGTGGAACAGGAACGCCTGCATGCCTTGGGCCGAATGGCCGGCGGTGTGGCCCACGACTTCAACAACGTACTCTCCAAGATACTCGGCTTCACCGAACTGCTGCTGACCTCTCCCGACAAGTTTCACGATACCGAGATGGTACGCGATCAGCTGCAGATGATCAACACCGCCGCCCGGGATGCCGCCCGGGTCGTGCGCCGCCTGCACGAGTTCTACCGGCCGCGTCGCGACACCGAGTTGTTCAAGGCGGTCAACCTCAGCGCCATCATCGAACAGACCATCTCGCTGACCGAACCGAAGTGGAAGAGCGGAGCGCAGGTGAATGGCATCGCGATCCGGATTCAGACGGAACTACAGCCGAAAGTGCCGGTGTTTGCCGACGAAGCCGAACTGCGCGAAGCATTCTCCAACCTCGTTTTCAACGCGGTCGATGCCCTGCCGCACGGGGGCACGATTACCATCCGCACAAGCATACAGGCCGAACATGCGATTCTGGAGATCAGCGATACCGGCACGGGCATGACTGATGAAGTCCGCCAGCGCTGTTTCGAACCGTTCTTCTCGACGAAAGGCGAGTTCGGCACCGGCCTGGGACTGGCCAGCGTGTATGGGATCATCCAGCGACATGGTGGTGAAATCAGGATTCACAGCAAACCCGGCAAAGGCTCAATGTTCAGCATTCGATTGCCTGTCCATACCGGCCAATATGCACCCCCTCGCAAGGCAAAAACACCCGTCGTCCTGAAAAACAATCCGCTCCATATCCTGGTGGTCGAAGACGATCCAATGATTCGCGGGATCGAGACCGAATACATGGTCTCCGACGGGCACACCGTGGAGGTCGCCGCCGACGGTCGCGAAGGGCTGAGCAAATTCCACGCGAGTAAATTCGACTTGGTGCTGGTTGACCGCGCGATGCCCGAAATCAACGGCGACCAGTTGACCGAGGCCATCAAAGAATTGGATCCGGACATGCCCGTGGTCCTCGTGACCGGCTTCACAGACATCTTAAGGGACGATCACAAACGGCGGCGGGCTAACCTGATCTTGTCCAAACCTTTCAGCCACGACAGCCTGCGCGAAGCGGTCGAAAGGGCTGTGGCGGCGGCATGAGCGAATCCCCAACCAACGCGCGCGCACGGGCGCCGATTTCAACCACGGGGTCCACCCAGAGTGCGGTCACAAACTTTACCCGGAATCTTCCAACAAAGAGCCATCATATGAGCAAAAAGCGAATCCTCATCGTCGACGACGACGTGGCATACGCCCGGGTGCTAAAGGTCGGTTTGGAGAGAACCGGCGGCTACGAGGTTCGAGCCGAGTCGCGAGCCACGCAGGTGCTATCGGCGGCGCGGGAGTTCGGGCCCGATTTCATCCTGCTGGATGTCTGCATGATCGACGGAGACGGCGGCGACGTGGCCTTCACATTGCGAAAAGACACGCAACTCCGAAATGTCCCCATTGTCTTCTTAACCTCGATTGTTTCCGAACGCGAAGCCCAGGACGGCGCCTTGCGTGGCCCGTTTCGCTTTCTGGCCAAACCCGCGCGCTTGGACCGCGTGATAGCCTGCATCGAGAAGCATGTCGGGACCGTAGATCCCGATGGTCTGCGCCCGATGCAAAGGGAATCCACATGAAAACGCGGTGCATTCTGGCAGTTGACGATGACATTCACACGACGCGGATGATCAAATGGAACCTCGAGAGGACCGGCCGGTACGAGGTTCGAGAGGTCAACGACTCCACGCGGGTGCTCGAAGCCGCTCGTGAGTTCAAGCCCGATTTGATCCTCCTGGATATTTGCATGCCCCGCGTGGAGGGCGTTGAGGTTGCGTTCCAGATTCGGGCCGATGCGGAATTTCAAAACATTCCCGTCGTGTTTCTGACCGCGCTCGTCTCGGAGCAGGAATCTGTAGGTGACGGCACGGCCAACGGAGGATTTCATTTCGTCGCCAAGCCCGCACGATTGGCGCGATTGATTGCCTGCATCGAGAAAGGCCTCGAACAATCGCGTTGTGAAGATCGGATCCCGGCAGAAAGACAATCTGTATGAAAAAAGCTCGCATACTGGTCATTGACGACAACCCCTATGCCACTCGCCTCACGAAGCTGATGATCGAGAGATCGGCACGCTACGAGGCCCGGGAACTCAACGATCCGACGCAAGCGCTCGACGTGGCTCAGGAATTCAGGCCCGACCTCATCCTGCTGGATGTGTGTATGCCCGGCGTGGAGGGAGGCGAGCTGGCCGAGAAGATCCATGGCGCCCCTTTCTTGGCGGACGTGCCGATCGTGTTTCTGACATGCATCGTGACACCAAGCGAAGCCGGGAAAAATGGCCGTGTGGTGATCGGCCATCATGAGTACATGGCCAAACCGGTCAGACCCAACCAGCTTATCGCCTGCATTCGGGATGGTCTGGAGCGCGCCAACCGGTTTTCGGAGTCTGGTGAACCTGTGACCCGATCCTGAAGGCCTTGCGCCTGAGAATGGACACAATGTTGTTAATGCCGGGGTTCTTCGCGCTGGTTGCCGTGACGGTCGGACTCGCCTTGCTTCTCCGAAGGCGGGCCCGCCTCACGGCATCCGCCATCGCCGATAAAGAGCGTGTTGAACAATTGCTGGAGGAGAGCGAGTTGCGATTCCGCATTCTCACGCGCGCCACGAACGAAGCCGTGCGGGATTGGAACATTGACGACGGATCCGTGTGGTGGAACTGCAACGTCCAGACGCTGTTCGGATACAGCGAGGAAGACGTCGGGCCGACAAACACCTGGTGGAGCGAAACCATACATCCCGACGACCGCAACCGCGTCGTGACCAGCTTGCAGGCGCTCATGCGGCGTAGTGAAGATTTCTGGTCCGGCGAATACCGCTTTCGTCGCGCCGACGGATCGTACGCTGAGGTCTTCGACCGTGGATACATCTTGCGCAATCAGGATGGGCGTGCCGTCCGAATGATCGGCTCGATCGTGGACATCACCAAGCGCAAGCGTGAGATGGAGCTGGCCCGGGCGCGTGATGCCGCCCTGGAGTCAGCCCGCATGAAATCGCAATTTCTGGCCAACATGAGCCACGAAATCCGCACGCCCATGAACAGCGTGATCGGGATGACGGATATCCTGCTGCACACGGAGTTAACGCCCGAGCAACGGGAGTTTGTCGAGATCGTTCGCGTGAGCGGCGAATCGTTACTCACGATCATCAATGACATCCTCGACTTTTCCAAGATCGAAGCCGGCAAGCTCACCTTTGAAATGCAGGACTTCGAACCGCGCACCGTCGTCGAAGAAATGGTCGCGATGCTGCGGGAGCAAACCCATGCCAAAAACCTGCACTTGTCCGCGATGGTTGCCCAGGACATGCCTGTCGCGGTGCGCGGGGACCCGGGCCGTTTGCGGCAAGTGTTGACGAATCTGGTCTGCAATGCCGTCAAATTCACACCGCAGGGTGGAATCGACGTTCGCGCCACCAAAGAGTCGGAGGGCGACACGCACGTGGTTCTCCGGTTTGAGGTCACCGATACCGGCATTGGCGTTCCGGAAGAGGCCCGCGCGTGTTTGTTTCAGCCATTCTCCCAGGTGGACGCCTCCACCACGCGAAAATATGGAGGCACCGGCCTGGGCCTGGCCATCTGCAAACAACTGGTCAATCTGATGGGCGGCCAGATCGGCTGCCGCAGCGCCCCCGGTCAGGGTTCAACGTTCTGGTTCACCGTGCGACTTGAAAAACCGGGTCCGGCGGTGTCCCTGCTCAATGTTTCGCCCGAGATTGCCCAGAGGCCGGTCGATCTTCCGGTGCCACGACTTCCCGCAGACATTCGCCGGCGAACGCGCATCCTCATCGCCGAGGACAACGCGTTCAATCAGAAAGTTGTGCTGCGTCAGGTGCGGGAGATGGGTTTTGGCGCCGACGCGGTGGCCAGCGGCATCGAAGTGTTGGAGGCCCTCGGCAGGATTCCCTACGACTTGATACTGATGGATTGCCAGATGCCGGAGATGGACGGCTATGCCTGTGCCGCCGAAATCCGTCGGTGGGAAGACGGCCGGAAACATGTGCCGATCATTGCCATGACCGCCCATGTCATGCGGGAAGATCGCGACAAATGTCTGGCGGCGGGCATGGACGATTTCCTGAGCAAACCGGTGCGCGTGGCTCATTTGGGAAGCGTCCTCACACGCTGGCTTACCGCGTCGGCCACGACGGCGGCGGGCGAGGCGTCCGTCCCCCCAACCAATTCCGCGGACACTCTGTCTCCATCTCCGTCCGTGGATTGGGAGATCTTCAGGGAATTGGCGGGCAGCGACGCGATGCGCCTGCAGAAATTGTCGGAACGCTATCTGCGGCAAACAACCGAGCAATTTGCCAAACTCCGCGATGCCATCGCCACCGGCGACGCGCCCGATGTCAAACGCATCGCCCACAGCGCCGCTGGCTCCAGCGCGATGTGCGGCATGAACCCAATGGTCGCGCTCTTGCGCGAGTTGGAGCGAATGGGGCAAATGGGCCAACTGGCCGACGCCCCGCGTGTGTACGCCCGGGTCAAAGACGAATTTACGCGGATCTCGCAGTTCTTCCGCGATCATATCGAAGCTGCAACAAGCCTCAAGGGATAACAATGAAGAGGTGAACGTCATGAAGAATGTTCTTATCATCGAAGATGATCCGCTCATTGCGGATGTGTATTCCCAGAAACTTCGCGAGCAAGGTTTTGCCGTGAACGTGGCCGCCGACGGCAGAGCCGGGTTGGAGATGTTCCACGAGCGGAAAGCCGATCTGGTGCTGCTGGATCTGCTGCTGCCACAGATCGATGGCGTGCAGGTACTCAAACAGTTACGCTCGGAGTTCGGCCCGCAAGAACTGCCGGTGCTGGCGTTCACCAACGCGTATCCGGGTGGCATGGTGCAGCAGGCATGGGAGGCGGGCGCCAATCAGGTGATTCCCAAGGCGGGCACCAAACCCGGCCTCGTGATCCAAATGGTCGAGAATGCGTTGGCCAGCCCGCCGCCGCCAGCAACGTCGCCAACCTGGACGACGAGCAAGGCCGAGTTTGATCCTGTGGCGCGAAAAACATTTCTGGATTCGTCTTCGGAAACACTTGCCGCGCTCTGGCGACCGCTGAAGCAACTGGCCGTCCAAGGCTACCATCCGGACAACCAGACATGTTTCCGGGAGTTGCTCGGAGTCGTCCGTCCGCTCACGACGACGGCGGCCAGCCTCGGACTGGAGGGGATCGCGCAAATGTGCTCGGCATTGGAAGCGCTACTGCAGGAGCTTTGTGACGCGCCGCATCGCCTGAGTCCTTCCGTCCTGCTCACGATTGCTCAAGCCACTGACACATTGGAATCCCTATTTGCGTATCCCCATGGCGGGTCGGCGAAAAACCTCTCCGGGGCGCGCGTTCTGGTCGTGGATGACGATGCGTTCGCGCGGCAGGCCGTCAGCCGTGTCCTGTCGCGTGTCAATCTGAGGGCGGTCTGCGTGGATAATCCCGTCCGCGCCCTCAAGCGGCGCACGGGGAAAAGATTCGACCTGATCGTTCTGGACATCGAGATGCCTGAGGCGAACGGATTCGATCTGTGTTCCCGATTTCGCGCCATGCCCGCGTGCCGAAACACGCCGATTATCTTTCTAAGCGTGCGCAAGGACCTCAAAGACCGTACCGAATCAGTTCTGCGCGGAGGCAATGACTACATTACCAAGCCGTTCTTGCACACGGAACTGGCCACGAAAGCGCTCAGCTTTGTGATTGGCGGCTCGTTAAAACCGGCTCATACCGCAGGGAAACCAAACGGCAACGGCTCCGAATCGGTTTTCTCACGGCGCGAGCTCAATGCGCTGAAGCAAGTTATCCTCGGCAGCTATGACTCTTAAGAGTTTACCACTATGACCTCGATGATCGACAGACGGCTGCCCAAACAATTTGCCCCTCGGTCATGCCATGAAAGAAATGAAAACTACGGCAAGAAGGAGTGTCATCAAGATAATGAAGAATGATCAAGACACGGGCATCGGCTTGGCGAACGTTCAGCGCCTCATTCATCGACACGGCGGCCGGGCCCGGGCGGAAGGCGTGGTGAACGGCGGCGCAACCTTTTGCCTTTCAATCGCGAAACACAACGGAGACATCCATGGGCGTTGAAATAATCAATGAAGGGCAAACAGCTGTTCTCGACGTCGACGCCGTCGCGGTGGAGATCGTCACCGAAGTCCGGCGCAACGAGACTCTGCTGAAAGCGGGGGCCTTGCAGAACGCGATTTTCAACAGCGCCAATTTCTCGAGCATCGCCACCGACGAGAAGGGCGTCATCCAGATCTTCAATGTCGGCGCCGAGCGCATGCTGGGCTACGCGGCCGCCGACGTGATGAACAAGATCACCCCGGCCGACATTTCCGATCCGCAAGAAGTGATCGCGCGTGCCAAGGCGTTGAGCGTCGAGTTTGGAACCCCGATTGCGCCGGGTTTCGAGGCATTGGTGTTCAAGGCCTCACGCAGCATCGAGGACATCTACGAACTGACCTATATCCGCAAGGATGGCAGCCGCTTTCCGGCCATCGTGTCGGTCACGGCGCTGCGCGACGAGCAAGACGCCATCATCGGCTATCTGCTGATCGGGACCGACAACAGCGCCCGCAAGCGGGCGGAGGAGGCGCTGCGCACTTCGGAGGTCCAGTATCGTCGGCTGTTCGAGACGGCTCAGGATGGCATACTGATCCTTGATGCCGAGACCGGGATGGTCGTGGATGTGAATCCATTCTTGATCAAGATGTTGGGTTACTCGCGCGAGGCATTCCTCGGAAAGAATGTCTGGGAACTGGGATTCTTCAAGGACATCCTCGCCAACCAGGCCAACTTCACGGAATTACAGCAAAAGGGGTACATCCGCTACGAAGACAAACCATTGGAAACCAGCGACGGGCGGCGGATCGATGTGGAGTTTGTCAGCAACGTGTATCGAGCCGGTGACCGCAACGTAATCCAATGCAATATCCGCAACATCACCGCCCGCAAGCAGGAGGAAGAGGCTCTGCTGAAAGCAGGGGCCTTGCAGAACGCGATTTTCAACAGCGCCAATTTCTCGAGCATCGCCACTGACGAGAAGGGCGTCATCCAAATCTTCAATGTCGGCGCCGAGCGGATGCTGGGTTACGCGGCCGCCGACGTGATGAACAAGATCACGCCGGCCGACATTTCCGATCCGCAGGAAGTGATTGCGCGCGCCAAAGCACTCAGCGCCGAGCTGGCCACGCCGATTGCGCCGGGCTTCGAGGCGTTGGTGTTCAAGGCCTCGCGCGGGATCGAGGACATCTACGAACTGACCTATATCCGCAAGGACGGCAGCCGCTTTCCGGCCATCGTGTCGGTCACGGCCCTGCGCGATGCTCAAAACGCCATCATCGGCTATCTGCTGATCGGCACGGACAACACCGCGCGCAAGCAGATTGAGGCAGAGCAGAAGCAGCTCGCCCAGCGCTTGCGCGACCAGCAGTTCTACACTCGCTCCCTCTTCGAATCCAACATCGACGCGATCATGACCACCGATCCATCCGGCATCATCACCGACGTCAACAAGCAGATGGAGGTGCTCACTGGTTGCACGCGTGACGAGTTGATCGGCGCTCCGTTCAAGAACTATTTCACCGATCCGGATCGGGCCGAGACGAGTATCAAAC
>Ga0224558_1003605_pt1 | contig 12714 bp, 15 predicted proteins | sample 714S32024metaG_FD_180682 | JGI IMG/M metagenome (GOLD analysis project Ga0224558, IMG submission 180682) | Peat soil microbial communities from Stordalen Mire, Sweden - 717 S3 20-24 | ecosystem: Environmental > Terrestrial > Soil > Wetlands > Peat | place: Sweden: Norrbotten County, Stordalen... | reverse complement strand
TGTTCGGCACCATGAATGTGGGCGCGATTCATGGACGCTTGTTGACCGCCTGGTCGGTGGCGGGCGTGCTCGGGCCCGTCCTCGTGAATTACATCCGTCAGTTTCAAATCGACCATGGCGTTGCGAAAGCGCAGGCGTATTCGATCACCATGTACATCATGTGCGGGCTGCTCTTCGTGGGATTCCTGTGCAACCTGGCCATGCGTCCCGTCGATGAGCGCTACCATTACCGCGCACCGAAGCCGGCGAAATAGGAGTCGTCCATGAAATTCCGCTTAATCGTCCTTTGGCTCGTCGTCGGTATTCCGCTCTTATGGGGCGTTTCAAAGACGCTGCAGAACGCGCTCAAGCTGTTCGGTTGATCGCCCCATGCGTCAGCTGTGGACGACAGTCATCGGTGTCAGCTTGATCGCATCACTCGGGTTGCCCTGCGGCGCGGCGCCGGCCCTTGAGGCCCACCCGCCGGTGTATGCGAATTTGCAAGGCGAGGCCGTGCTCGACAACGATCGGGTGTTCGTCCAGAAGTTCATCGTGCAGCCGGGGCAGTCGACCGGCAGTCATGCGCATTCGAGTGACGAACTGCTGGTGTTCATCAAGGGCGGCGTCTTGACGCTGAACGCGACGGGCCGAGCCACGCTTTGGAAAGACGGCCGAGTGGTCTTTTATGACGCCAGCGAACCAACCGACGAAGGCAGTACCAACTCAGGGAAGGCGCCAATCGAAATGATCTCGGTGATCCTCAAGCCGGTCGCGTCGGCCTCAACCGTGACGACACCCGGCCAGAAGCCGAAATATCAATACCTCAACTATCCGAACATAGCGGGCGAGGATCTGCTGGAAAACCAGTGGTTCATCGTGCAGCGCTTCGTCGTCAATCCCGGCCAGTGGGAAGGTGTCCATGCGCACCATCCCGACATGCTCTACATTCACGTCAAGGGCGGCCACTGGGCCGCCCGCTCGAAGGGGCAACCGCCGCATCCCTACCCCGACGCGTCGCCGGACGGCGCTGTCGGTTGGATGCCTACAATCGATATCAGCGAACAACATGAGTCCGGAAACGTTGGCACCGCACCGATCGATTTAATTTGGGTCACCTTGAAACACTGATCCGTCACCGGAGATCCTATGAATATGCACATGAATCTCAGCATCGCACCGCTGGTCGCCTTGATTGCCGGCATTCTCATTCTCATCGTGCCGCGGCTCTTGAATTATATCGTGGCCATTTATTTGATTCTGACCGGGCTGATGGGCCTGTTCGGCGTTCCAGGGTCATTGCACGTCCACTAGAGGAGGCGCCTCGGGGCCGTTGAGGTCTGTCGCCGGCTGACCCGCTACGGCGCGGCCACGAGCAATGGCCGACGCGACATCCAACCGTACAGCAAGATGCAGAAATAGCACACGGCGGGCACGATGAGCGCCGCCTTCCAGCCCCATAGGTCCGCTGCATGGCCGGTCAAGGGAGGCACGACGGCGCCGCCGACAATCGCCATGCAAATGACCCCGGACCCCTCGGCCGCGCGTGCGCCGAGACCCTCGCACGCCAGCGAAAAAATCGTGGGAAACATAATGCTGTTGAACAAGCCGATGGCGAGCAGCGACCACGCTGAAATGCTGCCCGTCGTCGTCGCCGAAACCAGCAACAGCATGATCACCATGGCGGCGGCGCATGCCAACACCTTTCCGGGCGAGAACGCGCGTAGCACGAAGCCACCGATGAACCGGCCCACCATGGCGCCGCCCCAGTACAGGGGCACGTAGTATTTGCCTGCCTGATCGGCCGCGATTGCGAGCACCGAACTTTGCATCAGGTAAATGACAATGGACGAACCAATCGCAACTTCGCCGCCGACGTAGAGGAATATGCACGCCGCGCCGAGTGCAAATCGCGGCCGGCGCAGCAGATTGAAGGCGCGCAAGATCGGCGTCGCGGTCGGAGCCGTCTCGACCAGCCCGTTACGCCGCAGCCAAACCACAAGCGCCAACAGCGTCAGCGCAACCGCCAAACCCAGATAGGTGTGCACGATCACGCCGGTCTCGACGCTGCGAAAGGCGTCGAGGGCGGCGCCGGAGAGCGTTGCCGGGTCCACTTTGGCGAGAGACCCCAGGATCAACATCGAGCCCACGTAGGGAAACACGGTCGTGCCCACGGAATTGAACGCCTGCGCAAAGGTCAAGCGGCTGCTTGCCGTGGCGGGAGGGCCCAGCATGGAAATCAGCGGGTTGGCCACGACTTGGACCGTGGTAATGCCGGCCGCCAACACGAACAGAGCGAGCAGAAACAGGCTGAACAGACTGTACTCCGACGCGGGTACGAACAAGACGCACCCTGCCGTCATGGTCAGCAGACCGACGGCAGCCGATCGCATGTAGCCGATGCGCCGGACCAAGGCCGCGGCCGGTATCGACATGATGAAATACGCCCCGAAAAATGCCGACTGGACCAGCATGACCTCGCCGTTCGACAGCGTAAACAATGCTTTCAACTTCGGAATGAGGACGTCGTTCAAGCTGGTGATGCCGCCGAACGCGAAAAACAGCGCGAAGACGAAGGCCTGCAGGTCGCTCGAATAGCGAGCGCTCATGGCAGCGCTGTCATACCGAGACCCCGTCCCGCCAGCCGTGGGTTCAAATGCCATAATATTCGTTCTCGTTAAATGCGGCGATGACCGCGTCGCCCCCGATCAACAATTCGCCCGCGGATTTACCGAACGCACTTGGTACGAGCCGCGTTTGACCAGCCATCGTCTATGCTCTTCATCGAACCAGCCGAGCAATCGACGATCTGCGCTTAGTGTAACAGTACGCCTCTCCCCCGGCTCAAGCTCTATTCTCTGGAAACCGATCAGGCGGAAAACGCGTTCACCCGCTGCCGACGTTAAGTAAACCTGAGGAATATCGGCGCCGCGGCGCGCGCCGGGAACGCGCCGGCATCGTAGCGAACGATGCTTCGCGGCGCGGTGGACTTAATCGCGTCGAGCGGCGCCGAGGGATCGAGCAGCTCATCCAACCAGTTGGGGTTGCACCGCCGATCGGAATGCGAATGAATGCTCCGTTGGACGGAAGCACCTGCGCCGAACCGCCGCCCGAGAGCACGCCACGCCAGACCTACACCGGTCAGGCGTGGAGGGGCCCGCGCCGTTCTTCGCACGCGCATCACGCGAAGGGATTGTGTCGGATGATGGTCTGGTCGCGATCGGGACCGGTGGAGATGATGGTGATCGGAATGCCAACCAATGCCTGCAGACGCTCGAGATAAGTACGGGCATTGGGCGGCAACTCCTCATATCGCGTGATGCCAACGCTGCTTTCCTTCCACCCGGGATGCTCTTCGTACACCGCTTGGTATTCCCCGGAGCGTTCGGACAGCAGCGGCGGCGTGAGCACGGTTTCACCGTCGATCTTATATCCCACGCAAACACGGATCGTATCCAAACCGTCGAGCACGTCGAGCTTGGTGACGCACAACGAGGAACAACTGCTGTGCACGATGGAGCGTCGCAGGGCGACGGCGTCGAACCAGCCGCAGCGGCGCCGCCGGCCGGTGACCGAGCCGAATTCATGGCCGACCCGCGACAAGTGTTCGCCGCATTCATCGAACAACTCGGTGGGGAACGGTCCCGCGCCGACTCGCGTCGCGTACGCCTTGACGATGCCTAAAACGTCGTGCAATCGACGCGGGCCCAAGCCGGTGCCGGCAGCGGCGCCGCCGGCGGTGGTCGTCGACGACGTCACGAACGGGTACGTGCCCAGATCGACATCCAACATCGCCCCTTGGGCGCCTTCGAACAGCACGTTGCGGCCGTCGACGCTCAGCTCTTCGAGAATCCCGGTGACGTCCGCAACCAGCGGCTTCACACGCTCGCCGAGTTCCAAATTCGACTCGAGCACGAGTTGAAATTCGACGGGTGCGGCCTGGTAGTAGCGCTGCAAAATGAAATTGTGGTAGTCGAGGATCTCGCCCAGCTTGGCGGCGAAGCGTTCCCGTTGGAACAGGTCGGACACTCGCAATGCGCGCCGCGCGACCTTGTCTTCGTACGCGGGACCGATTCCCCGCCCGGTCGTGCCGATGGCATTGGCGCCCTGCGACTTTTCACGCGCCCGGTCCAGTGCGATGTGCGACGCGAGGACCAACGGGCACAACGGGCTGATCTTCAGACGCTCGAACACCGGTATTCCCTGACCGATCAGGGTTTCGGCTTCCTTGAACAGCGCCTCCAGCGACAACACGACGCCGTTGCCGATCAGACATTGCACCTGCGAGTGCAGTATTCCCGAGGGGATGAGCGACAGTATGGTCTTCTTGCCGCCGATCACGAGGGTATGTCCGGCATTGTGACCGCCCTGGAAGCGCACCACCGCTTGCGCCTGGTCCGTCAGCAGATCGACGATTTTGCCCTTGCCCTCGTCGCCCCACTGCAATCCGATCACGACCAGGTTCTTACCCATTGCGCGCCATCCACAACAACGCCAGGCCCGCCACCATGCTGATCAATCCGCCCCAGCGAAGCTGCTGCGTTTCGGTCTGGGCCAACTTGGCCATCAGGCGCTGCGCAGCGCTCGGATTCAAGAAGGGCAGTATGCCTTCGAGCACCAAGTATAGTGCAAAAGCTCCGCCCAGATAACGCGCCAACTCGCTCCAACCAATTTCCATCGTGATGCCCGCTCGAGTTAGCGCTGCGGCTGCGGTTGCTTGAAATACTTGAAGTAGGCGTTGTCCGGAGCGATGACCAACACATCGCTCTGCGTGCCGACGGCGTCACGATAGGACTGCATGCTGCGGTAGAAACTGTAGAACTCCGCATTTTTCGAATACGACTTCGCGTACACCTCGCTCGCCGAGGCATCGCCCTGCCCGCGGATCTGCGCAGCATCGCGCGCGGCGTCGGCCAGGATCTCGGTTTGCTGCTTGTTCGCTTCGGCGCGGGTCCGTTCCGACGTCTCGATGCCTTCGGCGCGCAGCTTCGCCGCCTGCGCCTTGAAGGTCGCACGCATGCGATCGAAAACCGAATCCCGTACCTGTTGCGGTAGATCGATCTTCGTGATGCGCACATCGACGAGTTGCACGCCCAACTGTTCCGCGGCGGGACGGGCATTCTTCATCATCGCATCGGTGAACTCCGCGCGTTCGGCGGTGATCACTTGCTGCAGCGTGCGCTGCGTGACGACGCTCTTGATGCTGTCCTTGATGGTTTCACCCAAGCGAGCATTGGCAACCTCTTCAGTGCCGCCGGTCGCCTCGTAATAGCGGCGCAGGTCGTTGATGCGCCACTTGACGTAAAAATCGACGTTGAGCTGTTCCTGTTCCCGCGTCAGAAACCGCTCGGCCGGATACAACTGCGTGATGATGCGCTTGTCGAACAGCGCCACTTCCTCGACCAGGGGAATTCGAAAGTGCAGCCCCGGCGCGATATTCGAGTCGACGATGTTGCCGCCGACGGACTTGATGGCGAGTCTTCCCTCGGTGACCGTGAAAACGCTGGCGCGGATCACGAGGATGGCCGCCACGAGGCCCAACAAAATATACAAAACCTTATTTTGCATCATCGCACTCCGCGCGCGCGCGCCGGATCCTCGACAGGAGCCACTTGCACTTCGGGCATCCGGGCCGGAGCGACCGTCATCGTGTCGTTGGGCATCGTGATCGACTGCGGTCCCGGCATCATCAACTTTTCCAACGGCAGGTACATCATGTTGTTGCCGTTCTTGACGTCGACGACGATCTTGCGGGAATTCTTGAACACGTTACCCATGGTGTCGAGATACATGCGCTCACGCGTCACCGCCGGCGAACGCTCATATTGTTCCAACACCTGGTCGAAACGGGACGTGTCGCCTTGCGCTATCGCAAGCACCTGCAGCTGATAAGCCTCAGCATCCTGGATTTGTTTGGCGGCTTCACCGCGCGCGCGCGGCAGCACGTCGTTGCGATACAGCTCCGCTTCCTGTTGGTAGCGCTGGCGGTCCTTGTCCGCCTTGATCGCATCCCGTTGCGCGTCCTGAACCGCCTCGGGAACGTTCACATCCGTGAGGTTGACGCTCAAGATGCGGATTCCCATGTCGTATGAATCAAGCGTGCGCTGTAACAACGTCCGCGCGCGATCCGTGATCGACGGATCGAACGCCAATGCCTTGTCGAGCGACGCTTGGCCCACCGCCTCGCGCATCGCGCTCTCGCTGACCTGACTCAAGGTCTCCTCCACGTCGCGCACTTTGAACAACAGCTTCATGGGATCCGGCTGCGTGTACTGGACGGCGGATTTCACTTCCACGAGATTGGTGTCGGCGGTCAACATGCTGGCGTCATCCGTGACGCTGTACTGGCGCGACACGTTGACGATGATCCGGCGCTCGATCGGCCAGGGCAGATGCCAGTTGTATCCGGGGCCGGTAATCTGCTCGTACTTGCCGAAACGCAGAATGACGGCGCGCTCCTGCGCGTCGACGCGGTACACGCCGCTGCCGATCCACACGGCCGCGATCAGGATCAAGGCGATGCCCAACCCCTTATTGAAGTTCGCCGAACTCTGGCCTCCGCCCGCTCCGCCGCCACGCCCGAACAGCGCCGCCAGGCGACGCTGCAAATTGCGCAATACGTCATCCAAATCGTTCTGCGATTGTTGCGGGCGATTCCACGGATTGCGTTTCTCGCCGCCAGGTTCATTCCAAGCCATGCGTAATGCCTAATAAGGTTTGCGGACTGTTGTTCGATTGTAAGCAGCCGGGCATTCTAACAGCCGACACGGCTCCCACAAGAGGGCTATGCCACGCGCTGTGCGCGGCTCGTATTGCTATTATCCACCAAGTTGACTCCGCGACCGCCCAGCAATTTAGCGATCTCGGACAAATCAAGTTCGACGTCCAGCTCCCAACTGCCGTCATCGCATTGACGTTCGGCGCGCACCGCATTTCGTCGATACAGATCCGACCGAACGGCAGCCGCCGGTAATTCCAAGTGTAAAGTGCGGCGCACTTGATTGGGCCGCACGGCGTGTGCGAGCGCCGCGCGCAAGTCATCGAGGCCGGCGCCGGTTGCCGCAGACACCCAGGCCTGTGACGCCACGCCATCGGCGCCCATGACGATTTTGGGCTCGCCCCCCAGAAGATCCACCTTGTTGAAGACCAACAACTCCCGGATATCGCCCGCGCCGATGCTCTTCAATACCTCGCGAACTTGCAGGGTGCGCTCGTTTCGCAGCGGATCACTCGCATCGACGACATGCAAGAGGAGGTCGGCATCCCGCGCTTCCTGCAGCGTCGATCGAAACGCGGCCACCAACTCATGGGGTAGCGCCCTGACAAAACCTACGGTGTCCGCCAACACGACTTCGCCGACGCCGGCCAATTTGACCTGGCGCACCGTGGGATCCAAGGTTGCGAAGAGCTGATCGGCGACATAAGTGGTCGCACCGGTCAGCGCATTGAACAAGGTCGATTTACCGGCGTTCGTGTAGCCCACGAGAGCTACCGTGGGCACGGGCACTTCACGCCGCACGTGCCGGCTCGTGTCCCGCTGCCGCCCCAATTTCTCGAGGCGGGCCTTCAGCGTGCGGATGCGCTTGGCGATGAGGCGCCGATCCGTCTCGAGCTGAGTCTCGCCGGGACCGCGCAGGCCGATGCCGCCCTTTTGCCGCTCGAGGTGGGTCCAACCGCGCACCAAACGACTCGCCAGATGCGATAGCTGGGCGAGTTCGACTTGCAGTTTACCCTCGAAACTACGGGCACGCTGGGCAAAGATGTCCAAAATCAGGCCGTTACGATCCAATACTCGACGATTTGTGAGCTTCTCGAGGTTGCGCTCTTGACTTGGAGTCAATGTCTGATCGACCAGCACCAGATCGGCAGCGTGCTCTTCTGCGCAAGCTCTGATCTCCTCCGCCTTACCGGACCCGACGAAGTATTTGGGGTCCGGTCGCGGTCGCGTCGACAACACCAAGCCGACGCCCTCTGCGCCCGCCGACGCAGCGAGCGCCCTGAACTCCGACGTATCATGGGGATCTACCGGGTGTCCGATTCCGACGCCCACCAAAATGGCGCGCTCGCCACCCCGGGGGCGTTCAAACAATTGCAGAGCGCCGCTCACTCATTCGACGATCGCCGGTTCCGTTACTTCGCCATCCTCGCCGGTGGGCAAGCGCACATTGCGCGCAGGCACCACCGTGGAAATGGCGTGCTTATAGACCATTTGGCTCACGCTGTTTCTGAGCAAAACGACGAACTGGTCGAATGAATCGATCTGGCCTTGAAGCTTGATGCCGTTCACAAGATAAATTGAGACAGGCACGCGTTCTTTGCGCAGGGCGTTCAAAAAAGGGTCCTGGAGGGACTGGCCACGGGCCATGGGAGAGCTCCTTGTTTTTTGTGTCATTTGCATTGCCGCATCACTTCCGTGTGGCACAACGCACATACCGATTGCATGCTAGCACAGCCACCTCGAGCGGAGTAACAACCTAAACCCACTGTAAGATTCCGCTCTCTGACAGTGCATTCGAAACCATCGATGCGACATCGCGATGCGCAGAGTCGAACCACTGCGCCTGCGGACGCGCGCGCAGCCACGTCAGCTGACGCTTCGCAAGTTGTCGCGTCGCGACAATTGCCTGTTCACTCGCCTCGTCCACCGTACAGTCTCCTGCCAAATGTCGCCATACCTGGCGATATCCGACCGCGCGCATCGACGGATGTTCCGCGGTTAGGTCGCTTCTTCCCCGCAAGGTTCGAACTTCCTCGAGAAATCCCGCCGCCAGCATCGTTTCGAACCGCGCCTGGAGGCGCGCGTGCAGGATATTTCTGTCGAGCGGCGCCAAGGCAATTTCGAGCACGTCGACGCCCGCCAGCACCGATACTCGCGATTGTTGCAACCGCGAGATGGGTTGCCCCGTCAGTTGATACACCTCGAGCGCACGTTGAATGCGTTGTGGATCGTTGATGTGAATCCGCGAGGCGGCTTCGGGATCCACTCGAGCGAGCTCTCGATGCACCTCGGCCCACCCCGCGGTTGCGGCCCGCGCGTCGATCTCCGCTCGAACCCCTAAATCTCCCCCAGGCAATGCCGCTATTCCGTGCGACAGGGCGTGGAAATACAGCATCGTACCGCCGACGAACAGCGGCTGGCGCCCGCGCCGCCAAATGTCTTCCATCGCGGCCGCGGCATCCGCGACGAAATCGCCGGCGGAATACGTCGCGGCCGGATCGCGAATGTCGATCAGGTGATGGGGCACGGCCCGTCGCGAGTCGAGACCCGGTTTCGCGGTGCCGATGTCCATGCCGCGGTAAACCAGCGCCGAATCCACGCTCACGATCTCGAGCGGAAACTCGCGCGCCAGGCGCACGGCAAGATCCGATTTTCCAGCGCCCGTCGGCCCCATCAAGAGTACCGCACCGCGGCGGCATGCGGACGCCCCCGCCATCAACGGCCGCGCATGAACAGCCGATCGAGATCGCCGAGCGACAACCGTACCCAGGTCGGGCGCCCATGATTGCACTGGTCGGCTCGGTCCGTGCGTTCCATTTCCCGCAGCAGGGCGTTCATTTCCGGCAGCGTCAAGCTGCGCTGTGCGCGCACCGCAGCATGGCAGGCCATCGTGCCGAGCAAGTGATTGATCGACTCTTCTACGCGCCGCGAATGGCCGGTTTCCACCAGATCCGACAACACGTCGCGCACCACGCTGGCCGGATCGCGCCCCGACAGCAAACTCGGCACGGCCCGCAATGCGAGCTGATCCGGCGCCAACCGCGTCACGGCGAATCCCAAGGCAGAGAATTCCGCCGCATGCTCCTCTGCAGCCTCGGCCTGCGCCGGCGTCACCTGCAAAACTTCAGGAACCAGCAGCTGTTGCTGTGCCGTCTGCCCCTGTAACAATTTCTTCATACCTTCGTACATCACGCGCTCGTGCGCCGCGTGCATGTCGACCAAAACCATCCCTTCCGCGGTTTGCGCCAAAATATAGACTCCATGGAGCTGCGCTATGGCGTAGCCCAGCGGGGCATCCACGGCGGAGGGTGGGGCACCGTTCGACAGGGCAGCCGCAGAGTCGTGTACTGCGGCGTCCGGGCCCTGAGGCGGCATGGTTTCCAAGAAGCTGCGATAAGCGTCGGTGCTCGGCCGCGGCTTCGACTCCGGCAACACGAAACGCGCCTGAGTCGGCGGCGCCACGTTGGTGTAAGTCGCACTGCCGGTGAGCCAATCGAGGGGCGCGCTGCCCGCCGACTCGGTCGTGGGCCGAGTATCCGCCAGTGCGCGCTCGACCGTGCGGAACAGGAAATCATGGATGCGGCGCGAGTCGCGAAAGCGCACTTCCAACTTTTGTGGGTGCGCGTTGACGTCCACCATGGTCGGATCCAACTCGAGGTACAGCAGATACGCCGGGAATCGACCGTTGAACAGCACGTCGTGGTACGCCAGTCGCGCCGCACCGGCCACCAACCTGTCGCGCACGAACCGGCCATTCAAGAACGCGAACTGAAGATCGGATTGCGTGCGAGAAAACGTCGGGAGCGCCAGCCAACCGTGCAAGCGCAGGCTCTCCGTCTCGTGGCGAAATTCAATCACATGCGAGGCAAAATCCTCGCCGCAGACCTTCGCCACGCGCGCCAACCGCTCGGCCGGCGAACCTGCGGGCGGCAATGTCCAAACCCTTTTGCCGTTGTGCGCCAGCGTGAATCCGACATCGAAGCGCGACAGGGCCAAACGTTCCAGCATGCGCACGGCATGCTGGAACTCGGTGGCTTCGGTGCGCAGAAACTTGCGCCGCGCCGGGACGTTGAAGAACAAATCGCGCACTTCCAGGCTGGTACCCTGAGGGTGAGAGGCAGGTTTGGGTGCGCTCAACTCCCCGTCGCGGGCCTCCACCGCCCAGGCGTGCTCCGCCTCGGCGCATCGCGAAATCAGCGATAAGCGCGACACCGAGGCAATGCTCGGCAGCGCCTCGCCTCTGAAACCCAACGTCGCAATGTTTTCCAGATCATCGAGCGACGCGATTTTGCTGGTCGCATGCCGCGCGAGGGCGATGCCGATTTCGCGCGGACTGATTCCGATGCCATCGTCGCGCACGCGGATCAAACCGCATCCGCCGCGCTCCAACTCCACGTCGATGCGCTTTGCCGCTGCGTCGAGGGAATTCTCGACCAGCTCCTTGACCACGGACGCCGGCCGTTCGATGACCTCGCCGGCAGCGATTTGATTGATGAGTTCGTCGGATAGGACTTGAATGGACAACGGGGCCACCTCGCGAATTGTCCATTTTCGCACAGCGCGCCCGAGGTGAAGTGAACAACGGCTGGCCGCCCGCGTTTCGGCGACCGCCGGCCGTCGCGTCTGGGCGAAGCCCTCGCTAGCCGCCCGAATCCGCCTGGGCGGTGGCTAGTACCGTGCGAGCCGGCCCAGCGCTTGCGGCCGGTCCGGTGCCTGCGGCCGCCCCGGCGAGTTCAGCAATCCGCGTACCCGCCGGCGGGTCGTCATAAAAAAAGGCGCGCAAGCCTTGATGGATGGCGGCGGCCAGCTTGGCCTGGTGCACCGCTCCGCGCAGACGCAGCTCCTCTTGCGGATTGGAAATGTAGGCCGTCTCGACCAGCATCGACGGCATGTCCGGCGACTTCAGCACGACGAAGCGCGCCTGCTGCACCTGCGGCTTGCGGATCTCACCGACTCGGTTGAGTTGATGCAGTACGTGCTCGGCCGCGGCTTGACTCGCGGTCAAAGATGCTGACTGGGACAGATCCAGCAGCACCGAGGCAAGCACATTACCCTTGTCTTCGAGCGACACGCCGCCGATCAAGTCCGATGCGTTTTCGCGCTCAGCCAGCCAACGCGATGCTTCATCGGTGGCTCCACGTTGCGACAAGATGTAGACGGACGAGCCGTCGACGCTGCGGTCGCGGATGGAATCGGCGTGAATCGACACGAACAAGTCAGCTTGGTGCGCGCGTGCACGACGCATACGGTCACGCAGCGGCACGAAGTAGTCGCCGTCGCGGGTCAGGACGGCTTTCATGCCAGGCTCGTCGTTGACGCGCAGCGCGACGGCGCGGGCAATGGCGAGAACCACGTCCTTTTCTTGAGTACCGTACTTACCGATGGCGCCGGGATCTTCTCCGCCGTGGCCGGCGTCGATCGCGATGATGAGATTCCGGGCATCCGGCCGCGCGTGTTCGACCTTGACGGGAGTTTCCGCCGCCGCGGCGCCGTTGAGCTCGATGACCAGGCGGTAGCCGGAGTGCTTATTGGGCTCCGCCAGATAACTCTTGGCACGAATCTGCCGCGACAGATCGAACACGATGCGTAGTTCGCCGGTCGGCCGTCTGCCGATGCGCACTTGCTTGACCGCTCCGGCGGCGACGGGCGATGCAAGGGCGCCGCGGGCCAATCGTGCGCCGGCGAGGTCGAGCACGACCCGATCCGGATTCTTCAGCATCGCCAAGCTATGCGGCACGCTGCCCGAGAGGTCGAGAACTACCCGTGTGCCGTCCGGTCCCGCCGTCAACTGCACGTCCCGCACTTCCACGGCGTGCACCCGAGATGCGAGCACGGAAGATGCAAGCACGGCCGCCAGGAGTGCCAGCATATTCAAGAAACGCAGTCGGATGGCCATGACTCGACAAGTTAACGCTTCCCTTAATTTTTTTTCAAGTTAAATTAGATACATAGGGAGTTAAGCTAGTGTCATGCAGCAAGAGCGTCAGCCACTGGCGTCCGTGCGCCGTGGGCGCATCGAG
>Ga0224558_1003602_pt1 | contig 12726 bp, 9 predicted proteins | sample 714S32024metaG_FD_180682 | JGI IMG/M metagenome (GOLD analysis project Ga0224558, IMG submission 180682) | Peat soil microbial communities from Stordalen Mire, Sweden - 717 S3 20-24 | ecosystem: Environmental > Terrestrial > Soil > Wetlands > Peat | place: Sweden: Norrbotten County, Stordalen... | reverse complement strand
CAAGCCTTGCTTTACGCGGTATTCGACTTTCTGGAGCGGCAAGGCGTGGTCTTCGGCATCGACGGAGCCACGGGGCCTATCGATCGTGCTGGTCAATTGCGTCTGCCGGAGCAGGGCCGGCCTTGGACGGCCTCACCGCGCTTTGCCGTGCGCGGACTTCTGCCCTGGCCCGACTTTCTCAATTGCATCAGCATCTATAACGATGAGGATTTCAAGGCATATTTCGCGAGCATGTTGCGCATGCGCTTCAATATGTTCGGAATGCATGTTTACACTGAGAACGCTCCCGGTCCGCAGGCCGAGTCTTACCTTTCGTTTGACTTTGCCGGCAGCGGTCACGGGGCGACGCTTGAAGATACAACCATGACGAGTTGGGGGTATCTTCCCCAACGGACTTCGACGTTCAAGATGGGCGGGGCGCGTTTCTTCGACACGGATACTTTCGGGGCCGACGCCACGCGGCTGGGCGCGGACACCTGGGACATTGCGCGGCGCACAACTGCGATGCTGAGCGCCGCGTTCAGCTTTGCCGGGGCGCTTGGAATCCGCACCGGCATTGGGTTTGAGCCGTATCGGAACCCGGCTGAGATCGTTCGCGCGCTGCCGCCTGAGGCCATTTCGCATCCCGGCGGCTTCATGGAGTCACGGACGGCCCGGGATCTTTTGGAGCGCAGGCTGGCCGACCTTCTGGAGCGCTATCCCATGGTCGATTATGTCTGGCTCTGGGAGGACGAAAACGCTAACTGGGAGGGCCGCGCCAGGAATGTGCCGCTCTCGATTACGCCCTTTGTTCAGGCCCGTGATTTTCTCAAACAGCATGCACCCGGCAAGCGGTTGGTGCTGGCAGGATGGGGCGGGGTAACTCGCCATTTCGAGTCCTTGCATCAGCGGCTGCCTGAAGACATTGTTTTCTCGGCATTGAGCGACTCGCTCGGCTGGGACCCGGTCAACGAGGCTTTCGGCAAGCTGGGCGGCCGTGAGCGTTGGCCGATTCCCTGGATCGAAGATGATCCTTCCATGTGGTTTCCGCAGTTTCGCGCCAGCCGCTTTCAGACGGACATGAAACGGGCGCAGGATTTCGGCTGCCAGGGAATGCTCGGCATTCATTGGCGCCACCGCATCATCGACCCCACGGCTACCTTTCTGGCCCGTGCCAGTTGGAACGGCGAGCTGACTGCGCCGGCTCACTACCACAGTTTCTGCGCGGCACAGGCCTCGGGAGAGCGCGCGGAAAAGCTGGCAACGCTCTTCTACGACTGCGATCACAATCAAGCGATCTCCTCGACGTTTCTTGGGAGCTATGACATGGCGGGGTACGCCAATCGCATTGAGCTCACCGGCGACTACTCCGAAGCCTTCGACTATGCGGCAACAGAACCCGATCCCGCGGTTCTATCAACCCAGCGCGCCACCGCCGAACGGTTTCGCCAACTGGCATCGGAGGCCGCGACGGCCCGGGAGCGGGATCGCGTCGGTTACTTCGCGGGCTTTGTCGGCTTCATGGTTCCCTACTGCGATGCTCTTGAGACAGCGCACCAGCTTGACGCGGTGTTGCGGCGGGCAGTGGAGATGAGAGCCGCGGGCAAGCAGGATGCAGGGCGCACTGAGGTGGTGCAACACGGCATTCCGCTGTGGCTTGCCATGGCACCGCAGGTGCGAGAGGCCATGATTCAGTTTCAGGGCGTGATTGCCACGCGCAACGATCAGGGTCAGCTTGCGTCCATGCAAAACAAGTTTGTCCGCATCGCTCTCGAGAGGCTCCGTCTTTCCATCAAGGAGTTTGTCGATGAGTTGCCGCCGGAAATGGACCATGCTTATGCGGCGGCCATTGCCCCCGAAGCCGGCGCCCGGCCCCGTCTCTTCATTCCCACTCGGCCGTCGCTTATGAGGCCGGGGGAATCTCTGCGCATCTTCATCGTCGCTCCTGCTCTGGAAGAAGGCGGCGCGGTGAAGTTGCATACGCGCCGCCAGGGCGCGCTACCATGGCAGACTTTCACCGCCGTTCACGCAGGCCGCGATGTATATGTCTCGCAACTTGGACCGTTTGATGCAGTGGATGGAACCATCGAGTATTACGCAACGGCAACCGGCAAGCCCCAGCCACTCTCTGACCCTCCGCAGGCGCCGGTGAACGTGTACACAATGAACCTGTTGGCATGACTTGAATTGTCAAAGGGCGTGAACGGTAGGAAACGCAACGCCGGCAGCCGTTTACGGCTGGCTCTTGAATCCAGTTTCAATCAGGTCGATGAGGCAGTGGATCAGAAACTGATGGGCCTCCTGAATGCATGCCGCGGCTTGTTGCACGTTGGCCTGATGAAACTGTTATAGATAAGGTTGCACCGCGACACACGTGCCACTCGATGTGGAAGGAGCGAAGGGACTGTCAGCGTGAGTTGGAATCAAACCTACTTCCTGTTCGGACATGGGCTGGGCTTCTCGGTCCTGCTGGCGGCGTTGCCCATCTTCACGCTGTTGTTTCTGCTCGGCGTCCTGCGCAAACCGGCATGGATCGCTGGACTTGCGGGCCTTGCCGTCACCATCGTCCTCGCCGTAGGGATCTATCGCATGCCTCCGGTTACCGCCATCAGCGCGGCCGCAAATGGAGCGGCGTTCGGCCTGTTTCCAATCTCGTGGATTGTGTTCTGGGCGATCGCACTGTTCCGGGTGACATTGGAGACCGGTCAATTCGAAATCATCAGGGATTCAATTGGGAGGCTGACCTCCGATTCTCGCCTGCAGGCGCTTTTGATCGCCTTCGCATTCGGCGCATTTCTTGAAGGAGCCGCTGGATTTGGAACTCCCGTCGCCATAGCGGCCACGATGCTGATCGGCCTCGGCTTTTCGCCCTTCAGCGCCTCCGCTATCTGCCTGCTGGCAAATACCGCGCCGGTCGCATTCGGCTCGATAGGAATTCCGATCTTCACCCTGGCGGGAACCACCGGCTTGCCTCTCGAGAAGCTGAGCGCGGCGATCGGTCTCATCCTCACTCCGATGTGTTTTTTTATTCCCGCCTACCTGATCGTCGCCATTGGAGGCTTTGATTCGCTCTCCGGCATCCTGCTGCCAACCCTGTTGGCCGGCTCGACCTTTGCCGTCGTACAGTTTCTAGTCTCCACTTATCTCGGCCCTCAACTTACGGATATTCTGGCCGCGCTCGCGGCCATGGCCGCTCTTGTTCTCTATATTCGGTTCCTGCATCCAACAAGCACCGGAAAGGAAGCGGTAGCGCCTGGAAATCGTTTTGCCCGCATGACTGCGACGGGCGAAATCGGCTCCGGCTCCGGACCGGAGCGCAGGGTTATCCCGGACCATGGGGTCGCTGCGGTTCTCCATGCGTGGATGCCCTATGGAATTCTCGTGATTTGTGTTCTGTTATGGGGATGGGCTCCTGTTCATGCTGCATTAAACAGATTCACTCTCCTCCTTCCATGGCCCTTTTTGCATGAAGTAGTGCAGCGCATGCCCCCCATAGTCTCTTCGCCTGCGCCGTATCCCGCGATATTCAACCTGAATTGGCTCTCTGCATCCGGCACGGCCTGCATGATCGCCACATTGCTATCTGCACTTTGCTTGAAGATGAAGCCCCGGGATTTTGCCCACTTACTGGCTGGAGTGATGCGTCAACTCCGTCTGCCTACGGTCACGGTCGCCTCCGTCCTGGCCATTGCGTTCCTGATGAACTACTGCGGTGCAACGGCGACGCTCGGACTTGCTTTTTCCGCCACCGGCGCCATGTTTCCCTTTTTCAGCGCTCTGCTGGGTTGGGTTGGAGTGTTTCTCACAGGGTCGGATACTTCCGCCAATGCCCTTTTCGGCAGCCTGCAGGTTGTGACGGCGAACCGGCTGGGATTCGATCCGGTCTTGATGGCTGCCGCAAACTCATCCGGCGGGGTGATGGGCAAGATGATCAGCCTGCAAACGATCGCCATCGCTGCGGCTGCTACCGGTCTGTCGCAACCGGACGAGGCGAAGCTTTTCCGGTTCACGTTGAAGCACAGCATCCTGCTGGCCAGCATCGTCGGCTGCGTGGCCCTGCTTCTCGCCTATGCATTTCATTTCAGATGGAAATAGAGGTGTTTATAAGCGCCGGAGCAAAAACAGACCACTGTCTCACTGGATTCCTTTCTCGATCGAATCACAATGGCGAGCGGCTTTTACTTCTACCCCAGCGACGAAGGCCTGTCGCCGGGGACCCGAAGGAAAAAGGCACTTGGCGGGCTTGCCTTCGAAGTACCTCTACTCTGGTTCCGCTGTAGGGTCTCAAGCTCGGCGCCAGTCTGCTCATCAGGGGCTACGGCCAGTCGTCCCATCGGTCCCCATGGCGCCGCTCACTCCAGCCGAAAGCGCCCTCGAAGTGCACGAACTCCTTCTCTTCCCCCGGCACAAGGTAAACGCTGAGTATGTCGAAGCGGACGGGCGGGCGAGTCTCCATGGGCAACTGGCGCACGTAATGGCGAGCCAGCCGGTGGAGGGTATTGCGCTTGTGCCCGTCGACGCGTACCTCGGCGGGGGCAATGTCATGGGCGGTGCGGGTCTTCACTTCGACGAAACACAGCACCGGCCCCTGCCAGGCGATCAGGTCGATATCGCCGCGCAAGTTACCCGAGGACCAGCGCCGCGCCACCACCCTGTAGCCCTTGCGCCGCAGATGGAAGAGGGCCGCGGTCTCGCCTTCGATGCCGGTGGCCAGGTGGGCGGCAAGGCCTGCTTCCTCGCCGCGCCGGCGCGCCACCCATTCCAGCCCGGCCAGTGAACGCTCCAGCAAATCGATCCGCTTCTGCTCCAACCATCCCATGGCAAACCATTCTCGTCCGGATGGGCGAAAGGCGCAAATCCTGCAAAGCGGGGCCGGCGGATTTGTCAAGTTCAGGCTGTCGCAACCTCGAGCGCGGCTGCGTGCTCGTGTTCCTTTTCGACCTGCGTCAGAGCCTCTTCGAGAATGTCGAGGGCGACTGTGGCTTCCTGCTCGCTGACGATGAGCGGGGGGCAAATGCGCAGTGAGGTTTCGCCGCAACCGAGAATCATCAGGCCGCGCTCGAAGGCCAGGGTTTCCACGCGGTTGCGCAGTGCGGTGGCGGGTTCGCGGGTAGTCTTGTCCTTCACCAGCTCGATGCCGATCATCAGGCCGCGCCCACGCACATCGCCTACCAGCGGATGGCTTTCCTTCCAGCCGCGCAGGCGCTCGAGGATAAACTCGCCTACGCGGGCGGCGTTGCCCATCGCCTCGCGCTCGATAATGTCCATGGTGGCCAGCGCCGCGGCGATGGAGACCGGGTTGCCGCCGAAGGTGGAGGCGTGGGAGCCGGGGACCCAGTCCATGATTTCGGCACGGCTCATGCAAACTCCAAGGGGCATGCCGCTGGCGATGCCCTTGGCCATGCAGACGATATCCGGCTCCACGCCGGAGTGTTCGATGGCCCACCACTTGCCGGTGCGGCCGGCGCCACACTGCACCTCGTCTACCACCAGAAGGATGCCGTGGCGGTTGCAGATAGCGCGCAGTTCGCGAAGGAAGTTGTCGGGCGCAACAACGTAGCCGCCTTCGCCCTGGATAGGCTCGATGAAGACGGCGGCCACCTCTTCGGGCGGGAGGATAGTCTTGAAGAGCTTTTCCTCGATGTAGCGCGCGCAGCCTAGGCTGAAGGCTTCCTCTTCCTGCGGGCCGCCCGTGCAGCCGCGATAGGCATAGGGAAACCGGATGTGGGTTACGCCCGGGACCATGGGCGAGAAGCGGCGCTTCTGCTGGGGTTTGGAGCCAGTGAGCGAGAGTGCGCCCATGGTGCGGCCATGGAAGGCGCCAAAGAACGAGATCACCTGTTGCCGGCCAGTGTGGTAGCGGGCCAGCTTGAGCGCGCACTCAATGGCTTCAGCGCCGGAGTTGCCGTAGAAGAACTTGTGCGGGCCAGGCATGGGAGCCACGGCGGAGAGCCGGTCAGCCAGATCGGTCAGAGGCTCGTTGTAGAAGTCCGTTCCGGAGATGTGGATCAGCTCGGCCGCTTGCTTCTGGATGGCTGCGACTACCTCGGGGTGGCAGTGGCCGGTGGAAACCACGGCAATGCCTGCTGCGAAGTCGAGAAACTCGTTGCCGTCGACGTCTTCCACACGGATGCCGCGACCGCGCCGGGCCACCAGCGGATAAGAGCGGGTATAACTGGGCGAGATGAGCCGGCTGTCGGCTTCGACGGCTGCCTGGGCCTTGGGTCCTGGCAGGGGCGGGTGGAGTTTAGGCCCGTATTGCGCGTATAGCTCTTGCTTGGTCATGTTCTTGTCTCCTCGGCAGATTCGATGGCGTGGCCGTGAATGCACGGATATTGGTATGCGGCCCGGCCACGGACCCCAGCATGTGGGATCATCCAGTTCTGCTCGCCCGCAAGGGGCGAGAAGAGGCAGGCGGGTCCGGCGCGGCGGACGGCGGACCGGTATTAATCGCTGGCGAAGAGGCTAGGTCGAGTGCGGGTGGGCAGCACGCGAAGGTGCTTCCGCGGGCAGATGCTGCGTGCGCGCGACCGCGACCAGCGCCTGTTGGCCGGTGCAAGCAGTCCGTTCGTGGCGTGCCTGTGCATGGGAAACCCGCTGGGCTGAGCATAGCACGCACTGCCAGTGCTTTTCCATGACGGACGATCGTCCAGAACCGTCGAAGGTCTCGAGAGCAGGCTCGGCAAGCGCCTTGCGGGGAGCATTGCGGCTGAAAGGACGGGCAAGGGATTCACTCATTCGCCGCAAGAACTGGGAGGCGGCTGAATCCACACAGGCTAGGATGGAATCATCTCCATGGTGGACTCAACAGCGCAGACAGCCCAACCGGAACAGAGAGCGGCCACAACGGCCTCAATCGTATTGGCGTTTGCCAGCGTCTACTTTTTCTGGGGCTCGACCTATACGGCCATTCGCATTGGCGCAGCCGATATGCCGGCGCTGCTGCTGGCGGGGACGCGATTTCTGATTGCCGGTGCGATTCTGCTTGCCTGGTGCCGCTGGCGCCGGCTGCGCCTCGCCTGGCCTCCGAAGACCATGGCGCTGCTAGGGCTTATCGGGTTGCTGTTGCTGGGCGGTGGCAACGTGGGCCTGGTGTATGCCGAGGAAACGGTCCCCAGCGGCCTGGCTTCGCTTGTGCTGGCGGTGATTCCGCTGTATGTGGCATTGATCGAGATGATGCTGCCGGGCGGCGAACCCCTGCCGATAAGGGGCTGGCTGGGCATGGCGCTGGGCTTTGCCGGGCTTGCCGCGCTGGTTTGGCCCTCGCTGCGAAGTGGGTTGGCCGGGGACCGCACGCGCCTGCTGGCCCTGGGAGTGCTGCTGGCCGGCGCGTTTTCCTGGACCATGGGCAGCATCTTATCCCGGCGCGCGCGGTTGCCGGTAAACAGTTTTGTGGCTGCCGCCTGGCAGATGCTGGCAGCGGGCGTCTTCAGTACTGCGCTGGGCACAGTGCTGGGCCAGTGGCCGCAATTCCATCCGACTGCCAGCGCGATCGGGTCGCTGGCGTATCTGATCACCGGAGGCTCCCTGCTGGGCTACACCGCGTTCATCTACCTCATCGAGCACGTGCCGGTGACCAAGGTATTCTCGTATGCCTATGTGAACCCGGTGGTTGCAGTGCTCTTGGGAATCTTGCTGCTCCACGAGCGGCCGGAAGCGGCGGAGTTTGCCGGTATGGCTGGAATCGTGGTGGCCGTGTTTATGCTGACCACGGCGCAGGTGAAGGCAAAGGGCAAGCCGCGGCCTGTCGAAGAACGCGAACAAATGCCGCCGGATTAAAACGGCCAACAAAAGTTCCAGGTTCAAGCCATCTCCGTCAAGCTTCGTTCCCTCACGGAGTCGTCGTGGAAGCATCCAAAAATGCGTCCAAAAAACACGCTTTTTGCCCTGAAAAAGCGGGGTTTTGGCATAGAATGACAGCCTTCAGCCATACATTCCGCTCCCATTTGATCCCCTGCAGGGCTACCTTCACGAACCTTGGAAAGCCGGCAGCGAGTTTGTCGGCCTATAGGCCCACACCGGCGGCATGAAACGTGGCCTTTGAGGCATACGTTCACCATCAGGACGGGGTCTTGGGGCAGGTCATTTTCAACGCCCTACTTGAGAAACAGAACTGAAGCCGCAGAGGCGATCCCAAGCAGGGAGAAGACGATGCCGAGATACCAGTAGATGCGGGTGCGGGTGAGGAGAGTAACCGAAGTGATAACCAGGCCGATCTCCAGCAGGGCCTCGCCGAGATCGAAGCGGTTGGCGCGGGCCTCGGCCTGCTCGACCTTGGCTTCAAATACCTCGGCCTTTTCCTTGTCGTCTTTCAGCTCATCGGTCCACTTGGCTTGGTGGTCGGCATAGGACTTGGCGATCTTTTTGGCGGCGTCCTTGTCGGCGATGGTCACCACGCCGAGCAGATCGGAGGTCAGGGCGGTGTCGTTGGAGCGAATCTTGTGGGCCTGGTATTCGTTCCACTGGTCGCTGGCCTTGGCCTGGTCGAGGATGGCCTCGGTGTGGGTGCGATGACCGAGCACCGTGACAACCGCCACCAGCACGGCCAGCACAGCCATGGTAAAGGCGACCGGGCGCAATGTGGATTCGTGCTCGGCGTGCTCGGCTTGTTCCTGCAACTCCTGGGCTTCATTGGGTTCCATGGGGACGATCTCCTGATTGGTTGGGGTGTGGGGAATGGGCTATTTCCGCTTCCAGCGGACGCCGTCTTTGGAATCTTCTATCACGATGCCCTTCTCCGCTAACTCGTTGCGAATCTGGTCGGCGCGGGCGAAGTTGCGCTGCTTCTTGGCCTGGGTGCGCTGGGCTACCAGGGCATCGATGGCTTCATCGGTAAGCGATTGGCGGGCAAGCAGTTCGGGGGCCACGTCGGCAAGGCGGCCGGACTGCGCGGCCCATTCGAGGGCGCGGCGCGTGGGCTCGGCGTCATGGTCCTCGATCACGTCGAAGACCGCGTCAAAACCGGCCAGAACGGCGAGAATCGCGTCGCGGTCCGCGGCAAAAAGCTGTCCCTGGTCGATGGACGTGTTGGCGGCGCGGAGGAGGTCGAAGATGGGGGCGCGGGCTTCGGCGGTGTTCAGATCGTTGGCGAGCGCGGCCAGGTAGTCTGCTTGCGCTGTTTCAGCGGCGGACTGGAGCGCGGGGCTTGCGCCGGGAGGAAAATTGCCCTGGGTGAGGCGCTGGTGGAAGGTCCGCAGCCGCTCGATGGCGTTGGTGGCTTCAATGAGGCCGTCGAAAGTGAAGTTGAGCTGATGGCGGTAGGGGACCGAAATCAGCGCCATACGAATGGCCGAGGCTTTGTAGCCCTTGATGAGCAGGTCGCGGAGGGTAAAGAAGTTGCCCTCGCTCTTGGACATTTTGCGCCCGTCGACGAGCAGGAAGCGGACGTGCATCCAGTGGCGGGCAAAGGGCTTATGGGTAACGCTCTCGCTCTGGGCAATCTCGTTTTCGTGGTGCGGGAACATCAGGTCCTCGCCACCGGCGTGAAGGTCGAAGCTGTCGCCGAGGTACTCCATGGCCATGGCGGAGCACTCGATGTGCCAGCCGGGGCGGCCGCGGCCGATGGCGGTATCCCAGGAGGTTTCGCCGGGTTTGGCGGCTTTCCAGAGGGCAAAGTCGCGGGCGGAGTCTTTCTCGTACTCGTCCAGATCGACGCGGGCGCCGTCTTCCATGCCGCTCAAGTCCTTTTTGCTCAGCTTTCCGTAGTCGGGGAAGGCGGCGAGGCGGAAGTACCAGGAGCCGTCTTCGGTCCGATAGGCGGCGCCGGCGGCGGCGAGGCGCTGGATCAGTTCGACCATGCGGGGAATGTGCTCGGTGGCGCAGGCGATGATCTCGGGGCGCTCCACGCGGAGGGCTTCAAGATCCTCAAAAAAAGCCTCTTCGAAGCGGGCCGTGTACTCGTGGATGGAGATGCCGAGGGCGGCGGCGTTGTGGATGATGCGGTCGTCGACGTCGGTGATGTTCATGACGTGGCGGACGGGGGTTCCGGTGAGCTTGAGAAAACGGCGGAGGACGTCTATCTGCAAGAAGGTACGGAAGTTGCCGATGTGGCCGTAGTCGTAGACAGTGGGGCCGCAGGCGTACATGCGCAGGGCCTTGCCGTCCATGGGGACGAGATCGTCGAGTTGTCCGGTAAGGGTGTTGAAGAGGCGGAGGGTCATCGGTCCTTGGTCGAGCTGCCTGCTCATCAATGCTGGTGAAAACCGGCGTTTTTTGGGCCCTTTCGATTGTAGCAAGACAGGGATCAGGAATCAGGGATCAGGCGCCTGGAAGACGAAGCTGGTGATCTATGCGCAGGAGATTTTGCGGGAGTTGACAGAGGAAGAGGCCACGAATCCGGAGGCGAAGCGATCAGACGGTCTGGCTACCGCAGGATGCGCCAAACCTGCCAGATGGCGTAGAGGAAGAATGCCGCTGCTGCTTCCAGGCCAATTGCCATCATGGCGGCTTTCGCGCCCTTGAGGCCTTCCGCAGTCGATATATACAGGCCGTCCGCTTCCCTGGTGAAAGCAGAGTCTTCGCACAGGGAAGACGCCAATTCGGGCAGGGAACAAGCATCAGTGGTTATAGAGGCTCTAAATTCTTCAACTTCGGCCTGTTTGAGAACTTGGGTAGCCACTTTGATTCCCCCCTTCTGAGAGTTTTATCGGCAGAACAATGAGCCTGTTCCAGCTTTTCCCGCCAAACTCTCCGCACGGCGGGTCAAACCCCCGACTGGAGTTGCACTTTCCCATGGGATACGACGGGGCAATCAGGGGACCAAACGTGAATCCTCATTCAACTCTTTGGGAGCAAGCGCCTTGACCAAAAAACGAACCCTTGCCCCGCCACTCCCGATGATGCATTTATTACCCGACCGGGCAAGGATTGGATGTTCTAAGTTGAACAGGATGTAGAAAAATGTTCCGGGGAAATGGCCGTCGCCCCTTGGGATGGGCATGGTGGGTGACGGGAATCAGGGGCCGTCGCTGGGGAGGGGTAGAGCGGTTCTCCGGTTTTCCCGGCATTCCAAGCGGCATGCAATGTGAGCTTTTCTTAATGAAAAAACACTTAGCGGATTGGATTCTCCCTGGCGGCAATTGGAGACCTGCGCTCAGGATGACATACGTGGAGGGCGCGGCGGGCGATGTGCCGGAATGGCGAAAGACTATAAAGGGCTGTAAATATGGGTATCCCACCCTAGCCGCAAAAATCCGCCGCGGCGGACGGCGAGGATGGGGCACCCGGCACCCGGCGGTGAAGCAAGGGGGAGGCGTGGCCTTGCGGGGCGGGCTGGGGCTTTCGATAATCAAGGGTGGGCGTACGCTCAAGGGGTAAATGCGGGGCGAAGCGGCGGGGGAGGATGGAGATGGAGGACGACAGGGCTTATCCAGTCGAGACCCATCCGGACCAGAGCCATCCGGACCAAACACATCCAGTCCAAAGCCATCCGGAGCTGACACATCCGGCCGGGGAGCAGGGAGGACGGGCCGGGCGGCTTGAGGCCTGTCGAAGGGCTTATGCCGATCAGATCGCGGAGCAGGCGGGCATTGATCCAGGGAGCGAGATTGCGGCGGCCCTGGCGGCGATTCCACGGGAGCGGTTCGTGGGACCGCCGCCGTGGAACCTTCGCCCGCCCAGCGGCTACCTTCAAACCGCCGCAAACGATCCGGTGGTGCTGTACCAGGACGTAGTCGTCCCGCTGGGCAGAGGCTGGGGGCTGAACAACGGGCAGCCGAGCCTGCACGCCATGTGCCTGGCCGCGCTGGCTCCGCAGAAGGGCGAACACGCGCTCCACGTGGGCGCCGGCACAGGCTACTACACGACCATCCTGGCCATGCTGGTGGGGGAGACGGGGCGGGTGGACGCCTATGAGATCGAGCCGGAGCTGGCGGAGCGGGCGCGGGCGAACCTGAAGGAGTTTGCGCAGGCGGCGGTGCACTGCCGGAGTGGCGCGGAGGGGCCGCTGCCGGATTGCGACGTGCTGTATGTAAGCGCCGCCGCGGCCGAGCCCCTGGCGGTGTGGCTGGATGCGTTGCGGCCGGAGGGGCGGCTGCTGTTTCCGCTGGCAGCGGAAGGGGGTTCCGGCGAGATGCTGCTGGTGACCAGGAAGACAGACGGGACGTATGCGGCGAGGTTACTGATTTCAGTGCAGTTTGTCCGCTGCGCCGGGGCCCAGGACGAGCAGGCGGGGCGGGCGCTCAACGCGGCGTTTTGGAGGGGAGGCGGGAGCAAGGTGAGGTGGTTGCACCGCAATGACCAGCCGGACGAGAGCTGCTGGTGCGCGGGGCGGGGGTGGTGGCTGGGGACGGAATCAGGGGCCGGGGACCAGGGATCGGGAAGGCGATGAAGGCGGGGGATGGCGGGCTGCTGGGTGGGGCGCCGGCGGAGGTGACGGAGGCGCGGAGCTTCGGATTGTAGAGCCTGCGAATCATCGTCCGAGGGCGAGGGAGGGATCGGCGGAGAGATCGGGCGGGGCGAAGTCGCGGGCTTCAAGGCGGGGCCAGGCGGCGGCGCCGATCATGGCGGCGTTGTCGGTGGATAGGGCCAGGGTGGGGAACGAGACGCGGAGGTTGCGGCGGGCGGCTTCCAAGGTGAAGCGGGCGCGGAGTTCGCGGTTGGCGGCGACTCCGCCGGTGATGAGGATGCGTCGGACGGCGAGGGATTCGGCGGCGGCGAAGGTCTTCTTCATGAGGTCGCCGACGACGGCGTGCTGGAAGCTGGCGATCAGATCGAGGGTCTGCCGGTCGCAACAGGAGAGCGCGGCTT
>Ga0224558_1003601_pt1 | contig 12727 bp, 10 predicted proteins | sample 714S32024metaG_FD_180682 | JGI IMG/M metagenome (GOLD analysis project Ga0224558, IMG submission 180682) | Peat soil microbial communities from Stordalen Mire, Sweden - 717 S3 20-24 | ecosystem: Environmental > Terrestrial > Soil > Wetlands > Peat | place: Sweden: Norrbotten County, Stordalen... | reverse complement strand
GATCAAGGCAGCGAAGGCGCCGACCAAGGCCGCCGAGCCGGGAATGCGGTTGAAGGGGACGAAGTAGGCGCAGGCGATGCCGGCGAGGATCCCGAGCAGAGTGCAAGCGCGCGGCCACGCGCGCGGTTGTTTCTCGTTTTTGTGTCGTTCAATGACGAAGTTGGCGAGCAGAAGCGCCGAGAGAATGGCGGCGATCACGATGCCGTTGACTTGCCAGGTGGTCCCAAAATACAAAGCCAGCCGGCTGACGACTTGCGTTTCCAGAAGAAGGAATCCGGCGCCCATGCTGAAGAAGAAGAGGGAAGGAACGCGGCTGCGGGCTTCGGGAATCTGAAAATAAAGGACGGCCGCGAGCAAAATGACGAGCGCGCTGAGCAGGTAGAAGATGCTGGGGATCCAATGCCCCTGGTGGTAGAGATAGGGCCAATCGTCGGTGGTGACCGCGACTTCGGGCAAGGCGAGAAACGCCGGACGCCGGGCGGCGACAAACTCACGCAAGCGCGGGTCGGCGGCCAGGCTTGCTTCCACCTGTCCTGAGGGCGAAATGGCAAAGCAGCTGGCAGCCGCGGTGTAACTGGAAGGCGCGAGGAAAACCACGGGAGGTTTCCCGAAGGTGCGGGTCAGCATTTCGGCCAGGCGTCGTCCCACAAAGGGATGATTGATCTGGAACTTGAGGAACAGAACTCCGCCGGGCGCGAGCAGCGCGCGCGCTTCGCGGAAGGACTCTTCGGTGTAGACGAAGTTGTCGAGGCGCATGTTGGAATAGTCGGAGAGCTGCGTGTGGGAATCGAGCAATCCGAAAAGGATGAGGTCGTAACGGGCAGTGGTGCGCTTCATGAAGGCGCGGGCGTCGGTGAGGTGAGCGGAGACCCGCGGATCGTCGTAGGGATGCTCGGGGTGGCGGCGGCCGAGAGCGAGGATTTTGGGGTCGATTTCCACGGCATCGACGGCGCGAGCCTGATGGCGCAGAGCCGCGGCCACGTCATTGCCGGTGCCCGAACCGACAATCAGGACGCTCGGGTTCGGGGAGGTGAAACGGAAGGGGAGATTGTAGGGATTCTCGTCCGGCGCCTCGGTCAACAAATGGGGGTGACGAAGCAGAAAGTCGGGAGAGAGATTCACCGTTATCTGGTAGCCGGTGTGGTTGACGCGAATCTGGGTGTCGCGAAGTTCGCCATCGGGAAAATATTCATCCTCGACTTCGATCTGCTGGTAGGGAGTCCAAAGGTTGAAGTGGCGCGGAGTGGAAGCATCGAAGAGCAGGAACGCCACGGGCAAGACGGCAGCGGCGAGCCGGATGGCATCGCTGCGGTTGGATTCGAGCAGCGCCATGCCCGCCAGAACGATGCTGAACCAGACGGCGGGGGGCAGAGCCAACCAGGACACGGCAAAGAACGCAAGGATGCCGGCCAGACTACCGGCCAGATTCCAGGAGTAGCCATAAAGCGTACGCGGGGCCAGTTCGATCTGGCGGCTTACGGTTTGTCCGATGGGGATGAAAATGCAAGTGATAAGTAAGAGCAGGATGGCGGTGACCGCCACGGCCAGCAGAAAGCCCGTGGTGTCATGTACGGCGCGGGTGGCCCAGATCTCGACGTCCTGCGCGGCGCCGAGGTATTGCGACAGGCTCTCCATGATCTGCGGGCCGCGCCAGGGCAGACGAACTATGACGATCAATCCGATGAGAGCGGTGGCTGCGGTCTGCCAGCGCGGGCGTTGGCGAGCCAGAGCGCAGCCCAATCCGAAGCCGAGAAAACAGAGCAGCAGCGCCAGGTTTTTCACATAAGCAAAAACGCGGATTTCGGTGGCGACCCAACGGATGAGAGCGAGTTCCGCGAAGAGCGTGAGCGCGCTCGCCAGAAACAGGGTGGAGAGATTCCAGCGGTCGGGCAGGTCGGAGGCACGGGCGCGCGGTTTGATCAGACGGTAGCCGACGAGGAGCGCGGCCGCCAGAATGAAGCCCAGGATGCGCAGGGACATGGGGAGTCCGTTGAGAGAAGAGCGGAACAGAATAACACGCGGCACATCCACACTGAGCGTAGCGAAGGACCTGGTAGTGGTGCAGTTTGAATTTCCGCAGGGTAGCAATCGGCTCCGGCCTGTGGGAGACTAAGGACATGAAAAGACCAGAATTGACCGACGTGGGGTGGCTTGGACCAAAGTACGAAATGGATAGCGCCAGTCATCGCTTCGGCAAGTGCTCTGAGTGCCATGAGATCATCTGCGTCGAAAAGGCCGTGACGGATACACAGAACACGCAACCAGCAACCCATGAAATGCTCAATAAAGCGTTCCGCACACACGTTAAGCTGAAACACTCCGAGGATTTCAGCCAAGCCGATGCCCGGATCGTGAGAGAAGCCACGAAGGACTAGTCCCCATTAAATAGATTAAGCTGCTCACCGAATAGCGTTTGGAAATGGCGCGCGTATTCGTCTTTTCCAATTTCGAGTCCCTAATTGACAGAGTTTGCGCTGGGCATTAGCTTGAATCAGTCTGTCTGCGCAATCCGCTAAAGCTTGCGTCAGAAGGATGGCATATTCCCTAAATTATCCTGAGTGGACGTTAGTGTTGTCTTGCCTTCAAACCACACCAATCAGAGGAGGACCAACCATGACATCGAGATCGCTTGTAAGGACTATTGTCGCCCTGATGTTCGTGCCGTGCGCTTTAGCTGGCGCCTTTGCCCAGATGCCCAATCCCTACGGCTTCAGCATCAGCTTGGAGAATGCCAGGAAAGCGGCCATGCCGGCGCGCGCGGAAGCAACCAAGAACAACTGGACCATGGCGGTGGCGGTCGTCGACCCCGCAGGTAATCTGGTTTATTACGAGAAGATGGACAATACCCAACTCGGAAGCGCCAACGTTGCGATTGACAAGGCCCGCTCCGCTGCCCTGTTCAAGCGGCCGACGAAGGCGTTCCAGGATGCACTGGCAGCCGGTGGGGACGGCCTGCGCATTCTCCGGTTGCAAGGCGCAACGCCGGTCGAGGGCGGCATTCCGCTCGTCAGCGACGGCAAGATTGTGGGGGCGATTGGCGTTTCGGGCGGCACCAGCGCGCAGGACGGCCAGTGTGCCAAGGCGGGAGCTGATGCGTTCAAGTAGACATTAGCAGGTTAGCTGGTCGCGGGTTAGTTTCAGGCCGGCCAGGCTGCCGAGGATGGTCACGGCGATGTGCTCGGTGCGGAAAAATTCTGCGGCGGTTTGTTGCAGGTCGTCGATGGTGACGGCTTCGATGCGTTCGATGAGTTCGTCGAGTCCGTAGAAGTGGTCGTAGTACATGTCCTGGCGGGCGAGGTTCGACATGCGCGCGGTCGAGGATTCGAGCGAGAGCATGAGGCTGCCTTTGAGCTGGTCCTGGGAGCGGCGCAGTTCTTCTTCGGGCACAGGTGTCGTTTTCAGGTTGCGGAATTCCGCGACCACGCACTCGACAACTTTGATCGCCGATTCGCGCGAGGTGCCCGCGTATACGCACATGGAGCCAGTATCGCGATAGGGATTGAGGTCGCTGTAAATGGAGTAGGCGAGTCCCTGGCGCTCGCGGATGTTCTGGAACAGGCGCGAGCTCATGCCGCCTCCGAGCAGCGTATTCAGGATGTAGGAAGCATAGCGGCGTTCGTGGGCCATGGGATGCGAGGGGACGCCGATGCAGATCTGGACTTGCTCGAGCGATTTCTTGTTGCGCAGGTTGATGCGGGAAAAAGTCTTGGGCTGGGGCGAGTGCAAGCCGTTTTTCGCGGGCTTCACGTGTTCGAAATGTTTCGCGACGAGATCGACAAAGTGCTTATGATCGAGGTTCCCGGCAGCGCTGACGATGAGATTGCCGGGAGCGAAGTGGTGCCCATAGAAGCGGGAGACCACGGGACGCTCGAATTTTCTTACGGTTTCGCGCGTGCCCAGGATCGGCAAGCCGAGGGCGTGGTTCTTCCAGAAACTTTGGGTGAAGATTTCGTGGACGAGGTAGTCGGGATTGTCCTGATCCATTTTTATTTCTTCGAGGATGACCCCGCGTTCCTTCGCAATATCGCCGGCATCGAAGACGGGATGAAGCACGAGATCGGTGAGGACATCGAGGGCGAGCGGAAGATGCTCATCGAGGACTTTGATGTTGAAGCAGATGCATTCCTTCGCCGTGAAAGCATCCATATTGCCGCCGATCGAATCGACCTGGCGGGCGATGGCTTCGGCGGAGCGAGTCTCCGTGCCCTTGAATACCATGTGCTCAATGAAGTGGGAGATGCCATTCCATTCTGAATCTTCGTCGCGCGAGCCGGACTTCAGCCAGATGCCGATCGCGACCGAGCGGATGTGGGGCATCTGCTCGGTGATGACGGTCAGGCCGTTCGGCAGGATCTGACGACGAATGCTGCGCGTTTCTTTTACCATTATTTCTTACTGTTTCCTTAACGATGAATTCCCAGTTATGAACTTCAGATCATCCACGTATGAATTCCGGGGCGGGTTGCTGTTACTATTCTCCCACAATCTGAGGCGAGGCGAAGGAGGTTGAAGTTTGGCCTTGCTTTTGTTTAACTTACGGTGATCCCTCGGCAGAATCATTTCGCTATTACACGCAGTATTACGAAATGGGCAACGCATCCGCGTTCTCACTTTTTGATAGGCCGACTTTCGTTATACTTTGCATACTCTGCCTGGGTGAAGAGGCGCGAACGAAGAGGCGCGAACCCGGGCGATTCTACGAGTGACCGCAAATGGCCGAAACGAAGCTCCGCGTCCACTTTGGCGACTATCTGGGCAAAGCCGAAGTGGTTATCTATTTCGTTCTTGCCGTGTTGCTTTTTGTAACGGCGCTGGCGACGATTGCCAACGCCGGCAAAATGCTCTGGGAGGGCCTCGTTCACTGGACGATTGCCGCCGAGACACTGGTGGTGTTGGACCAGTTGTTGGTTGTGCTGATGCTGGTGGAGATTCTGCATACGGTGCGCATCTCCATCCACTCGCATTTTCTGGTTACCGAACCATTCCTTGTCGTGGGCCTGATTGCCTCGATTCGGCGCGTCCTGGTGATCACCTTGGAAGCGGCCACCCTCACAAAAGGTGGAGCGTGGTCGGCCGAGGGTGCGAGCATATTTCGAGCGAGCATGACCGAACTTGGCTTGTTGGGACTACTCATCCTCATTTTGGTATTTTCCATTACGCTTTTGCGCCGATTCGCTCCCGCCCCGAAAGACATGGAAAATTAAGAACCCGCCAGGTTAGCCTTCTCTGATGGAAAGTTGAGTGGGCGGAGTCGCTGCAACTTGATTCCTGTATTTCACCGATTACACTCAGAGACGGGCAAGAGCCTGCCCTGTGCTTGCCGAAGGGGTGCCCGTCGCTACCACCAGCGCCATATGCAAAGCCAGCCATCCAATTCGCTCTTAGGACTTAACTTGCAGGAACTCACGAATCTTGCGCTTGAGTCGGGGCAGCCCGCCTACCGGGGCCAGCAATTATTCGATGCGGTATACCGGCAAAGAATCGAGCGGCTGGACCAGGTGTCGACGCTGCCCCTCGAATATCGCGCTCGTCTGGCGGAACAAGGCTGGGGAGTCGGGCTTCCGGCGATTTCGCGCAAGTTTGTTTCGAGCGATGGCACCGTGCGGTATCTGGTGGACTTGGCCGACGGCGAGACGGTGGAGACGGTCTGGATGCCGGAGGGAGATGGCGGAGAGATCGGCGACGGAAGCGAAGCGGGCGACGAGATTGAGGGTGGAACGGCTTTGGTGGGATGGCGTCGGGCTACGATTTGCGTATCGAGCCAGGTGGGATGCGCGGTGAATTGCAAGTTCTGTTTCACCGCGTTGCTTGGGGTCAGGCGGAATCTGGAGGCGGGAGAGATCGTGGGGCAGATTGCGGCGGTGCTCCGGGAGCAGGGAATTGAGCCCCCGCTGCAGCGCGTCAACATAGTGTTCATGGGCATGGGCGAACCCTTCTTGAACTATGACAACTTCATGAAGTCGGTGCAGTTGCTGGCGGAGGGCGTGGGAATTCCGGAGTCGCGGATGACGGTGTCGACGGCGGGGATCGTGCCGCGGATTCGTGATTTCGGGCAGGAGGCGGTGCGTCCGAAGCTGGCGATTTCGTTGAACGGGTCGAATGACGAGTTGCGCGGCGAAGTGATGCCGCTGAACCGGAAATGGAACCTGGGGGAGCTGATGCAAGCGGCGCGGGAATTTCCGCTGCGGACGCGGGAGCGGCTCACGTTTGAGTATGTACTGCTGGCGGGCGTGAATGATGCTCCGGAGCAGGCGCGCGAGGTGGTGGAACTGGTGCGGGGCATAAGGGCAAAAATTAATTTGATTGCGCTGAATCCGGGGAAGGAATTGCCGTACCGCACGCCGGAGCCAGAGCGGGTGCTTGCCTTCCAGCGGATTCTGGTGGCAGCGGGAATTCCGACATTCGTGCGGCGGCCGCGAGGGCGGGATATTTTTGCAGCGTGCGGTCAGTTGAAGAGGGAAGGTTCCAAGGTTTCGGAGGTTTCGAGGTTGCAAGGTTAACCCCGCAACGACGCCGGCCTTTTCATTGAGACTCTGAATCCTTGAAAACCTGAAACCTTCTTGCGCTGCACTCCGGAGTTGGCGCGCACCGTGATCGTGGTCCTCATCTTCAGCCGATCGGAATAGGTAAGCAATTTCTCCACGCTCACTTTGGCTATCTTTCCTCGGGTCAGGTTGCTGACGGAAGGTTGATATTCGTCGAGGATCTCAACCAGTTGGCTCTGCGTGTAGCCCCGCTTCTCGATTTCCCGGAGAATAGCATCGAGCAGCGTCGCCTTGACCTTCAGCGCAGACGCTTCGGAAGGCGACAATCCAAGATCGTCGAACACGTCTCCCTTGGTGATGTGGCTTGGCCTATTTTCGGACTTCACCTGTTCTTCTCCCTTTGAATACGCTCTAGAACCCTCTTCAGCCTGGCTCTCGCGGTCGCAACATCGCGCTTGCCCGTCTTTCGGCTTTCCTTTTCGAAGCAGTGCAGCACGTGAATCACGCTGCCAATCTTGGGCCTCCTTCACGGTCATCTTAATTATACAATATTTACTATGAAATGCAAAAAAGGAGGTTAGAGTTTCAAAGAGAAGGCGTGCGTGGTTGAGGGTGAACCTTGAAACTTTGAAACTATGAAACCTTGAAGTTTACGAACTGCTGCGGGCCGCGGCGCGCGTCGCTCCGCCAAACGAGGAGCGGCTTGCAGAGTTTGCCTCCACCCGCAGTTCCATTCGGAAAGCGGAGTTGCCGGGAGTCGAAGGCTGCAAGAGTCGGCCGCCATGTTCTTCGAGGATGCGGCAGCAGGCGCTCAGCGAAAGGCTGGAAGGCTTGTTCCCACCTTGGGAGTTGACCACCGATGGGAACGAGAGTGGCTGCGAAGAGGGATCGTAAGAGGAGAAGTCAACCAGGACGAAGTTACCCTGGCTGTGCGTGCGAACGAACAGGGTGGAGTTTATTTCGCGATGGAGATGGGCGCTAATCTGTCCGGCAAGGTGAATGCAGACATGGAGAATCTGGTTGGAGTCGGCGACCACGGGCGGAAGGGAAGGAGCGAGTTCGAGGCGGATGGAATTGGCCTCCGCTTCCAGTTGGGGAGCAAGCAGGCGGACGGCGGTTTGCAGCACGGAGTTGATGTCGAGGGTGGCAAGCTTGACCGGAGCCTGACGGGCAAAAGTGAGCAGGCTGGCCACCAGCGTGGTGGTGCGGCGGACCTGCTCGCCGATTTGCGCGGCTTGGAATTTTTCCTGGGGTGGCAAGGTGGACGCGCTGAGCAGATCGGAGTATCCCAGCATGGCGGTGAGCGGGTTGTTGATCTCGTGGGCGGCTCCGCCTACCAACTGGCCGAGGGAGGCTAGCTTCTCGGATTGAATGAGCTTCTCCTGCAAATCCTTGAGGTCGTCGAAAGAGCGGCGGGATCTTTCAAGAAACAGAGAGAGCTCGGCTCGGAGCAGGCGTTGCCTCCAGAAAACCACGATGCCCATCAGGACCATGGTGAAAAGACTCACGGTAATGCGGAAGGCCTTCACCGCAGGCGGAATGGTCGGGTCCAGTTCGGTCTGCACGACGGCCCAGAGGATGCTGAACAAAGCGAGCATGCTCAGGCGAGTGATCCAGACGCCGAACAAAGGCCGCGACGGCTTGGAGTCGGACAGATCGAGGCGGCGGGCGAACAAGGGAGCTGCCGCCATCCAGGCGATGGAAAGGGTGAGCGGGATGTCGAAGATGCTGCCGCTGTAGTAGAGCTTGTGACCGATGGCCCAGTTGGCGACATAGGAACTGGAGGCATAGAGTGCGCTGGCGCCGAGCAACTGTCCGTAAAGCTGCCGCCAGCCCTTCTGCGCGGTGTAGGCGAGGATGGCAAGCGCGCCCAGGAGCACGAGTTTTTCGGTCAGATACGCGAAGTTGAAATTGGCGCTGTAGGCCGCTTCATCGACCTGTACCGTTTGCCAGGGGATGACGGTGTATACATAGATGAAGACCCACCAGATGAGCAGGAGGGCAAAGTCGAGCATGCGGATTCGTTCGTCCCGTTCATCTTCCCGAAGATGAGGAAGCACCGCGAGCGCGGCGATCATGGGCACCAGATGCAGGAACAGAACAATATCACCCAGGAAGGGGTCGGGCACGTCCTGACGCTTGAAGACTTCAAAGTAATTCCACATTCCCTGGTAAGTGAGCCAGAAGAGCATGCCTACGCTCATGAGGATCCAGAAGAGCCGGGCGTGGGCAGTCGGGCAGCGCGAGCGCGAGGTATTGGGTAGGTAGGCGGCGGTGGCAACGAGCAGGAGAGTGCCTTGGATGAGGTCGCTGGCAATGGTCAGAGCGCCGCTTGTGGGCATGAGCACAGACGCCGCCGTCTGGGCGACAACCAGCGCGATCAGCACCGAGAGCCAGAGTTTAGTGCGCGCGGCCAAAGGCAGACTTCTCCGAATTCCATTCTAGAGCGTCATGTGGGCTTGAGGCGGTTACCAAAGTAAGTCCTTAGTGCATACGTTAGATGTGAAAATTCGAGAAGTGAGAAGCTCATGGAGTTAAGCTGAGATTGCCTTTAGAATTAGGCGCTTAACTTTGGAATTGGGCGTTAACTACCTACGAGAGTCCCGTGTCCTGGATGATCCCTCGATTTCGTGATCTATGGCGCTTCCGGGCGCCGCTCAGTGCGGACGAAATCCGGCGCACGGAGCGTTGGCTGGCGACGGCGCGGGTGGCCCTGACGATTGCGGCGGTGCTTGCCCTTTGGATGGAGCCGGTGCGCGGCTTCGTCTATTCCCTCTGGCTGTACTGGCTGCTGACGGTGTACTTCGTGCATGCGGTGGTGGTGATGGTGCTGGTGCGCTTCCGGCCGCGGTCGACAACCGCTTTTCGATTGGTGGTGCATGCGGCGGACATCGTGTGGCCGGTGCTGATTTCGATGTTTGCGACCGCACAGCACGGGCAATTTTTTCTATTCTTCGTGTTCGTGATGGCGGCGGCGGCCTATCGCTGGGGGCTGTGGGAGACGGTGGGCACGGCGGTTACGGCGGTGGCACTGCTCGAGGTGGAAGCCTACGCGGTGCGAGCTGGACTGGAAACGGCGTCGGACCAGTGGCTGCGAGTAGTGCATCTGCCGCGACTGGGTGTAAGCGTGCGGGAACTGGATCCGCAACAACTGTTCATGAGCTCGGTGTATCTGATTGTGCTCGGATTTTTGCTGGGCTACATGGCCGAGAACCAGAAGAAGGTGCGGGCCGAGCGCGCCGTGATAATGCGCGTTCTCAGTTCGACGCGAGTGGAGGCGGGACTGACCGGGACCATGCAGCAGGTTCTTGGGGAAGTGATGAGCATCTACGGCGCGTCCCGGGTGCTCAGCGCCTCGCAGGAGAGGCACAGTTACCGGGTCTTTCTTGCCGAGATTCGGCGCGACGACGAGGGCGGCGAAGCGTTGCGCTGGCGTGAGGCTACGCCGGAAAGTGAAAAGGCGTACCTCTTCGACACGCCTGCGGACGCGATTTACGCCTCGCGCAGTGCCAAGGGTTTTCATACGGTGTTGCTGGATCGAGACGGAGGGCGGCTGCGCGATGCAAGCGCGGAATTTCTGGATGTGCTGGCGCGAGTGGAAAAGTTTGACGCCCTAGTTTCGGTGGCGTTGGTCTTCGGGAGCGAGTGGTCGGGCCGGGTGTTCCTGTTCGATCCAGAGATGATGGGGGAGCCGGAAGAGGAATTGCGGTTTCTGCAGGAGTACGCCCAGCAGGTGGGTCCGGCGATCTACAACGTGTACCTGATGCGGCGGCTACGGGAGCGGGCGGGAGCGCTGGAGCGGGCTCGGTTCGCGCGCGAACTTCATGATGGAGCGATTCAATCGCTGATCGCAGTGGAAATGCAGTTGGATGTGCTGCGGCGCCAGTCGGTAACGCAGGCGCCGGTGGTGAATGCGGAGCTGGGGCGGATCCAGAAGTTGCTGCGCGAGGAAGTTCTGAAGTTGCGCGAACTGATGCAGGCGATGAAATCGTTCGAGGTGAATGCGGATCGGCTTCTGGGTTTCATTTCCGACACGGTGGAGCGCTTCCGGCGGGAGACGGGAATCGCAGCCGAGTTCGTCAGCGAAGTGGAGCGGGTGGATTTGGCGCAGAAAGGGTGTCGGGAACTGGCGCGCATTGTGCAGGAAAGTCTGGTGAACGTGCGCAAACACAGTGGAGCGCAGCATGTGCTGGTACGACTGGCGCAGCGGGCGGGTAATCTGCAACTGACGGTGGAGGATGACGGTAAGGGATTTTCTTTTTCCGGAAGGCTGTCGAATACGGAACTGGAGACCTCCGGCAAGGGGCCGGCGGTGATCCGGGAAAGAGTACGCCTGCTGGCAGCCGAACTCACGATAGAATCGACTCCGGGTCACGGCGCACGGCTGGAAGTCCGAATTCCGCCGGCGAGAAAGGCCAATCATGGAAAAGCCAACAATGGATAAACGATCTCATCCCATACGCATTGTGATTGCTGACGATCACCCCATTTTCCGCGACGGGCTGCGGCGCCTCCTGGAATCGGAACAGGATATGAAAGTAGTGGGCGAGGCTTGCGACGGTTTCGAGGCGGTGAAATTGTCGACCGACATCAAGCCCGACATTCTTCTGCTCGATCTGGCCATGCCGCACCACACTGGACTGGAAGCGCTGCGCGACCTGAACACCCGCGCGGGCGGGGCGGGGCCGGTGCGCATCATCCTGCTGACCGCGGCGGTGGAAAAGAAGCAGGTGGTCGAAGCGTTGCAGTTGGGAGCGCGCGGCGTGGTGCTGAAGGATTCCGCTACCCAGTTGTTGCTCAAGAGCATTCATGCGGTGATGGCCGGGGAGTACTGGGTGGGGCGGGACAGCGTCTCGAATCTGGTGCAGTACCTGCGCAACCTCATGCAGAGTACGAACGAGGAAACGAAACAGAAGAAATTCGGGCTGACGCCCCGGGAACTGGAGATTGTCTCGGCGGTGGTCGCGGGCTATGCCAACCGGGAAATCGCCGAGTACTTCAAAATCAGCGAGGATACGGTAAAGCACCATCTCAGCAATATCTTCGACAAACTGGGGGTGTCTACCCGTCTGGAACTCGCGCTGTTCGCCGTCAACCAGGGGCTTCCCCTGAAAACCATTTTGTAATCAATAGGTTGGCTAGATCTGAGGATCACGGCGATATGGCACAATTGTGCACAGTTGTAGCACAATAGTGCTATTAAAGGTCACTGCTGTGCTATTGGCGAGAAAGGCAGATTCACGTTATTTTAATAATTATAACGGCGGCGAACTTCTGTCCTGAGGAATGAAGTGAAGCTGGGGCGGGTCGTCGATTGGGGGCAAACAGTGATCGAAGCATTTCGTCAACTTTGGGCTGAGGAGAACGGTCAAGATGTCGCCGAATACGCGGTGATGCTTGCGGTAATCCTGGTGATCGTCATTGGCACGGTCCGGCTGATCGGCGGCAACGCCAACAACGTGTTTTCGCAAGTCGGAAGCAGCTTGGGACAATAGCCCGCACGAACAACCCCGCTGCGTCTGGCAGCGGGCTTCCCCTGATTTTTCCTGCCTGTTCTCTCCCGCTCCCGATTACCTGCGCACAATAATCGTGGCGAAGCAGCGTTTGGCTGTTAGCTCTTTAGCTGTTGGCTTTCTGCTCCTGGTGCCGACGGGGTTGAAGAACTCCAGAAGCGAGTGCGGCGCTTGCAATCTGCCCCCGGGCAGTTGACAGCCAAGAGCCAGAAGCTAAGAGCTGGAAGCCGCCTTACTGTCCCGAAGGAGTTGCCGCGGTTTTCTCCTGGACCGGAGCCGCTTTTTCTGGAGCGGCAGCGATGCTAAACCTGGTGAGGAACGGGAAGAAGGGCGTGACCTCAAACGGCATTTTCTCGGCCGCGGTGGTGATGGCGACCGGCTTGGTCTTGATCAATTCGAGTTGATTGTTCCAGGGATCAATCTTCACCCGGCCACCGAGCGGAAGCGCCGCGACCTGGTCGGTCTTCTTCGGATCGAATTGCGGCGAGGCGGTCATCAAAGACGACATCCTGGTGGCGTTGCCATTGAGCAGGCTGTCGCCCAGGTGCGCCCGAATCAGGTTCTTCAGCTGCGGCGCCCGGGCCTGGACCGCTTTGAGGAACAAGCCGGCGTTGCTGAGTTTGTCTTTGTAGGGCGAGTTGTTGAGCAGTTCCATGGCTTTCTTGTCGGCGGCTTCTTCTTCGCCGCGATCGCGAGCGAAATCCATGCGCTGGAAGGTGCGCTCATCGG
>Ga0224558_1003600_pt1 | contig 12732 bp, 12 predicted proteins | sample 714S32024metaG_FD_180682 | JGI IMG/M metagenome (GOLD analysis project Ga0224558, IMG submission 180682) | Peat soil microbial communities from Stordalen Mire, Sweden - 717 S3 20-24 | ecosystem: Environmental > Terrestrial > Soil > Wetlands > Peat | place: Sweden: Norrbotten County, Stordalen... | reverse complement strand
CAACCGGGGGGGGTCAATCATCCACGAACATCTTGGAATGCGCTGAAGGTTCACGCGCTGCCGGTTCCCCTCATTCCCGAGCAGCGGGGAATTGCGGCGGTGCTGCGGACGGTGCAGGGAGCGAAGGAGGCGTGCGAGCGGGTGCTGGCCGCCACGCGTCAACTCAAGCAGGGCCTCCTCCACCACCTCTTCACCTACGGCCCCGTCCCCTTCCCCCACGCCGCCCATGTGCTGCTTCAGGAGACGGAGATGGGAAGTTTCCCAGAAACCTGGCGACAGGTGAGCCTAGGCGAACTGTGCGCTGACAACGATGGTACAATCCAGACGGGGCCATTCGGGAGCCAGTTGCACAAGTCGGATTACGTGGATGACGGCGTTCCTGTCGTGAATCCGACGCATCTCTTGGGCAACCGAATCAATCATAGCGACGTGCCCACGATCACCCAAGCCAAGGCGGCTGAACTGTCGCGCCACCGGCTCCGGGTGGGTGACGTGCTATTTGCCCGGCGAGGCGAAATCGGGCGGCACGGCTTTGTCACCCAGGCCGAGGACGGCTGGCAGTGCGGCACCGGGTGCTTCCTTGTCCGCGTGCAAAACGCCGAGGTGTTCAACGCATTCCTGCCGTGGTATTTCTCACGTGGCGCCGTGGTTTAGTGGCTTGATTCGAATGCGGCCGGGGCAATCATGCCTAACTTGAATAACACGACCTTGGCTCGCCTGCCGGTCTTGTATCCGCCACTCCCCGAGCAGCGAGAAATCGCTGCGCAGTTGGCGGCGGTGGACGCGAAGCTGGCGGCGGAGGAGTCACGCCGTGCGGCGCTCGCGGCCCTGTTCCAGTCGCTGCTTCACCACTTGGTGACCGGCCAGGTCCGCCTGCCGGAGTTCGTTAAATGAGCGACGAGACCACCAAGCGGGAGATCAAGAGCTTTTGGTGGGCACCGGACCATGCGGATGTCAGGTGGTTTGGTACGCTAACACTGGAATCAGGCGAGACGCCTAGCTTGGAGTTGATCGTCGAAAGGGGCGACCCCTTCACTGACAGGCGCCCCCTCGGTCCGGTCATCCACGGCAAGGACGAGCACGGGAAGCCCATCACCCTCATATTTGTGGGCTCCTGCGGCGAAACAATGAGCGGCGCGGTCCTCAAACGTACATTCAGCGCCGGGTACGCCCTGCTGGGCATCGCTTTGCCCTGCGCGAACAGTTTCGTGGCTCATTCCTTGCGCTTTCAAGTCCAGCACCTCTACGGTTGGTTGGGCCGGTCAGGCTTCGATCCGAAAGTCGCGGAGTCCGCAGGGACGTTTGCCGTCCGCTACCAGCGACCCGAGGATGAATGGTTCTCCATCACGTCCGACCTGGAACTCGGTGTTCACGGCACCTACAAGACACACAACGGTTTCCAAGAGCGGCGCATCCAGGAAGACGCTGCGCTAACCTTTCGAAGCAAGGCGGGACTCTCGCTAACGCGTTGCAACAAGCCGGTTGGCTCCGTGCGCGCGCTCTTGCATCTGGCGTCACTCAAGAAGGCGTATCCGGTCTGGATGACGGTTTACCAGAACGGGCACGGCTACAAACTCGGTGACCGGTGGATAGATCATGATATTGAGATCTGGAGTTCCGTTCTGCGAGAAGGCAAGAGCGAGCCACCTATACCGGATTCCTGGGTCTTCCGATTCGCCGATGTCCGCACCGACTTCGCGGGCTTCGTCCGCAAGTGGCTGGATTACACAGAGAACATTGCCGAGGCACTGGGCTGCTACTCCTCCACGATTTACCACCCGCTGACCGAGGAATTGGCCCACTTGAGCCTGGCGCAGGCGCTGGAGGCATACCACGGCATTCGGTTCTCCTCGCACCACAAGCACGAATTCCAGAGGAAGATCAAGGAACTCGGCGACCTGCACGCGGCGTCTCTGCGTGGCTTGGTTGACGACGTTGGGGACTTCGCTGAGAGGGTGCTCTGCACACGCAACTACTACACACACCACAACCCGAAGTGGCTGGCCACGGGCAAGGTGGCGGAAAAGGCGGAGTTGTGGCGGATGAACGAGAAATTGAAACTCCTGTTCCAGATGTGTGTGCTCACCGACTTGGGCATCCCGGCAGACCGTTTTAACCGTTTGCGCCGACAGCTCGCCACGGAGATCATGGACTACGCATGAAGGAGCTGCTCCATCACCTCCCGACCGACCGCCTCCGCCTGCCGGAGTTTCTCAACGCGAAGGCGCCAAGGAGCGAAGCCGCAAAAGAGACGGCGACATGAGACTATTTCGGTGCTCCTTTGGGCCTTTACGATAGACCGGATTATTCAATCCAGGACACCGATTTATGAGCAACACCGAAGATCATTGTTGGGATTTTAGCGAAGACGAAGACGGCTATCTGCCCGAGTGGTACGTGGCGTTCGAGCAGAAGATGGAAGAATGGGCGGCGCGAGACTGGCCGCAATGGCTGGCGCAGCAACTGGCTTTCCCGTTCACGGTCATGCGCGAGGAGGATGACGATGATGCCTATTTCAAAGAGGGCGCGGCGAAGGCCCCTTTCAGGCTCGGCCACAAGATGGAGGTCGTGGGCCTAGCGGAAGAGGACATAGACCAGGGCATCATGGTCCGGGTCCGGGAGAAGAAACGGAACGGCTGTGTGCCTCTGTGCGACCTGGAGGTGACCCCCAAAGCGGACCCGAACTTCTGGCCGGTGCGGGAATACGTGGTGTGGTTTGCCAACCGTTGCTGATCGCATGAAAGCCTCACCTGTCGGGCGCTGGCGGATCGTGGCCATGGAGCAATGGGACCAGGACTACGTGGATATGGATTCCCCGGGACACATCACCTTCAAGCAGGGTGGGACGGGTCAACTCCACTTCGGCTGTGTGGAGGCGGAGTTGGACTGGCGATTCGAGGCGGATGCGGGCCGGGTCGAGTTCACCTTTTCCGGCTTTGACGAGGGGGACGAGGTGACCGGATGCGGCTGGGCCAAGGCGGAAGGCACCCGGTTGACAGGCCGGCTCGTCTTTCACCAGGGCGACGAATCAGGGTTTGACGCAGCCAAAGGAAGCGGATGAACTCACTCCAAAGACTGAGGCTCTCGTCCGGCGACGTGCTGGCGGCCTTGTTCGCGTTACTGCTCGAGCACTTAATGACCGGCAAGGTCCGCCTGCCGGAGTTTGCGGGCGACCCGAGATGACGACTATGAACTTGAACACCTTGCTGCGTGAGTTGACCGCGCTGCCGTCCGAGGTCGAGTGGGTCGAGTTCAAGTGCAACAACCAGAACCCGGAGGAGATGGGCGAGTATCTGTCGGCCCTGGCGAATGCGGCAGCTTTGCTTCGCAAGGACCGGGCCTACCTCGTCTGGGGAATCGAGGACGCCACGCACAAGGTGGTGGGCACGAGTTTCAAGCCCCGCCAGATGAAGAAGGGCAACGAGGAATTGGAGAACTGGCTGGGACGCTTGCTCCAGCCCCGGCTGGACTTCCGCGTCCATGAGTTTGCGCACGAAGGCAAGCCGGTGGTGCTATTTGAGGTTCCGGCAGCCAGCCACACGCCAGTGCGGTTCAGCGGGGAGGAGTTCATCCGCGTGGGCAGCTACAAGAAGAAGCTCAAAGACTACCCGGAGAAGGAACGGGCGTTGTGGGCGATTTTTCAGAAGGAAGACTGGTCGGCGCAGCTTCTTCCCGGCGCTTCGCTGGAGGACCTGGATCCGGAAGCGCTCGTGTTCGCCCGGCAGGAATACGCGAAGAAGCAACCCCGGCTGGCCGCGGAGGCGAAGCAGTGGGATGACCGGACTTTTCTGAACAAGGCCAAGTTGTGTGTGCAGGGCAAAGTTACTCGCACAGCGATCATCCTGCTGGGCCGGAGCGAGGCGGAGCATTTCCTCTCGCCCGCCATCGCGCGCGTTTCCTGGGTGCTCAAAGGTGAGGGCGGGGTGGAGAAAGATTATCGGCATTTCGGGCCGCCGTTGATCCTGGCGGTGAACCAGGTATTTGGCCTGATTCGGAATCTGACTTACCGGTACCTGCCCAACGCCAGCCTGTTTCCGACGGAGGTCACGCAGTATGACCCGTGGGTCATCCGCGAGACGTTGCACAACAGCATTGCCCACGAGGACTACACGCAGGCTGGGCGCATCAACGTCGTCGAGGAGCCGGATTCGCTGCTGTTCACCAATCTGGGCGAGTTTCTTCCCGGCAGCGTGGAAGAGGTCATCCGGCGCGACTCGCCCCCGGATTTCTACCGCAACCGCTCATTGGCCGAGGCGATGGTGAACCTCAACATGATTGACACGATTGGCAGCGGCATTAAGCGCATGTTCCGGGTCCAGCGCCAGCGGTTCTTCCCGATGCCGGACTACGACCTGAAGGAACCCGGTCGCGTCAAGGTGCGGATCATCGGCAAGGTGATGGATGAGAAATACACGCGGATGTTGATGAACCGGAGCGACCTGGAGCTGATGGATGTGATCGCGTTGGACAAGGTGCAGAAGCGCCGGCCGCTGACTGACGAGGAATTCCGCACCTTGAAGGGAAAGCTGCTAATCGAAGGACGGCGTCCGAATCTGTTTGTCTCGGCGGAGGTCGCTGCCGCGACGGAGACCCGGGCCGACTATATCAAGAAGCGCGCCTTCGACAAGGGGCACTACAAAAAAATGGTCCTCGCCTACCTGGGTCAATACGGTCACGCCACCACGGAGGAGATCCGGAAGCTGCTTCGCGACAAGGTTTCAGATGCGTTGAGCGCGCCGCAAAAGCTGAATTGGATCAGGAACCTGCTGGGATTCATGTCCAGAGAGGATGGAACGATCCGCCACGAAGGGCCGAAACGCGGAGGACGGTGGGTTTTGGCTAACGCACCCACGGAAGGTGTGGCATCTAGCCAGAAAATGGGGGCGGCTAGCCAAGACCCCGGACAGGAACCCCCGATTTCCTCATGAAACTGAGGTTCTTACGATTGGCTAGCATACCTAACCGTTGGCTTTTAGCTAAACCAGCACGATTTGACTGCGAGAAAAGAGAACCCCATGCCGCTCGGCTCTGAATCCAGCTCTGTCCAGCGCCCGTTTATCCGCTATGCGATCGAGGCGGGATGGACGTATCTCTCGCCGGCTGAAGCCTTGAACCTCCGTCAGGGCGGCGTGAGCAGCCCGGTGCTGGATGCGGTATTGCTGGGGCAGTTGGCGAAGCTGAATCCCGGTATTCTCAACGTGGCGCGGGCGCAGGACATTGTCCGCCGACTAGTCCGCGTGCGGCCCACCATCGAGGGCAACCTGGACGCCTGGGAGTTTCTCAAGGGCCTCAAGACCGTGTTCGTGGACACCGAGAAGCGGGAGCGCAACGTGCAGTTGCTCGATCCGGTGAACGTGGACTCCAACCAGTTCCACGTCACCGACGAGTTCACCTTCAGCAACGGCACGCCGCCGGACATCCGGCTGGACATCGTGTTCTTCGTTAATGGTATTCCGGTCCTGCCGGTCGAAACAAAGAAAGCCACGGCGATGGACGGCATTGCGCAGGCGCTGGACGACCTCCGCTATTATCACAAGAAAGGGCCGGAGTTGCTCGCCTTAAGTCAGCTTCACGCGCTGACGCATCTCATCCGGTTCTACTATGGCGCGACGTGGAACCTGTCGGCCAAGGCGCTGTTTAACTGGCGTGACGAGGCGGTGGCGGCGGATGATTTCGAGAGCCTGTGCAAGGCGTTCATCGCGCCGCGCCGGGTCCTACGGGTGCTCACAGATTTCATCCTGTTCACACGCAAGGACGACGAATTGAGCAAGGTGGTGCTGCGACCGCACCAGATGCGGGGGGCGGAACGGTGCGTGGCCCGGGCACGCGATCGGAAGAAGAAGCGCGGTCTGGTCTGGCACACCCAGGGCAGCGGCAAGACGTACACGATGATCGTGACGGCCAAGCTGCTCATGCAAGACCCGTTCTTCGAGAATCCCACGGTGATCCTTTTAGTGGACCGGAACGAACTGGAGGCGCAGTTGTTCGGCAACCTGGAGTCCGTCGGCTTCGGCCACGTCGAGGTGGCGCACACCAAGGAGCACTTGCGGCGTTTGCTCAAGAGCGACCGGCGCGGGCTGATTGTCTCGATGATCCACAAGTTCGACGGGATGCCGGCCAGCATCAACACCCGCTCGAACGTCTTCGTGTTGGTGGATGAGGCGCACCGCACCACGGGCGGCGACCTGGGCAATTATCTCCTGGGCGCCCTGCCGAATGCCACGTTGCTGGGCTTTACCGGCACCCCGATTGACAAGACGGCGCAGGGCAAGGGCACGTTCAAGGTGTTCGGGTTCGAGGACGAGAAGGGCTACCTCGATAAGTATTCCATCCGCGAGTCAATCCTGGACGGGACGACCGTGCCGCTCCACTACGCGCTGGCGCCGAATGAGCTGCGCGTGGACCGCGAGACACTGGAGAAGGAGTTCCTCGGTCTGGCCAGCGCGGAGGGGGTCAGCGACATCGAGGACTTGAACAAGATCCTGGAGCAAGCCGTCACGCTGCGGAACATGCTCAAGAATCGCGACCGGGTAGAGAAGGTGGCGGCCTACGCAGCGAAGCATTTCCGGGAGAACGTCGAACCGATGGGCTACAAGGCGTTCCTTGTGGGCGTGGACCGCGAGGCGTGCTGCCTCTACAAGGAGGCGCTCGACAAGCACCTGCCGTCCGAATACTCCCAGGTCGTCATCAGCCAGGCTGGCAAGAAAGACTCGGAACTTCTCAAGCGGCATTACCTGAGCGACGATGCCGAGAAGGCCGTACGCAAGGCATTCCGCAAGCCGGACGAGCAGCCGAAGATTCTCATTGTGACGGAGAAGCTCCTGACCGGGTTCGACGCGCCGATACTCTATTGCATGTACCTGGACAAGCCGATGCGCGACCATGTGCTGCTCCAGGCCATCGCCCGGGTGAACCGGCCTTATGAGGATGACGATGGACGCCGGAAGCCGTCGGGGTTCGTCCTCGATTTCGTGGGCATCTTCGAGAAGTTGGAGAAGGCGCTGGCGTTCGACTCCCAGGACGTGACCGGCGTGATCGAAGGCGTGGAGGTATTACAGACACGGTTTGCCGAGATGATGGAAACGGCGCGGGAGACGTATTTGCCCATCGGCAAAGGCAAGAAGGGCGACAAAGCGGTGGAGGCTGTGCTGGAACATTTCCGCGACAAGGAAAAGCGCGAGGAGTTCTACGCCTTCTTCAAGGAGCTTCAGAACATCTACGAAATCCTCTCGCCGGATGCGTTCTTGCGACCGTTCCTGGCCGACTATGACGCGCTGCTCCGCATGTTCTACCTGCTGCGGGCCAATTACGACCGCGACCAGCCGGTGGACAAGGAGTTCTTGCGGAAGACCGCCAGGCTGGTGCAGGCGCACACGCAGAGCGGCGCCATCGAAGCCCCGACCAAGTTCCATGCCCTGAACGCGAAGGCGCTGGAAGCCATCGCCAGGCAAAAGCAGTCGGACACGGTGAAAGTATTCAATCTGCTCAAGGCGCTGGCCAACCTGGTCAACGCCAAGGCGGGAGGCGAGCCGTACCTGATTTCCATCGGCGACCGGGCGCAGGAAATCGCCGAGGCGTTCGAGTCCCGGCAGATGACCACGCAGCAGGCACTGGATTTGCTGGAGAAGCTGATCGCCCAGTTGAAGGCTGCGGAGAAAGACCGCGACGCCACGGGGCTATCGCCGGAAGCCTTCGCCGTGTTTTACGTGCTCAAGACCGATGGGGTGGAAGACCCGCTCAAGGCCGCACAGGCAGTCGAGGCGGCCTTCCAACAATATCCACACTGGCAAACGAGCGAGCATCAGGAGCAGGACGTGCGACGCTCGCTTTACAAGGCGCTGATTGATGCGGGCATCGAGGCCGTGGTGGAAGTGGCCACGAAGTTGATGAAACTATTGCGCCGCGCCTGCCCTTGAGAGCCGCCCCGCCCAGAGAGTGGAAGCCGCTGGAGGAAGCGGTGCCGCGCGATGTGTTCCAGGCCGAGGTGGAAGCCTGGGCCAAACGCATCGATGTGCATCCCAAAGTAGTCCAGGTCCGCCCCATGAAGTCGAAATGGGGCAGTTGCTCCACCGGCGGCCGCGTGAGTTTCGACACCGAACTCCTGCGCCAGCACGCCGAGTTCCGCAAGCGTGCAATCGTCGAAGAACTGCTCCACCTCCGCATCCCGAACCACGGAAAGCTGTTCAAAACGATGCTGGCGGCTTATCTAAAGCGAAGGACATAGGTTAGACGTTAATGGACTCGGTGACGGCGATGACCATTGCCCTGCCGCCCGGGCCGCCCTCGATGTAGAGAGGCTGGGCATAGACGTTGCCACTGATGCTGCCGTCAAATGCCAGGTCGCGGTGCAGGGCGGCGGCGGCCGCGGCGGTAAAGGCGGGATCAATGTAGAGACCGTCCCGCGAGGCATGGTTATGGTGTTCGGGGACGTTGACGGCAGCCTTCGCCGGCAAAGCCGCTCCAAATGCCCCCAAAGCAATATGGGCCACAACAATGAATGGCCGGGCAAACGAGTGGGTCATACAGCAATAACTTCATCGAAGTGGGCAATTCTTCAACTCTTCGACCAGGAATATTCTTCCGTCTTGCCAACCGCTTGGGGCTCTTTCAATGTTGCTCTATGCAATCGCACGAACTCTTGCGGGAAGTCTTCCAGAACTGCAGCCCCAAGCAGGTGGCCGCACAGCTCGGGCTTTCGCTCTCGATGATCTACAAATGGGCCGAGCCGGGCGATCCCACCGCCGGCAGCGGCAGCACGAATCCGCTCGACCGCATTGACGCGCTGATCCGCTGCACCAACGACACCCGCCTGGTTCAATGGATCTGCCAGCGGGCGGGCGGCTTCTTCATCCACAACCCCAAAACAACCAACCCGCACCCGGCTTACCTGATCCCCGCCACTAATGAGATCGTGCAGGAGTTCGCGGATTTGCTGGCGGTGGTGGCGGCGGCGGCCGCCGACAACCAGATTACGCAGAAGGAGTCCCAGCAAATCCGCGCGCGCTGGGAAGAGCTGAAATCAGTGACTGAGACCTTCGTGGCCTGTTGCGAAGAGGGGAACTTCAGGACGTTGAAGGAAAAGCAGTTGGGAGGTGAGAAGTCTGAAGTCGGAAGTCCGACTGTGGACGAGAAGGGCGATAAAGGGTCACCTGGTGGATCGGGCACCTCGAGCAAACCACCGGGCCTGAAGCGCTGACTGGCGCCAGCAGCCCTGTGGGGCATGATCGGACGCCACAACCAATGCGAACGTCGTCTATGATCCAGGGGACCCTTCCTTTGGTCGGCTTGCTCACCTGTGCGCTTCTGCCGTCTCTCAAGGCCGCCGAAGTCATCGAGTCCGACGTGTGCGTCTATGGCGGGACGGCCGGCGGGGTCACGGCGGCGGTGCAGGCCTCGCGCATGGGCAAGACGGCGGTGATCGCCGAGTTCGGCAATCACCTGGGAGGGTTGACTTCAGGCGGACTCGGCGCAACGGACATCGGCAACAAGGCAGCCATCGGCGGCATTGCGCGCGAGTTCTATCATCGCATCGCGCTGCATTATGCTAGCAGCAACGCCTGGCGATTTGAGCCGCGCGACGAGTATTTCGCGACTCGCGGGGGGCACTCGACGCTTAGTGAGTTGCATTCCGTGGACGCCACCATGTGGACATTCGAGCCGCACGTGGCCGAGGACATCTTATTCCAGATGCTGAATGAGGCGAAGGTGACTCTCTATTTCCAGCAGCGGCTCGCCTCAGTGAAAAACGAAGGCGGGCGCATCGCCGAAATCGTCATGGAGAACGGGAAAGCCTATCGCGCCGCCATGTTCGTGGATGCCACGTACGAAGGGGACTTGATGGCCAAAGTGGGGGTGAGCTACACCGTCGGTCGTGAGGGGAATGCCAAATACAACGAGACGCTCAACGGGGTCCGGGCGGAAACACCCAAGCATCAATTCACGGTTTCGGTTGATCCCTATTTGAAGCCCGGCGACGCGGGTAGCGGCCTGCTGCCGTTTATTCAGCCAGGCGATGGCGGCACACCCGGCGAGGGAGACGCTTGCGTCCAGACTTACAACTTCCGCCTGTGCTACACGCAGGATCCGGCGAATCGGCTGCCGCACACAAAGCCGGCCAAGTATGATCCGGCGAAATACGAGTTGCTGGCGCGCTACCTCGAAGCGCTCGTCGCGGCAGGGCAGAAACCCAAGCTCGAGGCATTTTGGAACCCGATCTGGATGCCCAATCATAAGACCGACATCAATAACAACGGCGGCTTCTCCACCGATTGCATCGGCGCCAATTACGCTTACCCGGACGCCGATTACGCCACGCGAGCGCAGATTTGGCAGGCGCATGAGGACTACATCCTCGGCTTCGTGTACTTCCTGGCGACCAGCCCTCGCGTGCCTGAGGACATGCGCACCGAGATGCGGACCTGGGGGCCGGCCAGGGATGAGTTTTTGGACACCGGCAACTGGCCGCACCAACTCTACATTCGCGAGGCCCGCCGCATGGTTTCGGATTACGTCATGACAGAGCACGACTGCCGTGGTCAGCAAAAAGCAGAGGACCCTGTCGGACTGGGCGCTTACGGAATGGACTCGCACAACTGCCAGCGCGTCGCGAAGGCCGGCCACGTCGAGAACGAGGGTGACGTGCAGGTCGGCGGGTTCCCGCCCTACCCAATCTCGTATCGCTCAATTGTGCCAAAGGCCGCTGAGTGCGAGAACCTGCTCGTGCCGGTGTGCCTGTCCGCAACGCATATTGCCTACGGATCAATTCGCATGGAGCCGGTGTTCATGATCCTGGGGCAGTCCGCAGCCACAGCCGCCGTGCTGGCCCTTGACAGCAGGTTGCCGGTGCAGAAGCTCCCCTATGAGACGCTCCGAGCGCGGTTGCTGGCAGATAAGCAGATTCTGACATGGCAGAAGCGGGAATGAACGCGATTGTCGGGTATTGACCTCTTCAGATTACGCTGCTTATCTCGCGCATGGCGAATGGAAAGTAAGTTGCGCCTCCAACATGCCGATAACATGAGAACCTGCTCCAAGCTTCAAACCTCCCTACTGTCGTGCATTAGCCTCGGCCTTCTTCTAGCGTCTCTGGCCATCGGCGGTGTGTGCGGTGGGGCAGCCGAAAACCAGGCACCGCAAGGCTATTACCGCTTTCCGGCCATCTATGGCGATACAGTCGTCTTCACGGCCGAGGGTGATCTCTGGCGAGTGCCGGTCCAAGGCGGCATGGCCCAGCGACTGACTTCCCATCTGGGCACGGAATCGCACGCTGCCTTTTCGCCGGATGGAAAGCTGCTGGCGTTCTCGGCGGAATATGAAGGTCCAACGGAGGTTTATACCATGCCCAGCGGGGGCGGGTTGCCGACGCGCCGAACGTTCGAAGGCGGAACTGCTGTCGTAGCAGGTTGGACGCCCGATGGGAAGGTGCTCTACAGCACCCGGCGATTCTCGACGCTGCCGGACTGGCAGTTGGCCACGGTTGATGTGCAGACCGGGGAGCAGAAGGTCCTGCCGTTGAGCCAAGCCAGTGAAGGTGTTCTCGACCCCGCCGGCAAGACGCTCTTCTTCACGCGGCTGCCTTTCCAGGGCAGCAGCACCAAACGCTACCAGGGCGGCACGATTCAGCATTTGTGGAAATACACTTTGGGCGAGACTGAGGCGGTGCCTTTGACTGAGGATTTTGCCGGCACCAGCAAGGACCCGACGTGGTGGCAAGGCCGGATCTACTTCGTGAGCGACCGCGACGGTACGATGAATCTATGGTCAATGAACCCGGCGGGCGCGGATTTGCAGCAGGTGACCAAACACAAGGGGTGGGATGTGAAATCACCCGCTCTTTCAGAAGGCCGCATCGTTTATCAAATAGGTGCGGATCTGCATCTTTACGACTTGGCTTCGAAGACTGACCGGCTGATACCGATCACGCTGGGCTCCGATTTCGACCAGGAACGGGAGAAATGGGTGAAGAAACCGACCGACTATTTGACGGCGGCGCACCTCGCGCCGGACGGGGAGCGGCTGGTGCTGACGGCACGTGGCCAGGTATTTGTGGCGCCTGCAGTTCAGGGGCGCCTGGTAGACGCTACCCATGATGCCTCGGTGCGTTACCGCGACGCGAGCTTCCTGTCGGATGGCAAATCACTGATAGCGCTTTCCGATGCCACGGGCGAGTTGGAGTATTACCGCTTGCCGGCCAACGGCGTGGGCAAGCCGGAACAACTCACCAGCGATGGCAAGGTGTTCCGTTTCGGGGCGTTGGCTTCCCCGGATGGCAAATGGATGGCCTACGGGGACAAAGACTGGCGGCTCTGGGTGTTCAACTTCGAGGAAAAGAAAGCCCGGCAAATTGATGCGTCGCAGGTAGAGCCTTTTCCCGATTTGGCCTGGTCGCCGGACAGCCAGTGGCTGGCTTACGTGCGGGTGGCGGACAATACTTATCCCCAAGTCTGGCTTTATAGCCTGAAAACGGGCAATGCGACTGCCCTGACGACCGACCGGGTGAACAGCTTCAGCCCAGTGTGGAGCCCAGACGGCAAATGGATTTACTTCCTTTCCGAACGCCATCTGGAGTCCGCCGTGGCTTCCCCCTGGGGGCTGCGCGAGCCCGAGCCGTATTTTGATTCGCCGGTAGGCCTTTACCACGTGTCGCTGGTAAAGGACCAGCGCTCACCGTTCCAGCCGTCAGACGAATTGCATTTGCCCGACAAGGAGAAGAAGAAGGGCGCGGAGGATACG
>Ga0224558_1003595_pt1 | contig 12744 bp, 10 predicted proteins | sample 714S32024metaG_FD_180682 | JGI IMG/M metagenome (GOLD analysis project Ga0224558, IMG submission 180682) | Peat soil microbial communities from Stordalen Mire, Sweden - 717 S3 20-24 | ecosystem: Environmental > Terrestrial > Soil > Wetlands > Peat | place: Sweden: Norrbotten County, Stordalen... | reverse complement strand
TTTGCCGCGTTGAAGACCGCAGCGGCCTGTCGCACTTGTGCGCGGCACGTTCGGCGAATGGAATCAACGGATGGCGCATCGATGCCGAGCCAACGCTGATGGCCAATCCGCGCGAATACCCTGAAGAAATCTGGGGCATCGAAGATCCGCGCATCACCTACGTCCCGGAACTCGAGCAACATGCCGTGGCATACACTTCATTTGCCCGCGGCGGTCCGGGCGTTTCACTGGCGCTCACCAAGGACTTTCGCACCTTTGAGCGGTACGGCGTCATCATGTCTCCTGAGGATAAGGACGCCGCTCTGCTGCCGCGAAGAATCAACGGCTATTGGGCCTTGATCCATCGCCCGATGACCACCACAGGCGCGCATATGTGGATCTCTTACTCTCCCGACCTGCGCCACTGGGGCAGCCATAAAATCATGCTGCAAGCTCGTCGCGGCGGATGGTGGGATGCGAACAAGATCGGCCTATGCTCTCCGCCCATCGAAACGCCCAAAGGCTGGCTGGTGGTTTACCACGGCGTGCGGGTTACCGCTTCGGGAAGCATCTATCGCCTCGGGCTCGCGCTCTTTGACATCGACCAGCCGGAGATCTGCCTGCAACGCGGGGACAAATGGATCTTCGGCGCCGAAGCCCCCTACGAGCGCGTCGGAGACGTGCACGACGTAGTGTTTCCCTGTGGCCAAACCATCGGCACGGATGGCGACACCATCAACCTCTATTACGGAGCCGCCGATTCGAGCATCGCTTTAGCCACAACGAGCATTCGTTGTCTTCTCACATGGCTGGATGCAAATTCCGGCGCGGGAGACGGAAGCGAGCAGTGATCGATGCCATCCTCACGCTGAAAGTCCGATCGCGACGAAGATCGCGCGGAATGTAGTTCTGAACCAAGGTCACATGAAGGGAAGTTTTCCATGAGTGTCGCAACGCTGACCTGGCCGGATTGGCTGCCCAAAGTGCTTTTCTTTCGGCGCAGGTGCCCTCGCTGCAAATCCGTTCAATTCAAGCCAGGCGAGTTGCGCCCTTACGATGGCCTGCTTGCCCTATTCTTTCTCCGCCCGGTTCGCTGCAAGTTTTGCTGGCGCCGGTTTTACTGGATTACCCTGAAGGGCGCTGAATGAGCATCGAGCAACACGATTCCGGTCCCACGTCGAACGATCTTCTCGAAAGCCTGATCGCGGAACGCGCCCCTGCGGCCCTGTCCGATCTGGCAGCCTCGCCCGATCGCATCGTTGCCGAAAGCGCCGAGTTCGCACAGAACGGCGTCGAGAACATCGAAATTGCGCCGGTCGCCGAAGGCAGCAGCGACCTGCCAGAGCGGCTCTCCTGATTCCCGCTCACTGAATCTCCATAAATACGATTGCTTTTCGAAACCCCAGATGACCTATCTTTCCTCTCCGTTTGGGCGTACTGTTGGTCTCACAGACAATTGAACACACAATTGAGTGGGTCGGATCGCAGGTTTTCGCCTGCAAACGACGCCTTCTCACCGGGTTCCGCAGGACTGAGCCGCCATGTCTTATGTAGGCATCAACATCGGCGCACTGACGGTCAAGGTGGTTACGGTCCGGCTCAACGACAAAAATTCTGACCCAAAAAATGCAGACGACAAAAATGCAAAGGTAATCGCCCATCAGGGACGTCCGCTGGACGTGCTCGAACAGTTGCTGGCTGCGCCGGAGTTTGAGGACGCCGAATATTTCGGCGTATCCGGTCATCTCGGCCACATCTCCGAGTTTGCCGCAATCCAACGCGCTCTGGGCGAGGCGCGCAAGTGCGGCGAGGGCGAGTTTGACGCCGTGGCATCGCTGGGCGGCGAATCTTTTCTGGTCTATACGCTCGCCGGCGGAAGAGTCACCAATGTCTTGTCGCACAACAAATGCGCGGCGGGCAGCGGCGAATTCTTCGTGCAATTGATCGGCAGGATGGGACTGGACATCGATACCGCGATCGGCCTCTCGTCTTCCGGAAGCGTCGTGCCGCTGGCCTCGCGCTGCACCGTGCATTGCAAGTCCGACGTAACGCATAAGCTGAATCGCCACGAGGCCACGCCCGCCGACATTCTGAAGACGCTGCACGAAAGCATGGCCGGCAAGGTTGTCGCGCTCCTCGAGAAAGGACAAACCACGCTCGGGCGCGTGCTGCTGATCGGAGGCGTGACGCGCAACGCGGCCTTCCTTGAAGCGCTCGGCGAGAAACTTCCAGCCACCGAGCTTGTGGTGCTGTCGGAGAGCGAGTGGTTCGAAGCGTGGGGCAGCGCATTGCTCACTCGCGAGAATCCCCAGTACAAATCCCCGCACCTCTCACATCCGCCGGTCTTCGATACGCTTCCGCCGCTCGATCGATTTGAGGACCAGGTGCACGTGATGGCCGCGCCACCGCTGCAGTTGCCGCCCAACGGTCCCATGGTGCTGGGTGTGGATGCGGGCTCGACGACGACCAAGGCGGTGCTGCTCGATCCCGCGACGCGAGCCATCGTGGCTTCGCATTACGCGCGCACGCACGACGATCCCGTGGCCGCGGTTCGTGAGTGCATCCTGGCCCTCGTTGCCTTGGTTGGCAATCGCCCAGTGGGCCTGGTGGGCGCAACGGGCTCGGCGCGGGAACTGGTTGGCGCGTTCCTGGGATCCGAGCGAGTGTACAACGAGATTTCCGCCCACGCCGCCGGAGCTACACACTTTGCCGCGGACGTGGACACCATCTTTGAGATCGGCGGCCAGGACGCCAAGTACATCTACCTGCGCAACGGCGTGCCCATTGGCTATGCCATGAACAACGCCTGCTCCGCGGGCACGGGGTCGTTCCTCGAGGAAAGCGCGCAGAGCGACCTGGGGGCCGGCGTCACCGAAATTGCGGACATCGCGATTGCCGCGCCCTCGCCGGTGAAATTCAAGGCCACCTGCGCTGCGTTCATCAACTCCGACATCCGCATCGCGCAGCAACAGGGCCAGAAGCGCGACAACATTCTAGCCGGGCTGGTTTATGCCATCGCCGACAACTACCTGACCAAAGTGAAAGGGCAGCGGCCGGTCGGCGAGAAGGTGCTGCTGCAAGGCGGAGTGGCGCTGAACCGCGCGGTTGGATATGCATTCGCCCAGCGCGTGGGTCGGCCGATCGTGATCCCCGCCAATCCGGAGTTGCTCGGCGCCCTGGGCGTGGCGCTGCTGGCGCTTGACCGCGCGGGATGCGAGGCAGGCACGGCCATCGATCTCGAGTCTCTTGCCGCGGCAGAGATGAAACTGATGGGCCGATTCACTTGCCGGGCGTGCAAGATGTATTGCGGCATCGAGCGCTTCGAAGTGGCTGGGCGAAAATTTCCCTTTGGCGGCCGCTGCAGCCTCTACGAAAACGTGTGGAAGAGAAAGACCCGCATTGCGCCTGCCCCGGACCTGGTGGAGCAGCGCGCCGCAATCGTCTACGGTGTTCAAAAACATTCCGGCGCGGAACCGGTTCTGGAACCGAAAGCGCGCGATTACTGGGATGTCGGCCCCGCATTTGAAGCCGCGCGGTCGTTTCTTGAGGAGTCGTTCGGCCAGCCGAGCGCAAAGCCGCGCATCACGGAGACACGCATTGGCATTCCTCGCGCGCTGACCACGCATTCCTTGTTCCCGCTCTATTCTTCATTCTTCTCCGCCCTGGGGATGGAAGTCGTGTTGTCGGGATTGGACCTGCGGGGCGATCTAAAGTCGAATTCCGGCTTCTGCCTGCCGGCGGAGATTGCGCACGGCGCGGTTTTCGATCTGGCGCGGAAGGACGTGCGCGTGGTCTTCCTTCCGCAATTAGCGCGCATGACTCAAAACGGCTCTCCCAAGGATTCGTACCTCTGCCCGATCACGCAAGCCGGCCCCTATTTCCTGGCCAAGGCATTTCCCGATACGCAATTTCTGGCGCCCATTCTGGACTTCTCCCTGGGATACGCGAACAACACGGCGATGACGGAGATGGCCGTGCGCGAGATGGGAATCTCACGGGAGCGGGCCTTCGATGCCTGGGCCGCCGCAGTGCGCGATCAGACGGATGCCGAGCGCGCTCTGATGCGAATGGGCCGCGAGGCTCTCGACCAGGCATTGGCAACCGGTAGCCCGGCGATCTTATTGGCCGGCCACAGTTATAACGCCTACACGCCGGAGGCCTCGCAATCGGTGGGCAAGAAGCTTTCCAGCATGGGAGTTCCCGTGATTCCCGCCGACTGCCTTGAGCCGGTCGGGGCAGGGCCAACGGCCTGGCACTTCGCAAATCAGATATTGAACGCGGCATCGCTCGCGAAACAGCATCCCAACCTCTTTCTTCTGGTTGTCAGCAACTTCAGTTGCACCATCGATGCATTCACGCACTCGGTGCTCGCGTCGCAATTGGGATCGAAGCCCTATCTGATTTTGGAAATCGATGCTCACACTGCCGACGCAGGCGTGCAAACGCGCCTCGAAGCTTTTCTCGACGTGGTGCAGAATTACCGCGCGTCTCAACGCGCGCCTGCCCGGGCGTTTACTCCTTGCACGCTGCTCACGGGCGGGGTCGTTCTCGCTTCCAGCGGCGAGCGCGTGCCGCTCACTGACCCGCGCGTCAAATTGCATATGCTTAACTTCTCGCAGTACCACGAGCAGTCCGCGGCCATGGCCCTCGGTTGGCTTGGTTTGCACGCCGGCCAGGAGGTCCCCATCGATCGCGGCCAGCTCGACCTGGGCCTGCAATTCACCTCCGGCCGCGAGTGTCTTCCGCTGCCTCTGGCCGTCGGACAACTGCTCAAAATCCATCGCGATCGCAAGCCCGGCGAGATCGCCGGCTTCTTCATGATGCGCGGTGGCGCTCCCTGCGCGTCTGAAGCTTACATGGAATATTTCGAAAGGTTCATCGTCGAGCATCGGTTGGCCGACGTCTTCATGGTGAGCCCCGGATCGGAAGACGGCTATCTCGGCTTCGGCCCCGGCATTCTCATGGACCATGTGTCCCCCGCTATTTTGCTCGCCGACATTCTCGTCGAGATCGACAATGTTCTGCGCGTAGCGGGCGCTCCCGGATGCACCGAGCAGCTTCAGCGCGAGTGGAATCGATTCCGGCTGAAGGCAAGAACGCTCGATGAGTTTTCGTCCCAACTGCCCGCATTTGTTGAGCGGTTGACCGAGCTGCCGCTGACGCGGGATCCCGCGGCCTGTCCCAAGGTGGTCGTCACAGGCGACTTCTTCGCACGCTTCAGTCCGTTCTTCATGGATGGGGTTCGCGACCTTTATGCCGCGCGCGGAATCATCCTCAAGCCCGTCGATCTCACCGAGTTATTCCTCTATGTCACTTATGACGGCATGAGGGAAATGGCCAATAACTGGGGACTCAAGCCGGGAGGTTTCGCACTGGCCAAAGCCTGCACAAGGATGCTGGAACCCGATGGACAGGAGTATCTGCAGCGCTGGTGGGGCTATCAGTCCGGAAGAAAAGCCGAGCAACGCTACCGCGAGATATTCTCGAAGACCCAACTTCTCATTTCCAGGTCCAACGACGTTGAAGCCTTAATTGATAAGAGCTCCGAACACATCTCGCCGCGAATCTTCGGCGAGGTCACGCCCACAGTCGGCAGGAGCTTGAACGCGGAGTTCGAGGGTTACGACGGCATCATTTTGATCGGGCCGTTCAACTGCCTTCCCTTCAGAATCTCCGAGGCGATTCTCAAGCCTGTCAGCATTCAACACAGCATGCCGCTTCTCTGCTACGAGACCGACGGTTGCGCCGTCTCGCCTGCCGTGCTCAGGCAAGTGGACGTGCACATCCAGCAGGTCCTCGAACACTCGGCCAGAATCCATTTCGAGCAGCCCGAGCCGCTGGTTCGCTGATTTGCTGATTCGAAGGAAGGTCCGCAGCCTGCAAGGCTGAGCATTTCGCCTGATCGGCACATGTGCCGCGGCAAGCGCTCGCGGGGATCAGCCTCCCGCCTCATCCTCACGGCTCCAATCCTGAAAACAGCCGAATGGAGACCTGCTGTTGCCCCTTCGCTCTGCCCGCCCTTGCTCTAACTCTCGAAAGAACTCTACAACAGCGAGGATGCCCTATCTTCTTCGATCGCATCGATCCAGAGTTGTAGGGTCAGGTCTTCGCGTTGCGGGTTACCCAGGTACGGACGGAGTTCTGTCGTATAACGCCCGCGCAGGAGTTTCAGGTCAAACGGAATGGTTTTCGCTAGGTAGCGAACGTCGTTGCGGTCGCGCTCGATATTTCGTTCGAGTTTCGTAAGAGCCAGGTCGTACGGGTCCAACGCCATGAGACGAAGATGCTGAAAGGTCCCCGGAAACATTTCCTGGAGGCGGCTTTCGTATTCATACGGCGGCTGCGTAACCGTCACGCGGTCCAGATAAATCCCTTATTTCCGATACAACGCTCCGCCAAGAAGGGCCACTTCGGCAAACGCATCGGCCGCCGAACGCGGCGCAATTTCCAGTACATCGATATCGCCTGTGGGACGGTCCAGACCATAGAGCATCGTGACAACAAAACCACCGATGCAATCCAGCCTCGCGGTCGAGATCGCAATGTTGTCCAGTTCAGTTAGAAAGGAGAACCATGGCTCGGGAATCACGTCACGAGGTGGCATGGGTCAAGTGTTTCACTTCCAGGTCCGTGAGCAGATTCCAGTGACGGGCTTCGGGAGGGCGATTCTTCTGGAGCCACTTACGCTCGGCCTGGGTCATCGAGTCATGGCACAGCGTGTCCTCCTGCACCAGGCGCGAGCGGTCCAGCGAGCCTCGATGTTTGGCCAACGATTGGGAACGCTGTCGGTCGCCCGCCTTGTTTGCCAGTTCTCCGGCCAGCGCCACAACAAATCCAAGCCGGTTCTGCCGGTCGTTGAGCTTGGCTTGGCGCGTCAGCCACTCCCAATCCATGTTTGGGTAGGCCGAAGCCAGCCACGGCAGTGCTTCTACAACGCGGGGTTCCAGGTCAGGCTGGTCGAGCGCATGAAAGAGGAGTTGCGCCGGATTGCGAGTTGGCTTCTTGGCGAGATAGGCAAAGCCGGGATATCCGAGGGCGCCCAGATCTGACTTCAGTTCGCGCTCGTTCCATTGCAAAGAATTGTCAGACTCAAGCGGCAGTGCTGTCGGGGGAAGATCGAACACCTTCATCGCCCGCGCGGCCAGCCTTGGGGTTACCGGACGACGGCCCTGTTCAACCATGGAGAGATACGCCTGCGTCAGGCCGAATCTGGACGCGGCTTTCTGTTGCGTCCAAAGCGCGCTCAGCCGTCCGGTTTTTAGATCGCTCCCCGTCATGCCAATTTCCTATCGGATTGAATATAACATAGTTTGTTATACTCTTCAAGCTGTCTATGACAATCTTCCTCCTTGTCACCGTCCGCGCGGCGCCGCTCCCGATACACGCCATCTTAGCGAAGAGTCACTTGCTCCGAGGTTCCTTCAGGCACAAAGCAAGGCTGCTTGCCGGCCGGGCTGGGATTGGCGATGGTCCCCTGAGCAGTGCGACGGGATCCGGGGTGGGCCGCCCCAGCAGGTAACCTTGCGCTTCATCTCCGCCTATGTCTTTCGCCAGTTTCAATTGCTCCGGTGTCTCGATTCCCTCGGCGATCACTCTCAGCCCTGGGTATAGTCCATGCCGTCCAGGTCGGCGATCAGGCCCGGGCCGATTGGCTTCCAGTTCAGCTTCTTTTGCGTGATGGCGCTGGACGACGGCATGTCGTGCGGCGCAAAGGCAGCGAGCCATCCGAAGTGTCCTGCGGTCTCCTCGGGCGTAATGCTGACCACCGCCACCTTCAACCCGCGGCCGAGAGCTTCGGCGATGGCCTTCATTGAAACGCCTTCTTCGCCAACCGCGTGATAGATGGCGCCCGGCTCCGCCTTTTCAAGCGCCAGACGGTACAGCCGCGCAGCGTCGGATACGTGCGCCGCGGGCCAGCGATTGGCGCCATCGCCAATGTAGGCCGAGACACGCTTCTCGCGCGCTACTGCTGTGATGTAAGGCACCAGCCCCTGCTTGTGCGTGTCGTGAATCTGCGCCAAACGAACGATGGAAGTTTTCACTCCGCGTTCTGTAAACTCCTTCACCACCGTCTCCAAACCTGCGCGAGGATTCCAGGACGCGGTCGGGCCGTCCTCAGTTGATGGCTTGCCGTCGACATTGGCTGCCATTGCCGTACCTGAGGTGACCACCATCGGCCGGTCGGAACCCTCAAGCACCTCTCCCAGCGCAGTGATTGCCCTGCGTTCATCTGCGGCGTTCTTCTCAAACTGCGAGAAGTCATGGCTGAAGGCCAGATGAATCACGCCTTCCGAATCGGCTGCTCCATTGCGCAGGCTGTCGAGGTCTTCGAGGTTGCCATGAAGCACCTCGGCTCCCGCTGCTCGTAGCTTCTCGGCGCCTGCCTCTGAACGCGTCATCCCGAGCACCTGATGCCCTGCCTTGATTAAGTCCGGAACGAGCGCCGAACCGATGAATCCTGTTGATCCGGTCACGAAGATACGCATGATGACACCCCCTTGTGGTTTTGAAGATATGCGGCCAATTTGCACCGTCGACTACTAGATGGGATTCAGCCCCCGGACGATCTATACTAAGAGTCCGTATGATTGGTTCATTCGTCCTGCAAAAACAAAAATCCGGCACTCGGAGCCTTGAAACGCCGTTCGTGCCTCTCGTAGTCGGATCGAGTCGGCGTATGGATCCGCTTTCTGAGGTTCTTGCTCTGCTCAAGCCCCAGAGCTTGTCCTCCGGCGGCTTTATGGTGCCCGACGATATGGCCATCTACTTCCCCAGGCACCAGGGCATCAAGTGCTATGCCATGCTCGCCGGACAGTGCTGGCTGGTCGTCGAAGGCGTGCCCGAGCCCGTCCGGCTGGAAGCTGGGGACTGTTTTGTCTTGCCGCGCGGGCTGCCGTTTCGGCTCGCCACCGATCTTTCGCTCGAACCGGTCCATTACACGCTCGCGTGGGATCGCCTCAGCAAGACCGCCGGGTTACCGGAGATTCCCGAAGGTGTTCGGCACATGGCCGGCGGTTTTTTTGGGTTCTCGGGTGGCCATGCCGAGTTGCTGCTGAACTCGCTTCCGCCGATCGTCCATATCCGGCGCGAGTCAGACAGGGCCGCTATGCGCTGGTCGCTCGAGCGCCTGCGCGAGGAGCTTCGCGATCCACAACCAGGTGGCTCGCTGATTGCGCAGCAGCTCGCCTACATGATGCTCATTCAAGCGCTTCGTTTGCACTTGGCTGACGCCACTGCCGCTGGTCGCGGCTGGCTTTCTGCGCTGTCGGATAAGCATATGAGTCTCGCCATCACAAGTATGCACAGCGACCCGGGATATCGCTGGACGCTGCAGTCGCTGGCCGGACGTGTCGGCATGTCGCGCTCCGTTTTCGCTCTTCGCTTCCGCGAAACTGTTGGCGCCACGCCTATGGAGTACCTCACCCGCTGGCGCATGCTTCTGGCTGCCGACCGCCTGAAGAACTCAGGCGATGGCCTCTCGGCCATCGCGCAGTCGTTGGGCTACAAGTCCGAAAGCGCCTTCGGTAAGGCCTTCCGTCGCGTGATAGGCCACTCTCCGAGGCAGTACACGCGCTCTACCGTGCCGTTTGCCATGTCTGTAGCGCACACCGCTGAAGGCCGCGAGCGCGACCAAGAGCTAGTTGTAGCCGGGTAAAAAGATGTGTAGGTTGCGCAGGCTGATAAACGCCGATGTCGCCGGAAAAGGCCCCGGCCAACCCCGCAAGCCCCTCCCAGTCAACTTTCCCCGCAAACCGCTGAAAACACGCCGCAAAAACAGGTAATAATATACTTGACAGACTACGCCGTTTGTTCTAATATCTCTTCATGGATGCCTCAATCAAGACCTTACAGCAAGCGATTCAACACTTTACGGACTCTGAGAATTGCCGTAAATTCATGGTTTTCGTGCGCTGGCCGGACGGGACGCCAAAATGCCCGTATTGCGGCGCAACCAAGCTAACTTGGCTGGCAAAGGCGAACGTGTATCGCTGCTATGGGGATCACAAGAAACAGAAGTTCTCGCTCAAGGTCGGTACCGTCTTTGAGGATTCACCCATCGGCCTAGACAAGTGGCTCCCTGCGCTCTGGCTGCTCTGTAACGCGAAGAATGGCATCTCCAGCTATGAGCTACACCGTGCGCTTGGAGTGACCCAGAAAACGGCATGGTTCATGCTGCATCGGATCAGGCTTGCGATGGAGACTAAGAGCTTCGTCAAGTTCGGCGGACCTGATAGCGCCCCCGTAGAGGCCGATGAAACCTTCGTTGGGGGCAAGGTGGGCAATATGCACCGCGCCGTAGTTCGCAAGAGGTTCAAGGGGATGGCATCTCAGGCCCACAACCAGACCAAAGCAATCGTGATGGGAATACGGGACCGCGAGACTCGCCAAGTTCGCGCAAGGGTGATTCCCGATGTGAACCGCGAGACTTTGCAAAACGAGATTCTTGCGAATGTAGAGAAGAAGTCCACGGTCTACACCGATGCGGCGCAAGGCTACTACAATCTGGCGCGGCGCGATTTCATCCATGACACCGTGAACCACTTGGAAGAGTATGTGCGCGGACAGGTTCACACTCAGGGAATCGAGAATTTCTGGTCTTTGCTCAAGAGGGGATTGAAGGGAACCTACGTTGCGGTAGAACCGTTCCACTTGGACCGCTACGTTACAGAGCAAGTGTTCCGCTACAATAACCGTGCAACGAAAGACAATCCGTTGACAGACGGGGATAGGTTTACGCTGGCAGCATCGCAGATTTCAGGGAAGAGACTGACCTATGCAGAACTGACCGGCAAGGTGGGAGGGGCGCAAGTATTCTAGGTGGCCCTCTTGGATGAGACGCCAGAAACGCGGGAAGAGGTCTTAGACACTTGCTTCGCCGCTTTCTCTGCGTCCAGTTTCGCTTTGATTTCGGAGTGCGGCACACTCGTAATGCGCCGTACAAAATCTGTAAAATTCGCGTTCGGTTTCGCGCTAGAGTTCCCGCTCATGACGCCACAAACCTCCGCCTAGGCGGAGTGTAGCATATCCGCCGGAAAGGCGGATGTGACATTAACGAAATGCCTCTTCAAACTTCGTGATGACGTACTTGACGACACCCAAGAGCATTTGCAACTGTTCTCCCGTGTTCACCCCCTCAAAAGGCTCAATGTCTTCGAGAAGTATCTCGAAGGTAAGATCAGTCTTGAGTCTCGCCTTTTCGGGATTTATCCCCTCCCTGGTTTCGATTCGGAACCTCAGGAACTCATACTGACCGCCCAGAAGGTCACAGGAGTCGATTCTTTCTCGGGCAACGACTTTACATGGCGGATCGGTGATAACCCCAAATTTCAATCCAGTGGGAACAACAGCAATGACACGCAACCTCCTGTGCCTGTCGAATCGAGCCAAGTCATGAATGTCTCCCAAGCAGGTGCTCAGGCCTCTATCAGGATCGTCGAGCGGTTTCATAGCTTTGTAAGGCTGTATAGTCTCAAGCCAATCCTTAAGCTTTTTAGGGAATGGGAACTTGAGGAAACCGCAGTCTTGGAATTTTGCGACTTTCCCGTTAAGAATGGGAAACTCCAATCTATTTGCATCGGGGGAGGCTCGGTTCCCTGAGTGAGAGTAATTGCATCCCAAATCAATCCATCGAGAGCCGCACGAAGTTGATAAGCGTACTCGCCCAATTCGAGCGACAATCTGTTATCACCGATACGCTTGATGGTAGAATCGGAAAGCGCAATGGCAGCAATGTCCCACCCGCTGTCTTTGTCGTATCGAGTGACCGTAGTGAAGGCATTATCTGCAAAAATAGCGTCCAGTTCAGCCTTGAATGCGACGAGGTGATCTGCCGCCCTATTTAATCGAATCCAACTGTTTTTAAACTTAGTCACAGGCACGATATCTAGATCATATCTGGCCTTTACGGAACTATAATTTCGGCCATCATGACATCCGACAATGAAGCGTACCTGAAGTCAAAAATTGATCTTTTGCGTTTGCTATTAAAACAGAGCCACAAGGAACTTAATGCCTTTCGATATTTGGTCCTTCTTCTCTCGCGGCAGCGGCCCCAGCTTGACATTGAGAAGTTGCTGCAAGGGTGTCGGGAGAACAAGGCTCTTCAAGAGGATTCCGACAAGCAATTTGCCCGTCTGGAAAGTCTGCTAGATAAATACGATTCAACACCTCTGGACGAGGTGTTAGAAGCTTTCGATAAATGGAATCCGCCAGACGCTCCACCAAACTAGCTTCTTCTGGATTTTGCTGCCCTGTCACGGCCATTTCATCCTCCTCTTTCCCTGTTAGTCAGTCAAGTATGTTATTGCCCAAAAACATTCCCCAAGTTTGCCGATCATTTCCACCGTTTGGCGCACAATGGTTCCATGATTTGCGAACAGATGCTCGACGAGCAGACCGGCGAAGCAGCTACCGGCTACTGGCTGTGCATTGTCCCTGCTTTCTCGGTCCTTACGTCCCTATGTCCCTACGTCCCTGCTTTTCCGATCCCTGCCTTTCTACTCCCCGCTCCCAAGTCCCGGATTCAATTCTTCACTCATTCACTCGCTCACCTCGTCACTCGTTCACCTCATCACTTCTTCACCCGCTCCCTTGCTCTCCCGGTCCCCGCTTTTCTGGTCCCTGTTCCCTTGTTCCCTTGGTCTCTTGTTCCCTGCTTTTCCCCCAGCCCCCATGCCTCCGGCACCCCACCCCCGTCTCTCTACCCCACCCCTCCCCCTTCCTACCCCCACCCCTCCCCCCGGCCTCTCCGTTTCCTGCTTTTCT
>Ga0224558_1003594_pt1 | contig 12746 bp, 7 predicted proteins | sample 714S32024metaG_FD_180682 | JGI IMG/M metagenome (GOLD analysis project Ga0224558, IMG submission 180682) | Peat soil microbial communities from Stordalen Mire, Sweden - 717 S3 20-24 | ecosystem: Environmental > Terrestrial > Soil > Wetlands > Peat | place: Sweden: Norrbotten County, Stordalen... | reverse complement strand
AGCCTGGCGCGACGCGGCGAAGGCCATGTTCATCCCTTACGACGACTCGCTCGACGTGCACCCCCAGGCGGAAGGCTTCACCAGTCATCAGGTCTGGAACTTCGCCGCCACCTCAGCCGAGCAGTACCCGTTGCTGCTCCACTTCCCCTACTTCGACCTCTACCGCAAGCAGGTGGTCAAGCAGGCCGACCTCGTGCTCGCCATGCACCTGCGCGGCGACGCGTTCACCGACGAGGAGAAGGCCCGCAACTTCGCCTACTACGAAGGCCTCACCGTGAGGGACTCGTCCCTGTCAGCCTGTAGCCAGGCGGTGATCGCTGCCGAGGTCGGGTATCTGGGTCTGGCGCATGACTATCTAGCCGAGACCGCCCTCATGGACCTCGAGGACCTCGGGCACAACACCCGCGACGGTCTGCATATCGGCTCTCTGGCGGGGACGTGGATCGCCCTCGTGGCGGGGTTCGCCGGCATGCGCGAACGGCATGGCATCCTTTACTTCGCGCCCCGACTACCCCCGGGCATCACCCGGCTGGCCGTCACTGTCTCGGTGCAGCACCGGAGGCTGCGCGTCGAGGTCACGCCGGACACCACGACCTACCGGCTCCTCGATGGCGAGCCGCTACAGGTCCTCCATGACGCGGAGCCAGTCAGTGTGTCCACGGGGAGTCCGGTTCTCCGACCGACCCGAAAGGTACCGCCCTCTGACCCGCCGGCCCAGCCGTGTGGTCGGGAACCGCGGCGGCGGGTAGCCGAGTGATGCGGTACCGGCCCCATCTGTTCACCCTGACACGAGAGGCGCCGATCGGGACCGGACATAGCGTGCTTTGGGACGATGGAGCTGGGAGGCCTTCGGCGCTACTGGTCGACCCCCACGAGCGCCACCATAGGAGGATGCGGCAACCGATTTGGCACCAGAGAAGAATCTGAGGACTTATCCCGTGAAGACAGGACCTCTTTCCCCGGAATTGCTCCACAAGATGGACGCTTACTGGCGCGCCGCAAACTATTTGTCGGTTGGCCAGATCTATCTATACGACAATCCATTGCTGAAGCAGCCGCTGGAACTGTCGCACGTGAAGCCCCTCGTGGTTGGGCACTGGGGAACTACGCCCGGCCAGAATTTCATCTATGTGCATTTGAACCGGGTGATCAAAAAGTATGACCTCGACATGTTCTACATCGCCGGGCCCGGTCACGGCGGACCGGCATTGGTGGGCAATACTTATCTCGAAGGAACCTACAGTGAGATCTATCCGGACATTAGCCAGGACGAAGCCGGGCTAAAAGGGCTGTTCAAGCAGTTCTCGTTTCCCGGCGGGATTTCCAGCCATGTCGCGCCGACGACACCGGGGTCGATTCACGAAGGTGGCGAGTTAGGATACTCGCTTAGCCATGCCTTCGGGGCCGCGTTCGACAATCCTGATCTGATCGTCGCCTGCGTCGTCGGCGATGGTGAAGCGGAAACGGGCCCCTTGGCGACTGCATGGCAGTCCAACAAGTTTCTTGACCCGATTACCGACGGGGCGGTGCTGCCGATCCTGCATCTCAATGGCTACAAAATTAGCAACCCGACCGTCCTTGCCCGCATCGAGCAGGAGGAATTGGAGCAGTATCTACGAGGCTGCGGTTGGAGGCCCCACTTTGTGGAAGGTCACGAGCCGGAAGAGATGCACCAACACATGGCCAGCACCTTGGAAGAGGTCATAGAGGACATTCGGCAAATCCAAGGCAATGCACGGGATGCGAAGAACGCCACTCGGCCGCGCTGGCCAATGATCGTCTTGAGATCACCCAAGGGCTGGACGGGGCCGAAAATCGTCGATGGTCTCCAAATCGAAGGCACGTTCCGAGCACACCAGGTGCCACTTCTGGTGGATTCCGAGCACCCCGATCATCTCAAGCTCCTGGAAAGCTGGATGAGGAGTTACAAGGCGGAGGAGCTGTTCGATGAGGATGGCCGACTGATACCGGAATTGGCCGAGCTGGCGCCCAAGGGCGACCGGCGAATGAGTGCTAATGCCCACACTAACGGGGGGTTGCTGCTGAGGGACTTACGGATGCCGGACTTTCGCGTCCACGCGGTGGATGTGCCTTCTCCCGGTACTGTCGACGGCCAAGATACGCTCGTGTTGGGGGAGTTCCTACGTGACGTCACCAAGCTAAACGAAGACCATAGAAACTTCCGGATCTTCGGTCCCGATGAGACGCTTTCGAATCTCCTGGGCGCGGTCTTCGAAGCAACTAACCGGCAGTGGGACGCCCGAGCAGTAGAGAATGATGAATTCCTCGCGCCCGACGGACGCGTGCTGGATTCGATGCTCAGCGAGCACCAGTGCGAGGGTTGGTTAGAGGGTTATCTGCTCACCGGACGGCACGGACTGTTCAACTGCTACGAGGCCTTCATCCACATCGTCGATTCGATGTTCAACCAGCACGCCAAGTGGTTGAAGGTCACATCGCAACTGCCGTGGCGGCGGAAGATTGCCTCGCTGAACTATTTGCTCTCCTCCCACGTCTGGCAGCAAGATCACAACGGCTTCACTCACCAAGACCCCGGCTTTCTCGACCACGTCGTCAACAAGAAGGCCGACATAGTGCGGGTGTACCTTCCCCCCGACGCCAACTGCCTCTTGTCGGTTTTCGATCACTGCTTACGCAGTCGGCACTATGTGAATGTGGTGGTTGCGGGGAAACACGCACTGCCCCAATGGTTGGCCATGGATGCGGCGGTCGTGCATTGTACGGAAGGGATTGGCATCTGGGAATGGGCCAGCAACGACGAAGGCGCCGAGCCGGACGTCGTGATGGCCTGTTGCGGAGATACGCCCACGCTGGAGATCCTGGCTGCTACCTCGATCCTGCGTGCGCATCTGCCCGAACTGAGAATCCGGGTGGTCAATGTTGTCGATCTCATGAAGCTGCAGCCCAGCAGCGAGCACCCCCACGGGTTGAGCGACGAGGACTACGACTCGCTCTTCACGAAGGACAAGCACATCATCTTTGGCTTCCACGGCTACCCCTGGTTGATCCACCGGCTGACCTACCGCCGGACCAACCAGAACCTGCACGTCCGAGGCTACAAGGAAGAGGGAACGATCACGACAGCCTTTGACATGAGGGTGCAAAACGGCCTGGACCGGTTCCATCTGGTCCAGGACGTGGTCGATCGGCTACCGCATTTGGGCGCGAGGGGGAGCTACCTGAAGCAGATGGTTCAGGACACGCTCATCGAACACAAGCAGTACATCGACAGGCACGGTCAAGACATGCCGGAAATCCGCAACTGGAAGTGGGACACCGCCAAGTGACCCCGGCGAGCGCAGTGCCGCGATGAGAAGGGCATGAGTATGAAGCAAGTAGCCCACAAGCCAGGAAGGCTGGGACATCGTAAAGGCGGGGATGTGCCCAGCCGGGAATCGGATGCCGAGGCGCCCGGATCGACGCCGGGCTCGAATCCCGATGTAAAGAACGCGTAGTGTCCGAAAACTCGATGTGCCCATTACGCAGCGAGTTTTCGGACCTACGAGCTGAGGGGAATGAGAGCCGGGGAAGTCCTGCTCAACAGCGCGATCAAATATTCGGGCAGTACGTCCGTCGGCGGGATCATCTCGGCGGCTTGCTTCATGAGTATCGCCGTGCTGCATGATCGAATGGGTTTTGGCACCCCACACCGTTGAGCACTCGGAAAGGCACTCCGCTTCGTTGCGCGAGTGACTCGGGCGTATCTATCGCACCATCTGTGACGTGGATTGCCTCGACGTCTGCGCCGGTCAGCTCGCCGATCCGAAGCGCGGTCTCGAGCACGGGTCGGGCCGCAGCCGTCGCGTCGAGCGTGGCGATGATTGTGCTGATGGATTGCTCCTCTTGTTGCTGAGCGATTCGATCGTGAAGGTGCGCCCAGGTGGGTTGCAGCGCTCTGGCATCCCGCGACCGACGCGCACGACAAGCGGAGTATCGCAACGAATTGTCACCGAGTCGCGCTCGGCTCGCACGCCGAGGGGGCAGCCAAGGAAGCAGAACCTCAGGCCGAGCGCCTGCCACTCTTCGGGAAGGCAGGGATCGATCTCGAGGATGTCGGCATCTGCTCTCAGCCCGAGGAACCCGTAGGCGAGGGCTTGCCAGGTCCCTCCCATGGCGCCCAGATGCAGACCTCCAGCGGTCGTACCTGTTACGTCGTCGAGGTCGAGGCGGGCAGCTAGTCGGAAAAGCTCGAGTGCCCGCTGCGGCTCTCCCACGCGTGCGAGCAGCGAGGCGTGGATGGCGGGGGAGAGGGAGCTCCCGTGTGCGGTCCTAGGCTCGTAGAAGGCGAGGCACGGTGCAAGCGACCCTGGCATGACCTCCTCCGGCACGAGGTGGTGGAGCATGAGCACGTCGGCCTGCTTGATGATCTGCGAGCCGGCGACCCGTTCGGCACCGAGGAGGACGTTGATGCCCACCGTTGGCGGTTGAGCAACCTGAGACACGAGCAGCGGCTCGAGGTCGAAGTAGCCGGCGAACTGCTCGTAGATGCCGCGCTCGGGGTTCCACCCGTCTATGAGGGCATCGGCGAGACCACGCCACCTCTCAGCCTCTTTGTTGTCACCAGCCTCTGAGAGAAGCTCGGCACCCTGGCGAAGGTTCCAGCGTGCCATCACGTTCGTGAAGGCGTTGTCGTCGACGACAGCGTGGTCCTCGTCGGGCCCTATCACGCCGTAGAGGTGACCGCGGCCTTCGGCGTCCATGCGTATGCGGCTCGACCAGTAGCGGGCGGTGTCGACGAGCAGGTCACGCCCGACCCCGGTGACGAAGGACCTGTCGCCCGTCCAGGTCGCGTAGCGCGCCGCGGCCCAGGCGACGTCCGCCACGACGTGCTCCTCGCGCTGGCCGGTGCGAATCGGAATGAGCTGTCCTTGCTTCCCCCGTATCCAGCGTGGGGTGACGTCGCTCCCGTCGGCCGCGGACTCCCACGGGAAACGCGCCCCTTTCAGGCCTTGGGCTTCGGCTGCCGCCCGTGCTGCAGGCAGACGGCGGATGCGGTATTCGAGCATTGCTCGTGCGGCAGCGGGCCGGATCGCCACCAACGCTGGCAGCACGAAGACGTCCGTGTCCCAAAAGACGTGGCCACCGTAGGCATTGCCCGAAAGCCCTCGCGCCCCGACCGCTGCCTCTTCGTTGTCGGCTGTGTTCGACAGAAGGTGGAACACACTGAAGCGCGCCGCGAACTCGTCCTCAGGGCTTCCCTCGATCACGACCTCGGCGTCCGCCCACCGCCGCGCCCAAGCCTCGCGGTGCTCGGCGAGCAACGCGTCGAAGCCGACCGATTGGATCTGCGCGAGTCTTTCAAGGGCCTCGTCGAAACCGGGCACTTCCCTGGGATTGGCGACCCAGGCGGCGAGCCGCTCGACCGTACGACGGTGCCCGGCGGTCCGCGCCCAAGCCTCGCGGGCAGCCACGACGATCCCGCCGCCCGGCGGGTACCCACTTCGGGCCACATGCGTGTCGCCGCGTTGCTCGTGCTCGAAGCCCTTCGCGTTCGGCGGCTTTCTCAGTGCGTCGCCCGGCTGGAGGCGAGACGCAGGTCCTTCGGCCCGAAGCGCCAGGGCGTACGGAGAAGCTCCAGACACAAACTGCATCGAACGCAGAGTCGATCCGCTCTCACCGAAGCGGACGAGCGTACCTGTACGCAGATCGAGAAGCCGGTGCTCGCTTGGGTGTCGGCCACGGGGCCGACGAAACTCCGTATCCGTCCAAAGTGGCCCCGGGAGCAGGCCGGTGCCACCGTCGGTGTAGATGCCGCCCACTACGAACATCGGGGGGGAGGACGAGCCGTCTTCCTCCTTGGATCCGCGCGTACCCGCCCATCCGTTGCCGAGCGTCGCGAGCGTCGCGAGTGTCTCGGCTGCCTGCTCCTCCGAACGGGTGGTCGGTAGAGCCAGGACCCAGGCCGGATCGAGGTCTATCTGTGGTACCTGCCGGTCAGCACGTCGCGCGAGCTGCGTGTCGAGCAGCTCGGAGAATCTGGTAGGGCCCCCGGCGAGGTGGACCACGCCCCGCGGGACGTCCCCAGGCTCGACCCCGACCGAGACAACCGCCGCCCGGGCGAACTCGTCTATGAGCATCAGCGAGTCGCTGCCCGGGACTCGGCCGATTGGTCCGAATTCGTCCCCGCCTATGAGCACTAGCCCGCCGGTGATACCTCGCTCGGCCAGCCACCTGGCCACAAATCGTGCCGAGTCGGACTTGTCGGTCAGCCCGATCTCCACGTGCTTAACGTCGCTGGTGATCCTCGGATCTGATAGACCGGCTGAACGTGCCGCGTCGTCAGTGAGCGCAACGACCTCGGCCAGGCTCTCGATCCCCGATGAATGGAGACGTGCCGCCACCGCCTCGGCGAGTTCAGCGATCTGCGCTTTGGGTGGATCGGCCCAGGCCGACTCTGGGATCAGGTCGATCTTGCGTCGATTGAGCCGCTGCGAGACCACCTGGGCCTGGATGCCCCTGGCCCGAAGAAGTCTGACGGTGAGCTCGGCCGCCCGGTCCAAAGATACGTCTTCCTCTTTAGTCGCGCTACGCCTCTGGACGAGCACCGGTCCGTCAGCGCCGACCTCGAAGACCTCCGAGCCCCGGTTAAGGCACAGGTGCAGCCGTCCCCGACCCGGCGGTCTGGCCCGAAACTGCCCGTCGATGTTTGCGAGATGGGTGCCGCTAGCGACGAAGACGTGGACCCCTAAGGCGCAAAGCATCTCCACGCGCTGACGTATCGAAGTGGCGTCGGCGTGTCGGTCGGGGACCGCTGTGCCGTCCCAATCGAAGAGGACGGCATCGAACGTCTCGTCAGTAATTGTCGCCGAGACGCGACGCTCTACACGCGGCTGGCCAGCGAGGACGGGTTTTCGCAGAACGGTCAATTGCCCACCACCGAGGTCATCGGACGAGATCCCCAAGTCCCCGCCGGATGTTCCAAATGATCATTGTCATCGCAAGTCCCCGCGGACCAGTCACACCGTTGTCATCTGTTGTTTCCCTGGGCGTAGCTAAAGCCGATCGTCCCTAAGGAGATATTAGGGCCTCGTGACGTGAGTGTGGGCGACCCGCGGCAGTTCCCCCCTGGTTTTTCACCGACGCCAGCTCCAGGTCGTGCTCACAACATTCATCGACCTCTACAACACCATGGGCCGCACCGTTCGCTCGACCAGACACCTGGCCTTTCGATGGTGCTAGCGGCGCGGCCAACCTCACATCCTGATGCAACGCAACTGCGAAGAGCGGGCCGGCTCGGTGGTTTCATCCATGAGTACGGACTTGCTGCGTGAGGCCTACGGATGAGGTTCTCGGCACCCACAAGTACCCCCGAGAATCCCGCAACTTATCGCTGGAGGTCACGTCGCCTAACCGGGCACGGGCCCTTTCGCGACCGGTCGTTTGTGCGAGACCCCACTACGCTGCTCGTTGGGTTCGCGCCCTCCTGATGCTGGACTTCAATTCAAGCCTCGAAGGAAGTTGCCGTGCCAAGCGCCCTCAAGCACCCGATCAACGCAGCCAACCTTGATCAGTTGATCGACGAGCTCGAGAACGACCTGGCTGTGGCAGACGGATTCGCCGCGTCGAGTCCCCGGCCGTGATGATTGGCCGGCGGATACTCTATGTCAGCGACTCGCTGCACATGGGGGGCGCCGAGCGGGTGCTCATCGGACTGGCCGCTGGGCTCGTCGCTCGGGGTGCCCGAGTGACGGTGGCGTGTTCGGTCGGCGGGTCGCTCGCGGTGGAGGCGGAGCGGGCCGGTGTCGAGGTCCGGGTGCTGGGAAGCAGTCTGGTTAAGCGGCGCCTCGATGCTGCCTTCGCCTGCGCGCTCACCCAGCTGATCGTGAACGAGCCTCCCGATTTGGTGCACACGCACATGTATGCGAGCACGGTCGCTGCGACGCTCGCCCTACAGCAGTCCCGCATCCCGCTGGTGGTGCATGAACACAGCGAGGCGGACTGGCGTGACTCTGAGGCGCGGTACAACGCCGCCAAAGCCTATCGCCGCAGTGCCGTCGTGATCGCCGTGTCGACGGCGATCCGCCACCGGCTTGTCGATGTCGACGGAGTTCCGTCCGCGAAAATCCACGTGCTACACAGTGCGCTGCCGCGGCTACCAGGCCGTGCAGCCGCTGGTGGCTTGCCGCGACCGAACGGCCCGCTGGTCGGGGTCGTCGCCCGGCTGCAGCCAGAGAAGGGTGTTGCGGTCTTCCTCCGAGCGGCGGCGCGACTCGCGCAGAGCGTGCCCGGTGCGGGCTATGTCGTAATTGGCGACGGCCCGCAGCGTGGCATGTTGGAGAGGCTGGCCGCCGACCTTGGAGTGGCGGTGAGTTTCCTGGGATTCCGCCCGGACGGGCCCGCCTTGATCGGCGAGCTGGACCTACTGGTCATCCCGTCTTTCAGCGAGGGCACTCCGCTGGTCGTGCTCGAGGGGGCTGCCGCCGGCGTTCCAGTGGTCGCCACCACTGTCGGCGGTATCCCCGAGCAGGTCAGTGACGGGATCGAGGGCTTGTTGGTGCCGCCCGGCGACGACAGGGCGCTGGCGGATGCCTGCCGACGCATCTTGGCTGACCGGGCGTTCGGGGCCCGGCTTGCCGCCGCTGCCGCCGATCGGCTGCGGCAAGCCGATCCCGCGGTCGCGGTCAACGCCGTAGCGGCTCTCTACGCTCACGTGCTTCGGGCACAGCCGCTGCCGGCGGAGACACTATGAGCACCTCCGCCGAGGAGAGCTCAGTAGGGAGCAACCCTCGTGGGCTCGTCATCCGCACGGCGCGGGCAGACGATATCGACCGGGTGCTGGACCTGCTGACGCACTATGACCAGCCGCGGGCGGGCTTTGAGCCTTGGTATGAGCACGACCCGGCCTATCGACCGGAGCAGTCGTGGCTGGCGGAGACGAACGGCCGGCTGGTAGCGCACCTGCGGATCTACCCGCGCCAGCTACGCCTCGGGGGCGGCGGCATGATGAGGGTTGCCGGCATCGGCAACGTCATCACGGCCCGGGAGGCTCGGGGACAAGGGCACGCGGACCGGTTGCTGCGGGCCGCGGTGAGCGCAGCGGCCGGCGCCGGATACGCCTACTCGTTGCTGTGGACGCACCTGCCGCAGCTGTACTCGAGGCACGGCTACGGCGAGGCGCCCGAGGAGATCTTGCACGCGGTCACCGGACTGCCCTCCGTCAACGCATGCGTCCGCCCCGCCGATGACGCCGAGCTGCCGGTCGTCGCCGCGTTGCAAAACCGGTTCGACGCCGATCGCTCCGGTCCCGCGGTGCGCGACCTCGCCTTCTGGCGCGGCTCCCGCAACTGGCTCGGCGACGACGTGCTAGTCAGCGATCGGTCCGGCAGCGTCGCCGGTTATATTCGACGCCGCGTCGAGCGGGACCACGTGAACGTGCTCGAGCTCGGCGTCGCTACCGACGACCTGCATCTCGGCCGTGTGTTGCTCGCCGCGGCTGCCGAACCCCGGCAAGGCCGGCTTCGCGCCACCCTGCCGCCGTCGCTTCGGCGGGCACTCGACCCGTGGCAGCCGGCGATCCTGGATTCGCCAGGTCTGATGGGGCGCCCGTTGTCGATAGCGGCACTTGCCGGCGCGCTCAGTTCAAATTGGTCGTCCCGCCTACGTGCGGTCCGGGATCCGCGAGATGTGGTCGTGCCAATCGTCCTGCCCGGCGGCCTCGTCAGCTTGCGCATTAGCACGAAAGGCGTGCGGGCTATGCGCGAGCCCGCTGCCGCTCCGCCGCTCCATCCCGGTGGGCTGACCGCGCTCGTGCTGCGGGGCTGCGACGCCCGCACCGTCCTCCTTCTCGGCGATCGTGCCGACCTCGATGACCTGTCCGCCATCGCACCCGCCCAGGACTTCGTGCTCTGGCCGACCGACGCGTTCTAAAGCATGGCGGCTGGCCGAGCCGGCCGGCCTTGGCCGGGCTGGATCGGCTGGGCAGGCAAGACGGGCAGGGCAGTCGGCTGGCGATCGTAGGTGCCGACCTCGACAGGGCGCTGTGTGCGCTGCTCATCCACGTACGTCCTGTTGCCGCTCCGAAGTGTCGACACTCGAGATGGTCTGGTGTAGCCGTAGGCGGCGCTCTGCTTCGCGTAGCCGTGGACCTCGCACACGGTGGAAGCCATATCGATCGTCATCGGCGCATCACCCGGCCCGGCCCCGGGCGCCCATGCTCGACGCAGGATACTCGCCGCTGAGCTGGTCGAGCTGGCGGACGTGGCCGAACGTGAAGTGACCACGGGTGGCGAGCACCGACCGTCTCGCCCTCGATGAAGCTCAGGATCTCCCGACCTTGGTCGTCTAGGCCCAGGGCTCGGAGCGAGAAGACGAACCCGACGTCCTCAGGTACCGAAGTAACACGTGGATTGCTTCCGTCTACGGGCTAGGCGACCGGCGTACGGTGTCCCCAACTCGGACCACCACCCGGACGTTGTCACCCGGCAATGACTGCTCCATACCTACACCCGTCATCGTGCCCGGCCGCTCACGCGAGTTGGGACATTGTCCGCACTCGGAATTCCAACGAGAACCTCCGCGACGTCCAGACCTTCACATCGATTGAGTGGGCTGATTCGACCCGGCTCCCGGCGCCCTGAAGGACTGGCAACGGTGGGACCGCCGCGGCCGAGCATTGGGAGTGGAGGGCACGGTCGTCAAGCGCTGAAGTCGTTGCGGCTTGCCCCTCGTGGCAGCCTCCCAGTGCTCAACGGCGTTGTCATAGAACACCTTGCGGCGCAGACCGACGCGGTCGGCGGTGCCTGCGTCCGGAAGGTGACGAGCCAGGGTGGCAGCAGTCTCGAAATTTGCGAGCTGTGGGTAGATGAATTCTTCAAGGTATCGCCGGGGATCGCAGGGCCAGAAGACATCCGAGGCGTACATCAGCATGTCCACGGGCAGCATGTTGAGCGCTTTGCGGACCGAGTCGATCTGCCAGTCGGCCGGGCAGCCGAACGACAGATCCGCCTTGAGCTGCCATCGGTCCTTCCCGCTCGCACCGGCGTGGAAGGTCTCCATGGCCAAAGTCGCAATGCATTCGTCTACCCACGGCCAGGACAGGTGAGCGAGGTGGCCATGGAAGCCCGGAACCTGGTGAAGACCCTCATACCCGGCAGGCCGGCAGAACTGACTTGAGCGCTCGTCGAGGAAGATGCCGGAGTGAAAGGCGACGTACATCCCGAGCTCAGCCAGGTTCGACCACAGTGGTAACAGGCGCTCATCGTCGGGCGACCAACGGTCGGGTACCATCTTGATGCCGCGAATCCCGAGCTCGTCGTAACACCGGCGACCCTCATCCACCATCAGGCTCACTGCTTGTTCTGCGTCGCCTCCGGCCAGCGCCGGGTTAGGATTGAGGACGGCGAAAGCGAGGAGTCGCTCGGGTGACGTAGCACAGAAGTGAGCGATGTAGTCGTTGTGACGACGAACGTCATCCATGTGCTCGTCAGTCAGTTCGAGACCGTGGACGGACAGCAGCGGCGCGAAGCAAAACGCTTGTTCCACGCCGCACTCGTTCATCGTGTGCACGATGTCGTTGGCGTCGCCGTCATCATCGGGGCCCGATGTGTGCGTGTGCACATCGATGATCGGCAGTCGGTCATAGAGCACCCCTAAGCGTTCAGTACGGGCCACGTTGATTCTCCTGACGGTAGGTCTGCTCTCGAGGGTCGAGATCCGGGTCGGATTGTGGCACGACCCGGCCCGCCCTTCGCCGTGCGCGAGGAACGAATCGTCGCCGTCCTCGACCATTGGCTCGCTACCCTCACCCAGCCCCTAGAAAAAGCGGGTACACGTATTGAGATCGCGCCCAAGGTGTCCGAAGCGTACTCTCCCCCGACGGCACGCGGTTGCCCATCCGGGCCCATCCAGCCAGCCAGCCCGTCGCCGATGACAACGGCTGGACCAGCGAACACTTTCGACCCGCCACACCCGCACCCCGGTTCGACTTCGGAACGCGGTTGCTCGACGAGTGGTTCGCAATACGGGACCGACCGATACCGGTGGGACCCCGTAATGTCCGAAAACTCGCTTTGCCCCTCAAGCAGCGAGCTCGTACTCGTGGATCAGTCCTCCGAGCCGGTCACGTCGATGGACGTGCAGCGGGTGGGAGTGCGAAGGCTGTGCAGGCGTCGCTGCCAACATAGGAGAGGGCAATGTTGGGGCCGGGATCTCCTGGAATAGCCCCTGATGCGGGCGATGGCAGTTGTAATGCTTCGCATAGCTCCGAAGGATGCGCTCGAGATGTCGTGCATTGACGATGAGAAGATGATCCAGGCACTCTGACCTGACCGTCCTCACGAACCGCTCGGTGAAGGCATTCGCGTTCGGCGCCCGGAATGGGGTTCGCAGGATCTGGGCACCTTCTGATTTGAAGACTTCATCGAAGCTCGCCACGAACTTCGTGTCGCGATCACGGACGATGAAGTTGATATCGACCACGGCATCAACGAGGTCACCGGCTACGTTCCTTGCCTGCTGGGTGACCCAGATCCCCGTTGGGTGGGCGGTGACGCCAGTGATCCAGATTCTCCTGCGGCCGAGCTCGATGAAGAAAAGGACGTAGAGGCGCCGAAGCAGCACCGTGTCCACGCTGAAGAAATCGGTGGCCACGATGTGCGATGCCTGGGCACGGATGAACTCTCGCCACGTGGCGCCAGGGCGGCGCGGTGCTGGCCCCAGGTCGTGGTCGGAGAGGATCCGGGCAATCGTGCTCGCTGCTAGGCGTACGCCGAGCTTCATGAGCTCAC
>Ga0224558_1003592_pt1 | contig 12751 bp, 9 predicted proteins | sample 714S32024metaG_FD_180682 | JGI IMG/M metagenome (GOLD analysis project Ga0224558, IMG submission 180682) | Peat soil microbial communities from Stordalen Mire, Sweden - 717 S3 20-24 | ecosystem: Environmental > Terrestrial > Soil > Wetlands > Peat | place: Sweden: Norrbotten County, Stordalen... | reverse complement strand
CGCGGAGAAAGCGCAGGAACTGAGTCCGGAACTGCAAGCGGCCTTGGGACCGCTGTTGGGAGAGATCGAGTCGCTGAGCGAACGGATTGGTGAATATAGCGAGCGCATCGAGGAGATCGCGAAGCGGGGTTACCCGGAGGTGGGGGGGCTGAAGCAGGTGAAGGGAGTGGGGACGCTGATCGCGTTGACCTATGTGCTGACGCTGGAAGATGCGCATCGTTTTGGCAAGAGCCGGGATGTGGGTTGCTATGTCGGGTTACAACCGGGACGGAGGAACTCGGGGCAGAGCGAACCGCAATTGCACATTAGTAAGGAGGGAGATCCGTATCTACGAACGCTGCTGGTCCAGGGGGCGCACCATATTCTGGGACCGTTTGGAGCCGACAGCGATCTACGACGGTGGGGACTCAAACTGGCGGAGAGAGGGGGAAAGAATGGGAAGAAACGAGCGGTGATCGCGGTGGCGCGAAAGCTGGCGGTGCTGTTGCATCGGCTGTGGGTCAGTGGAGAAGCTTACGAACCACTGCGCAACCAGCGAGAAGTCGCGTTGCCGGCCGTGGCGTAGTTTCGATCCAAGTTTCGATCCAAGGACTAGAAAACACAAGGCAAGAAGCCCAAAGTTTAAGCGCCGAGTTCCGGTGACTGCGTCTAACGCCTGGCCCGACTCCATCGTCGAGATGGAACGAGAGGTCGAAAATCAGGTGGCAGCACCGGCTGAAACGAGAACACCCAACTTGCACCGAGCGAATGAAACGCTCATCGAGAGTGCGGATGGAAGGGTGGCGACAGTGGTAGCGCGAAAAAACAAAGACTTTGGGGGAACAGTGTTGGATCGGAGAGAACCACCCAGCGCACGTTGGCCCACCTTCCCTCCTAGCGGAAGTGTGGCCGAGCGGTCCTCGCCGTCAAGGGTTCGCTGCGCCGCACAGAACGCGCCCTTGACCGCTCCGGACCGCTCTGAAAACTGCTCCGCTAGGAAGGAAGGTGGACTTTAGGAAAGGCAACAACAAAAACAACATCAAAATCGCAAACTCGTCTTGACATAGACGGCATTCTCATGGAAGGCGATAGCGCTCAAAACCCCGGATGTGGCCGGTCCCGTCACTAAACATCCCCATCACTACACGCTTTTCTCGGATTTAGGGGGCAGCCGTCAGCTTTCAGCCGTCAGCCATCAGTAAAACCTAGCTACCGACCGGCTGGGACGAGGCCCTCTGGCCGGACTTCGTCGCCTTTTGTTCTTTCTCTTCTATCCTCGTTTTTAGCCTGACTATCAGGTTCTTCCTGGTCGTCGTATTCTTTGCCCTCTACCATCGACCAGGCAGACGCTCCCAAGGGGCGCTTGGACACGCACTTGTGATCAATTACTATCTGCGTCTTCTGCTCCGGCTCGAAGTTGGTGGACTTCACGGATTTAGGGGGCAGCCGTCAGCTTTCAGCCGTCAGCCATCAGTAAAACCTAGCTACCGACCGGCTGGGACAAGGCCCTCTGGCCGGACTTCGTCGCCTTTTGGGAAAATCTTGTCAAGCCCCGGTTTTGACGGGATGCCTACGGCGGGACGGGCGAGACGCCCGTCGCTCCATTGGATGATGCCGATCCGTCGGAGTTTACCTGCTCCGCAGGGCCGCTTGTGCCCGGAATGCTGGGTGCACGATTGCCATGTGCGACTGCGCCGTTGCTGCGGAGGCGGTTGAACTCTGCGCCTGGAATGTCCCTATCGCGACCTGTTGTTGGTCACCCTCGACAAAGAGCATGGTTGAGCCGTCGACCACGTAGTACTCCAGGGTTAATCCGGTGATGAGCGTTGAGGGGGTCGAGACGGAGATCGAGCCGCGGCCGTCCGGAGATGGATCCGGAATGTAGACGCCGCCCAAGTCGCTATTGAAATTCAGCTCACAAGCAAGGTCATTTTCGTCCACTAAGCCGTTCATGTTTACGGGGCCGGTGGAACTGGTGTCGGGAGTGCCGGCCTGGAACTGGGCAATGTCGTCAACCTCGGCCCAGGCATCGCTGAAACAGGAGCTGACATTTACGCCGGAAAGATTTAGCCCGTAACCGGTTGAGGCAGCGAATGATGTAGCGGTTTGGGCGTAGGCGGTACCCTGCATTAGTCCGTGACCATCGATCTCCAGCAACTGGACTCCGCCGCTGGAGGGATAAGCGGCAAACTGGAAATCCGCTGCGGTGCCGTTGCTGAAGGTGGGCAAGTTTAGTTGGCACCGTCCCGCGACAAACGTAAGGCAGCTCCCGCTAAGGTTTTGCAGTGTGTTGGTGGTGCCATCGTCGTTGTAATCTTCAAGGAGGTTGCTGAGGCCGCCATTGGCATCCGTGGTTGCATAACCACCGGCGGCGACGGGATTCACAAGGCCAGAGTCGACACCAGCAAGCGTGTAGACCAGCGGACCTCTGGTAAAGGAGGTCTGTTGGGTAAAGGCGTCGCCGGAGAGAGCATATCCCGAAGTGTTACTATCGGTTTCGATGAGTTTCAGGTGGGTTGAGTCGATCACCCAGACGTCAAAGGCCAGCGAGCCAAAGATGCTGGACGTGGTGAGCACAGCCGTTCCTGAAGTCCCGCTTGAGGCCAGAACCAATGATCCACCAGTAAGTTGAAGACCCGTAGATCCTGACACCGTGGAAACGCCGTTGTCGTTGAAATCCTGAGTGCCGGAGGTAATGGCCCCGGTGGAGGAATTGAGCGCGAAGGCTCCTACTGTGCCAAGGGGATTTCCAGTCGAGTCAGAACCAGCAAGAGAGAAGGCAAGAGACCCTAGCGAGCTTTGGGAGGCGCTGCCCTGCAGGTCAAGGGTGCCGCTGCCGCTCCCGAATTGGTCGAAACGGGTGATCATGCCGTGAGTGCTTGAGGTCAGAACAAAATCAAGGCCAAAATTTCCCTCCGCAGTCGGAAGGTGCGCGGTGCCACGACCGTCTGAGCTGACTGAGTATGCGGTCTTGAGGACGGGTTGCGCGAGAAACACGCCAGTGCCTCCGAGGTTGGCGTCGTTGATGTCAACCGTGCCTCCCGTGATATTGCCGTTGCCATCGGCCTTTATGGTTCCCACGAATGCAAAAAAAGACCCTGTGTTCGTATTGGGGTGGAAGTCCGTGCCCGATATGGAGAAGACGTAGGTGCCTTTCAGATTGCTGTTGTTGAAGCCTTCGCCGTTGGGCGCGGGCGAACTGCTGCCGGTGCTGCAGGCGGCTAGCAAAAGGATGCTTGCGATCGCCGGAAGCGCCATGAGCAGGCGTCCGGCAGACTTGGTGGAGGCAAGGGGATTCATGAAACACTCCTGTCTTTAATTCTTAGGATGCGCTAACCCGGATTGTAGAGTAAAGTTTCGGTAAAAAAAATGGCTGGGGGCGACCCCAGCGGGTGCGGAAAGCGTCGGAGAGCGCGGCCCAGTCCCTAAAGGGAACTCTGATTAAGTGTCGGCGAAAGGCATTAATCACAGGGTACACAGGGGTGCACGGAGGACGCCGGGGACTTAATCAGAACTTCCCTGATACAAGACCTGAGTTTTCAGCAGCCTGCGGAGACGCGGCAAGCGGCGTCTCTACTCGACTTCCACCCGACTTCGGGCCGGGGCTGGAATCGCGGGGCGCTTGCGTTTTTCGGACGCTTTTTCGAATGCCCAGACTCCCACGCGGTAGGCGAGCAGGATGCCGAGCACGATGCCGTACTCGATGGGCTTGCGGCGATCGGCCTTGACCAGCCAGGTGTAATGCACCACCGCCAGGATCCCCGTGAAATAGATCAGACGGTGCAGGCGCTGCCAGTTCTTGCCGCCCAGGCGGCGGATCGACCATGCGGTCGACGTCAGGGCCAGGGGAATCATGAGGACGAAAGCGGAGAAGCCTACGGTGATGAATCGGCGCTTGGCGATGTCTTTCAACATTTCATGGACATCGAAAAACTTATCGAGCCAGATGTAGGTCAGAAAGTGCAGCGTTCCGTAGAAGAATGCGAACAGTCCGATCATGCGGCGGACGCCGATCAGCCAGTATTGGCGGGTGAGGCGGCGAATGGGCGTGATCGAGAGAGTGGTGAGAACGAAGATCAGCGTCCAGTCGCCGGTAGAGTGCGTGATGACCTCGATGGGATTGGCGCCCAGGCCGTCATGAAAAGCCTTCCACAGCAGGCGTCCTAGCGGGACTAGCGCGGCTAGGAAGAGCGCGATCTTGGTGAGGCGGAGGCGCATTTTGTAAATTTGCAATCGGGTAATTTGGTAATTTGAAATCCCCGGATCGCGGGACCTGTGGTAGCTACAAGAAGCAGGTCCTTCGCTTCGCTCAGGATGACAAATCAGTACGGGATGACAAATCAGCACAGGATGAAATTAATTTAACAATGGGGTAGAGTTTTCCAAATTTCAAAATTACCCGATTACAAAATTACAAATTCCTAGAAGTTCTTCTTCAGGTCCATGCCGGAATAGAGGCTTGCCACCTGGTCGTAACCATTGAACATCAGGGTGGGCCGTTTGAGGAAATCACCCAGGCGGCGTTCCTTGGCTTGGCTCCAACGCGGATGGTCGACGTTGGGATTCACGTTCGAATAGAACCCGTATTCGCTGGCGTTGGCCTGCTGCCAACTGTTCAGGGGCTGGCCTCCGGTGAAGCGGATGCGGACGATCGACTTGGCGCTTTTGAATCCGTATTTCCATGGAAGTACGACGCGGAGCGGGGCGCCGTCTTGATTCGGGAGTTCCTCGCCGTACATGCCGAAACAGAGCAGGGCGAGCGGATGCATGGCCTCGTCCATGCGGAGGCCTTCGACGTACGGCCACTGCAACACGCTGGTGCGCTGGCCCGGCATTTGTTTGGGATCGTACAAGGTGGTGAACTCGACAAACTTTGCTTTGGGCAGGGGGTCGGCACGCTTGATCAGTTCGCTCAGGGAAAATCCGACCCAGGGGACGACGATGGACCAGCCCTCGACACAGCGATGACGGTAGATGCGCTCTTCGGGAGCAGCCATCTTGACGATTGCGTCGACGTCGAGCACTTGCTTTTTCTTGACCTCGCCGTCGATGGTCACCGTCCAGGGACGAGTCTTGAAATTCTTTGCCAGGCCGGCAGGCTCGTATTTGTCGGTGGAGAATTCGTAGAAGTTGTTGTAGTTGGTGACATCCTTGTAGGGCGTTTCCTTTTCCGTCGTGCTGAAGGAGCTTTTCTGGAGGCCATCAATCTTGGCGTTGGCGCAGACGGTGAGCGCGGGCCAAGCAAGATCACGGAAGGCGACGCCGGTAACGGCAGCCGCGCCGGCGATGGCTGCGCCGGCGAGGAAATTGCGCCGGTTCAGATAGGCCGCTTTGGGAGTAATTTCAGAAGACGGAATCGCAGACGGTTTGCCGATCAACATGGTTCACCACACATGATTCACCCCTACTATCCAGTATAGGACGCGCGGAGGGAAGAAAAGTTGCAAGCGCTCGAGTTGGTCGTTAGTCGTTGGTCGTTAGTCGTTGGTCGTTAGTCGTTTGCGATCAGTTGTTTGCCAACGACTAACGACTAACGACCAGCGACCAACGGTTCTCCACTAGTTCGACGCCGATTTCGCGATTGACTTGGGGGCGGACGGCGGTGCGGATCGGGAGCGCAGGACCTCGCGGACTTTCTCGGCGAGACTCTGAAGGGTGAAGGGTTTCTGGAGAAACGCGGTGCCCGGACCGAGCGCGCCATGGGTGATGACGGCGTCTTCTGTGTAGCCCGAAAGATAGAGCACTTTGATGCCGGGACGCAGCGCGAGCAGCTTCTTGGCCAGTTCACGCCCGCCGATACCGGGCATGACGACGTCGGTGATAAGGATAGCGATGGGTTCTTTGCAGGTCTCGGCGATGCGCAGGCCGCCCTCGCCATTTTCGGCTTCGAGGACGTTGTAGCCGCGAGAGGCGAGGGTTAGACGCACGAGTTCGCGCACGGATTCCTCGTCTTCCACCAGCAAAACGGTTTCGCAGCCGCCGGCTTCGTGCTGCTGGGATTTGGCCGGGCTCACCTCTTCGGCGGGATCCTCCACGCGCGGCAAGTAAACGTGAAACGTTGTGCCGGCTCCGATTGCGCTTTGGGCGAACACGTATCCATTGCTCTGCTTGACGATGCCGTAGACGGTGGAGAGGCCGAGGCCGGTGCCTTTTCCTTTTTCCTTGGTGGTAAAGAACGGCTCGAAGATGCGGGACAGGGTTTCCTTGTCCATGCCCTGGCCGGTATCGGTAACCGAGATCACGGCATAGCGCCCGGGCTGGATAAACCGTTGTTCGCTGAAGTTTTGCCGCACGGTAACGTCGGAACTCTGCAAAATGAGCTTGCCGCCTTCGGGCATGGCATCTTTGGCATTGACGACCAGGTTCATGATGACCTGCTCCAGCTGGCTGGTGTCGGCGCGGGTGTGTCCGGTTTGGGTAGAGAGGCGGGTCACCAATTGGATGTTTTCGCCGATCAAGGGCCGCAGCAGGCGCTCCATGTCGCCGACGACGGTATTGACGTCGACCACCTTGAGCTCGAGGAGCTGCTTGCGGCTGAAGGCCAGCAACTGGCGGGTGAGGGTGGCGGCGCGGTCGGCTGCCTGCTGGATGGACTGAACCTTCTGGTGCATGGCGCTGCCCTTTTCCAACTGCTCCAGCAACACCTCGGTGTATCCGTTAATCACCATCAGAAGGTTGTTGAAGTCGTGGGCGACGCCGCCGGCGAGGCGGCCGACGGCATCCATTTTTTGCGCCTGGCGAAGCTGCTCTTCGAGCTGACGCCGGTCGGTGATATCTTCGGCGATCAATTCCAATACTTCCTCGGGTTCATCGCTGATGGTGGCGGCGCAGCCGCTGAGCCGCACGACGATGATGCGCCCGTCTTTGCGTTTCCACTGCACTTCCACCCCATTCCGGCTTCCGGTGCAGCGATAGTCCTCGGCCAGCCGGTCCAACTCCTCCGGATTGACGAAGACTTCGCGGCGCGCATTCAGTTGGAGAAGATGTTCGACCGATTCATACCCGAGCATGGCGATGAGCGCAGGATTCACGTCCAGGAATCTGCCGCCGAGTGTGCAGCGGCAAATGCCGATGGCTGCACTCAAGATCAGAGAACGGGAACGGGCCTCGGAGCGGCGGAGCGCTTCTTCATAGCGCTTGTGCTCGATGGCCGCGGCCAACTGCTGGGAAACAAATTTCAGAATCTCACGGTCGCGCTCTCCGAATCGGGTTTTTTCGCTGTAGTTCTGGACGACCAGGGCTCCAAAGCAGGCGGTGCCGCTCTTCAGGGGAACGCCCAGCCAGTCCACCGACGGAGCACCGATCAATTCCGCTTCACCGCGCCGTATCAGTTCCTCGAAGACTTCCGGTGTCGCCAGGAGGGGTTCGCCGGTTCGCAGGACGTACTCCGTCAGGCCGCGACCCAGAGGCTTGGGGGCGGGGATCTCGTCTTGTTCGTCGACGAAGTAGGGAAAGCTCAACAACTGGGACTGCGGATCGTAGAGCGCGATGTAAAGGTTGCGCGCGTTCATCAACTGGCCGACGATGTTGTGAAGGGCGGCGAAAAATTGTTGCAGATCCTCGGCCGACTGGCTGCGCGCCGCGATGGCGTACAAGGCCGCATTCAAGTCCTCGGCGCGCTTCTGCTCGGTGATGTCGCGGTAGGAGGCGTAGGATCCAACTCTTATGCCGTTCACCGTCACGGGCGAGGTGGAGAGCAGCACCTCGACCAGGGAGCCGTCTTTTCGCTGGCGGCGAGTCTCCAGGGAGAGTTTGTTTTGAGTCTTGATGGTCTCTGTGATCCAGGCGGTTTCGGCATAGCGATCGGGGGGCACGATGAGCAGGTCGAGCCGTTTTCCGGCAGCCTCAGCTGCGGTAAAGCCGAACAGGCAGGTGAACTCCGCGTTGACGCGCAAAATGTGCAGTTCCTGGTTGACAATGCTGATGGCTTCCGGCGCGTTCTCGATGATCTGTTCGAGGTGGGCTTTCTCCACGGTGAAGGGGACTTCGGCGGCATTGCGCTTCGTGGGAGAAGTGGCGGGGGCGGGATCGGAGGTCGGAGTGGAGATCGGCGGCCCACTGTGCTCAAGAACATCCTGTGGCGCCATCGCCAGCGGCAGCTCGATCGAAGCGTCCGCCGGGACGATTTTCTCACCCATACAGTCCTTTCCCAGTGTGCACTTGAGGGATGGTTAGATGGTAAGCGGGCTGGGTTATCCGCTGATAGTTACGCCAGTAATGAAGGTCAATGGGCCAGCGCGGAAAGACTCAGGAGGCGTTCGCCAACATGACGCAGATCTGGTGGAGCATCAGCTTCTGCTCGCCGGTCACGACCAGAAACTCGAATCCGCAGTGTAGTCCTTCGCTGTAGCGCACCGCGGCTCGCACCTTCATGACGTGAGGCGCGATTGGGATGGGAAACTCCAGGGAAACAACTTCGCCCATCTGCAACTCCGCGCAAAGGGTCGCCCCGATGCCCTCCTCGCCGAGTTCGCTGGTTCGGCCCCAGCAAGTGGTCGTCCGGCCTTCGCGAAACACCGACACCTGAACGCGCGCGTCGAAACCATAGCGGGAGAAACGCCGTAGCTGCCGGTGAGCTTTGGCGGCCGCTTGTGCGTCGTCGCTCAATCCAGCTTCTCCATTGCAGATCCCCTTCGCAAATCTTGCCTTTTGGATTGTGCTTCAGTGCAGGCGTGTGCTCAACGGCATCAAAGTGCATGTACCTAGGGAAGTGGGCGTTCGGGCGATGGGAGCGGGCGCCGCGTCGTTGCATCGCATCTTTTCTCGGTAGAGAAAAGTCAAACGCCCGGCAACTAGGACTGGGCATAGCGCTGCCGAGCCCCTCTGGGGTATTCTGAATTCTCATGTCTTACCGCTCAAATGCCGCTGAAGCCTGGGTTCCCGACCCGCAGTCCACGGCGGCGCGGCCGGATATTCCACTGGACTTGCTGCCGCCGTCGAGCCTGACGCAGCCGCTGTGGAGGTCGTTGGCCGGCAATCTTCGCGATACTTTCGCGCCGGCGAAATTAGCGCCGCTCGAACTCACTTCGCGCCCGGTGGACGTCGGCCTGCTGCTCGGGGAGCGTCTGCGCCTGCCTTGGTTTCGCACCGTGTTCACCAACATTGGAGACGTGATTTCGCCCGACACCCTGCCGCCGCTCGAACTTGAATCGCGGCCGGTCGATGTCGGTGAACTCATTACCGATCAACTGAGCCACTTCTGGTGGGGCTCGTTGCTGCGGAATTTGGCGGATCGCGTCGCGCCGGAAACGCAGCCGGCCCTTCAACTGACTGCCAAACCGATTCTGGACATCATTCCGAAATCTTGGATGCTGCTGCCGTTGTGGTCGGAAGTGGTGGACACTCCGAAGGTGTTTTATCCCGACAAGCCGAAGCCAGCCGATGCGGTGAGGCCAGTCAATCTGCAACCGGTGGCATTGCCGGTGGAGCGGGAAGCTCCGTCCACGCAAGTCACCAGCGCCGATCTGCTGCGCGACATACGGCGCTCGCGCATTCGGCAGCGCATCTGGATCGGGCTGGCGGCCGCACAGGTTCTCTACATGGTTCTTGCTGCGGCAGGGAAACTCTGAGGGTGAGGTTAGAGGTCAGATTGCAGAGGTTAAATCTGTTCACTTCTGCAATCTGACCTCTAACCTCTGACCTTTCCGCAGCCGCTTACTGCCGTAGCCCCATCCAGCCTTCGGCAATTACCATGGAATTTCCGGGATTGCGAGAATCGTATTTCACTGAGGTTGGCAGGCCGAGGCGGCAGGAATGTAGATTGATCCACTGGCGCAGATAGGTGACATCCTGTGAGGCCTCATAGGAAACGCCCGCTACGTCATACTGGTAAATCAGCATGGTGGCCGGGCGGTCGGCGGCGGTCGTGATTTCCTGGACGTCAATCACCGTGCCATCGGTGATGCGTCCAACCGTATTCAGCCAGGTGCGGCGTTCGAGTTCGACTTCGTTCGCGGGTTTGGGTTTGCGGCGCAGCAGGGCATAGCTGGCGGCGGCCACGCCAATCGTGCCCAGCGCCAGGGTATAGAGGCGAAGCGAAATCATTGGCAAACGAAACCTGAGCCTTTCGAATCTACTTTCAGCATAAGCGCGAACCTCGCTTGCCGCCAAGGGCACGAACGGGGGTAACGGGGCCCGGAGGGACGACCCAGTTCTTACTTTGTGGCTTGGGCCACCCCGACGTTCTTCCCCGACTCGGCCTCCTCCACTGCTGCTCTGTCAGCTTCACGATCGACGATTGCCTGAAACTTTCGCAGCACGTCTTCGGAAAGAGATGGCTTGCGATATTTGCTCACCAGTTCGTCGACACGGGTCCGAGCCCGCGTTAAAACGTCGCTCGCCGGCTCCGAGCCGCGCGCGCTGCGATCGATGACCGGGGAGGGGAGATGCTGCTCCTGCCGAAAAAGCGCGCGCGTTTCCTTGAGCTTGAGAAATTCTCCGGAAAGGCCGATTTGCGCGAACATGGCGGTGGCCAGGGTTTCGCTGGGAACTTTGTCGCTGCCTATTTCAATGCCTCGCGCCAGCCGGTACGCCGAGGCAATCGACTCGGCATCAATGACCAGCTTTTCGACGCTGAAACGGGCGAGAGATTCGAGCATACCTGCTCCCGAGATCATGTTGATGCCGGCGAGGGCTCCAAGCATCGCGGAGCGGGCACTCTCGGCGCCGGCCTGGGCATCCACCAACTTCGAATCGGTCGCGACCAAGTACCCGTGGGTCGGGAGGCCTAGATGCTTGCCGACTTCGGCGCATGCCATGTTCAGCATGGCAGTTTCAACCGCTCCCATGGGTGCGCCTCCGGTGCGCATGTCGAAGATGGCAGGAGCACCGCCCCACACTATGGGTGCGCCCGGCGCCGCGAGTTGATGCAGCGTGATGCCGGCCAGAACCTCGGCAGCATGCTGCGTTACGGAACCTGCCAGCGTCACGGGAGCGGTGCCGCCAGCCAGTGGCATGGAGACGATTTCCGCGGGCACACCGGCGCGGGCCAGGTCGATCAAATTGTGCGATCCGAACTCCGACCAGTTCAACGGCGGGGAGGGACACACATCAAAAACCGCCCGCGGCTGCTGGCGCAACCTGTCTGGACTGCCGCTGTCGGCGGCGAGCAGGTCGATCATGCCTTCGAGGCCGGCGGCGGAGAACGATCCTGTCACGACGGGCTTGTCGGAATGCTGCAGGACTACTAACAGGCGGTAGAGGTCGGCGATCGCGCCAGGCGCATGCTTACCGTTGCAGGCGTCGTTGTACAACAGGGAATTGGACAACAGGGCATCGCTGCAAACTACGGCGGTGGATTGCGCGGCGAACTGCGGCAGCGTCTCCGTGACCTGGACGATGCGCACCAGGTCGCGGGTCTCGGACGGCCGCGCTTCCAGCGTCTCGGGATCGAGCATCTGCACGCAGCAGGAGCCGGGATCGAAATGCACGTCGTCGCCGCCGTAATGAACGGCTTTCTCTCCCTGGCGGTTGTACAGGTAGAAGTCGTGCGGAGCCGATGCGAGGCACTGCTGCACCAGGCGCTCAGGGATACGCGCCACTCCGTGGTTGTTCGCAACTCCGGCCGCAACTTCTACCTCAACTCCCGCCGACCGCAATAGCTCGACCGCCGCCGAGCCCACGCGCACTCCGGGGTTTATGAGCAGTTCGAACGCTTCGCGCAGAATGCGGCCGATAAGATCGGGACTTAAGAGTTGAATTCTGGGTCTCATGCCAGGGCTGTTCTCTTGTTCATATCTTTGCTGTCGACTTTGCCCATCAGATTCTTCGCCAGTTCCAGGGCATCAATAGCATTGCGAGAGTAGCCGTCAGCGCCGATTTCAGCAGCCCACTTCGAGGTGACGGCGGCGCCGCCAATGATCGCTTTTACCCGTGGCCGCAAACCATTCCGATCGAGCGCTTCGATCACGGCCTTCTGGCCGGCCATGGTCGTCGTCAGCAAAGCGGAGACGCCGACGATATCGGCATCGACTTCTTTGGCCTTGGCGACGAACTGCTCGGGGGTCACGCTGGTACCCAGATCGAAGATCTGGAATCCGCCGGCGGAAAGAATGGTGGCGACCAGGTTCTTGCCAATGTCGTGAATATCGCCTCTGGCGGTGCCGAGGACGATCTTGCCCAGAGCCTTACGCTCGGAGCCGCGCTTCAGCATCTCCGGTTCAAGGGTCTTGATGGCGGCCTGCATTGCCTCGGCTGACGCGAGCAGATCGGGCAGAAACATCTCGCCGCATCCGAATTGTTCGCCGGCAAACGTGATCCCCACCGCAAATCCGAGGTTCACGGCTTGGAGCGGATCGAGGCCCTGGGCCAGTGCCTGCTGCGCCAATTCCACGGCCTTATCTGGCGCGCCGTCGATGATGCTTTGGCGCATTGCCTCGAAGAGTGGATCCGACACAGAGCCTCCCGCTGAGATCGGCCTTGGGATCGCGCCGGTCAAGAACGCGATTCTACTCCGTTGGGGAGCCGGAAAACTGTGATCCGCCGCACATTCCCGCGGGCGCGGACAGTGCCCCATGGGGGCAGACGCACTGGCATTCGTACCGGCAGGGCTTCAGTGTGTGCGTGAGAACAGACTTGTTTTCTGGGGAAAAGTAGGGCACAAGGAGGTATGTCACGATTTCTGCCGTACAGCCCCGATCAAGCGTACTTGCTGCCGCCCAGCGTGAAAGATGAGTTGGGCGAAGACCACCTGAGTATTTTCGTGCACCGCGTGGTGGAGCGGTTAGACCGGGGCGGGTTCGAGGAGTCGTACAGCGCCGAAGGCGGAGCGTTG
>Ga0224558_1003591_pt1 | contig 12752 bp, 9 predicted proteins | sample 714S32024metaG_FD_180682 | JGI IMG/M metagenome (GOLD analysis project Ga0224558, IMG submission 180682) | Peat soil microbial communities from Stordalen Mire, Sweden - 717 S3 20-24 | ecosystem: Environmental > Terrestrial > Soil > Wetlands > Peat | place: Sweden: Norrbotten County, Stordalen... | reverse complement strand
CGCTTTCCACATTCCCACCGCCCCGGCTGCGGCTGCTACACTTGGTCAAAATCCAACCCCGAAAGGAGCTTCCTCCGCTACCGCCCAGCCCCTTCCCTCAGGCTCATCCTTCGATTGGAAAAGACTGAGCGCATCGTAGGCGCACGGTATGGGCTCGGGATCAGAGCTTCGAGGGCTACACCTGGCAGTGGGAGTGAATCGCGACTCCAAACTGTTGCAAAATCGCGATTTCACTCATCCTATGAAAGAGGATGTCAAGAAAAAATTCTTCTCCGTCCCCCTCGAGGGGACACGAGGCTGGTAGCTTGCATCCAGCCCCGCCTCCTTACTAGAGGGGCTTACTTGCTGTCGCGACTCATTGAGTTGCCTCCTTGGGGGGAAGGTCATTCGTGCCAACGCTTATCTTTCCCCCAAGGTAAAGTGCCATTCTTCAGCGGGTTTTTCTATGCAATAACTTCTCAGCGCGGCCGTAGCGCAGCCCCTGCACGGCGCAGCGGAGTCAAGGCCGCGCCACACCATCTGCTTCAACCTTCTGAAGCAGGGCGCTCTTTCATAATGCATTGACCCCAGTCGCGAGGGTCTAGCGGGATCCATCTAACTAAATTGCAGATTGTTCCAGCCTCAATATCGCACTTGGGAGCGGCTTCCGCCTTTCGCCAAGTTCCGCACTACCCGATTTTTTCATCACATTCTTCCCGTACCGCCATCACAGACATGCACCATAATCGGCGCGATGATTCCTCGACAGTGCACCATCCGGAAGTGCGCCCGTCCCCAGAGACGAGACGCATCATCCGCCTCAAACCATCGGCTCTTTGACAACTACGACAACTACATGGAAGCAAGTGCGTGGTGACCCAGTTTGGCCATGCTCCCTCGGACACGAACGCCATGAATTGCCGCATTTTTTCTAGCCGTTCCTTCGTGAACCTTGGTGCCCTTTGTGGTGGACGTTTTTGGCAAAATGAGCCATTGGCCAGCACTCTAAAGTGCACGCCAAACCGCAGAATTCGCAGCTAAGTCCAATCTTTTGAAGACTTTACTTATAACAGATTTACTATCAATAACTTAACCTGTTTTAGGTGGGGGGGCACCCCCCCGAATTTCCATTTTTTCTTACCCGCCAAAAGCAATCATCTGTCTGCCAATCATCGCCTCAGGAGCAATCATAATGTCTTCTTCTCTTGATAAATTTTCCGACAAAATTTGTGCCCAGCGCAAGGCAGACAGCGATCCCTTTTCGTTGATTCCGGCAAAGATTGCAAGAGACAACACGGCGATGCTTGACCGGTTTCCATCGTGAAAAGGCGGTCAGCTTTTGGGCGCGCGGCCATGCGCCGCTTTCTTGGCGGCGGAGGTGAAGTGCTCGATCCGGTTCCGGCCGTTCTCCTTGGCTTGATAAAGGCCGGCGTCAGCCTGATTCAACAACGTTTCGACTTCGTTTTTCCCATCGCAACGGGAGACGGCGACTCCCATACTCATGGTGATGAGTCTCTCCTCGCCGGAACAAACCACAGGTGTATTGGCTATGATCTCGCGCAGTTCATTCGCGCGCAGCAGAGCGTTGGGCAGATCGCAGCTGGGCAGAACCATAAGGAATTCTTCTCCGCCATAGCGGCCAACGCCGTCGTAGACGCGCAGTTGCGCGCGCAGGCGCTTGCCGATTTCCCGAAGCGCGTCATCGCCAAAAAGATGGCCGAGAGTGTCGTTCACGTTCTTGAAATGGTCAACGTCGCAAAGAATCACGGCCACCGGCTTGCGCTCCCGGCGCGCTCGTTCCAATTCCCGCTCCAGCATAGCGAGAATTTCTCCGCGATTCGTCAACCCGGTGAGGCTGTCGTGGGTGGCGGCGTGGCGCATGGACTCGCGAGCGGAAACCAGTTCCTCCTGTAGGTCGAGGATCCGCTTACCGACCAGCAGGCGCGCCTTCAATTCCAGTTCGTCAAAGGGCTTGACCAGATAGTCGTCGGCCCCGGCTCGCATGGCCTGGAGCATGTTCTGGCGGCCCTCATTGCTGGTCAGCAAGATGACGTAAATGTAGGGACTGGACGATCCGGTTTGGCGGATGCGCTGGCAAAGCTCAATGCCATCCAGATCGGGCAGCACCCAATCGAGCAGAACGAGCTTGGGAGCATTCGGCTCCTCCAGGATTCGCCAAGCCTCGGAGCCGCTCTCCGCGAGGGTGACGCCAAAACCCCAACTTCGCAAATGATCGCCGATCAATTTGCGGTAGACAGCGGAATCATCGACCACCAACGCTTGCATCAGTCTTGAACCTCCGACCTCTGCTGCGCCAAACCACGAGCCGCCGCCCATTCATCCCCCTTGGCAGATCAATACACGATCTCACCATCATAAAACCAAGAGGTGCTTGAGGAGCGGCTGGCAAAGGGCTAGCCCGTGTATACAGAGATACGTCTTGAAGAATCGGCGAACCGAGCCAGATGCTTTAGTCAGTAGGCTCGGGCCGCGGTTGGAAGCCCGCTGTCAAGCGCCGAACGCAACGCTGGGCCTTGCATCTCGCCTGAGGGTTGACCTAAGCTTCTCCAGCGGCCTAACATACCGCCGACGGCACTGAGGCCCTCGGAATGATCGGCCAGACAGTCTCCCACTATCACATCGTTGGAAAGCTCGGTGGTGGAGGCATGGGCGTGGTGTATGAGGCGGAGGACACGCGCCTGTCCCGTCACGTCGCCCTCAAGTTCATTCCCGCGGAGATGGTTCACGACCGCAAGTCGCTCGACCGCTTCGTGCGCGAAGCCCGCGCCGCTTCCCAGTTGAACCATCCCGGCATCTGCACCATCCACGATATCGACGACAACGGCGGACATCCCTTCATTGTCATGGAGAAGCTGGAAGGGATGAGCCTGAAGGAGCGGATACGGGGGAAGGCGATGGAGGTTGACGAGATTCTCGACATCGGCATCCAGGTGGCGGATGCTTTGGCGGCATCGCACGCCAAGGGAATCATTCATCGCGACATCAAGCCGGCCAATATTTTTGTGGCACAGAACGGTCAAACCAAGATCCTCGATTTCGGATTGGCCAAGTCGGCGCGTGAACCGGGGTCGGACGAGGCAGCGATGGAGGACTCGCTGACGGCTGTAGGCGTGATTCCGGGAACGGCGGTTTACATGTCTCCGGAGCAGGCGCGCAGCGAAGAACTGGATCCGCGGAGCGATTTGTTCTCGCTCGGAGTCGTGCTCTACGAAATGGCGACGCGCAAGAAGCCTTTTGCCACCGGCAACGTGATTACCACGCTGGACGCGGTCCTGAATCAGAAGCCGGTCTCTCCCCGTCAGCTCAACCCCGCGCTCCCGCCGGATCTCGAAGGTATCATCGGCCGGGCGATGGAGAAAGACCGGGGACACCGCTACCCAAACGCGCTGGCGATGAAGGGCGATCTCCAGTCGTTGAGGAGGGAAACGGAATCGGGGTTGACCAAGAGCGGGGCGCGGCGGCCAGCCTTGCCTTATCGCATTGCCACGACGACGTTTCAGGCCTCGAGCAAGTTTCCCACGTATCTGCTGCTGGGAGTCAGCGCGCTATTGCTCACGGTTTTGGTCGCGGTAGGAGCGTGGTGGTTCAGAGAGCGTCAGATGGTGGGCGGTGGCGCGCCCAAGAACACCATTGCGGTACTGCCGTTGCAAAACATGAATGGCGACATCAGCGTGGAGTTTCTTCGTTTCGCGCTGGCGGATGAAATTGCCAACACGCTCACCTATACCCGGACGCTTGACGTTCGCCCATCCGCGATCACGCGAAAGTTTGTAAGCAATGACGTCGATCCGCAGAAGGCGGGCCGCGCCGTGCACGTGGCCAACGTTCTGACCGGACACTTCCTGAAGCAAGGCGACCGCCTTCTGATTACTCTCGAAGCGATCCAGGTAGATGGCAACCGGCTTTTGTGGCAGACCAACATGACCGCGCCCGCTCAGGACCTGATCGCATTGCAAGCGCAGATGGCTGCCCAGATACGTCAAGGTTTGTTGCCCACGCTCGGTGCGGCCGGTGGTTTTCTCGATACCGGCACGCGCCCGAAAAACGCGGAGGCCTACGATCTCTACCTGCATAGCCTGGCGCTGACTCACGATGCCGGGCCGAACAAGGATGCCATCGCGGTTCTGGAGCATGTGGTCGAAGTGGACCCAACCTATGCACCGGCATGGGAACAGCTCGGAGTGCGTTGCTACTATGACGAGGCCTATTCGAGTGGTGGCGAGCCGATGTTCCAGCGCTCCAACCAAGCCTGCGAACGCGCCGTAGAGCTTGATCCGAATCGGGTCCTTGCCGCTAGTCAGCTGATCGAGAACCGGGTTGAGCGAGGCGAACTCGGCAAGGCATATCAGGCGGCGCAGGCGATGGTCAAGCGTCGTCCGGAGAGTGCCCATGCCCATTTTGTGATGGGCTATGTCTATCGCTACGCCGGGATGCTGGGGCAATCGACGAATGAATGCAACACTGCGCTGGCCCTTGATCCTGGTAACTATTCTTTTCGCTCTTGCGCCTGGGCGTTCATGGAGTTGGGTAAGACCGAACGGGCTGCGGATTTTGTCCGTCTGGATGCGGGTTCGGAATGGGCCGCGTATATCATGCCATCCATCCTTCTGCGCGAGGGGAAGATTGCGGAAGCGCGCGAGGCCGTGAAGCGCATGCCGACCGCGCCGCGCTATCAGCGCGAGCTGCTGGAGGCTTGTCTACAGTTGCGGCCAGCCGCGGATCTGGACCGGATCGCGCGCGAAGCGGAAGCCGGCCAGCCCAGCGAGCCCGACCCTGAGACGTGGTATTACCAGGGAGCGCTCTTAGCCTACTGTGGCAAGAAACAAGCGGCTCTCCATCTGCTCCAGAGCGCGGTCGAACAGAACTATTGCGCGCACGAGAATCTGCTTTCCGATCCTTTGCTGGCAAAACTTCGCACAGATACGGAGTTTGACAAAGTGTTGACCGCCGCGGGCGCTTGCCAGGAGGCGGTGAAAGCGGCTGTGAACACGCAGGGTCAGTAAACGCAATCGGACTTTCGCGGCTATTTACTAGTTGGGATCCTAAATAGTAGAAGTGGTACCTCCCTAATCTATTGGAATCATAGGGCTAGGCGATCCGCGGCGCGTCTCGGGCTTGTGTCCGGATCACGGCCTCACCCGAAAACTCACCCGCCGCCAGCCTGACTTTCCGCTTGCAGGCAGGCGGGAGCTTCGGTACTATCACGTCAACTCTTTGGTGCGACTGTGACGAATGGACGGAGCCTCCGACGACTTAGTTTTAGAATTCCCGGGGTACGGGTATGCCTGTCGGTCGCGGTGCGGGGGGAAGAGTGAGCTGAGAAATTAGAAATCGTAAGTGCTCCCGAATCCCACCCGCCAGAAACGCTGGCAAGGTGGGTTTTGTTTTTTCCGAGGAGCGGCTTTTCGACATTCAGGCCCTACAGGGGCGTCTGATGGAGATGTCATGACGGATCCGAGAACAACGCAAACCACTGGCAAGAACAAGACGACCATGACCGGCGCCAGTATTCTTTGGGAATGTCTGGAACGTAAAGGCGTGAAGCACGTCTTTGGCTATCCCGGCGGCGCCATTCTGCCCGCTTATGACGCGCTGAAGCACAGCAAGATTCATCACGTTTTGGTGCGCCACGAACAAGGCGCAACCCACATGGCCGACGGCTTCGCGCGCGCCAGTGGAGAGGTGGGAGTTGCGGTTGCAACCTCGGGCCCGGGAGCCACCAACATGGTCACCGGAATCGCCACCGCCATGCTCGATTCCTCACCGATCGTCTGCATCACCGGGCAGGTAGGCAGCAAGCTGATTGGGTCGGACGCGTTTCAGGAAACCGACATCACCGGCGTGACCCTTCCGATCACCAAGCACAACTATCTGGTTACGCGCGCCAGCGAAGTGGCGCGGACGATCCGCGAAGCTTTTTATGTGGCGCGGTCGGGGCGGCCTGGTCCGGTGCTGGTCGATATCACCAAAGATGCGCAGCAGGGTACGTGCGAGTTCGACTGGGAAGCGGCCAAGCCGCAACTGCCGGGTTACCGGCCAGACCTTTCGCCCGCTCCGCAGGAGTATGAACAGGCGCTGGATTTGATCCACAATTCGAAGCGACCGGTGATCCTCGCCGGTCATGGCATCATCATTTCTGGAGCCATGCGCGAGGTGCGCGATTTTGCCGAGCGCGCCGGGATTCCCGTCGCACTTACACTGCTCGGCATCGGTGCGCTCCCCGCATCGCACCCGCTCAATCTGGGCATGATGGGTATGCACGGGGAAGCGTGGGTGAACCATACAATTCAAGAAGCGGATCTGCTGCTGGCCTTCGGCATGCGCTTTGACGACCGCGTCACCGGCGCGCTGAAAACCTACGCGCCCAATGCCAAGAAGATCCACATCGAGATCGATCCCGCGGAGATTAACAAGAACGTCAAGGTCGACGTTCCCCTCGTCGGCGACTTGCGGGAAGTTTTGCTGGAGTTGTTGCCGCACATCGAATCCATCGACCGCAGCGAGTGGCTGGATTCCATCGACCGGCTGAAGGGCGATTCCGCCGTGCGCGACATCCAGAACCTGCCCGACAGCGGCCATCTTTATGCCGCCCATGTCATTAATGATTTGTGGCACCAGACGCGCGACGGCAATACCATCGTGGTAACCGACGTCGGGCAGCACCAGATGTGGGAGGCGCAGTACTACAAGCATGAGCGTCCGCGCTCGCTGATTACTTCCGGCGGATTAGGCACGATGGGTTTCGCGCTGCCGGCCGCCATCGGCGCCAAAGTCGCCTGCCCGGAGGCCGAGGTCTGGGTGGTGGTGGGCGATGGCGGATTCCAGATGACTATGTGCGAACTGGCGACGATGGTGCAGGAAAACCTGAAGATCCATATCGCCATCATCAACAACGGCTATCTCGGCATGGTGCGGCAGTGGCAGGAATTTTTCTACGACCGCAATTACGCGGCGACGCCGTTGCTCAATCCGGATTTCGCGAAGTTGGCGGAGGCTTACGGCATACGGAGCGCGACGGTCTCGAGGCGTTCCGAGGTCGTGCCTGCGGTTGAAGCGGCGCGCCAGCACGAGGGGCCGATGCTGATCAATTTTAAGGTGGAACAGGAAGACACGGTCTATCCGATGGTCGCGGCCGGGGCGGCATTGCACGACATGATCCGGCGGCCCAGCCCGATCGTCGAGACGGCCGAGGACTAATAAAGACGCTGCTCGCAGCCGATAGCTCGAGCCCAGCAACAGGGAATTGGACTTCGACTCTCAATAAAAGACGAATAACAATATGCTGAATACATTCATGGTGTATGTCGAAAACAAACCGGGTGTGCTCACCCGCGTGGCTTCGCTATTTCGCCGCCGCGCCTTCAATATCGATTCGCTGACGGTGGGGCGGACGGAAAAACCGGAGGTGTCGCGCATGACCATTACCGTCGACGCCGACCGCGACCAGGCACGCCGCATCGAGGCCAATTTATACAATCTCGTAAACGTGTTACTGGTCGAGAACATCACCAATCAACCGGCCATCGTCCGGGACTTGGCCATGATCCGGGTGGCGGCCACTCACAATGCGCGCTCCCACGTGCTGGAACTCGCCAGCGTGTTTCGTGCCCGTGTGGTTGATGTCGCTACCGAATCACTGACCATCGAAATCACTGGTGGAGAAGACAAAATCGATGGACTGCTCGAAGTGCTGCGTCCATACGGTGTATTGGAGATGGTGCGCACCGGAATCGTTGCCATGCGACGCGGCAGCAAGTCTGCCGACGCGGCTGCGACGACGGAAAGTGTGGCGCAAGGCGCCGCAAGTGACGATGTCTCCTACTCTGTGTAAAACAGCCGAATTGGCGAAAGCGCACCTGATTCGCTGCGCTTAGGCGTAGTCATTTCGAAAGCACCCGAATCCTCTCGGGAATGAAGTAGAGATCCCGTCCTCTCTTTGGGCGATGGATTCTTCGCCCCCCTGAAGTTCGCACAAATTTGCGCACAGAAGTGCGTAGCACACGTAGAGACGCAGTACTGCCGATCCGTCCATTGGAGACTGTCGAAGGTGCCTGTTGCGCGACCGTTTGGGGCACGAGAATGCTCCATCTCAGGAATGATCGGGGCGCTGCGTGAGAGCTTTCTAATTGGAGCGGGGCTTTCCGTGCGAGCGAGGGGTCGATGAAGGCGCTCGACATCGACGGCGCCATCGACCAGATCGTAGCCACGGTGAATTCCGTTATTGGCGCCAAGAGGATCGCCGCTCCCGCCACGACCTAAGAGCTTGGGAGAAAGTTTTTTGTCGTTGAATTGTTAAGGGTAATAAAAAGCGCCCTGAGCGTCGAAGCTCAGGGCGTCTTCGGCAGCCCTCCCCCCGGACCGCCAAACCACGTGCCCATCCTATGTTCGTTTGACCCTACTGTAAATATCACTTCCGTAATACTAAGCTTGCAAATGAGTAACGCGAGTCCTGTGCGGAGGTAATGTTACTTTGCGGAGTTAATAGATGCTTCTGTTTGAAAGAAAGGGGATAACCTGTCAAGAGTTTTGCGAAATACTTCCAAAACTGGAGAGAAAAAACCACTAAGGCAGAACATCAGAAGCGACTGGATCACTTCTTTTCCCAGGTTTTCCCGCCGTCCGCGCTGCTCCAGATTTCGTTGTTACCGGTGGAAAGTACAATCTCCACCGGGCCGTGGACATCGCCGTGCACATCCCCACGCACATCAATGTGAGTTATGTCGGAGCTAAGTTGCAGGACTTTGATGGAAGGTTGTACCTGCACCCACGTTACGCCGCCGTCGGCGGAGTGGAAAAGCGTACCCGCCAGCCCGCCAGCCCATACATTCTCACCGTGGCTTGCGTAGCACAGCAATGGATGATCCGCGCGCAAAGCGTTTTGCCAGCTCTGGCCGCCGTCCAGTGACCGTTGCAGGACGCCCCCGGTAATTACCCAGGTGACATGGTGTGCCAAAGGTTGGCTCGCAGCGGATGCCAGTCTCGCGGATGACATCATCGCCCTGGCCTGTGACCTGCCTAGTCCGGGGACAACGGCTGCCTGGGTGTTCTGCTGCGCATTCACTTCCATCTCTTTCTCTTGGGGCGCTGGCTCTTGCAGCGCTGGCTTTGCCTTTTCAATCGCTGGCGTCTCGTTTCGCGCCATCAGGGTGTCGTCCGCGGAGGGTGCAACCTCTACTGCAGCGGCGGCTCCAGAAACCTCAACCGCTTCAGTCGCCCGTCGACTGGTCGGCGCATCGAGCGCCATGGCTCCGGCCGATGGCGCTGCCCACAACTTGTCTGCCTGGCCTGAACCCTGCTTGTTCTCACCAAGAAGCATTCCGCGCTCCGCCTGGTGCGGCGGTGCTGCCGCCCCAGCGTTGAGTTTCTTGGACAGCCGTAATTCCGACTTTGGTCGTGCTTCGTTAGTTCTAGACGAGATTGCCGATTGGTCCATCGGCGACGGTGTGATTGACGACGCTGCGATTGACGATGCTGGGACTGACGACGGTGCGATCTGCGGGGCGGAGGCTGGCGGCGCAGTAGTCGCGACCTGCCGGTTTACGGAGGGCGGCGTCGCCTGGTTCAACTTGCCCGGATGCATCAGAAGTACCGAGGCCGCCACCGCAACGCCCGCTGCCAGCGCGGCCCAGCGTAGACTTGGCCAGGCAAATGCGTTCAGGAAGTTCCTCTCGGACTTCGCCGGAATCGGCGTTGCCCGAACAGCTTCAGTCTCGGTCGCAATCGGAGCGGCCAGAATGTCCGCAGGCGGGAGCGCCAGAGTGATCACCTCGCGGCAATCTCCGCAGAGCGCCAGATGCTCAAGCACGCTGTCGCGCTCGGTCGCCGAAAGCGCCTGCTCGGCAAAAGCCGTCAGCAGATCCGCATCCGGATGCGATCGCTCGGGCGCGCTCTGCTCCGCCAAAGGTCGGTCCGGCAAAGCACGCACGGGCCGCGCAACCCGCAGGCGGTCATATACGATTTTAGGTACTTCAGCCATTGCTTCCTTTGCCTGCGTCTTGAGCCGGAACCTTTCCCTCAGGGAACGTCTTCGGCTCGGAATCTTGCGCTAAACGCGAGCGCAAATTCAGCTCTATGTCCCGCACGTCGGTTTCCAGCGCTTCCGTAGCCTGGGCATGGCTCATTCCCTGCATTCGCAGCCCCGCCAGAATACGCTTCCGGAGCCCCGTCGCGAGCCGATCGAGCCGCCGGCTCACGCTTGATTCGTGCAGCCCCAGCGTGCGCGCAATTTCGGCCAGCGTCCGCCCATCCAGATAATAAGACGCCAGAGTAAACCGGTCCTCTGACGAAAGTTCCGCCAGCGCCTCATCGGTGGCTGCTGCCAGCCGTTGGTCCGATATGCGATCTGAAGCGTACGCCGCTTCAGGGACCGCCGCTCGAAACTGTACACCTTCTTCCGTCTGCTCTTCCAGACTGACCGTGCGTTTCTGCTTGCGATAGCGATTGATGAACTCCTGCGCCATCACCGTGCGCAGCCAGCCTTCGAGCGAACCGCGACCGGTGTAGAACACGAGTTTCGAACTGCGTACTCCATCGCGTGCGTTCACGCCGTAGAGATCCGCGAAGAGCGAATCGGCCAACTCGGCGGCATGTGCGCCGTCGCGCGTAATGTGCAGCGCCATGCCGTGCAGCTTCTGCCGGTAGCGGGCGATGAAGTCCTGCCACGCCCGCTCGTTTCCCGCGGCACATGCGCGCGCCAGCGCCAATTCTTCCAGACGCAGCCCGGCGCAGAAGTCAGCCTTTTGTTCTGCCGAATCGCGGGCCGAATCGTGGGCCGATTTTTGGGAAAGATACTTGCGCAGAATTTCATCGAGGATTGCCGCGAACTGCTCAACGCTCACACCGTAAGCCGCAGCCCCGCTGCGCTCATAGAGAGCCGGAGCGGCGTTTGCCTGGTGGGCGGATTGGGCGGACTTTGACATGTAGCCCCTGGGGCGTGTACCCCCTGGCGTGTCACTCTGGCGTGTCCAAGATGATGCTAGCAATTTTTTAGATGCAAGGACGAATAAATCGTGCGTTCTTCGATCAGCGAGTAGAGAAAGACACTCCTGGAAGACTCGCGGTTGAGTCCCCCGGCACGCTCTATCTTAGGCGTGCCGGGGCATGGGTCGGCGGCGCACGCAGAGGATCGCGCGGACGCGGAAGGATTAGTGTCTTCGCTGGAATTGGTCTCATAAATGGTTCTAAGTAGGTTTTCGGGAAGGACACGGCTTCACAGGCTGCGGAACAAGTGTGACTTCGCGCCCCAACACCTAAAGGGGCGTCGGATTGCGAAGGACTTACGGCATCGCTAAAGCGATGCTCCGATACGAAACGTTATCAGCGGTGTCTTTACTACGAGGAGGCCGATTATGCGGCTGGTTATTGGTTCTGCAGGTGCTGGAATCGTTGTAATGGCGATAGTAGCAGCGGCGGTTGTGGTTCCGTGCATGGTGCGAGCGGGCGAAGTGGCGCCAGCGTCTGGTTATTCGCTGCTGAGCCCGATTCGCAGCGGCAATCTGACCGTCTTTCCCGTAGTCGCCAGTAAGTCGTACGACACGGCAGAGTTTCTCACCCTCGATGAAGGCCTGCGCACCGGCGACGTTGTCGTGACTGAAGCGGGCCAGGCGCGTGGCCTCATCCGCCACCGCCCCGGCGAACCGGCAATCATCCATCCCGTGCGCGACGCGGAGGTGAATCGGCTGGTCCTGGTCAATAACTCGAAGCGACCGTTGTTACTCCTCGCCGGTGAGATCGTTACTGGCGGCAAGCAGGACCGCGTCATCGGAAAAGATCGCATTGTGCCCGCGGAGAGCGATCCGGTCGACCTCAGTGTTTTCTGCGTCGAGCCCGGACGTTGGGTGGCGGCGAACGGTAAGAACGAGTTCAGCAACGCACCGGGCGTCACGAACGGTCTTCTCGCCGCTCCCGCCGTGCGCAGCAAGGCGATGGCCGCGAAAGATCAGCAACAAGTGTGGGACAGCGTCCGTACTTCGCAGAGCTCCATGGCAGTGACCGTGGAAGCAACAGGCGCCGCTCCCGCAGTGAACGCGACTACCTCTTATGCGCGCGTTATGGACAATAAGGAAGTGCAAAAACAGGTTGATGCCGTCGCCGCGCCGGTGCAGCGCAACTACGAAAGCGTTATCCGCCAACTGCGCGACAAGAATGCGGTGGGCGTGGTGGTCGCGGTGAATGGAGAAATTGTGTGGGCTGATATTTTCGCGAGCACGCAGCTGCTGCAAAAGTATTGGCCGAAACTTGTGCGCTCCTACGCCACCGAGGCTGTGGTGACACGTGCCAAAGGCGGGGAAGCCAGCCTCAAAGACGCGCAGAAGTTTCTCGACGATCTGCAAGGCCGCCACGAAACGGCCGAAACCGAGCCCGGCATTTATCGCCAGACCGAAATTACCGGTGACGGCTTCAAGGTGTTCGAGTTAACGTCACTGCTGCCCAAGACGGGCTTCGCGGTGCATGTGGCCAAGATGGCCAATTAGATTGCTAGTGTGGGGACGGGCGCCCTCGCCCGTCCAGGCCGGGCGCCAGCTCGGCAGCCAACTGTGCTGCCTGTGGTTACGGGGACTACTAAGTCCGCGACAATCCCTTGAGCACGACGTCATTCGCGTCATAGGCCAGTTTGAGCGCGGGCAGTTCGTCACGCGTGAACCAACGAACATCCGCCGCGTCGCTGCCCGCTTTCAAATCACCGCCGACCGGACGACACAAGAAATCAATCAACACATAGTGATACCGCACCCGTCCGTCGTCGCCTCGGA
>Ga0224558_1003590_pt1 | contig 12753 bp, 7 predicted proteins | sample 714S32024metaG_FD_180682 | JGI IMG/M metagenome (GOLD analysis project Ga0224558, IMG submission 180682) | Peat soil microbial communities from Stordalen Mire, Sweden - 717 S3 20-24 | ecosystem: Environmental > Terrestrial > Soil > Wetlands > Peat | place: Sweden: Norrbotten County, Stordalen... | reverse complement strand
CTCATCGTTCACCTTCTCGACGACGGCTTCCAGCACCGCCAACTCGCCCGCAACGTTGACATTCTCCTTCTCGATCGCCACGACTGGCACGACTTGCTGCTTCCAGCCGGCAATCTGCGCGAGCCGCTCGGTGCCGCCCGCCGGGCCAGCATCATCGCCATTCCGGCCACCGACCCTAAGCTTGAGGACGACCTACGCGCATGGGGCTGGCAAGGCCCCGTCCTGCGCCTGCGCCGCACCATGAAAATCCCCACTGTCAAAGGCCCCATAGCCGCCTTCTGCGGTATCGCCCGCCCGGAACAATTCTTCGCCGGCCTCGAAGCGGCTGGCCTCAAACTTGCTTTCCGGCAGGTCTTCCCCGATCATCATCGCTATACCGCTCTTGACCTCGACCGCCTCGTAGCCGCAGCCCTCGACGCCAGTGCCACCGCGCTCATCACCACCGAAAAAGACCTGGTCCGCCTGGGAGCGCTTTCTTCCACCTTCCCGGAGTCCATGCCGCTCTCCGTCGTCCGCCTGCGCATCGAGATCGAAAACCAGGCCGCCGCCATCGATTGGCTCGTTGACCGGCTGACGCCAGCCTCAGCTCAACCGTGAGAAAATCAGAGCTTGCAGACCCACTCCAACTTTCGCTTGCTTGTGGTCCGGCTCGGTGCCATGGGCGACATTCTGCATGCCCTGCCGGCGGTTACGGCTTTGCGTCAGGCCCATCCCGATTGGGTCATTGACTGGGTAGTTGAGCCGCACTGGCAGGCGTTGCTGGCCGCAGATCAGCCTGCGGGGAAAGACGCGGAAAAACACGTTCCCGGTTCCGCATTGTGTCAGGGCACGACTTCAGTCGTGCCAAAAATGCAGCAAAGGATGCGCGGGGCTTTAGCTCCTGAGGCCAGACACTCTTCCCAGCCTCTGATCGACCACCTTCACCTCGCCCCCACCAGGAACTGGCGCAAGGCACCGTTTAGCCGCCAAACACTTCATGAAATCAACGCTTTACGAACAGCCATGAAGGACGCCGAGTACGACGCTGTCATCGACTTGCAAGGGGCCATCCGGTCGGCTGTTGTCGCGCGCCTCGCGTGTGGCAAGCGGCTGATCGGCGAGTCCGAACCAAGGGAGCGAGCAGCGCGCTGGCTATTTTCCGAACGCATCGTCACGCGAGGTACGCACGTCATCGAGCAGGACGTCGAGCTGGCCTCGGTCATCGCCCACGATAAACTCACTCCCGTCCCTCCTTGGCTGCCCGTGGACCCGGCCGCCGAAGCGTGGGCCGATGAAGTCCTGCCCCCCACCTTTCACCAATCAGCGGTTCTCATCAACCCCGGCGCTGGCTGGGGCGCAAAACGTTGGCCGGTCGAGCGTTACGCCGCTGTGGCTCAGTCTCTCATCGCCAACGGCTGCCGCATCCTGATCAACGTCGGCCCCCGCGAGGAGCCTCTGGCCGAGATCATCGTCCGCCAAACCGGCGGCGCGGCCACTCCGCTCGTCTGCTCGCTGGCCCAACTCATCGCCCTCACCCGCCGCATCAGTCTGGCCATCGCCGGCGACACCGGCCCGCTCCATCTGGCCTGCGCCCTGCAACGCCCGGTGGTGGGCATCTATGGCCCCACCGATCCCAGCCGCAACGGACCCTTCGGCACACGTTTCATCGTTCTGCGCAGCCCTGTAAGCCGCCGCGACCACACCCGTTACCAGACTCCGGAGGCAGGCTTGCTCACCATCCAGCCCGACGCCGTGCTGCACGCCGCCAATGCATTGCTTTATCCTGAAACCGCTCTATGACACAACACTCTGGGTGCCCCATCCTTGCGACGTTCTTGTTTTTGTCGCAAGGGTGGGATACCACAAATCTTAATCGCCCCGCTCCACAGGAGAATGTCTGTTGACTCTTCCAACCCAACCGCCGCCATCCGACTGCATCGCCCGCTGGCAGCGCGTGGCCCGGCGCATCCGTGTCCCGCTGGGTTTTCTCACTGCCGCGCTTTATCTTTTCGAATTGATCCGGCGCGCGCCCCATCCGGCTGCCGTAGCCTGGAGCCTGGCGCTCGTGCTTCCCGGCCTTTGGCTCCGCGCCTATGCCGCCGGCTATGTGAAAAAGAATCGCGAACTGACCGTAACCGGACCTTACGCCCACACCCGCAATCCGCTCTACCTCGGCTCCATGCTGATGGCCGCCGGCTTTGCCGTAGCGCTGCTCAGTTGGCCTGTGGCGCTCGTGCTCGCTCTCGGTTTCGCCGCCATTTACGTGCCGGTCATCGCTTCCGAAGAGCGCTTTCTGCGCACCACTTTCCCCGGATTTGACGCTTATTGCCAACAAGTCCCGCGCCTTCTCCCGCGCTTGACCCCGGCACGTAACCCGAAAGGAAAGAGCGCCCCCGGCGCTTTTTCCTTTTCGCTCTACGTCCAGCACCGCGAGTACAATGCAGCTATAGGGGCTTTTCTGCTTTATCTCAGCCTGCTCCTTCTGCGACCACTGCTCGCCGCATGGGTAAATCTGCTGCGGTGAGCGTTCAGACGACCCAGGGGTTCATTCAGCCCAGCAGTTCACTTAGCAAGGAGCCAGGCCCGCCTGTGAAGACCCGCATAATCGCAACCGCCTTTCTCAGCACACTAGTTCTGGCCGCCGTGGCTCACGGCCAGCAAACGCCCACGCTGGCGCCGCCGCGCCCCGGTTTCAGCTTTCCGCTGAAGCAGACCCTCACTTATTCTGTCGATTGGCGGGTTTTCCCCGCCGGAACAGCCGTAATGCGCTTTGAGGCGGCGGGCGACCGCGAGAACCTCACCGCCAGCGCCGACACCGTCGGCGCCATCAACCTGCTCTTCCACGTCGCCGACCGCTTCCAGTCCAGCTTTGACCGCGCCAAAGGCTGCACTTACGACTTCAACAAGCAAACAGTCGAGGGCCGCCGCCAAGTCTCCTCAACCCTCCACCTGGACTACGCCCAGAACCGTGCCATCCTGAACGAAAAGAACCTGGTCACCAAGCAAACCAAGCACGTGGAGTCAACCGCGCCCGCCTGCCTCACCGACCTGCTCTCCGGCGTCTTCTACGCCTCGTCGCAGACCATCGCGCTGGGACACAACTTCGTCATTCCAGTGGTCGACAATATGCACGTCGTGCCCGTCACCATGAAGGTTGAAGGACGCGAGGAGATCAAGACCCCGCTCGGCTCATTCCATACTCTGCGCGTGCAGCCCACAGCCGACGCCGGCGTGGTCAAGAATCGCGGCAACATCTGGATTTGGTACACCGACGACGAACGCCACCTGCCCGTCCAGATGCGCGCCCGCCTCTTCTGGGGCACCATCACCTTCCGCCTCATCGGCAACGACAACAAATAAAAGTGGGTGCCCCAGGTCCCGCTTTTGGGACCTGGGAAACCACCAATCTCATCCGCAGCCCGTTTATCCCAGCAACTCCCCGACAATCCCCGCCGCTGCCTTGAGCGCCACATCAATCTGCGTCTGGTCTTTCCCGCCTGCTTCGGCGATCTCCGGCTTCCCGCCGCCCGATCCGCCCACGAGTTTCGCCACCGCGCCCACCAGCTTCCCGGCCTGAATCCGCTTCGTAAGCCCCGGCGTAATTCCTGCAATCAGCGCGACTTTACCCTCCGGCTGCGCCGACGCCAGCACAACAACGCCCTCGCCCAGCTTCTGCTTCAAATTGTCCACCAGCGTCCGCAACTGCCCGCGTTCCAGCCCATCGGCCCTCAGCGTCACCAGACGCAGGCCTTTCACCTCGACCGCACGCGCCAAAGCCTCGTCCAGCGCCCCGGCAGCCGACTTCATCCGCGCCTCATCCAACTCCCGCCGCAGCCGCTTTAGCTCCTCTTCCTGAGCGGCAAACCGCGCACGAAGCCCGTCCGAGAGCGTGCCCCCCGCAGGGGCAGAGGCAACTTGCGAAACCACCTGCGCCACTTCAAAATCCCGGCGAAATGTATCCAGAGCGCCCATTCCGCTGATCGCCTCCAGCCGCCGAACTCCAGAGGAGACCGACTCTTCGCTGACAATCTTCACCAGCCCAATCTCTCCCGTGGCCCGGGTATGCGTCCCGCCGCAAAGCTCCGTCGAGAAGCCATCCGACAGCTTCACCACCCTCACCTTGTCGCCGTACTTTTCACCAAACAGCGCCATGGCGTGGTACTCGTTCACAGCCACGTCGATGGGCACGTCCTCGATGGTTTCGACCCGCGCATCGGCCAGCACCTCGCGGTTCACAATGCTCTCAATCTCCTCCAACTCCTCATCGGCCACCTGCGCAAAGTGCGAAAAATCGAAGCGCAGCCGATCCGGATGTACCGCCGACCCAGCCTGCTTCACATGCGTCCCCAAAACCTGCCGCAGCGCCGCGTGCAGCAGATGTGTCCCCGTATGATTCCTGCGAATCGCATCGCGCCGCTCGCCATCCACCACCGTGCGAACGTGATCGCCGACTGCAAGATTCTCCTTGAGCAGAGCCTTGTGCGCCCTCACCCCCTGCACCGGCAGCACGCACCCCTGAATCTCGGCCACATTCGTATTCCCGTCCGCCGAAGTAAACCACCCTGTATCGCCCGTCTGCCCGCCCGAGTCGCCATAAAAGCTCGTCTGATCCAGCACAACCTCAACCAGATCGCCAGAACTCGCAGCAGGAACTCCCACCCCATCCTTCACAATCGCCAACACCTCAGCGCCAGCAGCGGTGAGGTGTTTATAGCCAAGAAAATTCGTCTTCGGCAGCTCGCGAAATGCAGGGCTGGCAGACTTTTGGCTCCCACCCTTCCACGAAGCCCGCGCACGGGCTTGCTCCTCTGCCCGTGCAGCTTCAAAACCCGCTTCGTCAAACTTCACTCCGGCATCATGGCAGGCGTCCTGAATAAAATCCTTGGGCAAGCCAAAAGTCTCGTACAAGAAGAATGCATCCGTACCGCTAAGCTGTCTTGGGCCGTGAAGTATCGCGTTATATTCGGCATCGAAGTCCTTCGCCTCCTGAGCCCCCAGGTATTTCGCAATGATTTCCTTGCAGAGCGTTAAATCTCCATTTTTCTCTAAGAGATCACGAGCACTGTGCATTTCCTGACCGATGTGAGTCATCACTAGGAGAGGCGGCGCCGAAGCGAAATCTATGCCCGCGCGAGCGTAAGCCGAAGCCTGCTTCCCGGTCGGTGTAATAGTAAGTTTTCCCTCTTCTGCAAGCTTGGTTATTTTGCTCTCATAAGCATTCTTATGCCACACATCTTTCGCGCGATTGGCGTTTTCGTTTAGGCAATCCTGTAGTCGTGCCGAACCCAATGAAAGTACCCTGGCGAACTGTTTTTCTTCGGATTCGACAACCTTCGCTACGCGATCTGCCGAATCCACCAACTCCGGATAAGCCCCCTGCATCAGATCGCGGACGGCATAGACCATTTGATTCAGGAATGGTTTCTCCTGGCCGAGTAGCCGTCCGTGCCGGATGCCGCGGCGGAGTATCTTACGCAGGACGTAACCGCGGCCTTCATTCGAAGGCAGCACGCCGTCGTTGATCAGGAAACTAGCCGCGCGAGCATGGTCGGCAATGATGCGCAAGGACGCATCTGCTTTTTCGTTTCTATTCTTGTGTGCGTCCAGTTGGTATGAAGGAGACTCTGCACTGCCTGTGCTTGGCTTGCCTTGCCACCAGCTTTTATTGGACCATCCGGTCAGCTCAGCGGCTCTTTGAATCAACGGCGTGAACAAATCCGTCTCAAAGTTGGAAACCTTCCCTTGCAGCACAGCCGCCATCCGCTCCAGCCCAGCGCCCGTATCGATCGATGGCTTGGGCAACGGCGTCAGCGTGTACCCGGTTGTCTTGCCCGAAGCGTCCGTCACCGCCGAGCGGTCAAACTGCATGAAGACCAGATTCCAAATCTCCACATACCGCGCTTCGTCTTGCCCAAACGGCTTATCAACTCCCGCAGTCTCCGCCGCCTCCATCCCCATGTCGTAAAAAATCTCCGAGCACGGCCCGCAAGGCCCCGTCTCGCCCATCTGCCAAAAATTATCCTTGAGCCCGTATTCGTGGATGCGCTCCTTGGGCACGCCGGCCTCAATCCAGTAGCCCTCGGCTTCGTCATCGCGCGGCACGCCATCCGCGCCCTCAAAAATCGTCACATAAAGCCGGTCTACCGGAATCTCAAAGCAGCCGTCCGCGCGCTTGCCCGTAATCAGCTCCCAGGCAAAACCAATCGCCTCGCGCTTGAAGTAGTCTCCAAAGCTGAAATTCCCCAGCATCTCAAAAAACGTGTGATGCCGCCGTGTAAAGCCCACATTCTCCAGGTCGTTATGCTTGCCGCCCGCCCGCACGCACTTCTGCGAAGTCGTCGCCCGCGAGTATTCCCGCCGCTCTGCCCCCAGGAACAAATCCTTGAACTGGTTCATCCCCGCGTTGGTAAACAGCAGCGTGGGGTCGTTCGCCGGCACCAGCGAGGAAGAATGCACCCGCCGGTGCCCCTTCGACTCAAAAAACCGCAGAAATGTTTCGCGAATCTCGTTACCAGTCATTTCGTTCTTTGCACGAATTTCCATAGCCTATTCAGTGTAACTGGCAACGGAATGGGGGCGCACCGGGAAGATAAGAATCCAGCCGCTGACGGTGAAAGTCCTCACCCCATGCTGTCCGGGTTGGTACTCTGGATTTGCCGGACGGGGGAAGGTTCAGCCGCCGCCCAAAGGGATGGAAGGTGAGAGATATGATTTCTTCACGTCAGTGCTGCCGCCGGGTGAGCGCGGCTCCGGTTCGATTTGGCCTGTTGCTCGGTTTTTTGGCCGCCTGTGCCGCTCCGCTGTTTGCCGTGAGCGCGGCAACGCCGGATTTTGGCCCCAATGTACTGGTCTTCAATCCATCCATGCCAGCAGCGGACATTCAGCGTCAAATCGACCAGGTTTACGCCATTCAGCGCGACAGCGAGTTTGGCCCGGAGCGCTACGCATTGCTCTTTCTGCCCGGCGACTACCATGTGGACGTGCCCGTGGGCTTCTACACCGAGGTGGTGGGCCTGGGCGTGACGCCTGACAGCGTCCACATCTCCGGCAACGTCCACGCCGACGCAAGCCGGCCGCACAATAACGCCACTTGCACCTTCTGGCGCGCCGCCGAGGGCTTCTCGGTAACTCCCACCGGCGGCACCATGCAATGGGCGGTCGCGCAGGCCGCGCCCCTTCGCCGGATGCACGTTCTGGGCAATTTAGTGCTCCATCAGCAACGAGGTTGGGCAAGCGGCGGCTGGATGTCAGACACCGCGGTCGACGGCAATGTCGACTCGGGAACCCAGCAGCAGTGGATCTCGCGCAACAGCGAGTGGGGCAGTTGGACCGGCTCCAATTGGAACATGGTCTTCCTCGGCGTACCCTCGCCTCCATCCGGCGAGTGGCCCGTTCCGCCCTACACCACGGTCGCCAAGACTCCCGTCGTGCGTGAAAAGCCCTTTCTCGCCGTCGATGCGCGCGGCAACTATTTCATTCGCGTGCCCCAGTTGCGCCGCGATAGCGCCGGCGTCACATGGCGCGCTGGCTCCACGCCGGGCAAGTCAATCCCCATCGATCGCTTCTACATCGCCCACCCCGGCGACACCACCGCCGCCATCAATGCACAACTGGCAGCCGGCAAAAACCTGCTCTTCACCCCCGGCATTTACGAGCTTGCTGAGGCCATCCGTGTCACCCGTCCCGGCGCGGTGATTATGGGACTTGGCTTCGCCACGCTGCGCCCCGTCAATGGCAACGCCGCCCTTATCGCCAGTGACGAGGACGGCATCATCGTCGCGGGCCTTCTTATCGACGCTGGAGCCACGCTTTCGCCGGTGCTGGTTCAGATCGGTCCGGCCCGAATCGGTTCCCAGGCCGGCCACGTCAGTCACGCCAAAGCCCCGGTTTCGCTCCACGATCTCTATTTCCGCGAAGGTGGGGCCGCTGCGGGACGCGCCGGGATCGACCTCGAGATCAACAGCAACGACGCCATCGTCGATCACACCTGGATTTGGCGCGCCGATCACGGCTCCGGCGTGGGCTGGAGCTTGAACACCAGCGAGAACGGCCTGGTGGTGAACGGCGACAACGTCACGGCTTACGGTCTCTTCGTCGAGCATCAGCAGCAATTCCAGGTGCTGTGGAACGGCAATGGCGGCCGAACCTACTTCTATCAATCCGAAATCCCCTATGATCCGCCGGACCAGGCCAGCTACACCAGCGCTCCGGGGGTAAATGGATGGGCATCCTATAAGGTAGCCGCCAACGTGACTAGCCACGAGGCATGGGGACTCGGCATCTACTCGGTCTTCCGGCATCCGAACGTTGTGCTTGGCCACGCCATCGAAACGCCCCGCGCTCCCGGCGTCCGCTTCCACGATATGATCACAGTGGTTTTGGGTAATCTAGGCGCGATCGACAACGTCATCGACGATGTGGGGGGCGCAGCTATCGCGAAGACGCACTTCACCGTCAAGGTGACGGAGTTTCCATAAACGCCGCCCTCCATCTTGATTTGCGTGGCAACCCTGGCCGTTGCCGCGCGAACAGGAAACAGGGAAACTCCACGCCAAACTATTTCCAAAACGCTCCCCGCTCACTCATGGGAGAATGAAGATGTATACCGTCATGACAAACGACAACTTCGAAGAATCCCAGCCCTCCCCCGAAAGCGCTCCCGAGCCTGCTACAGAGGCCATCGCCACACCCATTGCCGAGCCTTCCCCCGCACCTGAGCCCATCGCCGACGAGCCGTCCGAGTCTTCCGAGTCTCTGGAGTCCTTCGCCGACATGCTCAGCGCCTTCGAGCTCAGCCACTCGCACAAAGCTGAGTCAGGAAAGGGGCCCGGCCAGCGTCAGCTCCAGGGCGTCGTCATTTCTCTCTCCGCGGACCAGGTCTTCCTCGACATCGGCTACAAGACCGAGGGCGTCTTGCCCCGCTCCGCCTTCGACAACAATGCCGAAGCCGTCAAGGCCGGCGACACATTTCCCGTCTCCGTTACTGGCCGCAACACCGAGCACTATTACGAGCTTTCGCGTTTCAAGGTAGCCCAGCCCCGCGATTGGTCGGCCCTCGAAGCCGCCTTTGCCGAGAAGATCGCCATCGTCGGCACCGTCACTGAAGTCCGCAAAGGCGGCGTCACTGTCGATGTTGGCGTCCGCGCCTTCATGCCCGCCAGCCGAAGCGGCACCAAAGACGCAGCCGAGCTGGAAAAGCTGGTCGGCACCGAGATTACCTGCCGCATCACCAAGCTCGACGTCACCGACGAAGATGTGGTCGTTGATCGCCGCATCGTCCTCGAAGAGCAGGCCCGCGGCCTCACCGCTGCTCGCCGCGAGGCCCTGACCGAAGGCTCAATCGTTGCCGGCACTGTCCGCACCCTCATGCCCTACGGCGCTTTCGTCGATATCGGCGGCATCGACGGCCTGCTGCACGTTTCTGACATCGCCCACGCCCGCGTCACCAAACCCGAAGACGTCCTTACCGTCGGCCAGGAACTTCAGCTCAAAATCCTCAAAATCGACCCTGAGACCAAGAAAATCTCTCTGGGCCTCAAGCAGCTTCAACCCGAACCATGGCAAACCGTCAGCCTCACCGTCGGCCAGCGCATCACCGGCACGGTCACGCGTCTCGCCGACTTCGGCGCATTTGTCGAAATCGAACCCGGCGTCGAAGGCCTCATTCACATTTCGGAGATGTCCTACGGCAAAAAGCTCCGCCACCCCAGCGATATGCTCAAGCAGGGCGATCGCGTCGATGCCGTAATCCTCGCTATTAAACCAGAAGAGCGCCGCATCTCCCTCGGCCTCAAGCAGACCCTGGCTGACCCCTGGACCGAAGTCGAACGCAACTTCCCAGTCGGTTCCGAGATTCAAGGCCCCATCACCAAGCTGATGAATTTTGGCGCATTCGTGCAACTCGCCGATGGCGTCGAAGGCCTCGTCCACATCAGCGAAATCACCGCCGAGCGCCGCCTCAACCATCCCTCGGATATGCTCCGCGCCGGTCAAATCGTCAAAGCGCAAGTCCTTGCCATCGACTCGGTAAAGCGCCAGATTAAGCTCAGCATGAAGCAGCTCATCCCCACTGAAATCGACGAGTACATCGCCGAGCACAAAGCGGGCGACGTGGTTTCCGGCCGCGTCATTGAGCAATCTCCAAGCCTCATCCACGTCGAGTTAGGCGACGGCATCCGCGCCACTTGCCGCTCGGCGTCAGCCTCCGCCGCAAAAGCCGCAAAGCCGGCAGACGAAGAAGCAGCCACTCCCGCCGCCAAGCCCGACCTGTCCAACTTGTCTACTCTCTTCAAAGATCGTTTCAAAGGGGACACTTCCGCTGCTACCGCCAAGCCGGACCCATTTAACGAAGGCCAGATTCGCACCTTCAAAATCACCAAACTGGATGCGGAAGCCAAGAAAATTGAAGTGGAGTTAGCGTAAGCAATTCTCTGGCAAGCTTCGAGAGGTATTGAAAGGGCACGACTTCAAAGGCTGCGGAAAAGCTCAATCCGGAGGGAGGCGGGGGTTTCAACCCCCGCATAATGCAAGCAAAATTTACGAGGGCTTTAGCCCCGGAGTGAATTCTTCATTCACTAGACACCATCAGGAGAATGGCTCTAACACGGCTAACTCTACACTCCAAATAACCACGCTTTCATTCCGAACGTCGCCGTATCTTTCCCCACTGCTCTCAATAAACTCGCGGAATCAGCCGCCATGTGCGTTTGCAGTAGGCATCGTACTCGCCGCCGAAGTGCGCGCGCAACAGCCTCTCTTCCGCTCCCATCCGCGCCACCAGCGGTGGAATCATCAGCGCCGCGAGCACCACACCCACTGCCGAACGAAACGCCAGAGCCCACCCCAGCGTGCTCACCAGCAATCCCAGATAGCTGGGATTGCGTATCACGCCATAAATCCCATTCGTGACCAGCTTATGTCCATGCTGAATCGCCACCAGCCCGCTGAACCGATTGCCAAGCACATAGACCGGCCAGATGCGCAGCGCGCCGCCCGTAGTGAAAAGTGCCACGCCAACCCAGCGAATGGAATCTCCATCGATGGTCCAAAGCCCCTTGCGGTCTGTGTACGCGGGGAAGTAGGCGATCAGGATTGCAATCACGCTGAAGGCTGCGAGCACCCAGCGGTTCGACCGGTCCTCTTCTTCGCCGGAACTTATATTCCCGCCAGCGAAGAGCGCGACGACGGTCAGCGCAACCGTAGCAATCGCCAGTGCATCAAGAGCCGGATGCGAGAAGAAGACGGAAAATCCACCCCCGCCGAGGATGGCGAGACCGAATTGGAAGAGCACCGATGCGATTGCGATAAACGCCATTTTGATTGAGGCAGCCATGGATTCTCCGCTCGAAACGTCCTCATCCTATATCAGCCGAGTGCCCCACATATCAATCGCAGGAGTTGAGCAGGAGTAAAAGAGAGCGGGTTGCCATCTTTAGGGCGGACTTGATTGGTATCGCTGCACCACACTCTTCCCAATAGCATGGGCGTCCCGCATTATGGCTTGAACGTCCCCTAAAAGCTTGCCTGATTCTCGTTTACCCGTGTCGACATTCCATACATCAGCGGTGTGCTTGTTAATTGCGTAATAGCCGACAGTTGCTGATCCTCCCGAATGGACACGTTCCGCGTTATACACCCAAAAGTAGTAATAATCAGCTTGATTCAGCTTTGAGCTAGTTTGCAGCTCGACCCCAATATCCGTACCTGTTCTTCGGAGGTTCTCTGCAAAAGGTGACGCAAAGACTAGAATCTTGGCTTCCGACAAACTCAAGTCCTTTTGGGTCTCGTTTGCCCCGCTTCTGTGACTGACGCCGAAGATGAGGCCCAAGAATATCAAGATCAAAGTGCGTGTCTTTGTAATCACATTTCACCTCACTGACATGCGCTTAGTAGCATATCCGGGTTCACTGTTGAGCGCTAGTGGAGGAGCCGTCAATGCATTTGCAAACGCCGCCGGGTCGGTGACGCCCGTGACCCGATCACCTTGAAAGCTGTCAGCAAACGAGTGCCCTGAATTAAGGAATCCTGAGGAGGCATACTAGAGACAGCACACCGCGCAACCTACATCCCGGCCCCATCCGCCTTTACCGCCTCGCCCGTAGCACTCTTCCCCAACCCCTTCGCATTCACCGCTCGCAGCGGCATCGCTCCCGCCGACTGGTGCAGCGTCACGATAATCGCCCCGGCCGGCTTCTTGCCCTGGCACTGGTATGCATGCGGAATGCTTGAGTCGAAATACACCGCGTCTCCCACTCCCAACAGGAACCCCTGTTCTCCGTGGCGAAGCTCCAGTTCCCCCTCCAGAACGTATAAAAACTCGAACCCTGGGTGCATGTGCGCCTTGGGCTCCATCTCCTTGGTCAACGGCACAAACTCGGCAAAGTATGGGTCCATCTGCCGGTCAGGCACCATATAACCCAGACTCTCAAAAAAATAAGTAGGAAACTCCACCCCGGTCTGCGGCAGCCTCACCCGTTCCTTGCGGCGGTGAATCCGGAAGACCGCCGACGGATCGCTCTCAAAGAAGTACGACAAATCCTTCGAAAACACCATCGCGATCCGCGCCAGGTTCCGCAGCGTCGGCACCACCCGCCCCGTCTCCAACTGCGACAAGAAACTGGCCGAAAGCCCCGTGCGCTGGCCCAGTTCCACCAGCCCCATCGACTTCTTCAGCCGCAGCCGCCTGATCCGGTCGCCGATATGCTTCTCGGCAATCACCTGCGACGTCGTCTCCGCATCCACCTGCGACTTTTGCGTCTCTTCGCTGCGAACCAC